>Ga0209639_1002262_pt1 | contig 15819 bp, 7 predicted proteins | sample EPASupsiteHSE605_FD_187268 | JGI IMG/M metagenome (GOLD analysis project Ga0209639, IMG submission 187268) | Bioremediated contaminated groundwater from EPA Superfund site, New Mexico - Sample HSE6-05 (SPAdes) (version 2) | ecosystem: Environmental > Aquatic > Deep subsurface > Groundwater >...
ATCAAATTGAATCAGGTGTACAAATGATTCTAATTCCATTCATTATTATAGGAAATACCCTGTATAGTGGCGCTAAACTATTTTTACTATTCTTTCATACCATAAATTCTCTTGAATAGAGAAAATATTTAATTTTTTGGCATTATTTATCATTTGAGTCATTTTTCATATTTGGAATATTGAAATAGGCCCTGAGCGTCATGGAAGCAATTACTTAAAATAACTTCTGGGCGACATTTTTCGATGACAGCGAGGATTATTGGAATATTATATATTCATTATATAGGTATTAATACTTCACATATATTATCGAAATGAGAAAAATCAATTGTTTTCCTTTCTAGAGAAAATAACAAAAAAGTATTATTCATAGAAAAAAAGCTGACTTTAATTATGATTTAACGACTATATTGAGCATCTAGGAGCCCCTGGTTCTCCTCTGGGACATTTACCTTTTTCTTCTTCTTGTTCTTCTGCGAGTTAAGGAAGAATACAATTCCTGCCGCGCCAACAAGTATCACAAGACCGACAATCTGGGTAATATCTCCTTTTGTTACAGGCTGCTTCACTTCAACATATTCTGTAGCAGAAGGTAATACGGGAATAGGTCTTATTGTTGCGCTTGGACATGGAGTTCTTTGAGGGGATGGCGTCGGAGACTCTGTTGGGCTTGGCCTTTGTGTTGGAAGTGGGTTTGTTGCGCAATCCCATTGAGCATAATCTGTTGTAAATAACTCATATTCGATATCTTGCTTATCCATTGTGAAATTGACTGTGTGAAGAGGCTGGTTGTTAAAAACAAGCTTCTCTTCCTTAACATCAGTCTGACAATTCAAAAATGTAACATTATACCTTCTGTCTATTGAACTTGATTTGACAAGCAACAGCATCTTTGTCTGTACAAACTTGAATCTTTGAATAACTACTGGAGAGTCATTTTCAACAAGAGCCTCGGCATATTGATTGTAAGGCACACATCGGTAAAACAAAGAATCTCCAATGAAATAATTTTCAATACCTTGAATGTAGAATCCCATATACACCCTAGCACTGCAGTTAATATTTTGATTATACCTGTAAAGGAATGCATTTCCCTTTCCAAATGCTCCACAACAGTGTTTCTCCCTTACAATGCATCTTGTGACATTATTAGAATGAAAAAGCATGTCGCCACCACTGATATCAACAGAATTGGACAGCCCACACAAAGGCCGGCCCCCGCAATGATCCAAAACTGTTAAATTGAAAGTATCTGTTGGGCCATTTGCATTCACAAAGCAGAACATATTCATGAATCCAGAGTTGCACATCATAGCACATGTTTTGCTTATCAAAAAATTGTTTCCACGAAACTCAAAAGCCCCAGCAATTGGAGAATAACAGCCAATGAATGAACACCTGGTTATAAACATATTAAAGTTATTTTTCCCTCCATCATTAAAGTGGAAAGCGCCTGAATAGTTCATGGAACGACAATTCCTATATTGGCATTTGTCAAGTTCGATTGGCTGAGACGAATCTGAAAACACAACAGTTGATGTAAAAACCTCTAGGGAATTGATTCTCATTGTGGTGTCCAAAAATTCACTGAAAAGCGTTGAACGACAACGTATCCCAGTGAACTTTGTCAAAACAAGCGTTGAGAAAAACCTTTGAAACATAGAATTACGGATATCAATAGAAGAAATATGAGAATAAGAGATGAACGGAGATGAAATCTGTCTGGATAATAATAAGTTGGAAAAACTGTAGTTCAGCATTTTAGATTCCATCGTTCCTCAGAAAACCCGGGGTCTGTTTGAACAAAAACAAAACTAGTATTTTACTTAAAAGAGGCAATGGCGTCTATCACAGCTTGGTAAGTTGATATAATTCCTGCCACTAAACCAAATACAGCCAAAAAGATGACAAGAATTTTTTGGGGTGAGGAGATTGGTGCATCATAGTGGGACAACCAAAGCAATGCTGGGAACAAGAAATTAACAATACACCCACCCAAAGCGCCGCCCACACTTAGGGCTGGCTTAGCACTTGAGAGGAATATAGCAATTAAGAGAGGAATTCCATTGGTTGCGATTAAAACGACTGTTCTCCTTGATGATGGCAAAGTAGATGCTGTGTTTGTACCAAAGAACAATTGTGACCATGAGCACATAACAGATTGTGAAACAATTGGATATGCGCATGATACCACAATGAAAAAGCCAATTCTAACAATAATAAACAGAATATCATTATTCTGGAAAGAATTGATTATGTTTGCATTAGATGTACTACCAAATAGTAAATAACCAATTACACCAGAAATTCCGACTAAAAGAACGCATGCGATAATTGCTACAACTGATACAACTGATCGCTTGTGTAGCAATGGATTATATGGTCTGACTACTGGCAAAACAACAACTGGAAGAGAAAACGTAAGGCCAAATATTGCTAATGTTTGGAACATTGAAACATCGATCTTCGACATTACAGCAGTTTTGTGAATACCTTGAGAAGGGAGCATTGTAAAGCCTTTATATATCATTACACCAACATAAAACATCACACTTATGAAAGTTGCTGTTGAGAAATATGACAAAAATCCAACAGATCTTGGGATTGTAAGGGCTATTGGTATCAAAAATGCATAAACACAGATGACTATAGCCCTTTTAGTCAATCCAGTTATGTCAACACCAGCTAAACGGAGCCAGGACATCACCATATCACCAGCAATAATAAGAAATGATAAAAGTCCAACAACTAAAAAGAGCAGGGATAGAGTTGATAATATAATTGATCCGGTTTTTCCAAGTAATTTGTACGCCAAATCGTCAAATCCTTCTGAGTTAAGTTCAAGTTGAAGTTTGATTACAATTTTAGTGGCTACAAATGATAGTGTGGCGATCAGCACCAAAATAACGACAGCGGGAATAACACCAGTATTAATCAAAGAATTTGGAACACTCAAAATACCTATTCCCAGCACAGAATTAAGCAAATTCATAATGGTGGCAAATCTTCGCACCCTCGCCGGCTTTCCCTGATCATCCCCATCAATAAGCTCTTCATCCTTAATTTCAGGCTCTGGTTGCTGAATCACCTGAATTGGAAGACCATCTGGCCCAACAGATGGAACTACCTCAGCACTGGCAGTATTTTTACTGTCTAGTTCTTCAATATCAAACCCTGAGCTACTCATGCTCAACGTGGTTATGTCCAGATAGTCTATCGGCGAGATAACCCTGAATTTTGAATAAGACGATTAACTTTTTTTGTTTCAATTTTCTCATTATTACGCGAACTTGATAGCATTATGTTAACGATGATTTTGAAATGGTCCAAAGGTTTACAAACCCGAGTTTATCTCCGGTTATGTAGTTATCACCCAGTCTTGTCGCTGCTGTTATTGTGTCAACATGGTTGTGGAGGGACTTTCCTTTTATAGACTTTGGGCTTAGGACGGATAGTCCTTTCTTTGTTAGGGTATATGGGATATTTTCAAATAGAAAATCATCAAAGAGCACTATTGACTTATTTGGATTATCGACTGAAACCAATCCTGTTGTGTTATTGTTGACATACAAAAAGCCCGGATCGGCTGGTATTATTTGACTTGCTTCGGATTCTATATTAATTATTTGCTTATTTTTGTCGCAGCAGTGCACACTGATCTGATGACCATCGGTGATTGCCAAAGAGCACTTCGAAAATGCAACTGGTATGATTTGTTTTGGTGATATTGTTAATTGGAGTATTATTGGCATGAATGTTCTCATATCAAATATTGCGATTGTTCCGCTATCAAAACCTATAACAGAGATATCACTAAACCAATTAGATGATGACAAAACATTACCATTCTGGAATTGGTTGGTTAATTGGGGTTGTTCGGTCCTAATATCATTGAGAAAAACCATTCCAGACTGTGTTATTGCCAAGAAACAACTATCAGAATGTTTGTTCATCCAAACAATCCTATCTGAGTGCAAATGTGAATATGAAAACAAACCTTTCCTCCCTGTATTGAGATCATAACTGGAAATTGACCCATCATCATGTCCGATTGCCAGAAGGGATTGATTTGGTAATGATAGAACAGAGGACACTGGTTTTCTCGAAGTTTTGGAAAAAGTATCATGCATACATGGATTATCATGAGTAGGCATACCCATCCATCGAATAATGTTTGATCTATCCACTGTGACAAATGAAGATCCTTTTGATATATCAACAATATGATCAATTACAGAACACTTCTTTTGGAATGATGATAAGAAAAATGGCTTCACGTTCACCACTTTTTTTGAATCAAATAACTGACCATTGTTATCATAGCTCCTTATTTCGGTATATCTCCTTGATCTATTCATGGATTTGGGTCGGGATTTGTGTAAAATAAATGAATCAAACCAAATGCTAGAGTATGATGGGAGATTCTTCAATGCTAATGAAGCAGAATATTGAAGTTCAGGATTTAAAGAATGGCTGTAGGGGATTAAATGCTTATATATTTCCATAAAAAATGATTCGTGAATCAATCGGTTTTTCAGAAGCCAAGAAACGAAAAAAATTGTCTTTTCATTTTGAGATCGAAACAAGATATCCAATATAATAGTGGAGATTGAAGATACAAAGAGTTCTCTGAATAATGGCATTTCTGATGGTTTTCTTTTAATAACTGATATCATCAGCAAGTCAAAAACTCCCGTAACATACTCCATTGATTGATGATTCAATAATGTTAAAAAGAACTGATAAAATGCAGAAAAAAGATTATAACCACCTTCACTTATAACCAAAGAATATGATTTCGCAAAAGCTTGGAAAACAGATGTTTCGGTCGACATAGACAAAAACTGAGATAATACAGGTATTCTCTCTAAGCAATCTGGAGCAAGTCTGTGAATCTGAAGACAAAACTTTGGGATAAAATCTGCAATTATAATCCTATTGGTCCATGATGTTGAATAAGAAATAGTTTGTACCTTAACAAGTACTGTTGATCTAAAAATGCTAGAAAGCAGTGGAGAGGCCTTATCAATCGATTTACAAATCTTTAGTATGGCTCTAAATGTGGTTGTAAGTATGAGGGAAGACTGATTATCCAAAAATGTTGATAATGTCGATAAACATCTGATTTCTTTGATATCAGTCTCCAAATTGATGGAAAAATCTGCATAAAACTCAATGCAATCCATCAATTCCTTTGAGTCATATATTTTGAGCAAATGCTCATCAAGGATATTATGAAAAATCACCCTCAATTCTTCAGAAAAGAATGAAGCCTCTTTTAATGTACAAAAAATGTTATATGAAGATACTGGGTTGTTTTTTTGATATATTGATGAAGCATATATATAAAGATCAGGAAGGTTTGTTGGAAAGAAACTGTCCATTACAGAAATAGCTTCTTTTCTCACCATTGGATCTAAACTCAATAGAATTCTTAATAAATCTTGGATTTTTTTGTTTGGAATCCCTTGTATGGTAGGCTCAATATCATATAATCCATTAGAATATTGGACTAAAGTTGAAAAATCAAAAAGATCCTTTCCATCAGTAAATATATATGTAATAAGGCATCCTAAACTAAAAAGATCAGAATTAATCATAAATTCTGCATTATAATCATCATAGCAAGGATCAGATAATCTTTCTGGGGCTAAATAACAGTTTGAACTCGATGGAGTAGTAAAATAGTGATAAAAAAGCTGAGGCATTTGTTTTCGAATTCTTTTAGGCTTAAAAGGAGCAACATCAGCTAAAAAAACTTGGTTATAATGGGTTACAAAAACATTATTCGGCTTTAAATCACCATGGTATAGTTTTAAAAACCAAAGTGACATCAAACTTCGAATGATTTGGAATGAAATCCAAATTTTTTCTGTTTCATGTAGGGGAGGTTGCTGACTTTGAATATATTCTGAAAGCGATTGGTTCATTTTGTTTCTGATTAGAAAAGCAATACTTCCATTTACAATTACCTTAGAATATGGAATAATACCATTTGTGTCATTAATATTATTAATGAGTAAATCTACATAATGAAAAGACTGGCTTATGTGCGGAATACTTGATAAATTATTATTATATTCATATGCTTTTATAATTACTTCTTCATCCATTTCATCTTTCCCTTCAAAAACCATAAAAAATGTTCCAGAATCAATGTGATTGGAAAGAACATATCCATTCTTTTTCAAAGGCTCGTTATACCAATCTTTAAATGAAGGTATAACTATTGTATTGCCCATTTCTCTAAATTTGTTGAGGTTATCGTGATGTGCTTCTGAAATTTGAACTAAAAAAAAGTTTACTCATCTGAGAACTCTTTGTCAAGCTGAGCCTTAAAAATGGCAGAAGCAGTGTGTCCACCAGTTGACAGCCTCGATCTGATTGAGTTCAGAGCTCCTCTAAGCTTCTTTTTCTCATGGCTAGGCATTGTTTTCATATTGGGCTTTAAAAGAGCGAGCCTCTTTTCATCTATGTAATCCGATTCTTTGAAGGGCTGGGGACTCCAATCAGGAGACGGTGCACTTTCTATTATATCTGCTTTTGAATCCTCTGGAGGTCTGATTGGTTCGAATTTGGAAATTAAATCTTCATACCCTTTAGATTCACATATAGCATACAAATTGGGTCCATTTGGTGTTGTGATATCAGCTCCGAATGATATTAAGATTTCTACAATATCTCTATGATTATAAAAAACAGCATATGTCAATGGATACCAATTGTTTTGATCTTTGAAATTAAAAAGATCCTTTAAATTGAGGCTTAGCATTGTAAAAACAATGGGATTACCAATAATGGATGCTGCATGTAAAGGCGTGAATTCACCATCAACAAAAGTTAATTGTTGGCACATTAAGGATTCATAAATAGCAATAATACTCTGTTCGCGAATGGCTTGAAACACATCAACGCTTTTTGGAATGACAAAGTTCTTATTCAAGTATTTATCCCTAATAAAATCTCTTCTTAAATCGGTATTAGAATTAATATTAATCTTTTGTACTTGAATATTAGCTTCGAGAACAGAATTTGCTTTTTCAGATCCAATAGCCTCAACAAACAACCTATGTTGTAACTCAACTTCATCAAGTTGAAGTGATCTAACTCGGGTTAAGGATGGTGGAAGAGATCGATGTATACCTGCACATGAATCGCATATGGTAACACCAAAGTTTATTGAACTCCAGCTTGCTCCCATTGCCCCACAGTCAGCACAGATGTTTTTGGAATACAAATCAACTTGATTGCATTGTTGTTCGCTAATATCCAAACCTTGGGATTGAAGCTGGTTGCTAATATTATTTTGAATTACTGCTAACCAATGATTCATATCATAATCTGTTAATGCTTGTAATAAGAGAACCCGGTCTTTGGAGGTGATGGAAAAACAATGAGGCCTTGGTTGTGAAGGTTCTGGTTTTACATGACAAAACACAAGTTGAATCCTCTTAGAATTTCTTAATGCCTCTTCAACATTCTCGGCATAAGATATCACACAATTTGAAACCATAAAAAACCTCCTCTTCCAAGAACCAGTAAACCTTCCACATCTCTTCCATAAATAACCTTGAATTGATGTATTTGAACATCCAACAAATGGTGAATTAATCCTATTCCAATACAGCGGTATCTGTGCAGATACTCCTTGCTTATTTTCTGCTACAAGACATGTGAAATCCCTTGTTTGTGATTCAAATCCCATTATACTGTTCTTAACTAAATCTAATCCTTCAGCTTGAGACTCAATTTCATCAAGACACTCGGAGAATGGTTCTTTTATAGAATCTAGATATGATACAAACTGCGTGTTAGTATTAGAAATTGAGCATAATAATATGCTCAAAATAACATACGACTTGAGGAAGAATTGACTTGAGCTTCAACTCAAGGCTCTCCATTTTCATCGAAAAATCAAAAAATGAAAGTGTTGATAATGAATGAGCTTGCATTAATGATTGCTCTTTTTCAATCCTTGCGTTTTCTTTCGTGTTTGAAGATAAAGAAGCAAACTTGTCTTCAATATTTCTGTAGTTTTCAAGTAATTTTCGGTTTTCCTTCTGATTAACAATTAACTGTTCCATATCTGTATTCACAAAGTTTTGAATAGGCTTAAAAACTTCACCGATTTGGGAAAAATGCTTGGTGAACGCATTATCAACAGTAAGAAATAACGAACATAATGTCTTATAAGAATCATTTGTGCATAATATTTCAATCTGATCAAAATAACTTCGAATAGTAGAAAATTCAGAACATAGTTTAATACCAATTTCTTGATAACTCTGGAAATGATTTGAAAACCTCCGCAAATCCTGACCAAGTTGAATTAGAAAGTCGTACCTTCTTTGCTGCTCCATATTAAAAAATGGGTTAAAATGCATAAACTGAAGAGTCTCCTCGTTGATGCTGGATGGTGATGGATTCAACATTGCCACTTTTGTGGATAAAACTGTTTGTAAAATCTTCAGAAAAAGTGGAAATCTAAGTTTTGTGGTTTGAGACCCTGTTTTCGCCAATCTGATATAGCAAAGCTTCTATTGATGAACAGAAGCCAAAATACTCAATAAGATGATTCTCGTCAATGTTGTTGATTATCATATTTCGGGTTTCGTTGTTGGAAAGCTCGATTGCCCGATATACTATATTGATGAGCTGCATTAGAAATACTTCGTTAGCGGAAGGCTCAAGCAAATTAAGAACGTTGATAGCCTCCAACAAAATGTTTGGGTACTCTAATAAAATGTTGTTCCAGTAGTGTGAGCCAAATGCGGCAATGAACTCAAGAGATTTCAGTTTATAACCGAAATCAGATTGCGAAACCCTTCCATTTATGTTATTAAAAAGCTGGCTATTCAGAATGAGCTCTGAGTACTCATCTTTATCAGATATTGATCGAAGGATATCCATTGCCACAGTATATGTTACAGAATTGGATCCGAATTCGTTTGAAATGATGATTTTCTCAATGGATGGGAACACAGATTTGAAATCAAACAAACCAGGTTCAAACTTCATAATATTGTGCAATATTCTTAGTGACACTTCTGCTTTATTCTGGTCTGGTTCTCTTGTTAAAACAATGACAGTCTCGATTGCATTCTCTTGGATGAGAGCAGAAATACAAATATTGATGAATGTCTCTGAAAGTATTCCCAAACAATTCAAAGCTGTTTTCTGCAAAGTTTTCATTCCTGTCAATGACAGCGCATTGCAAAAATAGAGGGATATATCTTCAAGCATTTTTTCCGTTAAAAAACTCGAAAATGGTTTGATCATTGAGCCAAAGAGACTCAAAACAGAGTATAATATTGTTTCAATATCACCAGTTGATTCCATTTCTCCGCTATCATTGTCGCTGTCATCAATGCAAGAAATCATAAGAAGAGGGCTTCTTCTCGGAACACTGTGAAATGCCTCATTTGTAACGATAGCTAATCGAGATAATAGATTGTTGATCTCGTTGATTGTCATTTCAGAAAAACACTTGCTCAAAATCATATGAATACACTTACATATCATAAAAATGGTAGATCCAGGGCTAGAAAACTGAAGATGATCGATAATGGCCATAAATAGTTCTTCTGAATGTATTAGCGGCAAAATATCGCCTGTTCCGTAATAAAATGAGAAAAATACACACTCAATTGCATTCTGTGTAACTCTGGGCGATGGACTATTAATTAAACAAATAATACTCTCAAAAAAGGATTTTTGATATAGCAATTTAACAACAGGTCCCTTTTTTTCTTCAATGATATTACATAGACTCATTAATCCTGACATTGAATCGTGCTCGTTCTGTGATAATGCAAACTCCATTTGGCTATTCACACCCTCAATTTCTCTGTCTTCAATGATCTCAGTATCACTCCTTGTAAAATAATTCGACCTTGTATTACAAAAAATGATTTGCTGCATTGGTATAAGACACATATCATTGTTATCCATTGCAAATTTACCTTTGAATGGTTTTCAAAGAAAGTATTTTACAATTTTATTTTCTGGGAGTTACTGCGCTCCTTTTTGAGATAGTTTTATTTTGGGTGGAACTGTTCATAACCAGGTACACACTCCCGATATTCTTCCTGTCATGCACAATAGGGGCAGGCCTCTGCTTTATTTTGCTGAGCCCTATGTTTGAGCACTTTCTTTTCTTAGGTGTTGATAAGGAAGAAAGGATATCTGTTAATGGTTTTGAGAGGGCTTCTTTCTTGGCTTCCTCGAATTTTTTGTCTGGCTTGGGAGCTTTTGGAGTGATAACAAACGATTCAACAATCTTTTGGATAGATTCTGTGTATTTTTCTTCGACTTTTGGTGGCAATGGCTCGATTTTGGGTGATTCGAATTCAATTGGATCATCAATGTTGGGCTCGATTGGTAATGTGGGTGTCATACTAACTTCCACCTGCTTCTCTTCAACTATACTACTAAATTCTGGCGACTGAGGTGGAGTAACAATTTCTTCAACAGGAGATGATGGAATTATTTCCGCCACCTTAGGTTCTTCGATTTCGATACTATATGTCGTATGGGTTACAATCTCTTCAGCTTTCTCTTCTTTAATTGGATCATTATTTACCACAAATGATACTGAACTTTCATGGCTTTTTCTAGGTTTGGAATGTTTGTGTTTTTTAGGTGTTTCTAATACAGCAGATTGGGGTTGGACAACAAAATCTTCGAAGTTTTTATCACCTTCATCAAACAAATGTAGTCCGGCAACCCTTTCTCGAGAAAACAATGAAGAGATTCGATTCTTACGAGGCTGTGTAAAGAATCCTTGTTTGGTTTCAAACCTAGGAACTGCATCAATCTTCGATGTGGATAACTTACTAATCCATTTATCACATAGAGAAACCTGATACATATTAGACAACGGATTTTTGGATTTCCTTTCCATTCCGCCATAGATGAATATTTTTCCATTTTTATCAACCAATGGTGCAAACTTACGCAAACCATTTGGTGTGTTTCCTGCATCAAACACTTGTCTACATTCCATATTATTCGTTTCAATCATTATAGAATGCACACTCTCACCTTTATTAGTTACTCCGCCAATTGATATTAGGGTTGAAGCAATAGGTATCATACAATGGCATTTCCTTGGGTATGGAGGAGATCCAAATAGAGTTTTCTGTTGCCATGTCATATTGAGTAAATCAAAAGCCCATACATCTGATAGGAGAACCTCTTTAGATTTCCCTCCAAAAACATACATAATATCGCCAATAATAGCTGCTGCATGATGGCTCCTAGCAGGAGGCTTTGTTTGCATCTTATCAAAAACTTCAAAGGTATTGTCAATTGGATCAAACACAGTAATGTCGTTGAGATAATTCTTTGATACCCCTTTTCCTCCAAAAATTACAATCCTTGTACCATGAAGAACAGCACTATGGCCATATCGAGGCACAAAGACTGTTTCGCTATTGGGCAAAGGCTGAGACCAAGAATATGTTCTTAAATCAAATGATAAAACTTTTTTGAAAAACTTTTGCCTACTTTTTCCTCCAATTATAAACAATCTTGATCCTAAAATTGACATTGTATGTCCACATCTCCCAGTTGTATGGGCTGTCATTTCCGTAAACTCGAGGGTAAACTGGTTAACAGCAGTGAGTTGAGCAGATAAATACTTTTGGTTTGTCCTGATACCTCCGAAAAACAAAAATTCCTTTCCATTTGCAGATGCTGCACAATTGCACATAGATGGAATAGAAGGCAATTGAATGAGTTTCCATATTAATGCGTAATCTTGCTTGACAAGATTTTGATCTTGGACAGCCTGAATAACGGCGAAAAACTCATTGATTTTAGTCTCATTTGGGAAGGTTATGGTATATTCTTTGATTGGAGACATTAGTGACTCAAAATATCGCTTACATAACGAAGAAATGGATATTGCTAATTTGTCATCAGGTATTGGAGAAAAATGAAAAGCGCTGGTGGGGTTATCAAATAGAACGGTAATCCCTTTTGTTTGCTCTTTTGTCAACAATACGATATCATTGAAAACATATATTACACCTTGATTCAGATGTCTTCCTTTCACTTTGACATCTGTTTGGAAAAGAAGAACTCGGGATGGCTGCAAAATCTGAAATGTGTTACACAAATTGTTTTGAACATATATAAGCCTATTTTTTTGCCTTTGTTTCATGCTTTCTCCTTCAATAAACTTAATTGTATGATCAATTGCATTCAATGCATCTTGTATTAACAAAAAATCCGGGTGGGATTTTGGAGTACACTTAATTAGCTCCCTAATAAACAATTGGTATCTTGGCATTCGCTGTATTGGAGTGATCATAAAACTAAGAAAATCATGACCATCATGAATTGTTGCAATTTCTTTGATTTTTGCGAGAAAAGAAGATGATTTGCACTTTATATTGAACAGATCAACAATGTTAGGATAATTAGAAACATAATGAACAGATACCCTAAAACGAGAGGCATATTTAATGAAGAATTCAATTATTTCTGAACCATAAGAACTGTCAATCTTTGATATTGAATCATAGAAAGCTGTATGGCATTCTCTTATTGAGGGTATCTCACCAAAAAACGTAGATCGATCAGAATCAGTAATACACTTGTTCTTAGTTAGTTGTGGAATCCATGATTCAATAATGGAATTAAGCTCATGAATATATGTCCTTTCAGTGCTTTTAATTTCTTCAATGATGTTTGCCCTCAAATTAAACACATTCATTGCTTTGGGACCACATTGACAATGATAAACAAGATTGTCAGTCTTTCCACGCCTCAATAATTCCATCATAGGAAGCTCGACTTCAACATTCTCACTGTTATTTATAGTAATTTTCACTGGAGTATTATCAAAACCAAGCTCGATTGCAAGCTGAGAGATTGCCCAAATAGAATTTTGCTCTGTTAATGATTTATTACTAAACCAAAAATAAAAATCTGGTAAATATTTCCCATCTTGTATTTGTATCTTAAACTTTAACGCATATATTTTGTCATCATCATTTGGTACCAGGAATAAGGCGTAGCCATCATGCTTATCGAATTCTCGATTATCATGAAGAAGTTGTGGATATTTTTGGAGGATAATTATTCCATTTTCTATAGGTTCGACATATCTTTCGGTTCTGATACATAAAATCCCACCTCCAAAGCTATTTTCATCAACAAACTCCTTAGAATACTTTCCAATTAATCTATTCGATGAAAAAACTTCATAATTTCGACCTTTCTTATATAAACAAAAAACTTCTCCGCTCATAAAATTTAAACAGTGTTTTCTTCCTCCATCCTTGATTAAATCACAAATTCTAGATTGCATGACATAGTTAAATAAGGTGCATTCTGTATGATTGAGTATTTGTTTATTAGAAAAAAGTTTAGAAGTCAATATTTTGGATCCAAATGAATCACTAATGGCATACTTGAAGAAGACAAGAATCATAATCTTTCCCTTTAAATATATCTTTTGAATGTATTCAACCAATATGTAATATGAAGATGAGAGGAGATGAAATACAGTGTTTATGTCAAAGGTGAAAATGGTCTCCATAATATTTGAAAAATCAATCTCAATAGGGAGGATTCAGAAGGTTATTAATCTTAACATTATGTTGGGACGTAATCTTTTATTAATACAGGCTGAAACAAGAGTGATAAATGATTCTTTAGATATTTAAGAATTGGAAAACACATATAATTGTTGAGAAATGTTAAACAATATGTATTATATGACGAAAATTCTACCACTTATTCAAATAAATGATGGATCTCCTGAATGTTATTCTCAATTTGACTATGTTTCGTTTTTTGGCTACATGTAGCTTTGTCAAAACCAGTATTTTATTCATTCTCTCAATCATGAATATTCCCAAAGAATTCAATTGTATTCTAAGCGCAAGCTTCCACTTCTAAAATGGAAACACAGATCGAAACTAATGTCTCATCAACTTTGGGAGTACAATATATATAGATTATTGATGAACATTCATGAAACAATAAGAGTCAATGAACAAAGAAACAAAAAATTAGAAGCTTTCATGCTATAAATTTCACTTAAAACCTTGTGAGATCAATTAACCATTAGAAGGAACAAAACAATGAATCAAACATTAATTACTCATCTGCCTTCTTAAAAAGAAGTCCGATGTATCAGAATTGATAATCCAAAAGAAAAGAAATCTAAATAAATTGCTTTGATCTCATCTTGTATTGATGATTTATGTATCTCTATTTGATTGCCTTACTAGTTCTATGTGCGGATGAGACTATGCTATGCGACATGATGATAGAGAACTGTTTTTCAATATCTTAGAGGCATTGAAAGAATCCCGATTATGTGGTTGTCATTCTCCTGTTTCTGATGATAAATCAGGGCGATTCTTTGGCCAAAGAGGAGGAACAACGAAAATTGGCTTCAGTTTTTCTCATGGGTGAAGGAGGTAGGTTTCTTTTTCTCTTTTTAGAAACCTATTCTCGTCGTTCCTGTAAAATTGCAGTTTAGAATTCACCATGATTTCTCAATAGAACATGGATTTTTTTCTCATTTCGAATTTCAATGTTTATGATTGGACTTTTGCTTTAAACTCTTCGCAAAAACTATTAAGAAGAAAAAGAATAAAGGTCTCCTCTTCGGTTCCATGAAATTACACTAAGAAACTCCTGAAGATGATTAATGTATTTACATGGCTCAATTAGAATCATTGACAGAAGTATAATTGCTTTGGAACCATGGAAACTAACTCATTTCTCGAAAAATGTTCGGAGTGATGAATAATAAAGTTACCTTTTCTGGCAAATACGGCTCAAAAAACCAATATTGAGCTCGCTAAATGACGGGAAAACTAAAAAGTCTTCAAGATTTGCTAATCGTTTCTTCGTAAAAAGCAAAGTTAAAACAATCTTTGCTCTTTTTCGAAGAATTGTAGACATGATGCTTTCTACTGAACTCTCGTTGATTATCCCACAAAGAGTGTCGCAGCCAAGATATCGGAATTTTATAAAAAATAGTATTTAGGGTTGAATCCAATGAATTTGAGGAAGAAATAGTCTCAATTGAGTGAGACTTGTTTGAGATAAATGTGACATTTTTTTTCATTAACACCATTTTTTTAATCCATTGTTTTTCTGACACTCAAGTTCCCCTAATAGTATTAGTTCCAATGATTTGCTGGAGAGTTTTTGGAAAAAATTCTGACTTTATTTGAGTTAAAGTTGGCATTTTTTTTGTTGATGCCAGAAGTTGTGTTTCAGTGTCAGGATAGAACAAAACTTGTTGAAAAAGGTGTTTTGTTGTCTTTAAAGAGATTTAGAGATGATTATTTTACAAAAGATCGGATTGTTTTGGGTGATTCGTGTGATTTTGATGTTTTTTGTCATTTCATTGATTTTCTTGTATTGGGAAGTATTCCTAGTGATAGAAACGATCAGATTGGAGTAATTAATTTGTTGAGAGAATGGGAATCACATTTTGGAATTGTTGATAGTTTTCGTTTTCGTCTTTGTTGTCAAGAGAAAGATGGAATTGTTGTTTATAATGGAGACAAGTATGAAGTGAATATTGGATGTTTGTTGTTTCATAGTGATATTTTTCGGGAATTCTACAAGAATAGTTGTGGAATGGTTTTTAACTTTGATTCATCATATTCTAGAGAATCATTTGAAGTGTTTCTAGATCTGATTCATAATCGAATCACTTATCCAAGTGTTGAAAAAGCAGGTGATGTTTATGATATTTGCAATTGTCTTCATTGTGATTCTCTTTGTCAACTTCTTAATGATGATTCATCTGAGAGAGTTCTCTCTCTCCTAATACAAAACCAA
>Ga0209639_1002264_pt1 | contig 15798 bp, 13 predicted proteins | sample EPASupsiteHSE605_FD_187268 | JGI IMG/M metagenome (GOLD analysis project Ga0209639, IMG submission 187268) | Bioremediated contaminated groundwater from EPA Superfund site, New Mexico - Sample HSE6-05 (SPAdes) (version 2) | ecosystem: Environmental > Aquatic > Deep subsurface > Groundwater >...
GCTAAACAAGTTCAAGAATCAAAGATCAATGAACTCAAACAAGAGGTAATTCGTCTAAGAAAGTCTGTTTACACATCTTTCAATGATGGAGAAGACTTTGAAGCAATGGTAGGTTATAAATCATAAAGTTATATTTACTTACATGTCATGTTTTGTAAATTAAAAACCAAATTGAATGAAGGTTTCTAGTATGAGGGAAAAGGAGAAACTCCAAAATGATGACAATTTTTTTAGTTTATTATCTTATATACCCCAAGAATCATATAATATCCGAAAAGATCATCAACTTTCGGTTTTTTCTAATGAAAAAGAATTTGATGATTTGTTGAATATTCACCCGTTGAAAATGAATATATTAAACCAATTAGAGAGGTCATCTGCATTTATTCCTGACTATCCAATTGATCATGTTGATTACAAACCAAATAATGCATCGAATGTACCTCAATTATACCCAAAATTTCCAAAAATGAAGTTGTTGGTTCCAGAAACAATGCAATTATATGATATATTAACTCTATTTTACATATTTTTCTATTTTCCAGGTCATTCTTGTCAGTATTTTTCGTATAAAGAGCTGAGGTTTCGAGGATGGCGCTTCTGTAAGAAGATGAATACATGGGTTCATCCGATTTCTGAACCTGTAAGCATCAAACCAGATTCAATTATTGGTGGGTTTGAGATATTTAATCATTCTGGCAACAAATGGGTTATTGAAACAAAAATATCAATTGAAATACCTATTAGTTTGGAAGAAAATCAATAAAATTTTTCAATATTTCAAAAATCTTTCATTGATTTTTTCAAATAGTTGATCTAGCTCTTTCCAGTTACACTGAGATGAGCGTTGTTGATGCAAATCACTATTTCGGTGTGTTAAAGCATCAGTAAATTTAGCTTTGCATATTTCGCAGTAATTGATTGCTATTGCCTCATCATTAGCGATATTGGGACCTGATTCTTGTTTTTTCTTTTGTTTGAGAAGATATTCTTCAATATTTGTTGGTGTAAGTTCAAATGGTGATAACATGAATCCAGGAAAACTCATCCAATATATTTTTGGAAGATCCGATTTAAACTCAGTGAACATCGGGCGAAATGAACCGCCCATTGTTGCCGCAACGCATACATTTTTCATTGGCTTCTGAGAACTTGCTTGGTGCTTAGAACTGGATTGAAGTTTTTTTAATAGGTTGTTTTCCTCCATGACAAACTTATCATTAGCTTTTTTTCCATGATAAACATTGCCTTCAACTTTTCTCAATGACTGAACATTACTTGGAACAACGTGATCAATAATCTGCATGGGTTCATGCAATACTCTTGTCTTTGTTTTGGGACTGTTTTTGGAAACTTCAATGCTTTTTTCATGATTATTACATGGATTGAGTTCAATAAAATCGCTAGATGAAGATAGAAATCCTTCTTCAATGAAAATATCATCATCATTGAGAAAAACCCGAAACGGGGGGCTATCAAATACAACAATAGGCACTGACACACCAAATTTAACATCTCTTTTAGGAGAACTATCAAACGAGTTCCAATTATTATTTATTTGGTACTCAATTATAGTTAATTTAGATTCTTCAATAGTATCATCATCAGAAAAAAAAACTGGTTCAAAATTGATCTCATTCTCTTGGCTCACATCATGATAATAACATAAACCTGCATTATCTGTTCGTTTTTTTCTCTCATTTAAAAATGAACACTTCTTTCCACGATCATTCGTCATAAAATCTGTTAAAGCTTCATTAATACCAACAGTTGGCACCAAAACATCGCTTTTCACATACTTCGGTGGCAATTTATCTCTATGTGTCGAAAACATTTCCCAAAACGAAAGATTTGACGAATCTTCAACTTTCTCGTCTTTCATTTTAACTTTATTTTATCGTTCACCATTTTTCAAAATCCTCTAATCTTAATTGTTTCTTGGTATAGATGTTATTAATCTTACTATAATATTCCAAAATCCCATTTTGAGTTTTGCTCAAAAATGTTTTTATAAAATGGAAGAAATTGAATGATTTTTGATCGTTAGGGGCTTCTGAATTACAGTAAATAAAATATCATAAAATTTTCGTCGTCTGGATGAAGAGGCAATCAGTAGGAGATTATATTCTTGAAGAACAGATCGCTAGCGGTTCTTTTTCCACTGTATGGAGAGCTCATCACAATATTACCAGAATTAAAGTCGCAATTAAGTGTATTCCAAAAGCAATGGTTCAAAGTTTGAATAAAGCGAACAGATTTGCACGAGAAGTTAGTTTTCTGAAACAAATGGATCATCCAATGATATCTCAATTATTTGCATATTATCAGGATAATGACAACCATTATTTAATTATGGAATATGCAGAGAATGGTGACCTTCTTTCGTTTGTAAAATCGAAGGGGGTATTGATTGAAGCGATGGCAAGGAAATATTTCCTTCAGATCATTTCTGTTTTGGAATATCTTCATAAAGAAAAAAGGATGGCACATAGAGATCTTAAAGCCGAAAATATATTGCTTGATAGATATAACAATATAAGGGTTATTGATTTTGGATTTAGTAATTCATTTTCTGAAGATAATCCTTGCTTTAATACCCAGTGTGGTTCTCTTGAGTATGTACCTCCTGAAATGATTCGTGGGAAACCTTATACAACATCAGCTGATATTTGGAGCTTAGGGGTTCTTTTATATGCAATTACTTGCGGAAAGTTTCCTTTTCAAGAAGATAACCTTGATCTTTTAATGCAATCAATACTGAACACTTCTCCAACATTTCCATCCAATCTATCACATTCTTTATGTGATTTAATGCTCAAAATGCTTTCAAAAAATCCAAATAATCGGATATCAATAGAGAATATAAAAGATCATCCATGGTTTTCTCCTCTTGAATACTCAAATGTTGTTCAATTCAGGGAATCAATAATGACAACTGATGGAAAATGTGATCCTGATGTGGTTTCTGCCATGATTTCTTTGGGGATTGATTGTTCAATTCTGAAACAGAAGTTGTTTCTAGGGGAGTTTGATGAGATAACAGCTGTATACAAAATGCTTCAAAAAGAAAAAACAACAGATTTAATGAAAGATGTCGCCAACACTCGGTCTTCAAGAAGACAGTCTGCTCCAAACTCAACTCCTCAACCTGGAGGATTGATTCCACTTAAAACCCCTGAGTCTTTAATCCCGATGAGAGGTTCAACTGTCAGAATTACTAGGGAAAGTACTCCAAATTCGTCTCCTGAAAACCAAATGAAGATATCACAGCCTAAAATTGTAAGACCACGGGCCCCTACAGTCAAAAAAGCTTCTGTTAACATTGATATTTGGCACTAAACTGTTTTGTATAAAGATTTAATTTCTTGGAAAATAAGATTCCATGTTTTCTTAATAATAAATATGGGCTCGATATTTGATTCTGTTATGTAGCCAAAAACATTGGTAAATGCTTTAAGCAAAATTGATGCTACAACAATATCTACATCTCGAGATGTCATAAGGAATTTTATAAATGAACAAATATGATTCGGCGGATCTTGTTTTGGTAGCCTCTCAATTAATAAAGCCAATCGGGTTGCAGTTTCAATGCCTCCATAAATTGATAATTCCATCAATGAGGGAATTATCTCAGGTCTAAGTGATATCTGACTTTCATTAGGAACATTGGGGAAAACTTTGTAATAAAACTCAGCCTGGTTATCGGTAATTGTAATTTGTTTCATGACTGGGATTATAATAGTTCCAATTAAATTATAAAAATCATCTCCATATATTATTAATAGAATTAATCGATGAAAACTCTCCTGTATAATAGTTTTGTTAAATTGAGACATTGAAACCATTTTTATAAAGAATACAATACTCTTTTTAATTTCAGGAATACCTGTTTTAATAAGATTAAGACAGATATCAAGAAAATAATTTAGAAGCCCATTTGGAAGCTGCTTTTGAGAAATGATACTACCAAATCTATTCATAATATATGATATAAAGATCCCTGCTTTAAAAAGGGTCATTTTATCATTGCAAAAGAGGGAATGAATCTGTTGAATACTCTCATTGAAGGAAAAAAGCCTCATAATCACTGATGCTGTTACAACAGAAACATATTGCAAAACAGAAGCATTTGGGCATTTCCATATGTAATTGCATAGTTCTATATAAGCTTCATTGAATGAGCCCAAATGATCTAGTATTGTTTCTATAATTATATTGATGGAAGAAACTGATTGCGGAATGATTTCAAAATCATTGTCGTGTATGTTCAAATACTCTAAATGGGAAAAGATACCAAAAAACAACAATATGCATGATTCAATTAAAAGTGAGTCTCTTTTTAATGGAAATAGAGATGATACATAAAGATAGGATAATAATTCATTAATTTTATCATTTGATCTATTCCAACAAATTATTTCAAATATATTCTGATGAATATGGCATATTATGGTGTCCAAAAAAGCATCATTAATCAATTTACAAATATAACCCAGAAGGCGATTATCGTGGAACTTTGAACAAATGACATCAAATACAATCAAACAATTTTGTTTGGAATTAAGAACTAATTCCCAACATTTCTTTGAATAAACCGGGCATGAATGAACATTTCGATAAACCATGACTAATATCCCAATAATTTGTGACAAATCACAATTAACATGTGCTAAATTAGCTTTTAGAAATGTATAAATAATTAATGGTATCTTTTGGACTACTATAGCTGTAGTACTCCCATTTTTTAATAATTTTAATATATAATCAATCAATCCCACAAATTTGTCTGGAAAACAATCCACAATAAATGACACTCTGTCAGGAATATTCATGATAACAAAATCAACTTCGTTTAAATTAGTTTTTTGTAAGTTTCCTAAAATATCTCTCATGATTCTTGAATAGAACTGATCATATGCATCAAATGAAAGACAACATATAATAAAAAGATTAAGATTATCATTAATTATGTTTTGGTTATGAAAAAAAAACTGAATGCAAACTGAAGGGTTTCGAATCATAAAAGATTCAAGAATGAATATTGCCATACTATTGGGATAATTGTATATTTCGCTTAAAAAACTAATTATAATGCTATCGCTGAACCTGGATAATATTTCAACCAAGCCATCTGATGTCATTGATCGATTTAATCTCCGAATTTGATACTTCGTTAAACTAAGAGTTGTTAATGCAATACTTTCGTCATATAATTCTTTGGTAAATGATAAGAAATATGGAAAAATCAAGTCAATCAAATCATCAAGATCTTGTGGAATTATTATAAAAAAATTAGCAAATCCTCTGATTATACTATAATTTTTCAATATTGTCGATTTTTCAGAAACAATTGTCCGAATAAGATCGGATTCTTTTCTACGCAACCTTGCACAATCAGGATAAGCATCTTTGATTATTGATGTGATCTTTTCGAAAAAACATTCGAATCCATTGATCAAAAAAAGAGAATTCTTCTGATCCAATATGAATGATATTAGGTCCTCAGAAAAGCCGTCCATAAGTTTTGTTCTCTGATGCATTATTATCAATTCGCAAAAGCGGATAAATTGGTTTTTGCACAATTCCAATACTTCATTGTTACAAAAACAGGATGCAATTTCCAAAAAATTGGGAATCTTTTCAGAGTGAATGATACATAATTTGAATAATTTTTTCGATATATTTGTATTTGATTTGAACTGACAACATAATGGAATAATGAATTTGTCAAATCTATTACTGTGATTATAGGGTTCCATAACTTCGGATATATATGTTATGTAATAATTAGTTATCAAATCTTCTTTAGGTTTGAGCTCTTCTTCAATAGAATGCATAACAGAGAACATTGTTTCTCCAATACAATAGAAATCTTGACTCTCTTGTGACAATAAAATGAAGCAAATGCATTCAACCCCAAAAAATGGAAATCTCTTTTTTTCATCAAATTCAATAACATGCATTCTTAATGATTCATTGTATAGCTCTAAAACTTCAAGAAACTCTTTAAAAATTAGATAATGGTCAGTGATATTCTCCCCATTTATAATGACACCTGATAGTCTTTTCAACAATTTGGGGATAATAGAGAGTCTCTTGCCAATAATATCTCTGAGAGAAAGTTTATTTTCGTGCAAAACAGTGGTTATCAATGTTAAAAATTTCAAAGATGATTCTTTTGATTGAAAACATGATAGCAAATGTTTATAAGAATCTTCAAAATAATTCTGTATAAAAAATGCTAATATATCATGACATTCATTAATACAAGAGCAAACAACTTGATTAGACATATAAAATAATATTTTTTTAAACCCCATGATGAAAATATCTTTTTCCAAACAAACAACATCTTCTTGGTGAATAATGATATTCTTAAAAACCTGTAAATAAAGTGATATGTATTGATCTTTTGAAGCAAACTCGGATAAAAATTCAAATCCTTTTAAATTGTTAATGAAAATATCTTTTTGGTTTAATGTAACACATGCTGAGATTATTACCTTGCCTTTGTTAAAAAAAGGGCACAAATCGGGACTTTTAAACAAGAATGGCAGTGATTTAATCAGAACATTGCTATACTTTGAGTAATAGATAATACAAAATGAAGCGATTAATGGTAAAAGTAAAACGCTAAGATCATTTTCTTCGATAGAAGCATATATCCCTATTAGTGATTGAAATATGAATTCGACATTGTTTTCCGAGTAGGTATGGGGCCATTTAAAGTATTGCAAAAACATGCAGAATTCTCTATTCATGAAACCAGAAGCAATAAAAGGGATGATATCCATGGCTAAAAATTTATCTGAAGCTACCCATTGATTAAAAAACTCTCCAAAAAAAACTAAAAAACCTTTGTCATTATCTTTCAACGAACATAACAAGCTACATATCAAGTTAAGGGCCTTTGTATTATCTATCTCCCCTAATTTCGAAAAACACTTAATTACAATTCCAATAATAATCAAAGAGTTCTCGGTACAAACAGAATTCAAACAAATTTCTTCTCTTATTTCTTCAATATTAAAACCCCCATTTGTATTAAATCTCGCAAACAAGAAGGCGTAACAGCTAAGCAAACTCTTCAATCCCCTCCCAATCTCGCTATCAAACAACTCAATACTAAATTGTTTCTCCCCAAAATATGTTTCAACATATGTTTTAATGTTGTGCTCACTATTTTTCAAATTGTTCATTATGACAATATAAACCAATCAATTGGCAAAAAATCAACGGTATAAATTATTGAAATGTTTAGATAGCGCTAATAGACAATACGAACACAGAGATTATCATGATAACAACCCCGGAAACGAACATGATATCAGCTATGGTTTTCAATGTTTCCTTTGAAGATTTCCTTTGGCCATACAAATACATTTCAGGTGGGGTTACAAAGTCCATTGGTAGCACAGTGAGGTTATCAAACACAATAATAGGATTGGTTAAAGCTTCTTGATATACATATTCGCCGATTGACAAAATAGAATAGTTATTATTTATCTTGATTGGATACCCTGAAGATTGGTTACAAAAAGGCTCCACTCCATAATTTATTGTTACAAGTGTGGATTTAGGACAACTTATGGTAACTAAATCGCCAATTATGAATGAATCACTAGTGTTAAGATTAGAATAAGTGTATGTGGATAATGTTGACAAGAAATTTGATTCAATATTTGTTTCGTGAACATATTGGAAATACTTTTTACCAGAAGAATCCTCAAAACTCAATGAAATCTTCAATCCCCATAAATTATGAACTAAATACATATCTAAATCTTCATCAGTCAAATAACCATCCAAACCAATAGAATAAGGAAAATTAGCACTATAATTGGTTTTTCCACTAATATAATCAGCTGGAACATAATATGAACGATTATTGGACTGGGTAGAAAACAATGGAATCGAAATAATCGATTTTGTTGAATAATAATTTGGACGGTATGCAGCAATGCTCCAAAATGGTATTGCAGCAACCATCAAAAAAGCATAGAATGAGCTGCAGCAACACCAGCAATCATCGCTCATTTTACAATGACAAAACCTCTTTTGTAAATTAAATAACGATTATTTTGTAAAACAAACTTTATATGGAGGTTGTTTTTCGAACTCTTCTAGGTAAGAAAATTGTTCTTTCTGTTGATAACGGTGGTTCTGTGAACGGAGTTAAGAGACAATTGGAAAAAATCCTGCAATGCCCTTCGAGTGATATTAATTTATTGCTCTCTAGTCAAATAATGGATGATTCTTTGAAATTTTCGGAGTATAACGTCGGAAAGAATGATTTTGTTTTAATTCATCAGTTTAACTCGTTATATAAGCCTAAAATAGGATATAGCACTTCCCATTCGTTTCCCAGAGCAGTTGAAGAATCTGATTTCGAATTTAAGAACAAACAAACTTATAAAGAGATTGAAGAAAAAGTTGAGGTTATCGAAATTGAAAAGAAAGATACAGATCCGGCTGGATTTGAAAATATGGTATTGAGGTTTACCCAGATGGGATATGAAAAAGCTAATGTCATTAGTATTTTACGAAGAACAAACTATAGCGAGGAAATAACGTCTCAAATCCTGATTTCTGAGCAAGAGCCTGTTGCTAAAGCTCCAAGGAAAGAGTATGATGTCTCTGGGTTGAGTAATTATGATTTTGGAGATTATACCCCCATTTTAGACGAAATAACGAATCAACAAAAACATGATCTTTTGGAAGTGCTTAAACAACATCCAAACAATCCAGGAGAGGTCCTGGAAGTTTTTTCTGCTTGTGATTTCAATATTCAAGCTACACTTGCGAATTTATGATGTATGCTCCATGAAAGATGGTGTTAGTGTTCGTTTCTTTAGGCTGCCTGAATATCTACAGGTTTGTAATATTACTGGACCCACACATTTAAAAGATTTTGGAGTGTGTGCCTGATTATTCTGATGTGAAAAGTTGGTTTTTGGGTTCTCTATCATTGACAGCGCTCTTGGTTTGTGAGAAGGGAAATTTGTATATGACTGGGTATTTTTTGATGAGATAGATAACGTTTTAAATGCCCTTTTGATTTCAGCCTCATGAAGGCTCATGACTTCTCGATAATTCATTAGCTGCCTATTCCTGAATATCACTTTTTCGGTAATACTAATGTTATTTTGACTCGCTTGTGAAATTGATTGAAATGCATTGATACCCTCTTCGATTGCATTATAGAACTTCGAGCTTTTCACATATTGACTATCAAGTAGCTCCTCGATGCTAATTCTCGTTTGGTCATTTTTATCCATCATTCTTGTCAGTACTTCAATAGTATCTTTATTCATGTGTTCGAAATATGGTACATAATCCAAAATTTGGTTCATGACTAGATTGTAGTTTTCTCCTGCAAATAACATTTTTTTCGTTTGCAAAGCATACAAAACTATACCTAAACTCCAAATTTCTGCTTTTTCTGAGTATCCATTTCCTTTAATTATCTCGGGAGAAACATAATGTATGGAACCACATCTGGTTTTCATGCATGAGTTATCTTGGACAAATTCCCTTCCTAGCCCAAAATCAATTATCCTGATGTCCAGATTTGAGTCCACAATGATATTTTCGCATTTAAAATCTCTATGTACCAGATGCATTTGGGTCTGATAATAGTGCATTGCAAAAACAAGTTGAGTGAACAAATACTTTGACCCCTCAATTGATACAGGTCCATGTTCATTTATATATTTTAACAACGTGCATCCTTGAACAAACTCAAATACAATATAAAAATGCTCTGAATCTTCAAAATAATCAAACATTTTCACTATAAAAGGGTGATTAATATTGGATAAGTTCTTCACTTCCCTTTCAAACTGGCTCAATGACGTGCTTTCCTTTTTAATGGCCTTAATTGCAACAGGAATATCTGTCCCTTTTATCGCAGCTCTGTATACATCAGAATAGTTGCCTGTCCCTGTTTTTTCTATTAAAACATAGTTGTGATCTAGACATGATGCCTCTTTCATTAATAACCGTTTTTAAATCCATTTTGAATGCTGCTTTGGTTCTGTTGTGAATTTATAGAAGAATTTTCTCACAATTGGAAAAATTTTCACATAAAAATATAATTTAATTCAATTACTAGATTCAATTATTGAATTATCGTTCAATAATATCTGAGTATCAGCAGATTCATTTCTTTGAAATGATTTGATCCATAATATTAAGGTGATAGATATAGATATAAACAAGATAATACATATAATTCTCATAGACGTTGTAATAAGTGATACAAGGTTTTCTGAATCGGTGAAACAGTTGATATTACAACCCATTCCTGGCCATCTTGAAGGTATTGCAGCAATTCCAATTGAAAATACCACGGGATATAGATGGCAGTACACTGAGGGTGATTTTGATACGTACCCGATTGATAATGAAGTATTCTCATAGGATTTTTTAATACGTATCAAAAATGGGTCTGATGTGGAGTAAGAACAATCGCCAATACATGATTTATATTCCATTTTACTATCAAAAATGGAGGTATTTGGATAATTAATCTCCAGGAAATGAGAATTTGTTTCAATTTGGGAGAAAATGCAAATAGGTTCTGATGAAGTTCTCATAATTGATGATAAATCAAGTTTGTATGATGTTTGCATCACAAAACTACTAAAAGTACAAACTCCAGGAGGCAATTGCCAAATTGGAATACATATTTGTTCGGATCTCACTTGTTTTATGGAAAATTTAATATACGAATAGTGAATAAACCTCTCTATAAAGTCGGAAACAGTTGTTGATTTGGAATCTAACGTAGTTATTATCAAATCTCCCCTTTTCGTTTTCGGCAACATTAGAATTATCGATGAATTAGTGGAATCAAATATCATTGTTTGATTTTCGTTAAGGCAAACATTATTGAATCCTATTCTGAGCGCAAGAACAAAAAACATTATAATGAAAACTGGTTTATTACTTGGAAATAAAGTAACCCAAAACTATTAGTGCAATGACTCCCAAAACAATAGCTAGAATGTATATAAGGCACTTATTACTCCCTTTCTGATGTTCTTCGGCCTCTTCAAGTGCCTTGTTGCCTTCTTGCATTTCAGTAACTGTGCTCTCGATAACAGTGTCAACTTTCATAATAACTTCATGTTGCTCTTGAATTTTGTTGTCAAGTTGATGTGTGAGATCATTAAGCTCGTGGAGGTCTTCAACTATTCCTTGAACTGCATTCTCAAGTCCATTGATCTCATTTGTAACATGATCCGCTTCGATTTGTTCTTGGCTCTTTTGTGCAAGAGCTTGTTGTTCTTGTTCTTCTCGCTGTTTCTCTTCTGTGATCATTCGGCGATGGATCTCTGAAACATTTTGAACTTGACGATCAATCTGTTCCATCTTGCGACGACACTGCTCGAGAGACTCAGAAACACTGCTATCAAGAGGGTTGTTAGAATCACTACGTCTTAAATCATTCAATGTATTAGTATAATTAACCAATTTGGTTCTAATTTCCGTCTGTGTACGCTCAAGCCTTGGGAAAATTTTGATATCTGGTTTAGTGGTGAGGTCTGCAACAACACTTTCTGCTCGGTTTATTTGTTTCATCAACTGTTCGACATTCTGAGCCAATGATTCGAATGTTGGAACTGTGTTGGTTGGACCAGAAGGATTTTTTAGACTCTTTAGACTCATTGGTCGCTTTGTAAAGACTGATAATCGTATCCAATTTAAAAAGTAAATTCTGTTCAACGGTTTATGTGATTATTTGAAACAAAACCCTAGACCCGACAGGTAGATTTTTGGTGTTTTTGGGCGGCTTCAAGTTCCTTGTTGCCTTCTTGCATTTCGGAGACTGTGCTCTCGATAACAGTGCCTAAATTCAAAATAACTTCATGTTGCTCTTGAATTTTGTTGCCAAGTTGATGTGTGAGATCATTAAGTTCATGGAGATCTTCAACTGTTCCTTGAACTGCATTCTCAAATCCATTGATCTCATTTGTAACGTGATCCGCTTCGATTTGTTCTTGGCTCTTTTGTGCAAGAGATTGTTGTTCTTGTTCTTCTCGCTGTTTCTCTTCTGTGATCATACGGCGATGGATCTCTGAAACATTTTGAACTTGACGATCAATCTGTTCCATCTTGCGACGACACTGCTCGAGAGACTCAGAAACACTGCTATCAAGAGGGTTGTTAGAATCACTACGTCTTAAATCATTCAATGTATTAGTATAATTAACCAATTTGGTTCTAATTTCCGTCTGTGTACGCTCAAGCCTTGGGAAAATTTTGATATCTGGTTTAGTGGTGAGGTATGCAACAATACTTTCTGCTCGGTTTATTTGTTTCATCAACTGCTCAACATTTTGAGCCAATGATTCGAATGTTGGAACTGTGTTGGTTGGACCAGAAGGAGATTTTATACTCATTTATATATTAAAAACAAATTTTAAATCAGCTTGGCGGTTTTGAGCAATAAAATAGAAGGTGTTTCTACTTCTAGAATAATTCATCCTTGATTCATAATTATTTGAGAAAAAATTGAAGCATTTCATGTTTTAAGGTATTTTTGGTAAGTGTTTGATATAAATATGATCTAAGGAATGAACATCTTGGAAAGGTGGGCGATTCCTTTCAATTCTCTTAGAATCTGGACGAGCTTTGAATGTATTGATAATATATGGTGTTTGTTTTGATTGCCCAAATTGTGATGTTGGTGAAATCATCTGAACTACAGAAGCAGAGTTTGGAATCCATCCATTAAAGTTGGGGGCTGACCACACAGTAATACATTTACCTCCAAATTGAATATTATGACCATTCATTTGAAGGTTTTTAGAACGGATCATATATGATAATCCATTTTCTTTCAAAAATTTTTGGAGAACATCTTCACCAAAGAAAACACCTTGTCTTCCTTCCTTTGGAACACAATCCTTAATCCCATCTTTAGGAATCGACCAAACAAGTGATGACCATGATTCAGAGAGTGGTACCTCGATAAATCTGTTGAATTCATTGATTTGATTAAGCTTGGTAATGGATTTATCTATTCCGCCAGATAAACACAAAAATTGATAAGACACTTGGGCAGCAAGGGGGAGCGAATCGAAAGCGTCCATTAATGCTTCCCACGCGCGTGGTGATCCATATGCATTAATGATCTCTTCATATAAACCACAAACAAGTGTGAATCTTCTACTTTCATGAGCTCCTCTCAGCAAATAAACATGGTCAGGATATTTCAGTGCCAATGAAAATAATAAGCACACAGTAGCAATATTCCTATCACCATAATTAACAAAATCGCCTAAAAAAAGATAACTGGTGTATGGAACTGCGCCACACACATCAAACATTTCATGAATATCATCCAACTGGGCATGTATGCTCCCAACAACAGTCATTGGTTGTGAAACCAATAATAAATTCGGTAGTGTTGAATAGTGCCTCTGGAACATTTGAACTAATTGAATAAACTCTTCCTCTTTGGGTTCAATTGGAGGTAATTCCATCGAGTTTTTCAAAAACTCATCGAGCTGGATAGAAACATCAGGCGCGCTGTTAGTCATTTTACTTGATTTACATAACCGCCTTTTTTCAAATAAAAGAGTATTTTACATAATCGTCATGAGTAAAGTATTAGCATAAGGAGAGTGTAAAGGAGTATGTGGGATCTGGATTTACGTGATGGTGTTTTGGACATAGTGGTTTTACTCATTATGCTTTCAGAAGTGTACCGAATAATCACGATACCTGAGCCACCCTTTCCTCCCCTTGCTTGCTTGAGGTGTCCTGATGCCCCACCACCTCCTCCACCAGTATTTGCGGTTCCAGGATATCCATTCCCGATGCCATTGTTTCCAGTTCCAGAAGTTCTGATAGCTCCATTTCCACCTCCATAACTCCCTTTTCCCGGGGTTCCATTTGAACCAGTATTTGTTTGAAATCCTCCACCGCCCCCGCCGGCATAGTTTTGTGCTGATCCAGTAATGCTTGAAGTTAAACCATTCCCACCATTTCCTCCCTTGCCTTTTTGTGCTGTACTTCCGACAGATGAAAATCCACCCCCTCCACCTCCAGCACTATAACCGCTGAAACCATATCCACCACCTCCATTTTTCCCTTGAGGCGCTGCACCAGCTCCGCCTGCTGTATGTGAGTTATGAGTACCACCACCACCTCCTCCGCTAGCTCCAGATCCACCTTTATGACCTCCAGGATATCCGCCATATCCACCGCCGCCACCTTGGGCAGTAAGATTACCCAAAGAAGAATACCCACCTTTTCCACCATAAGCATTCCCAGATACCCCTGCTCCACCTGAACCCACAACTACACTCACATTTCCTGTCAAGAAATGGTTGTCTCCTATCAAAACACCACCTCCGCCTCCGCCTCCCCCAGCATTACCACCACCGCCCCCACCTCCGCCAATAATCACAAACTCAACACTTACTTTGTAATCTTCCGGTATTATCAAAATCCCATTGGTATTAAAAACATGAATATAATATGGATCAATAAAAGATTTTTCTCCCCCTTCAATACTGATGATCTTGGATAAGAATAGAGAAAGAAACATTAATTATTATATTCTCAAATATTTACCCTTTTTATGAAATCTATATTTGCCGGTTTTTCTGGACAATCTTACAATTAGTCACACAAATCCGTGTAACGATTATTTCATGGTTTTTGAGTCAAATTTTCAGTAAGATCATTCAAAAAGTGGATGAGGAATTCTAGTGAGATGATCGAAAACTCTTAAATAAAGTCTTGAATTTGTTTGACCAATACATGAATCCATTGGTTTTATCTATCCAAAGCCATGTTGTCCATGGAGTAAGCGGTAATAGATCAGCTGTTTTACCTCTGGAAGTTAATGGCATTACAACAGATCCTTTAAATACAGTTCATTTTTCGACGCACACGGGATATCAAATCGTTAGAGGTACAAAGATGAGTATAAGCGAATTCGATGAAATTATAAACGGTCTTAGATCATCAAACATATTGGGAAAATATACTCACATTCTCTCTGGGTACATTGGTGACCCACATATTATTGATGGAATATTGAAACTGAGAAATGAACTTGGAAAACAAGTTCATTATTATTGTGATCCAGTATTAGGTGATTGGGGTGAGTTTTACGTTTCTCCTGAGTGTTTGGAGATAATTCAAACTAAACTCGTTCCTGTTGCCAATACTGTATCTCCAAATACATATGAAGCCGAATGGATTACTGGTATTAAAATGGATGATCAATCTTGCTTGATTAATATTGTTGATGCACTTCATAAAATGGGCCCCGAGAACGTCATTATTACTAGCACTGAATGGAAAAGAAGGATTATTTTCTTCTCTTTTGAATATGGAAAAGAGAGAATAGTCATAGAAACTCCAAGTTTAGATAGACAATTTGATGGGCCGGGGGATTTATTCTCTGCCCTCTTATTAAGTAATTTAATTAATTATCCTGGAGAGTACACAAGAATTGCTGAAAGGACTGTTAATTCGGTATTTGGAGTATTGTCCAATACTGTTCAGCTAAATTCAAATGAAATTTCGATGGCACAATCAGTGAGATATATGATGGATCCTCCAAATCAGTATAAATCAATGAGTATTGAAGAATTCTTTAAACTCGATATTAATTCTAAATAATCATTTTGAGAACTACAATATTTTTTATGATTTATAACCTACCATTGCTTCAAAGTCTTCTCCATCATTGAAAGATGTGTAAACAGACTTTCTTAGACGAATTACCTCTTGTTTGAGTTCATTGATCTTTGATTCTTGAACTTGTTTAGC
>Ga0209639_1002267_pt1 | contig 15780 bp, 10 predicted proteins | sample EPASupsiteHSE605_FD_187268 | JGI IMG/M metagenome (GOLD analysis project Ga0209639, IMG submission 187268) | Bioremediated contaminated groundwater from EPA Superfund site, New Mexico - Sample HSE6-05 (SPAdes) (version 2) | ecosystem: Environmental > Aquatic > Deep subsurface > Groundwater >...
AGGATTGGGATAAGCCAGGAAATACACCCCCGGTTTTGTAAGATCATTTACCCCGTGTGTTATGCTGTTAATGCGGATAATAGGCGGAACAAGCTGCCCGCAATATCTGCGGAAGCATCCCATTACATAATACTGCCCTCCCGGTGCAGGTTCTATTTTACTGACAAACAAATCGGTAGGATAAAACGAGCTATCAACCCCACCGTTGTAAAAATAGTTTGTGTCAATATATCCATTGGCATCGGTTTTTACAATATGTTTGCGTGCATAACCCTGGTAAATATCAATTTGGCCTCCAATTAAATATCCCCCGTCCGTGGTTTTGCATACGGTATTAATACAATTTCTTCGCCCATTCATGTAAATGTAGGGGACATTGTTAAAATTATTAAATGTACTATCCAGAGAGCCATCAGGGTTTAAACGTATCATTTGAAGAGTATCGGGGCAGTTCTGGATTTTAAATGTACCGATCACGATAATTTTACCATCGTCCTGTACATATTCCGGGCTATGAAATGGCGGTGTAAGCGGGTTTTGATAACTAACAAATATGCTATGAAAGCTTGTATCAATATTTCCGGCTGTATCAATCCTGCATATATTTCGCGTAGAAACAGTATCGTACAATGTGAAATAACCACCCAGCAAAAACTGATGATTGTTGTATTTCGTTATTTTATAAACATGTCCGTTTGTACTGTGCTTAAATGTTGTGTCTAATTTACCATCTGAATTTAATCGTAAAAAATACCTGAATGTATAAGGTCCGGGATACGGGTTGAAACGATACCTTCCGGTTAACAGCATCCTGTGATCCGGGAAAATATAATAGTCAACAGGCTTTTCATTAAACCAGGTAAAACAACGTTCGGTATTATTACTCCAGGTTGTATCAGGAAAACCTGTATCATTTAGCTTTAATATAATATCACTTGTATAAGCATAATAAATGCTATCCTTATATTTGATTGTTTCAATTGGAAATGAAGATGTTGTATTAAAATTCCATGAATGAAGAAGATTACCATAATAATCATTTCGAAAGCTGTTAACATAAGGAAATGAGAGGCTTCTTAATTTACCGTATATTAACAATGTTCCGGAAATTTCCTGAACTACGCCCAAAACACGGTTTGTTTGAAAGAGTGGTTCTACCGCAGGGCAGGTAGTATTAAAGCTTGTATCTAACGAGAAAGGCTGCGTTTTTGAGCAGATGCTTACAAACAGAAATAATAAAACGATGATTATTTTCTTCATAACAGCGTGATGATTAATAGCACTGTAAAGATAAGGAAAGAGCCGGCTTTTGCCGGCTCTTTCCTAAAAAAAAACTTATTCTGTAATCACTATTTTGCCATGAGCAATGCTCTTGCCGGCACTTTTAAGTTCATAATAATAAATTCCTTTCCGGATGTTCCGGGTATCCCATATCCACTGTCCCTGTTTGGTTTTGAGGATATGTTGCATAATTATTTTGCTGCTGATATCCGAAATAGTAAGGGTTGCATCTCCTTCGAGCAAAGGTAATTCCCATGCAAAACTTGTATAAACCGATGCCGGGTTGGGCATCACGCTTACTTTATTGTAAGCCTGGTTAAGTACCTGTTTCGCGGTGGTTTTAGGTTTGTTGTATGCAAAGCTTTTGGGTTCCCCGGTGTCATAATTGTCTTCATAACAAATTTGGTATCCAAAACATAAAATATTGCAGGCAATAGCAGATGAACGGCCTGTATTGTTTTCGGCAATAAGCCTTAACGCTTCTATATACGGGCTGTCGAGGTTCATGATTGATTTTCCGGAACTTTGCATATCACTTCTTAAACTCAGATAAGAAGTAAAATTATTAAATTCGGCCTGCTGGGCGTCGTCCAGCGTGTAGAAATTCGGGATCTGGCTTAAAGCAGTATTTGCACTCTCGAAATCATTTTCATCAATATAGCTTTCGGCCCGTGCATAAAAATCGTCAAGGTTTCCCCTGCGCGATAACCAGCTACGAATAATGGCGCGGTTGCTTTCGGTGTTTTGCATCTCGTTGGCAATCAGTAATCCGGCAATAAAATCTTTTTCTGCCCCTTTTTCGGCAAGGCTGCTTTCCATTAAAGTACGGGACGATTTTGTTTCCCGGTTTGCCACAATTAAATCCAGCATATATTGAGGCAGCGGGTTCGGAATTTCGTAGGCCAGGAAGTCGATAAATTTCTGATCGCGGGTTCCGTCGGGGTTCGCTATACATATTTCGAACAGCATTGCCTGGGGCAGGATGTTCTTTATAGCGGTTTCACGCAATACTTCTTCCGATAAATAAGGAGATTTCGATAACAATTCGTTGCGTAATTCCCATGCTTCCTGCGGCCAGGTTGATTGTATCTTGTTCAAAACTTGCGTTGTACTCCCCCCGTCTATCATCGAGTTATAGGTGTAAAGCAGGTTTAGATAAACTGTTTCGAGCTGGTCATAATTGGTGTTGAGCTGGGTTTTGTGCTCGGCGCTTAAGGGGAATCCCAGGCCTGCATCAAAATTTGACGGGCAGTTATTCCCGGTATTCAAAACCGTTAAAAACAGGTTGTTCTGGTTAGGGCATTGGTTTATAAGCGGTTTTTGATCCGGCTGATCGAAACATGAATAGAAAATGGAAACATCTGAGCCATTCGCAATGTTACAAATATTATCGGTAAAAATATTACCGGCAGCCATCTCGGTATTCGGGTTTATTTTACCCTGGTACATACGGATTCCCTGATTGTTTATCCTTACATCGTTTGAAAGATTCCCCTGGTGATGATTGCATAAAAACTGAAGACCTTTGTATTGATCCTGGGTTGAACGATTAAGCCCCGAGAAAAGCTGCCCAAAGTTTAAACTTTGAATAGTATTTTTATACACCTGGTTTTGAGAAGCTCCACTTTGATCAATAACAATCCCGTTATTTTTATTATTCGACATATCTGAAAGCGATAAGGTATTTTCTTCCACCCTGAACCCGGTTGAATTTGTAATTTCTATTCCAGAACTAAATTCATTTTGAGGAATATTTTGTATTACTGAGTTGCCGATCAGGAAGTTAGAGCGGTTAATCCAGGGATTATCTAAGGCGGAAATTCTTACACTTTTGAGGTTTTCCTCAAAATCGGCTTCATCAATTTTAACAAAGCTGTTCGGGTTGGTTCCTAAGGCTTCAACGGCCGTATTAAATCCTTTAAAGAAAGATCTTTTTTGGTTTTCCGGAGGACAATTTTGCCCATACGCCACGGCTACATCGCAAAGGGAACATACATAATAACCTGCGTCAATAGAATAAATTGCTTTGTTTGCACTCAGGCTGTATTGCTTGTCGGTTCGGTTGTTGTAAAATTTACAGCCGTAAAATTTTACTCCTTTTACTTTGTATAGCGTTACATGAGTTAAAATATCGTTGCCCGTGGCCATATAGTTGTCGTCGTAGCTAAACTCGCAATTGGTAAAGCTGCTAAGGTTGTCCATTACATTGTTGTTGGGCAGTTTGTTTTGATAATCCATAAATTCAACAGAACGCCGGTTGTTTTTAAAAGCAGCATTACTTGCTACAACAATGCCGCCGGTTGTATTCCAGTCGGAACCATTCCAAAGCTGAATAGCATCTTCTGCATTTTCGATTAAAGCCCCGTTTTTCAGTTCGACAATCCCCTGGTTCGGATCGTTTAAAACAGAAGTTTGAACCATGTTGCTGGTTCCCAAAACATCAATACCCTGCCATCTTTCGTTTTCGCAACCAGAAGTAAGGGTACCTCCGTCAATCACCAAATGAGCCCCTCTGTTTACCTTGATGCCGCACGAACTGCACATTCTCACTTTATTCAGGATTGTTAAAGTAGCACCAGAAGCAACCTCAATGTCGCTTTTGATGAATTTAACTTTGTCGAAAGTAGTGTTCCCGTTAATTACAAGAGGAGTGCTTTCCTTCTGGCAAGAGAGAGATGTTTCCCAAACGCCTCTTCCAAAGGTTGCAATATAAATTTTGTTTTTAAGTGTATTGAATTCAATATCAGTTACAATACAGCCGGGTAATCCATCATTAAAAGGCATCCAATAGGGATTTGTCATGGTATTGTTATGATAAAATACTCCAATATCATTTGCCAGATATAATTCCTGCGAAGAGCTACCGGGTAATAATTCAATCTCATTCACCGGAAAATTGGGTAATCCGCCGGAAACATTGTCCCATGTTTGACCTCCGTTTGCACTATGATATACTCTAAAACCGTTCCCAAAACCGGAGCAGCCTATCCATAACTCGTTTTCATTTGTTTCCGAAACAACAATGGTTGTAATTATAAAACTTTTAGCTTCAGCAGGCAGGTTATCTGTTAATTTGGAATATACAGGTGTTCCGCTTGAATTGTCAAACTTAAAAAGAGTATTTGCCATATAGGGAGGATTGGGCTGTGTGTTATACGAAACATACATTACCTTCGGGTTCGATTTTGAAACATCAAATGTTCTTATATAATTACTACCAAGATTTGCATTGGGAATATTGTGAAAATCAGTTACTTTTCCATAGTTTGAAATGCTTAATTCATTATTTGTACCTGCGTAGGATGCTTGTCCTGGGGCAATAAATGTTAATTTTCTAATTTCTTTACCTGCAAAATAAGCTATATTTTTTTCGGTTAAAGATTTACTCCATTTAACTTTAGGAACTCTGTAAATCTCATTTTGGTTTTCCCCGAATAAATTTAGTACAATTGGATCGCCAGAACAAGAATTATCGCGCAGAGTAGAATTGTTATTATTGATACACTTTTGATACTTGATTTCTGTATTGCAAAATTTTGTCATAATTCCCAGGTTAGAATAATGCTCGGAAAAAGTATAATCACCTCCATCATTACAATCTGTTTGTTTCCAAATACCATTCCTGTATTCCCACGCACCGTTGTCTTGCACTCCTCCCCAAATAAACTCATCATCACTAACAGGATCCTGAAATACCCCAATTCCATAAAATTGAGAAATTGTAAGACCAGGACCATTTAGGCTTTTGAAACTGGCTCCTGAGTTTTCAGTAATACTTATTCCTCCATCAGTTCCTATTAATAACTTATCATTGGCTCCTCCATTCCCTGCAAGAGGATAAATACATCTGAAATCCATATGAGGGCGTGTTTTCGTAATGGCACTTTGTCTATTGTAACTAGTCAAATAAACACCTCCCATATATACCCTTATGTAGGGTTGTGCACATGCCGCTGGATTTGATTCAAATTCATTGGTAAAATAATCCCAGTTTATGTAATTAGCAGTTGTAAAATAATAATTAAAATGTTCTGAAAAATTTAACCCCAGTTCGCTATTTATTTTTTTAGTGTCTGCAGTTCTAACCAACATTGATATATCATTTCCGGAAGATTGGATATATCCAAAAAATAGTACGTCTGTATTGGTTAAGTTATCTGGCTTAAACATTTTAATTATTGGAACAAATTGAGGAGTAACACTTTGATATGCACCATAGTCCAAACTTTCCCAAGTAACACTTGTACTTCGTGCTTCTAATGTCTTCCAAATTTCGGCATTATAAAGAGTTGGCGCTCCCTGATTCCAAGATATATATCCATCTGTAGAAATAAAAACCGCGCTGGATTCAACTCCGTTTTTAACAATCCTATCAATTTCTATATCCATGATCTCCTTGGGTTTATAAGGGTTGTTATTTTGGGTAAAATGCTGATCCCCATTAAAAATTATTTCAAATGTATTAAATTCATTATTTGATCTTATAACTTTATTCCCTATAATTGCATACATTATATTATTATCAATAGGATCAAAAATAATTTTCCGAACCAGACAGTTAATAGGATTAATACCATTGCTATTACTATTTACACTTGTTAAAACCCAGTTATTCCCACCATCGGTTGATTTTAAAATACCCATGTGATAATGAGACCCGATGACTCCATTCTCAAAGCCAGTCCCTATATAAATAATATTTTTATTCAGGGGGTGTACTGCAATGGCTTCAACACCAATGCTTAAACCATAGCTGTCTGTTAAATTTCTCCATGTTTGACCTTTGTTGGTGGTTTTCCATAAACCGGAAGCATTTGTGCCTGCCAGAATCGTGTTATAATTTGGATCATCTTTATCGCACCAGATGCTTGTTACAAGACCAATATTATGAGTACTTTCATTTGCTGTTTGGGTAATATTATAGTTATCATAAGGTCCCAATAATTTCCACGGCTTAGTATTCACGCTCGTGTTTGATTGCAGGTAGTTTGTTTTGTAATCGTAGGCGGCATCAAAAGCATGTTGTAAATTAGCTATTGAACTGCCTGAACTCATTGTTCGGTCATTCCAAAACATCTCATATCGTTGCAGGAATTTATACCCGCTTCCTTTTACTGTTTTGAGTGTATCATATTTATCGTAGAATAATTTTCCATTTTGAATAGTTTGTTTGTAATCTTCATTTAGCTTCGTGGTTTGGTTTTTCCAAAAATACAATGAGTCATCATATAAATTTTGACCTTTGGCTATGATTGTATTAAGTAATAATAAACTGATTATTAATATTTTATTATAATTCATAATTTCATTAATTTAGTGTTTACAAAAATAGTAGGCGTATATAATATAAAGTTTAACTATGAGTCATTGTAAAATTGTTCAAAGCTTGTAAATATCATTTTAATCGTATTATTTTTAAAATCATGAATTTTCAAAAGTATATTTTTAAAAAATATAAAGCATATATAATGAGTGAACGTATGGATTTACTTGATAAGCGTCAGCAATAAATTAGTAAACGTATTTCATGGCCTTTAATAAGTATTTAATATCAGAATATAAATCAATAAAAGATTTTGGTTATAAAATACGACTCACAGTTGTATTTTGCCTTTTAAAAAGATATTCTTATTTTCAGCTTTTCGATTCTCAATTCAGCCTGCCACCCGCCCATAAAAAAGGCGTGTGACTTTTACTATATCTACCCTTGAGGCTCTGGAAAGCCCGTAATGCAAATAAGTAAAGCCCACGCCGTAGCGTGAGCGTTTTTACTTATTATTCTTGCATTACATAAAAATTTTCCAGATTTCAAAGAGGTAAGAATAATAGCAAACGCTATTTTATATTTTTTTTTAGATTTTTATTGCTCCATAGGCAAAGTTTGATTTTTTACGGGTGTAAATATAGTAGTTTTTATTTAAAAAGGAGTATTACAATACCAAATGTATAACGTAAAGTTTCGAAACCCAGATTTAACCGGTTAAACACGGTTCCATGAATACCCCTGAAAAAACATTGAGGAAAAATCTTTTTTCATATGTACTGCTCTGCGAAAGATAGGGCAAAAACTTTTTTTCCTTTTATGTAAAAAATAAACATTGAGGAAAAACTTTTATTCCTGTATATGCCACTGCAAAACATACGAGGAAAACTTTTTTTATCTCTATGTCAAAAAAAAACATTGAAGGAAAACTTTATTTTCCCTTATGTAAAAAATAAACATTGAGGAAAAACTTTTTTTCCTGTATATGCCACTGCGAAACATACGAGAAAAACTTTTTTTATCCCTATGTCAAAAAAAAACATTGAAGGAAAATTTTATTTTCCCTTATGTGAAAAATAATCATTGAGGAAAAACTTTTTTTCCTGTATATGCCACTGCGAAACATACGAGAAAAACTTTTTTTATCTCTATGTCAAAAAAAAACATTGAAGGAAAACTTTATTTTCCCTTATGTAAAAAACAACCTTATACTCCTGCAAAATCTTCCAAAGAGATGATTTTATTAGATATGGCATAAATGGTTAAGCCCGACTGGCTTTTGATTCCGGTTTTCTGGCTGATATTTTTCCGATGGCTGATAACGGTATGTATGCTGATATTGAGTTTATCTGCAATTTCCTTATTCGAAAGCCCCTGAGTAATAAGCCGCAACACATCCACTTCTCGTTCACTGAGTTGTTCGTGTTCCATAGACTGTCCGTCTTCCTGCAAATGAATTTGCCGATGAAAAGCGTCTAAAATTGTATCGGTATTATCGGTTATCTGTATCAGAAAATTAAAATTGGAAAGCAGTTGAGGCTCATAAAAATTATACACCAATCCAACCCAACAAACATCCGGAAAACATTTACGCAAAGTAGCAAACTCTCTGATTTTATTCTGGATACACATTGGATTGATAAGAACAAAATCGAACGACTCGCTTTTACTGTAATGAGAAAGTTCTGAAACAGAATCTATTCTGAAAATCTGAATATACATCCCCGACTTGAGCAGAATATTTGAAATTCCTTCGTACACCAACGAAGAAGGTTCAATAATTGCAATATGGATTTTATGTTTATTCACGGTTCGGCTTCTTTTCAAGTTTGGCAATCAGGGGCATCAAAATCAACTCTTCGATACTTTGATGAATCTTAAGATCAAATTCAAGTTCACACAAACTCAACAACAGCTTACGACGAACCACAAAATCGGTTTGTATCGGGATGTGTTTTAAAATCAAATTTTTCAAATCAGACAATGTTGACTCAATGTCGGAATGATGATCGCCATATTCAAGAACCGAAAAATGACTTTCAGTCAAAGCTTCTGATTTACTTTGCAAAAGATTACGAAAGTACGGAAATGCGATGCTTTCTTCGTAGCTCAAATGCTCAAGCACCTCTTCAAAGTAGTCGTTGAAAAACTGTTCAACCAGTTTTACTTCGGCAGTAGTATTCGTTTGATAGAGCTGAGCTATCAAAGACTTGATTTCGGGATATTTCTCCTGTTTGTAATAGCGGTGACAATTAGACAAAAAGCCTATAATTACCTCTATATCTTTTTCCGTAAACAAATCTTTTCCTGTATTCTGAAAGCCATTGTACAAATTTGCAATAGCAATAAATACGCCAGTACGAAGGTTGTTTTTACAACAAAACTGATCAACACTCATTTCCTGAACAATGGAGTTGAGCGAGAAATGCTCCATCATCAACAATAAGTTTGGATTCTCAAGGAGCAGATCCGACAACTTTAGCTCAGGCCTGACATATAATTTGTTTATCTGATACATATTTAATTTCTGATATTCTTTATAGCTGTTACCTTCAACAACAAAACTAAGGCATTTTTTATTGAAGAAGGACAGAAAATATATTTCAGATCTACTCTTTACAACTCTATTAACATAAATTTAATTCAACAAATACAATAAGTTGCTGTTAATCCGTTATGTTTGTACTTAAAATGAAACCACTCAGACTATTATCGACGCTTCTTATGTTCATCATCACAGGATGGATTTGCACTGATGCTTACCATCACAGGGTGGAATGCGTTCATATTATAAGTCATGAATATTCAACTTCACACCACGAAATTCAGGCAGACAATGGTGAAGAAGATGTTGTTGTGTATGTAGTTTTGCCATTACATTTTTTGAACTGTAATCTTTCAAGCACTGTTTTTATACATTTCGTTCCCGATATACAAACGAGTGAAGTTTTTTTCTGGCAACCACCCAAGCTCTCCTAACAAACAGGATTGTATTTACCTGACATCCAGGAATAGCTTTCCTATATTGCAGTTTACAGCATTTTTCATCTATATTAAAAAACCAAGTGTATAATACCGATTGGAGGAGTGTAACAGTCTAATCTTTGCATACTCAATCGACCTCAACATTTCCATCCATCGGCATTAACCCTGAATGACTCCGGATTAAATTAAAACACATTTTGAGAGAACAATAACCAAACGAAGCAAACAACAAGTCTCTTCCCTTGTTGAATTATCACAAAATCATTTATGGCCAAATCCGTTTCCTATACTAAATTCAATCTTATTAAAAAATTCATTGATAAGCTGAATAATTGGGCTCATACCAGGTACTCAGTTTGGGCAATGTTTCTGTGTGCCTTTCTTGATTCTTCAATTCTTCCTTTGCCTACCCCAATGTTTTTCATAACACTTGTGTTATTGAACAAGGAAAACATGATTAAGTATGCAATATCAGGGACAGTTGGAACATTACTTGGCGCATTTATGGGATACGGGATTGGCTATTTTGCATGGCTAAAAGCAGATGGGAACTATACAGATTTTGCTTTGTTTGTATTTGATAATGTGCCCGGAATAACCATTGAACTTCACGAAAGAATCAGATTACTCTATGAGCAATGGGGTTTTGGAGTTCTTTTTGCAGCAGCATTTATTCCGGTTCCATATAAGATATTTTCTATTTCCTCTGGTATATTCGACATAAATATTTTTTTATTTGGACTAGCAACCATTATTAGCCAATGGATGAAATTTTACTTTCTGGGATTGCTAACCTTTAAACTTGGTGATAAAGTAAAAATGCTTTTGACGTTCAAACCAAAACTGGTTACATCCATTATTGCTGTATCTGTAATTTCAATCATCATTATCGTATTAATTCATAAATAGCTGAATCTTTTCACAAGGATACACACAGCTTTCATCTGAATATTCTCACCGGAAAACCAGTGAGAATAGAGAGCGTGTAAAACAAAATCAACAGAAATGAAATGGTCTAAACAATTATACGAGTGGATTCTAAACTGGTCGAATTCTCCTTACGGGCCTGTTGTCTTATTTATTCTGGCCTTAGCTGAATCCATCTTTTTCCCGATACCACCTGATGTTTTGCTCATCGCATTGGCATTAGGCATAACAGCCAAAGCATTCCGCTATGCACTCATTTGTACCATCGGCTCAGTTGCCGGAGCTTTTATCGGATATTATATCGGAAATGAAGTATGGTTAAGCGACGAAGGTCAATTTACTCCTTTCGCTTTATTCTTTTTCGACAATATTCCCGGATTCACAACTTCGCTTTACCAAGACATCAAACTTTTGTATGTCGAATGGGATTTCTGGGTAATCTTCACTGCCGGTTTTACTCCTATTCCTTACAAAGTGTTTACCATTACAGCCGGAGCTTTTGATGTAAACTTTGCCATGTTCACACTGGCGTCCTTCATTAGCCGGGGTGCCCGCTTTTTTCTGATTGCCTGGCTGATCTGGAAATTCGGACCTTCCATCAAAGCGTTTATTGACAAATACTTCAACATCCTGGCATTGGGATTTACAACAATATTAATCGGAAGTTTTATCCTCATTAAATATCTTGTTTAACAATGGAAATTAATTTCACAACCTGGATATTATTTATCTGTTTCATCCTCTTTATGCTGCTGCTCGATCTGGGACTTTTCAGCAGGAAAGATAAAATTATCAGCACCAAAAAAGCCCTGCTCTGGTCTCTTTTCTGGATTACACTTGCCATGCTATTTAATTACGGAATATACCATTTTCTGGGAAAAGCTAAAGCCCTTGAATTTCTCACCGGATACATCATTGAAAAGTCATTAAGTGTCGATAATCTCTTTGTCTTCATTATGGTTTTTGGCTATTTTGGAATAGACGGAAAATACCAGCATAAAATTTTGTTCTGGGGAATCATGGGCGCCCTGATTATGAGGGCTATATTTATCTTTACAGGTGTTGCTCTGATTAACCAGTTTCACTGGATTATTTATGTGTTTGGTGCTTTTCTGATTTATACCGGATTCAAAATGCTGGTTGAGAAAGCAGATAATACTAAAAATCCGGAGAACAAGGCAATCACTGGTTTCATTCAACGGTTTATTCCTTTAACAGCTCAATTTCATCAGGGAAAGTTTTTCCTGAAAATCAACCGAAAGCTGCATATCACACAACTTTTTATTGTGCTGGTTATCATCGAATTTACCGATCTTATTTTTGCGGTTGATTCCATCCCTGCTATTCTGGCAATCTCAAATGACACTTTCATCATCTTCACATCTAACGTATTTGCAATACTTGGCTTGCGTTCGCTTTATTTTGCACTGGTTAACATCGTGGGTGCATTCCATTTGCTAAAATACGGACTAGCCGTTATTCTGATGTTTATCGGAATAAAAATGTCAATCAGTTCCTTCTTTAAAATACCAATAACGACTTCGCTCTATACTATCGGAGCGGTAATTGCCTTATCGGTAATTCTATCTCTTATCCTGAAAAAGAAAAATCATTCATAAATCTTATAATTGTACGAAACTATGAAATGCCCAAAATGTAATACAACGCTCATGATGAGCGAACGTCAGGGAATAGAAATTGATTATTGCCCTGATTGCAGAGGTATTTGGCTCGATCGTGGAGAGCTTGATAAAATTATTGAACGTTCCACTCAAACACAAGAATCTGTAAATCATTCTTATTCTAACGAGCACAATAAGCATGATGATTACTATAAACATCATGATAAATACAATAAAAAGAAAAGCTGGCTCAACGAATTGTTTGACTAATATCGTTTAAGCCGTAATAAGAATGAACTTATTTTTATTACGTAAAGGCTGCGTTTAGGGTCTTGTGCAAGACGGCATTATTCAAATGAATAAACATCCGTTTCAACACTCCCTAAAGCAGCTTTTTTCTTTAAACTAGCTTATACCAGAACAACTCCGGATTAATCTAGAATTCACTTTGGGATCACATGCTTTCAATTAATTATTACAACGCAAAATCAGCATCCATAGTTTTCTGTATCTTTGTTCTGAAGAGCAATATGGCATACGCTACATTTCAAAATTCACGCCGGTAACAAATCCGGAAATAATTAACACTAATCATTTATCTTCCAGTAGATGGCAGAACAAATTTACGATGTACTCATAATTGGAGCGGGACCTGCAGGATTAACCTGTGCCATAAAACTTGCCGAATCAGGTTTACACATTGCAATTATTGACCAATCATCATTTCCTAAGGACAAAACCTGTGGAGATGGATTAAGTCTTGACAGCATAAACCAACTGCCTATGGTTTCGGCAACACTTAACGAATCGTTTGAACGTTTCGAGCATAAAATACCCTCATACGGTATCAAGGTAACCTCGGACAAGGGAGATGTTTTTACAATTCCGCATTACTATAAAGGTGTAAAAAAATGCGGGTATGTGTGCAAACGAATTGATTTCGACAAACTGTTGTTTGAAGAATTAAAACGACATTCTCATATCCAATTTATTCCGGATTGCAAAGTCCTTGATGCAAAAGTCACAGATGATCTTGCCGAAATTACGACTACAAAGGGAATGATGAACGCAAAAATCATCGTAGGTTCCGATGGCGCAAATTCGGTAATTGCCCGCAAACTTCATAATCGGAAACTCGATAAAGACAGCTCAATCATTGGATTACGCCGTTATTACAAAGAAGTTTATGGCTTTCATGAAGATCATTATATAGAAATGTACTTTTTCAAGGAGCTATTACCAGGGTATTTATGGATATTTCCATTACCAAACAATCAGGCAAATGTAGGATTAGGGATAATCTCATCTATCGCTTCCAAAAAGAAAATAAATCTTAAAGAAACACTCGATAATCTATTAAAAACACATCCGGTATTAAAAGATCGGTTTCAGAATGCCCAGCCTTTGGAAACAGTCAAAGGTGCTTTGCTCCCGGTTGCCATGAAAAAACAGAAGATTTCAGGAACGAGATACATCCTTACCGGCGATGCAGCCGGACTGACTGATCCACTTTCGGGCGAAGGGATTGCAAATGCTATGCGCAGTGGAAGAGTTGCTGCAGAACATCTGTTAAACTGCTTTCGGCATGATAATTTCACAGAAACGTTTAATGAACAGTACGACAAAGAAATATACCGTCGCATGTGGAATGAATTCAGAGTCAGTAAGCTCTTTTTACGTGTATTTCACAACCCACGATTACTTAATTTCCTGATAAATAAAATCAGCAAAAAACCTGAATTACAAACATTTATTATTGAATGCGTAGCCAATCCAAATCAGTTAAAAAAATTGATTAGCATACGGTTTATTTGGAAGATATTATGCTAAAATAAATCATACGTTGATTGATTTCTTCAAAAACAAAAAGAGGTTACCAGATGATGACAACCTCTTTTTATTTTCAAATTATATGTTTAATAACTCTTTGTTTTTATAACAAATTCCATATTAATAACTCCTGCCTGTCCACCATCAGCAGTTGTAAGCATTTTAACCATTCCCACAGATTTATTAATGAAAAAGAAATTTTCGTCTTCATTTGTATTATTGGTTTCACGAACTTTTATGCATTCAAAAGCCCCGGCAGTAGTGGCCACATTTTCACTTAATGCAACAATATCTCTATATGTTGAATCAGTGCCCTCTCCCGTAGTATAATGAGTATTCAATACAGGATTATAGGTTGTGTATAAGAATTTATTTACTCCTGTTGAATCATCAACATCTGCAAATTCAGTAGAACTAACAAACCAATAGCCTGTATCAACCTGGGCAGGAGCTCCCGGAATACCCAAATTCAAATCCATTTTTACCTTCGCTACATTGTTTGAATACTTTCCTATTACAGTCATTATAGCTGTACCATTAAATGTCTGTCCCATAACTGTTGTTTTTAATTCATACGTTGCAGTATTTCCAACTTTTGAAAAAGTAAATCCGTTAATAGGAGTAGGTGTATTATTATTGTCATCATCTTTACTACAAGATGTAAAAGCTACTGCCAATGTCATTGCGAAGGCTGCAAAAAATAAAGTTGTTCTTTTCATAGTGCTGTCATTTTTTAGAATTTGATTTCTGCTGAAACAATTATTGTGCCAGATATAGATTTATCAGACAAATATAGTATATTTTCATCATATCTACATGAAATACAGGAATCTGTTAAGCAAAATATAATCTACTCAAGGGCTGTTCGCAATACGCAAAAAAAAGTAATTTTGCTAACCGATAACAAACCTAAACCATAATCAGCATACAGTTAAACACTGAAACTTATGTATAAAATTGAGAAACATCCTATCCTTGAAGTACCTCAACCAGAAAAGGTGAAATTTGTTTTTGACGGGAAAGAAATTGAAGGAGAAAAAGGATTTACCATTGCGGCTGCACTACATCAGGCCGGATATCCTGTACACAGTCATAGTTTATCAAATCGCGAACGAAGCCTCGAATGCGGTATTGGAAAATGCGGTGCATGCGAAATGCTTGTCGATGGTCAGATAAAACGTATCTGTATCACCCCTGTTGACGACGTGAAAGAAATTTCGGAAATCCCGCACGACTACCAACCCGAAGCAGTTGATTTCAAAAAAACGGAAGCCATCAAGGTTTATAAAACTTCCGTCATTATTATCGGAGCAGGCCCCGCCGGTCTCGCAGCCCGTGAAGAGTTAAACAAATACAATGTCAGCAATATAGTTGTTGACAACAATGATAAAATTGGCGGACAATTTACCATGCAAACACATCAGTTTTTCTTTTTCGAAAAAGAAAAGAAGTTTGGTGGAATGCGTGGTTTCGACATTGCCAAAACCCTTGCCGGGGATGATTATACAGGAATCTTCCTTAACTCAACCGTTTGGGATATTCTCGATGGCAAACGGGTAGCTTTGAAAAATGTTCGTACCGACGAAATTTATTACATCGATGCAGAATATATGGTAGTGGCAACTGGAGCAGTTCCGTTTATGCCTACATTCGAAAATGATGATTTACCAGGCGTTTATACTGCTGCTGTAGTTCAAAAAATGATGAACAACGAGCTTACATTACTCGGAAAAAATATTTTGACCGTTGGTGCCGGAAACATTGGTTATCTGACCTCATATCAGTTAATGCAGGGCGGTGCACGAGTAAAAGCCATTATCGAAGCCCAGCCTTTCGAAGGCGGATTCCCTGTTCAGGCCAACCGTGAACAGG
>Ga0209639_1002268_pt1 | contig 15771 bp, 15 predicted proteins | sample EPASupsiteHSE605_FD_187268 | JGI IMG/M metagenome (GOLD analysis project Ga0209639, IMG submission 187268) | Bioremediated contaminated groundwater from EPA Superfund site, New Mexico - Sample HSE6-05 (SPAdes) (version 2) | ecosystem: Environmental > Aquatic > Deep subsurface > Groundwater >...
TTTGTATAAAAAATTTAGATGTGAGTGGATTAACTGTTCTGAAATGAGGAAAACATCTAATGAATTTGGATAAAATCTCATTATTCTTTTAAAATTAGAGAAGAACCAGAAAAAATTAAAAAGACTCGGATATCACTTGATCCTCACTTGATCTCATAAGACTGTACGCACTTGAGACAAAAATCAAGTACATTAGACGTTATGGCTTAAATAAACATTTTAAATATTTAGGGGTTTAATGCTACTTTTTTTCGGTTCAAGTTTATGAATCCTATCCCAATTGTGGGATAAAGTTTAATATTAAGACACGCTCTTAGGATTCGTCACGGAATAATTTAGGCATTTTATTTATAAAGTTCAATTCCAATTGGTGATATCGATTTTGAAAATCAATGCATTCAATCGAAACAATAAATAAGTTATTCTGTGACAACTCCTTAGACAATTCTTTTTATTGAGCCTATTATAGTACATATTTCAACATTTTTTAAAACAAATTCTCATAAGGTTGTAATTAGGCATGGAATTGGTAGAAACAGAACACGCCTAGCCTCTACTTCATAGTGCGAATGAGGCACAAAAAACTTCAAGAAAAAGAAGAAACCTTATCTTTGCCTGTTCAGGCCTTTCAAACACCGGAAAGCTCACAATGCAGGCAGCGTCAGCTCTTGCTTTCAGAAGGCCGGATATGTACAGAGCTACAGCTGCTCACAAAGGAGTTGATGCTGCAGGAGAAGCTGTATGAAGCCAGAATACATAGAAAAAATTGTACGTGCAATAAGAGACGCCTGAATTACTTTTACTGCTTCTCTATTATTGCCTCTCTACTTTTGCCTTATTTTTGCTCTTTTACTTTCTACTATCAGTATTCTCACCTAAGAACGGATATCAGTTCGTCTTCATGAGATATTCTTTCCTTGGTCTTTGCACAGACATAGTGTTCGTGGAAAGTTTCGTAGAGACCGAAACCAGCCTGACGTTTTAGAATTGTCAAAAACATGTAATTGCCAACCCACGCAAACTGAAAAACACAAACAATAGCCATCAGTTAAATGATATAAGTTCCCAAAACTTGCCCATTAGATCTTAAGAAGGATGAGGAAAAATCCATTTCAGACATTTTTCTATCAGAAAAATAGAGGAAAGCCATCCCAGGCAAAATCATATTGATCTATAGAAAAAGGTCCGAGGGAATTGGTCGATAAAGAGCAAAACTGGTCGGGCCTGGAAGCTGGTATTTCTCAATATACACGCTGCTGGAATTTCAATCTCTTTGATTTACAAAAGTATTCGGGAAAGATTGAAGCAGACCCCCGTCAGGAGAAATATATTTCAATTGAATTGAACTGAGAGGAGAACTTTCTTTTCTTATCCAGTGCCCAACTTTTGATTGCTCCCAAAAATCCAAATTCACTTAAATAATCATCATTATAATGACGATATTTATAGCCAAAATCATCATTATAATTAAAGATATAAATACTCGCCGCTCAAATACTTTCCTATGAAGCAGCTCATGAAGATGTGGAACCCCTGGTGGGCAGAGGGAAAAGTCCCTGCTTCCAAAAAGAGGATCTCACGCCCTCAGACCCTTAAAACAATCCTGAAGCTTCTGGATATCAGGGAGGTCGTCTGCATTACCGGCGTCACGCGGTGCGGGAAGTCGACTGTGATGTACCAGGCAATAGACTACCTGATAGGGAAAGGAGTGAAGCCTGAAAAATATCACTTTAATTTGAAAGCAGCCACCCCAGGAAAAAATATTGATGAAGTTAAAAAAAGCCCACGAGGGAAATTGATCGATAAAGCAAAATTGATTAGCCCTGCAAAGTGCTTCTTCTCAAGCTGCAAAAGGTCACGGGTTAAGAAAAAAATATATTCTGGGTTAAGGTGTATTTAAAAAAGATATGAGTCCGCTTGAGCGAAGCGAAACGGACATCGCACTGCAGAGCTGCAACTCTGCCGAAACGGACATCGCGCTCCCGAAACGAAACTCGATAAGCGAAAATCGGGAAGCGAAAATCGGGTTTAGTATCTGCTGTTTTCTCTGGGTTTCCTGTGGTTAGGAAGACACTCTCTGCAGTAAACAGGTCTCTCCGGGTCAGGTTTGAAAGGCACTTCGGTTTCAACACCGCAATCAGAACAGGTTGCCTTGTGCATTTCTCTGGGAGCTCCGAAGCCTCCACGGTTGCTGTCTCTTCCCCTGAAGGGGTTTCCTCTGTCATTAAAAGCCATTTTTGTTTCACCTTGGTTTTAGTTGTTAGTTAATAGTTTAAAAATAAGATTGTATAGAACTCTTTGGTTAAAAACAAAAATTGGTTTTTAACAACAGATGATTATACATCTCTTTATTTTCAATACACATACACGTCATTCAAAATATATAAATATATCTATAAAAATTGAAGCAAACTCTCTCAAGTGGAGAATATTTTATGGCCAGGGCTCATGAAGCAGATAAAGTGCCTGAAATTTTAATTCTGGGCTGGTTATCGATAAAGTAAAACTGATCAGCCCTTCAAAGTGTTCCTTCTGATCTACAAAGGTCACGGGTTTTCGGTTTTTTTGATTTACAAAATTATTCGGGGGAGATTGAGGCAGACCGCCGGCAGGAAAAATATATTTCAATTGAATTGAAAGTTAAAGGATTCAGCCTTAATTGCGCCTGTTTATATACTGTTCAATGTGCTTGACGCAAGATCATCTCCACATGCTCGCGATTGTATCTGGCCTGATTACGCAAGAGGGACAGAACGGCCATTCAGGTTCCTATTTCAAAAATCGATTAACCGAGCTTTAAAGCCTCAACCCGTCATCGGTTAATGTGATATTGCAGGTTCCGACAAAAATGGTACCATGTACGTCTACGCCGTTTATTGTTTGCCGGGGCATATCGTCTATTTCCACTTTACGATCAGTTATATGGATTTTCTTGCCTCCTACATAAAAAATTCCGCTTACTGCTACGTATCCATCTTCTGTGATTCTAGCATTGAAAATAACATCACCGTCTTCTTTTCTTGTCAGCGTGAGGCCATTTCCTTTCTCGATTTCTCCTTGCGCATCAAATTTCTCGTTAATTTGAATAAGCTCGTTTCTGTCGATTTTTGCTATGAGCTCGGAGTTTTCATCTCGGATCTCTGTTGTCAGAATCAGATCGCCATCGCAGTTTTCCAGAGTAAATAAGTGTGTCTTGTCTCCGGTATACCTAGTTGCTTGATATGACACTGTATATACCGGATCTGCGTACACGTTTAATCCCAGGATTAGCATATAATCGTCGCGAATCATGTGGTTTTCACCTGTGAATTTTTATCACATATTTATGGATATAATTGTATAAAATGCTTCTTAACCAATCCTTGTTGCGAAAAATTGACGGGATTTGATAATAAAAAACACTTTTTTCTTGATGCTCTACAAAAGGATTCGGAGGAGATTGGGGCAGACCGCTGGTTGGAAAAATATGTTAAAATTCAGTTGAAAAGGTACGAAAGAGCATTTACTTCACATACAGCAACCCATTTTCTCGGAATAAAAGGCCGGACGGTATTTCATAACTGTTGTCAAAACTGCCTAAAACTTCCAAATAATAGGTAGCCCAGAAAAGTTATTAAGATTAAGGTTTATCGTTAATCATATTTTGTCGTAACGTCATTACATAAATATAGAATTCTAAATTTTATGTAATGGTATTGCACTTACTTTCATCACTGGATTTTGGAACTGAGTCACACGATCTGATGTCAAATCGTAACTTAATATTTTGCGAGGGATTAGTTTGTATTGGGATGAAGCATATAAGGGCATGCCGCCATGGGACATTGATCACCCTCAGTCCGCTTTTCAAACCCTTATAAAGAGTGGAGAGATCAAGCCTGGCCGGGCTCTGGATATAGGGTGTGGCCGGGGCGAAAACGCGATAATGTTGGCCATAAGTGGCTGTGACGTTACGGGTATAGACCTCGTTGAAGATGCCATCTCCGATGCAAAGGCAAAGGCCATAGAACGTCATGTTAAGGTAAATTTTGTCGTAGGGGATGCACTGAAGCTGGATCGGCTTTTCATGGAGGGCGCGTTTGACATTGTCATCGATTCTGGCTTGTTTCACGTGATGACGGATGAGGAGAGGCCGGTTTTTGCGCGACAGGTACATAGGGTGCTCAAGGCAGGCGGCAAATACTTCATGCTGTGTTTCTCCGACAAGGAGCCAGACGGATACGGGTCCAGGAGGGTCTCAAAAGCTGAAATAGAGCGTACTTTCGCGCCTCTTTTCAACATTATCTATATAAAAGCCACAACTTTCGATACCAGGTTCGGTCCAGGAAGCAGAAAAGCTTACCTTTTATCGGCCTTCAGGAGTTAATTAGAACATGAAAGTATTTCCAAAATTAAAGTTAGATTTTCTGACAGCAAGGTTTTGGGTAAACGTTGCTGTCAAAAAATAGGGTAGATAGGTTCTGCAGACAAGCCCTTAAATCATTTATTCTTTTTTGACAGTTCTGTTTTGGACACGAAAGCAGAAAGAAAACTCATAATATCGGATCACTCAAAATATTGCCGATACCGATCAATTTAGGCCGCTGACTGGAGATGTATATTTTACTTGAATTAAAGTGGAGCAGATTCAGAAAAATTTACTACGTCTAAGAAACGAAAAATAAAGAGAAAAGACAAAAAGCTATCCTCAATAGTTACAATATTTTTTACTTTATCTGTTTCGCACACCTTGGCTTATTCAGACCCTACCTGTTCCGTCACAGTTGACACAATTATTGACTCCATCTCCCCAGCACAATGGGCATTCTTCCCATTGTCTTTCACCTTCGATTTCTTTCCATTTCCCACCTGCACCGTCACAGTTCCAGCATCTTTCCCTACCGCTACCACCACAGTTAGGACATGCAATGCTCATGATTTTACCCCCAAATTTTTTAGTAAATACTGGCATATAATGTATTACACATATTTGTTTTCTATAAGCGTTAAAAAACTAAGACCATTTTTTATAATTATTGCTCCATATTAAAACAATTTTGAAACAATGTTCCTGATAACAAATTTTGCATGCAAGTTTCCATGAAGAATCGAATCAACTTTTTCGTGCCAGGGTTAACAGTTGAACTCCTTTCATGTCTGATGGAATCTGGAAGGACTCCAGAGAAGAGGTTTTGGGAAAGATGGGAGCCGACAGTCCACAGAAATAATATATTTAAATCTAATTAGACAGGCACTGGAAAAGTAAGTGATGAAAACCTGCAAACATCTATTTTTGGTTTATAAGGCCCATTCTTAGTCTATCAGGCCCGTAAAAAAGAAAAAAAGTAAAGCTATTAAGCAAATTGTGTTTATCACTTTTTCGATGCTTCCAGAGTTTGCTGAAAGTACTGATTTGCAACCTGAATATACATTTCCTTTGGCATAAGTTCACGACTCACGATATCAAGGGTTTCCTGTGACATTTTTTGTTCCTTTGCGAGCTGGCGGCCTGCCTCTTTTGCTGCCTCAAAAATATCACTTATCGGAGCGCCCATTTTCAGCATACCAGCCATTGCTTCACCGTGAGGACGCAAAAGTGCCCCTGCAAATTCGGCGGACGCATTCTTGCAAAAGGCTTCCATAAATATAAGCAGGGGATCAAAATTATCTTTTTCCCAGAAGCCACAGTTGGAGACCAGTACGAATTTGCGGGCTTTTGTGTCTCCACGCACAGGGTGGCGGCAGTGCCCATCGCGCAGTTCAAAGAAAGGCTGCGCCCCGGGGAGCATCCGGTCAATCAGGTTCTTCATGGGACCTGTGACCCCATCTACATAAACAGGGGTGGCAAATACCATAACATCAGCCTCAGCGATCTTTGGATAAAGCATTTTCATATCGTCGTTATGGTAGCATTCACCTGGGGTCTTCAGCCAGCAGTTAAACTCTGCTGTGCAGGGATTGATATCGAGTTTACTTGTATAGAAGAGTTCTACTTCTGCCCCTGCCTCTTTCATCCCTTCAAGAAATGGATTCAATATCAGAGCTGTGTTACCTTTATCCATCCTGGGACTGGAATTTATTACCAGAACTTTCATTTACAAATTCCTCCAATGTACCTCAACTACTCTTAATAAAGAACAGGTTGATGTTATTATCAAACCAAAACCATAATCATTTCGAGTTTCCTATTCATGAACCATATTTTTGGATCTTAGCGAAATGAAAAAAATGCCCTGTTGATAACATTACATCAAAATATAAAGACATATTTCAAAATATAAAGATATATTTCAAAATATAAAGATATATTTTACTACAGGAGTATTAGAACTCGCTTTAGGGGAATTAACGAGAGAAGTAGAATACTTCAGAGAATACTGGTATCTGTTTAGTACTGGTATCTGTTTAGTACTGGTATCTGTTTAGTACTGGTATCTGTTTAGTACTGGTATCTGTTTAGTACTGGTATCTGTTTAGTACTGGTATCTGTTTAGTACTGGTATCTGTTTAGTACTGATCTGTTTAGTACTGATATCTGCTCCTTATTTACCGACCTGGCAAAGTATTTTCTCGGAAGAAGTTTCATTATTATTAATTATAAATACTGCAAAGATAAAATACTATAAAATATTAATATATTAAAAGGGGAACCAAACAGAGCCTGGAAAAATGTCGGAAAACCGAAAAAAAAGCGGAAATCCGTATCCGAAAACCCCATGAAAAGCTCCCTGAGCTTGAAGAAAAGTACAACGTCAGTTTTCTGGGGGGGTTGGGTCATTCATCCGGGGTGAACAGAAAGCCCGGAAGTGACCTTGATGTGCTTGTGGAGTTTCCCAGAACTCCAACCATTTTCAACTATATAACCTTGAAAATTATCTTCCGGATGCTCTGGGAGTTAAGGTACCTTGTTATGAAAAATGCATTGAAGCCAGATTTAGGCAAACACATCCTGAATGAAGTTGAAGCTGTCTGAAGAGGGATTGATATTCGCGAAGTAAAAGACTATATCCGGGATATTTATGATTCGATGGAAGCTGCAGAAGAATTTGTCGACAACTGGACATTCGAGCAATTTGCTGCAGATCGCAAAACACAGTTTGCAGTAATCCGGGCACTGGAGCTTATTGGCGAAGCAGCAGAAAATATCCCCTGTGAAGTGCGTGAAAGGTATCCAACTGTCCGGTGGAAAGATCTGGAAGGGATGCGGGACAAATTGATCCATACTTACTTCGGAGTTAATCTGAAAGTGGTCTGGCTATCCGTAAAAGAAGGCATTTTCGAAGCGAAACCCGATATCAAGCATATTCTGGATGAAATGGAAATCAGAACTTCTTTTTTGCATTGAAGCTTAGAACGAATTTCGTTTCATTCTCTTTTTTTAATTCAATTTTTCCCTCTAACTGATCAGCAAGAATATTGACAAGCTGCAGACCGAGTGTTTTGGGATTTTCTATATCTACCGATTCAGGAATACCTTTTCCGTCATCAGATACTGTCAGAATAAACCCGGTAATTTTGTCACCGGAATCTTTCTCTCCCACACCAGACATATATCCATCAAAATTTTTTCTATAGAGCTTGATTCGGATTTCTCCCATATTTCTGCCGGAAAAAGCGTGCTTCAGAGAATTGGAAACAAGTTCATTAACAATTATTCCTAAAGGGACTGCAGTATCCATATCAAAGAAAATATTTTCTTCCAGATCAATGTTTAAGCTAATATCTGAGTTTCCAAGCTTGTATGTCTGAAAAAGATTTTCAATTAGTTTGTCAAGGTACTGTGAAAAGTTCAGAGTATCGGTTCCTCCACCTTCATGCAGTTCCTCATGGATAAGAGCAATAGATATCACTCTGTCCTGGCTTTCCCTGAAGGCTTCAAGGATTTCTGAATCCTTAACACATTCTCTGTTGTTGAACTTTTCAGCCTGAAGGTCGAGAAGGGAGGAAATAACCTGAAGGTTGTTTTTAATGCGGTGATGAATCTCTTTCTGGCGGGCAATTTCGATGTTCTCAAGAAACTCCTCTGTTTCCTTCCTTTCGGTTATATCGTAAATGGTACCCTGGTAGGATTCCGGCTTTCCGTCCTTTCCCAGAACTTTCTGGTATACTTCATGTACCCACCTGATTTTCCCATCCCTGTGTATTATCCTATATTCAATTTCCCCGTAGCTCTTGTATGGATAACTCCGAATCTTTTCTTCTTCTTTGAGAATAAGAGACAGGTCATCGGGACGGATTATATCTTTCCACGGCACCCCGGACATGAGCTCTTCTTCGGTGTATCCTGTGATCTCTTCAACAGCTCCATGCAGAAATACAGGGATAAAGTTTTCATCTGCCTGAAAGGCAATCCCATGGAAATTCTGTACAAAAGAACGATATATCCTCTCACTTGCTTCAACTTTTTCTAGCGTTTGCTTCAATTCCGTGACATCTTTCATTACGCCGATTGCTCTATACACATTTCCTTCGTCATTTTTTAGCCAGACTCCCCGGACTTCCACATAGCTATAGTTACCGTCTTTTTTTCTGAACCTGAATTCCGTATCGAATTTTTTCCCTTCCTCAAAAGACTTCGTCAGGTACGAAAGCAATTTGGTCCTGTTTTCAGGGTGTACACTTTCAAGCCAGACTGACTCATTAAATCTCTTAAATTCTTCCGAATCATATCCTGTTACTTCCAGGATAGCTCCTGCCCACTCGATTGTACCTTTTTCGCGATTCAAATCAAATATAACCTGCCCGGTCTGTTCAGCGGCCGTACGATATCTTTCTTCACTTTTTTGGAGGTTTTTACGAGCAAGTTTTTGTTCAGTGATGTCTTTCAATACTCCAAGATTTCTGATTACTTTACCTTTTTTATCTTTAATATTCGCTGTATTCCATTCCAGATTAATGTAACTCCCATCCTTCTTTCTAAAACGTAAATCCATCTGGATGTCTTCCCCTCTCTCCAAAGATTTAAATCCTGCCAGAACCTTTTTCTGGTCTTCAGGATGGGCATGCTCTATCCAGAAAATCACACTTGAGTTCTTGAAATAATCAGATGAATATCCGGTAAGTTTCTCAATGGAACCTGTCCAGACAATTGTGTCACTCTCAATATCGTAATCATACACCATCTGCCCTGTATTTTCTATGATTACACGATACGATTCTTCAATTTTTTCAAGCTGTTTATTTAGTTTATCCTTATGATTCAGGCTTTCTTTAAGAGCTTTTTCGATTTGCCTGAGTTCAGTGACGTCCTGCATTACAGTAAGAATCCCGATTACCTTTCCTTTTTCATTGCTCAAAGCTGATTTGTTTACAATAAAAACCCTTTTTGTGCCATCTGCAACTATAAGTTCCTGTTCATCGGTTCTCTTCCCACCAAACTTAAGGATTTCCATATCTTGCTGAATCCATTCCTTACAGTTTTCAAGAAGATTCTTTTTTTCTACAGCAACCCTTCCAGAAAACATCTCAGAAACTTTTTTACTTATCTCAGGAATTGTATTCCCTATGATTTTCTCTCTCGGAATCCCGACAACTTTCCTTGCATAAACTTCATTTACTTCACGATAAACCCCGTTTATGTCCTTATATGAAACCGGATTGACCATAGTGTCAAGTATACTTTTAATATAATAGAGGTCATCCTGAAATGGTTTATCTTCATTATCATATACCGGAACCTGGCGGTATAACCCCTCGTTTGAGACTTTTAGTCCTTTTGTCTCATTATCTACCAGTGTTGCCGGTTCTTCCTGACAATTTTTCACTTTTCCTCTTCTCCAAAGATTTTCAAACCAGGTTTTCGATGCTGAAGTTAACAGATAGACTCCAGATTTTTCATACGGTTTCGGGTACCAGATAAGATAAGGACTTTTGAAGCTAAAACAAGTTTTTAGACGTTTCATCAGTCAAATATGTTATTACAAACCTTTCAGCTAGATTATCTTTCATAATAATTAACAGTTATCTGTTCAAGTTAACAGTTATCTGTTCAAGTCGCCGGCAGCAAGAAAATTGCATAAGATTCCCCTGCTTTCTCTTACCCTCATATCTCCAGTAAGAGGGTCGCAGGGGCTAATTTTTTGTTTTTATAGACTTGTAATGAGACCTTTTTTCCAAATAATTTTGAATTTTGCTTCATGAAGACAAAAAAGACAACTTTCGCCGGTACAAATATTATCAGCTTTTCAGAAAAATAATTTATATGCAGATGATATTTCATATTCAAGCAAAATTTTCGTATATACGAAAATTTTAAATAATTACTACTACATTTCAAAGATAAGTGAAAAATTAGTTTACCCGAATATTTTATGGTGATACAAAAATGACCGATAAAACCCTTAACATGCTGGAAACAGGCCAGAGAGCCCGTGTTATCCAGGTAAAAGGAAGGGGAAATTCTCGCAAGCGGCTCCTCGATATGGGTATGGTTCCAGGGACAGTCCTGAGCGTTACCAAAAAAGCACCATTGGGAGACCCCGTGGATTTCAAGTTGAAAGGATATAACCTTTCTCTTAGAAAGCAGGAGGCGGAAATGGTAGTTGTTGAAACACTGGAGGATTAACTTGACCCCACAGATGCCTCTTACAATGCTCTCTGAGGGGAAAGACTGCAGGATTAGAGAAATTCGAGCAAGTAGAGATCTCAAAAGAAGGCTGACAGAAATGGGCTTTACACCTTCGTCCTCTGTCCGGCTTATAGGATGCGAGAGAGGGAATCTGCTTGTTAATGTGAACGGAACACGTTACGCTCTGGGAAGGGGTATGGCGATGAATATTATGGTAGAACCGGATGCATCTGAGGGTGTAGAACTTGGTTGAGAATAAGATCAGGGTTGCACTTACCGGAAACCCCAATGTGGGCAAGACAACGATTTTCAACGCCATCACCGGAGCCAGGCAAAAGGTAGGAAACTGGCCAGGGGTAACAGTCGAGAAAAAAGTAGGCATAAAGGAATATGCAGGGCATATTCTTGAAATTGTAGACCTTCCCGGGACCTACAGTCTTACGGCCTATTCGGCAGACGAAGTTGTTGCCAGAGATTACATCCTTGAAGAAAAACCTGATGTTGTAGTACAGGTCCTTGACTCGACAAATCTGGAACGCAATCTCTACCTGAGCACTCAGCTGCTGGAAATAGGTACGAACCTTGTTCTTGCCCTCAATATGTCCGACCTTGCAGAAAGAAGAGGCGACGAGATAAATGTCCCCATGATAGAAAAATTACTGGGAGTCGCGATGGTCAGGACAACAGCAAACGAAGGCAAAGGTATCAATAACCTTCTTGACGCGATCATTTCAAAATCCAGTTCAAATGTGCCCTTACCTCACGAAATCCAGTATGGAAAAAAAGTTGAAGAGAGGATCTGCCACCTGGAAAAGATCCTGGCTGAAGACAGGGCTCTGATGAATAGATATCCCCCCAAATGGTTGAGTATCAAACTGCTTGAAGGGGACGAAAATGCAAATTCAAAGCTTTCTTCATCAAGTGTACAGCCCGAAGTTGAAAAGTTCCTTTCCGGCCTGGACCTTGAAGAATACGAAGCTGAAATGGCAGATAAGCGGTACGAATTCATAAGCAGATTACTTCCTCAGGTATGTAAGACCTGCGTCGAAAAAGTGTCAGCCTCCGATATGATCGATAAGGTACTTACCAACAAGTATCTGGGAATTCCCATATTTCTTACCCTGATGTGGGGAATGTTTGAACTGACCTTTACCTTCGCAACTCCCTTCATGGAACTTATTGACATGTTCTTCGGCTTGCTTGCCGAAGCGGTTGCTGCAAACATTGATTCATCCTGGCTTGCATCTCTGCTTGGAGACGGGATAATTGCAGGAGTCGGATCAGTTATACTTTTTGTACCTAACATTTTCATCCTGTTTTTCCTCCTGGCTTTGCTGGAAGACAGCGGATATCTGGCAAGAGCTGCCTTTATTATGGACAGGTTGATGTATTCAATGGGGATCCAGGGAAAATCCTTTATTCCGATGCTTATGGGATTCGGATGTTCGGTTCCGGCTATTATGGCAACCCGCACCCTTGAAGATGAAAAAGACCGCCTTATTACGATGCTGGTTACACCTTTCATGTCCTGCGGAGCCAGGATGCCTGTTTACGTGCTGCTCGCAGGAACGTTTTTCGGAAAACAGGCCGGATCAGTTATTTTTGGGCTCTACGTGCTCGGTATTATTGTGGCAATCCTGTCAGCCAAGCTTTTCAGAAGTATCATTTTCAAGGGCAAACCTTCTTCCTTTATAATGGAACTTCCTCCTTACCACAGGCCTTCAGTTGGCAATTCCTTTAAGTACATGAGGAATCAGGGCTCCCTTTACCTCAAAAGAGTAGGTACCGTAATTGTTGGAGGAGTAGTAATCATATGGCTGCTTGCATACTTCCCGCAGGGAGTTGAATACGGAAGTGCAGAAAGTTACATAGGCAGCCTTGGAAAACTGCTCGAACCTCTCGTAGCTCCGCTAGGTTTTGATTGGAAAATTGCAATTTCCCTGATATTTGGGTTTCTTGCCAAAGAAGTTGTCCTGGGTTCTCTTGGAACGCTCTATGGCACCGGGGCAGATGAGGGGATGTTATCTTCAGCTCTTGTAGCAGACTCGATATTTACACCTGCTGTCGCACTCGGGCTTATGGTATTTACCTTGCTTTATGTACCCTGCATCGGAGCAATTGCGGTGATAAAAAAAGAATCCGGCTCCTGGAAATGGATGCTTTTTTCAATTGTTTACTCGACAGCTGTGGCATGGATAATGGCCTTTGTAACGGTAAAGATGGGGAATATCATATTTGCATGACGAGGTAATGTAAATGGAAAATAAAAACAAAGCTTTGACCTCCTTTACCCTCCTCTGGGAAATAATGTACCTTGCAATCGGGATCTTACAGGTCCTGAAAGGAACTAAATTTTTGCCTGATGACTTTATATCCGCCATTTTGTTCCCTCCTGAGTTTGCCGGCGGGCTGGTACTTGCAGTCGTAGGCGCAGTCTACTTATACGGAACTATTGAGTTTTCAAAAGGTTCCGTTGAAGGAAGAGCCTATGCGTATGTAGGGATCATACTTTCCATGCTCTTTGGAGTTCTATATTTCCTAACTTTTACTGCCGACCTTATTAATGCCTGGGTACTGTTTGCGGAAGGATTTGAGCAGTGGACACCTCTTGTCGATTTCAAACCTGCACTGTACCTTGGCTTAATTTCCCTTGCAATATACATTGGCTGGGAAGAGGAGTTCAGACTTCGGGAATAAGGAGGAAACTGATAATGGTACTCGGATACATGTATGTGTTAAAACAGATAGCAGAAGTGGAAAAGAAAGGTAGTATTTCTTTCAATGATATCTCTGGACATTTGAAAATGAGTACGCAACAGCTTAAAGGTTTACTCGAAATTATGGAAAGATTGGGACACGTTGAAAAGGTGCCAGACAACAATTCCGGCCTAGTTTCCTCCTGCTCCGGCTCCTGTAAAAATTGTGGGTTTTGTGGATGTTCCGGAAAAACCACTGTCTCAAGCGGTACAACTTACAGATTGACCGAAAAGGGACGGAGGGTCTGTCATAAACAGACAGGCTGAATCCAAAGAAAAAACTCCCAAAATCCCTGAGTCATCCTACGAGAATGACCAATAATTGAGAAAGAGTGTGTTATTTTATGAGTGTAGGTAATAGACCCGATTTGCAGGATATAAAACCGGATTTACAGGGTATACCTGAGACCTTGTAGGTAATAGACCCGATTTGCAGGATATAAAACCGGATTTATAGGGTATACCTGAGACCTTGCTTATTCCATTGTGGGCGCGGGCCGTTGAAGCAAAGCGCACCCGCCCGATAATTAAAGATACTAAAGCGGTGGAGATAATGGCGGGGATCGACTATGATTTTACGAAATTTACCAAAGCACGGAAATCTCAGATAGGTATTGTAGTGCGAACAGAACTTTTGGATCAAGCAGCACGAGGTTTTATCCAAAAGCATCCCAGCGCTGTTGTGGTCAATATCGGCTGCGGGCTAGATACGCGCTTTGAGCAGGTGGATAACGGCAAAATACGCTGGTATGATTTGGATTTGCCAGAAGCAATCTGCATAAGGCAGCATTTTTTTGCCGAAACGGACCGCTACAAAATGATCGCCAAATCGGTCTTTGATGATGCCTGGCTGGGTAAAGTTAGTGTAACAAATGAACCGGTTTTGATCATTGCCGAAGGGATATTAATGTATTTTACTGCCCAAGAAGTCAAAGCCTTGCTGAATAAGCTGATTTCTGAATTCCCCAAGGCGGAAATGCTTTTGGAAATGATGACGCCGGAAATCGTGAAAAGAAGCAAGCAGCATGATGCGGTCGGCAGGCTGGCTGCAAAGTTTCAATGGGGCATAAAAAGCGGCCAAGAATTGGAAACCTACCATAAGCAAATTAAGGTAGTCAATGAGTGGAATTACTTCGATTATCACAAAGACAGATGGGGATGGATGGGATGGATGGCTGTCATTCCCGCCTTTAAGAACCGTTTCAATAATAGAATCGTCCATTTGCAATTTACTTAAGGACTGACGTTCCCATGGGTTGGGTCGTCGTTGCTGAATGTGCAACTGTTGGCACAGTGGTGACATATTGCGAAGGAGACGTCTTTACTAAAGAAACTATGATGCGAGCAAGTTAGCGTATGCGATCAATAATATTAGCAAGCTTTTATATTTTTTGGCAAGATTCAATCAAATCGTATAAGGAGGGATTTATTATGGGAAAACCACTTTCAATAATCGGCGGCTATCGAGAAAAATTTTCAATATGCTGCTGACGGTGGCTCTACAGAAATAAAATACAAAATACGATTATGATGCAGTTCTGTTGACCTTGTATCATTAAAGAAACTATGATGTGAATAAGCTAGCGTATGCTATCAAAACCGTAGCAACTATTTAAATCTGTTGGCAAGATTCAATCAAATTACATGAGGAGGATTTATTATGGGAAAAACACACGACCTTCAGTAATCGACAGCCTTTGAGAAAAATGCTCAGCATGCTGCTGACAGTGGCAATGATTATTTTATTGCTTCCGGCCACTGTGTATGCTTACGATTCCACCGTGGAAAACTGCACCAGCACTATGACCATTAACGGCGCATCCGACGCACCCCAAGTGGGGAAAGAAGAAACAGGAGTGTCGCCCCCAACAACCGGGATATTGGTAGTAGCGCATGGCTCACCGGAGGATAAGTGGAACCAACCGGTGCGGGATGCCGTCGAAGGTATTGATTGCCCTTATCCGGTAGAATTGGGTTTCTTGGAATTTGTTGCGGGGGAAGATATCGGGACGGCAGTTGCCAATTTAGAAGAGCAGGGTGTTGAACACATTATCACTGTGCCGATATTTGTGGCCTCGGCTTCAGATCATATTGAAGAAATCAAATACATGCTGGGAATCTCCAGTTCCATTACGGAAGAAGAAGCAATTGAGGCAGGGCTGGAAGTAATTTCGCATAATGTTGAGATTGAAATTACACCGGCCCTAGATGACCATCAATTGGTAGCGGAAATTCTAGATGACCGTATTGCAACGGTTAGCCAGCAGGCAGATCAGGAAATTGTGGTGTTGGCCGCTCATGGGACCTCTGCAGCGGCAGACCTGGCCGTTTGGAAAAATAACCTAGTACCTTGACAATTTAATTATGAAACATAATATTTGGTCATCTTCTCATCAGCAATCTTCTTTGTGAACTTCCAGTTTATTTTCTTTTTATTTTCATTTCTTCTCTTGGTCCAAGCAGCCACTT
>Ga0209639_1002274_pt1 | contig 15731 bp, 19 predicted proteins | sample EPASupsiteHSE605_FD_187268 | JGI IMG/M metagenome (GOLD analysis project Ga0209639, IMG submission 187268) | Bioremediated contaminated groundwater from EPA Superfund site, New Mexico - Sample HSE6-05 (SPAdes) (version 2) | ecosystem: Environmental > Aquatic > Deep subsurface > Groundwater >...
TTCATTACCCAATTTGATCTTGAGAACATGTCCGTCCGCGAGCTGCAGCAGGCAATCAATGACAGGAAACAGGCCCTCGCTGAGAAAGAGGTGCTGCAGAAAGAGCATGATGCCCAAAAGAGCGCCATCTCCAAATTATCCAGTGAACTTGGCCAGGCGAAAAAAGAAGCCACGGATAACCTGCAAGCCGTATGGGCCGAGCAGGGAAATGTTTTGAAGCTGCAGCGGAAGCTTGACGTACTTGAAAATGAAAATGCAGCAGCCAAGCGCATCGCCGAGATAGAACTTGAAAGCAAGATCTTAAAGCTCAACCTGTCCATGACCCAGGCAGACGTCCGCTTCGATCTGATAGCCAAAGGATTCGACGATCTGTTTATCGCCATCAAAGAAATGGCCGCAGCGGACCCGAATGCTTTCAAGTTTTATTTAATTCAGACCAACCAGTTTATATCGAAAACATCGGAGAAGTTAAAGCGAATTGAGAAAGCTGTTCCCGTTGCTCCTGAAGTTCCGGCAACTCCTGAAGCTCCCGCCCCATGAGCGCTCTTAAGAAAGCTGTCGGTCGGTGGGATTGTCTCACGATTGGCAGCTTTATTTCTTAAAAAATCTTCATACGTTCTACCAACATAGGTTCGTACATCATAATTGCATGATTTTCCGTGACAAAATCATCACCTATTTGATTATCATCAAGATCAAACACCTTACGTCTAATCATGTTGTGGCGCATGTAACATCCCCACCATTCCTGTGTGATCAAATGGTCACTTTCGTAAACCTCATATTTGGGGGTCAATGATTGTTCACATCGCCATTCGCCTTCTAAATACGATTCCCCTACCCTTATTAGAAGCTGATATCTGTATTGGGTATCGTTCTTTATTTGGAGATCTATATAATTGTAAACAATTGTGGCCCCACTTCCGAATGGTTGAGTTCGATTGGCGTCTGGGAATATGTCGTGTGTGTGACGCCATCGTTCCGTAACCCGCAATGGAGTATGTAAGGTCATCCAATAAATAAAATTTGAGAGTTGGCACAGGCCTCCTCCTACTCCGGGAACGAACGAACCGTTATGTAGGACCATTCCTTCAGTGAAACCTTTTTTCTTTGTCGGTTTACCTATTAAACGCCAAACGGAAAGTGTCTCTCCTGGTTTGAGAATTAGGCCATTTATCTTTGCCGTAGCCAACTTCAAATTGGTTACTTTGTTTTCCTGCAACCACATATCAACATTTCGGAGGCGCCGATACAATGGGGTGCTATGTTCTGCCACTTTGAAAGGAAGTTGACCCGACTGGAAAGTTACCGCATACTGTGTTGACCTGACAAAAAACCATTGAAGGTAACGACGCACTGTAAAGTAAAGCCTTCCTAAAAACAATCGAAACCTTGAACGATTAACCGACTTTTTTGACCGATATATTGACTTAATAGCCAGAACTTTTCACTTCCTCCCTAACGCGGATAGGTCATACGCTGTTAGACGGCGATGCTTGTTATCATGCCTAAAGAAAAATATCCTACTTTATTAGAAGATACATATAAAAGCCAATAAATTCTCTTGTTAAGGAGTATAAATCACGTAGTTCAATGGTTCTTGCATGAGCAGAATAAACCTTGTTAATACCAACCTTGTGCATTGCTAATGTTGTTCGGGTTATATGGTAGTACTGGGTAATAATCATTGCACTTTGAAAATTATTCCGATCCATAATAACCTTAGAATTCTTAGCGGTCATAAATGTATCAACACCATGGCTGTCTTCAATGATCACATTTTCAGGTATTCCTGCTTTTACCAAGTAATCTTTCATTACTTTGGCTTCGTCAAACCCTTCCTTACCTGTGCCTCCACTGACAATGATATATTGAAAATATTTATCTTTATAGAGTTCTGCGGCTTTATCTAATCTACCCTGCAATCTTTGTGACGGAGTTCTATCCACTTCAACCTTATTTCCTAAAACGATCCCAACATCACACTGACCCAGGTTATCGACTAATCCATCAATCGTGATCAAAATAGTATGTGATAGAAACCATAGAAGACCGGCAATTATTATTACTTTAAAAAACCTCTTCAGCATCATTTACCTCTCTGCAAAGAATTCTCCGAAAAACAGCGCCCCTTAAAACCTGATAATAAATCCGGTCTTTTTCCCCCTTTCAAATCCTACTTTTTCATAGAATTTAAGAGCTTCCTCGCCCCTGCCCGACATCAGCATCACTTTATAGCAGCCTTCTCCCTGCGCAATTTCCAGTGCTTTTTTCAGCAACCCTGTACCGTATCCTTTATTGCGATAACCCTCGTGCGTAACAACATTTTCGATCAATCCATACGGCTTTGCTCCCCTTATCAGATTATTAACAATCACAAGGACACCATCTTCTTCATGGGTACAAATGTTATTCCATCCTTCGTAGCTTGTTGTCCTGTTACTTCAAAACCAAGTTTTATATATATTTCAACTGCATATGGCGACGAATTTACACTTATCTCGCCAATCTCTGATTTTCTCTGAACACACTTCTTTAAAGCTTCTGAAAAAAGGGCTTTGGCAATCCCCCTGCCGTGATATGCTTTATTAACAAAAAGCAGGCTGATATGACTATGGTCCCTCATCGCAATGACGCCTACAAGTTTTTCGCCGTCAAAACAGCCTGATATAAAAAATCTTCCGCTTTCCAGTAATATTTCAATTTCTTCCGGCTGTATGAATTTTCTAAATGTATCAATCCCCTCCTGAGAATAGCCAGGAGCGACATATTGTGAAAAAACAATCCATATAAGGCTTGAAGCCTCGGCTAAATTATCGGGTTTTAATTCTCTATACTCCATACGATCCTCCTGTTTAATCCTTTATTGCATAAAACCCTGCTTGCATACTTATAACTGGTATTTATTTCTAATATAACATGGTGCGTGACCAACTTCCATGTTTTTTATGACCATTTCGTTTGTTTATAAAAATTCTCTGATTTCAACCCAAATCTTACTCAATAATAAAAAAAAGACGCTGTTTGAATCTGGCATCTCCTTGACGGCAGACCATATTTCTAAAACGCATCTATAATGATAAATTAACTCCATCTATTGTTTTTCGTTTCTTTAGAATGATCAAAATAATATGGTCAAGCTGTGGCCCACAGACCTGCCTGATCAATGTTTCCCGTCTAATTCCCGGTTAATTCTCTCCTCTATCTCCTGATCTGTCAGATCATACGTTTCCATCAATTCCCTGGCTCTCTGCCTTTGTTCATAATAATAGGTACGTTTTCTCCGCCTGAGTTCTGAGATGTCACTGTCCCCCCCACCAGTCCAGTCACCGTTCCGCCGTCCCCTAATTGCTTTAAAGAAAAAATAAGACAGTGACGCGGTGACGACCAGCATCAAAAGCGCCATCAGCGGACTTCCAAAACCAAAACCTATGATCACAATTAATCACTCCCCATAAATTACCATTTATGTAGCACAATGGTATTTTATTTCGTATAATACCTTAGCATTATCAACTTTTTATATTCTTTCTTAATCATATCATATTTTTGTTGAGTTTTAATGCCTCCAAATCAGGTATCCGGTACGAATAAATTTAGGAGATCAACATGAGCAATATGTTGTTTACCAACCATATGTCTTTGGTCCCAGCTGCAAACGATCCGCGTTATTTTTCTATGGCCAGAGGGAATTACGGTAATCCCCGGACAGTTTCATACCCGTATTCCCGCACAGGACAGATAGGACAGCCAAGGGCCGTACTTCCGGCGGCATTTTTACCTGGTACCGTTCTACCGGCTGCAAATCTGCCTGGTACACTCCTGCCGGGACCGGTTCTGCGAAGTCCTGTTCTCCCCTCTTCTATTCTTCCAGGTTCTTATCAAAACGGCTATCCGGTACCTGCCGCCCAACAGGTGACTGTCTCTGCAAATAATCTGAATAAGATCCTAATCGCCATTTTACTTCTTGTTTCCCTGGACTTGGTGTTTGTCCGGCCGGGCCGCTCTTTGCCTTCCATGGCATTGTGGCACTAGGCCATCCGTGGCCGTCGCGGCCCCTTGTCTTCCGTAACCATCCGTCTAGGGATTTGTTCTTTCTTTAGGCTGTTTTTCCTTCGTTTGTTTATCCTTAGGCTGCCTGATTCGGTCCTTTGGCTTGAAGATGCTCGGTCTAAGGTTGTTAATCGGGACCGGATTACGTATCAGGATTGTGGACAGTGCCTTGATATCCATTGGAATCAATGGCCAGAGATACGGTACACCAAAAGAATTGGTCCGCAGCAGAACAAATAAAACAAGCAAGACGCCTGCTCCAAATCCCCAGAAATTAAACAGCCCGGCAGCCAGTACAAGGAATAGGCGGACAAGCCTGTTAGCCTGAGCCAGTTCATAACTTGGGGTCGCAAATGTCCCGACTGCCGCAATGGCGGTATACATCACAACCTCCGGTGTAAACAGCCCGACCTGTATAGCCACATCACCCATCATGAACACCGCGATTAAACCCAGGGCTGTAGCCAGAGGCGAAGGGGTATGAATCGCCGCCATTCGCAGCATATCGATTGACAATTCTCCCATTAGCACCTGAAACAACAAAGGAATTCTAGCCGGTTTTTGCACTCCAATAAACTGAAGTCCTTCGGGAAGCAGCTGAGGATTCAAAGCTGCAGCGAGCCAAAGCGGCGTAAGAAATACGGACAGAAATATCGCGATAAACCTGACCCACCGCAAATACATACCCACAACCGGCTCTTGGCGGTATTCTTCCGCATGCTGGACATGATGCCAGAACGTACAAGGTGCGATAATAATGCTCGGAGAAGTGTCGACCATCACAATAACATTGCCTTCAAGCAGATGTATTGCTGCCACATCAGGCCTTTCCGTGTACCTGACCCTTGGAAAAGGATTCCAGAATTTGCTGCCGAGGATGAACTCTTCAACCGTTTTTTCCGCCATAGGTATACCGTCAATTTTTATATTTTTAATTTCTTTTTCAATATACTCCACCATTTTGGGATTTGTTATATCTTCAATATAAGCAATGCAAACATCCGTCTTGGAGCGGCTGCCTGCTTTCACGAGCTTCATCCGCAGGCCTGGATCACGCAGCCGGCGGCGGATCAATATTGTATTAAAAACCAGTGTCTCCGTGAACCCATCGCGTGAACCCCTTGTTACTCGCTCAATATCCGGTTCCTGTGGCATGCGGCCCGGATAAGTCCTGATATCTACAATGATAGCCTGCGTTCTTCCCTCAATCAGTATCGCCATTGTTCCGGATAACAGAAAGTAGATGACTTCATCCATGGCTTCGACTTCCGAAACCTGCAGGTCAACTATTTTGGACTTTACAAGCTTGTCTACCGCATTCACGGCGAGTTCCACACGTTCGATCTTCGAAAGCACTTCCAGAATCATATTGCTGGCAGGTCTGCTGATCATTCCATTGACGGAATAGATTGCAATCTTTTTGCCGCCGATGTTCATTTCCCGAAGTACAATGTCAAAGCTTTCAGGTACGCCGAGTTTTTGATTCAAATAACTGACGTTTTCCTGATAGTTTTTGGAAATGCTCATTGTCGTTTCTGCTGTTGAGCTCATATCATCAACCTTTCGGATTAAATACTATTGCTGTCAGATAGCCGAACAATACCGCAACGGCAATTCCTGTTGCACCGGTCTGAACACCGCCGGCCAGAACCCCAAGTATGCCGCCGCTTTGCGCTCCTTCGATCGCACCTTTGACCAGCGTATATCCAAAACCGGAAAGCGGCACGGTTGCACCGGCACCTCCGATTCTAACCAGAGGTTCATAAAGCCCTAGTCCGCCAAGAATAACTCCGCCGGTCACGTACCCGACCAGCACATGTGCCGGCGTGATTTTAGCTTTCGTCAGGTCCATCAGCAGCTGTCCGGCGACGCACAGAAGTCCGCCAACCAAAAAAGCAGGTAGAATGTTATTCAGCATCAAAAGACCTCCCTTAATTCATTTCAATCGACACGGCATGACCAATTGCCGGCATGGATTCACCCTGTTGGGATGATACAGAACTATGAAGGCTTCCGCTTCCAACAAATAAGATTTTTTGCAGTTCTCGGCTTTTCAATTTATTCAGGAGATGCCCTGTCAGCACGACCGCGGAACAGCCGCACCCGCTCCCGCCGGCATGCGTATCCTGTTCGCTGCTGTAAATCATCACGCCGCAATCTGAGAAGTTATTGGACAGCCGCAGGCCGCTTCGTTTCAAAACCTCAAGCAAAAGCTGAAACCCAACCATCCCGAGATCTCCGGTAATAATCATGTCATAGTAATCCGGCTGACGACTGAGGTCCTGAAAATGATTCAGGATGGTGTCGGCAACAGCAGGTGCCATGGCCGCACCCATATTATTGGTATCGGTTTCACCGTAGTCTAAGATCCGGCCAATCGTTGCACTTGTGATTTTAGGGCCTTCTCCTTGATCAGCCAGAAGGATGCTGCCTGCTCCGGTTACCGTCCACTGGGCATACATTGCTCTCTGGTTGCCCTGCTCATTTGGAAAACGGTATTGTCTCTCTGCCGTCTCATGATGACTGGATGCACTGCAAAGTACTTTAGACGCGAACCCACCGTCGATCAGCATTGCACCAAGGGCCGTGGAAAGCGCCATCGTCGAGCAAGCGCCATAGAGGCCGATAAACGGAAGACCGATTTGTCTGGCAGCATAGTTCGACGAAATAATCTGGTTCAGCAGATCCCCCGCCAGGTTATAATCCACAGAATCCAACGGGACATTTGCTTTGGCCGCAGCTCTCTTCATGGAAGTTTCCAGCATCTTCATTTCCGTTTTTTCCCATGTTTTTTCATGCGCGTAACTGTCTTTTAAGACCATGTCAAAAGTATCTTTTAGCGGACCCTGCCCTTCCTTGGGGCCGACAACGTTATACCCGGCCAGAATAACCGGCGGCTGCTTAAATACAACTGTCTGATTGCCTGCTCTTTTGGAATGCAACATTTTCCCATCTTCCTCCGTTTTTATCTGATTAATAAATAGATCAAACCAACAATGATTGAACTTGTAATTCCATAAACTAAAACTGGGCCGGCAATCGTAAAAAGCTTCCCGCCTACACCGAACACATAGCCTTCTTTCTTATATTCAAGTGCCGGTGAAACCATCGAATTCGCAAAACCGGTCACAGGAATGATCCCTCCGGCCCCCCCATATTTTACGATTGTGTCATAAACACCGAAACCGGTCAAAATAGCCCCTATCATTATCAGTGTCGCTGTTCCGGCTGTCTGAGCAGCTGTTTTAGCCAGCCCGAGGTAATTCATGTAAAAATTGACAATTATCTGGCCGAAACTGCAGATGATTCCGCCAACAACAAATGCTGACAGTACATTTTTCAAAACCGTTGGTTTTGGCGAAAGCTTTTCTGTTAATTGTTTATATTCCTCCTGGGTCACCGCAACGGATGGAGGACGGAGTTTTGATTCCGACAATGATTTTCACCCCTTTTTTTGATTAATAATTCCCGATTTTTCGCTAAGAAATTCAGGTATTGTCAATTGTTTTATTTGTTTATCAACTTTATACCAGAATCAGTCAATAATTTCAGAACCAAGCACGAAGGAAATATTTGGGTGATGTCGAAGATAGATTTAACGACTTGTAATATAGGAGCGTGGCATCAATGAATAAAAGAATTGAACGACAAACCCTGCATTTATATCTTGAAGGCGAACTAGATATGAAGAATGCCAGTGAGTTAAAAAGCGTGATTGATCTGGATATAGAGAAAAAAGGTGTCAGGACGGTGATCCTGCATCTGGATGATCTCCATTTCATTGACAGTTCCGGTCTAGGAGTTATTTTGGGACGATATAAAAAACTGCTTCCTCTCGAAGGGAAGCTTAAAATTGCCAATGCTCCGCCGCATATTTACCGGATCATGGAACTGTCGGGGCTTCCCAAAATTATAGAATTTTTACCAAAAGAACCTGCCGTATAAATGAATTTAGAGTTGAAAGGAGAATAATCAATGGAAGTCAATAAAATAATCCTGACATTCTCGAGTCTGCCGCAGAATGTAACAATCGCCCGCATGCTGGCCTCTTCGCTCGGAGCCCAAATGGATTTGGCCTTAAGCGAGCTTGAAGAACTGAAGGTCGCTGTCTCTGAAGCAGTTTCCAACGCAATTATCCATGGTTACAGCAATGCACCTGATCAGTTTGTCACGTTAGAGCTGGAGGCAGATGAAACAAAAATCTCCATACAGGTAACCGATAACGGCTGCGGTATCCCCGATGTGAATCAGGCCATGCAAGCTTCTTATTCTACGGACCCTGACAGAATGGGACTTGGTTTTATCTTTATGCAGTCCTTCATGGATGAACTGCGGGTTGAATCTGAAGTTAACAAAGGAACCAAAGTATTGATGGTGAAGTACTTAAGCCACAACCGTCCGTCCTCTCATTAAGAGGGGGTGTGAAGATGATTCAACGACTTTCAGATATGAACCTGCCCCGTTTTCCCCTGCTCTCCGACCAAGAATTGATGGAGCTTTTACACAAAGCCCAAAATGGCGACATCGATGCCCGGGAGCGTTTGGTCAATTGTAATTTGAAGCTCATTTTTAATATGATCCAGCGTTTTTCCCACAGGGGATATGATCTGGAGGATCTCTTTCAGATTGGCACCATTGGCCTCATCAAAGCCATCGATAAATTTGATTTCTCGTACGGTGTTAAATTTTCCACGTACGCCGTACCGATGATCATTGGAGAAATCCGAAGATTTTTGAGAGATGACCATCCTATTAAAGTTCCACGTTCTTATAAAGAGTTGGTTTACAAAATCAACCGTTCCCGGGAAAAGCTTTCCTCGGAATTAAATAGAGAACCCACGCTGAACGAAATTGCCGAAGATATCGGCACCCCGAGCGAAGATATCATACTCGCCATCGAAGCAGTGCAAAGCCCGTCGTCGATACATGATACGCTTTATCAGGACGATTCTGATCCTATTTATGTGATTGATCAAATTCCGCAGGAGAAGGATGCAGATCCGGGATGGTTTGAAAAAATTGCTCTGCAGGAAGTTCTCGATAAACTGCCCGGAAGGGAGAAAGAGGTTCTGTATCAGCGATTCTTTGAGGACAGAACGCAAAATGAAATTGCTAAAGTCATGAACCTCTCCCAAGTCCAGATTTCCAGGATCGAACGCGCGGCCTTACTCCATTTAAAGCAGATTCTGAACGACAGTCCTTACGAGTAGATCGCTTTGTAAATCCCGTTAACACCAAAGATAAAGTGGCTTTGCTCGGATTCGTCTGAAGATAATGGAAGCAACGTTACTTTGGAATCGAGCTACTAGTTGGCATAGATCGGCGGGGTCATGCTGTAGGACTGCCGGACCGTACGCTTGAACATCTCCAGCAGTCCTGCTTTTCCAACTGCTTCTCCAGCTACAAGCTTTATGCTGTCTGCTTCTTTCTGGCCGCAATAAATGATCATCTCTCCGAGCTGCTGTCCCTTGGCAATTGGTGCGGATACCGGGTTTGCAAAATACCTGGTTTCAATCCGGCATTCTTTCTCCTTCCCTTTTTCAACACACAAGCCGACAGCTTCCTGACTGACAAGGTCAACTGTTTGCAGCTTCCCTTTATGAACAATGACTTCTCCCTGTTTGGAACCGGCAGGGGCAAATTCTTTATAAACATAATTGGCAAAACCATAATTGTACATCTTCATAGACTCCTGAAAATGGCCTCTGACCTGCGGGACTCCCATGACAACACAGAGCAGTCTCAGGCCATCTCTTTTTACGGTTGAGGCCAAGCAGTATTTTGCTTCCTGCGTCCAGCCGGTCTTAAATCCATCGGTTCCCTCATACCACCATAAAAGTTTATTGGTGTTCCACAATTTAAAATCGCCGTTGCGCAGTTCATATTCCTTCATGGATGTCAGCTGTGATACCAGCTGGTATTTGAGTGCTTCCCTGCCTAAAATCGCCAGATCATAGGCACTCGTGTAATGCCCCTCAGCCGGCAGTCCGTATGCGTTGGCAAAATGGGTATTCTTAAGTCCTAATTCCTTGGCCTTTCTGTTCATCGAATCCACAAATTCCTCATGGGTTCCGAAGATATGTTCCGCAACAGCCACGCAGGCATCATTTGCCGACCCTACTGCGATCGAGATCAAAAGTTCTTTCAGGGTGAACTTCTCTCCTGGTTCAAGATATATTTGCGATCCGCCGAGAGAAGAGGCATTCTCACTCGCCGTCACCGTGTCGGTCAGTTTGACTTTGCCCTCTTCGACAGCTTCTGCTGCCAGCAGCATTGTCATCAGCTTCGTAACGCTTGCCGGAGGCAGTTCCTTGTGAGCATTCTTTTCATAAAGAATTTTGCCCGTTGCCGCATCCATAAGAATGGCACTTTCAGCAGATGTCTCAATATTTGCGGCCTTTACCGGCACCGCAATCCATCCGAGCAAACATGCCGCGGCCAGAACCACTGTCAGCATCCGTAAACAAAATTTAGGCATACTAAAACCTCCCAAGCTAAATTGTGTTTGTTGTTTTAGTATGCCCTTATAAAATTAAATCATGTTATGTTTCCAATATTCTTCAGATTGGATTAAATCCTCAGATTAGATTAACTCCTCTGATACTTTCCCGGTACTTTACTAACCTTCCAGCCGTGCCAATAACAAGGATTCAGATACGCAAATGGTCTTGGATAGATTTTATGTTTCAAAACGCAACCGCGAACCACTTCGATTTCATTCTCCACGCACGCTGCGTCAAGTTCAGGCGTCCAATTCTGTTCCTGAAACCAGATTGCTTTGGCCCCGCATTCCACAGTTTTCCTGACAATGTCCTGAATCAGCTCCGCCCTAAGGCACGGAACCACAACATCAACCCTACCCTGAAGTGCGCTTAAATCCGGATAAACCCTGCTCCCTTCAAATGTTTTTAGATCCGGAGCAACCAGGTAGACCCTGCAGCCGAAGTACTTAAGACAATGGGCTGCTTTCCAGGCATGCTTATGCTTCAGAAAACGGTCAGAACTGGCATAGACAGCATACCGCATGCTTGTATCCAGACTGCCGGAAAACGCATAGATCGTCTTGGCTTCTTTCATCGGTTTCACTCCAGTCAGCGTCAGTATCGGGTTAGACCCCACGCATGAGCGTAATGTTTACAAATGATTGATCAACAGGTATGTAAAGAACCGTTAAATAGCTGTATTTAAGAATAGTCTATGAGATGAGCATCTAAAAATTGCCTGAAGACACAAAAAGACCTGAACCTTTTGCAGTTCAAGTCTTTATTTCGTCTAAGTCTTGTTTCGTTTAAGTCATATTCGTTTTTTAGGTGATATTGGATTTCTCAGAACGTGATCTCCACCGGGTCTGCGGTAAAGGAATAAATCGCTGCTGTGGCTTGCGTAAAGTACAGAACCTCACAAAGGCCGTCATCGCACTTGTACATATTTCTTAAACTCGGATTGGCTTCGAACATCGCTTCACGTGCTTCAGGGCGCGGGTCAACGGCAACTTCCCCGACGAGGCGGATCCATTTGTCTCCAACCATTCCGAAAATTTCAACTTTCGGGTTCTTAAGCAATTGTGCAAAGACATTTTTTTGATTATTGGTGCAAATGTACGTTTTCCCGTCATACTCTGCGACGGCGCCGAATGGACGGACATGTGGCTGATCACCGTCTGCTGTAGCAAGGTAAAATGTCTTAGCGTCAGCCAGAAACTGGGCAATTGGATTCATGATCTTGACTCCTTTCAAAATAACACGTTATAATTGTGACATATCATCATAATAACAGATATCCAATATCGAACAAGTACGATTATTTTCTATTCTAAGTATTCAATTAGATACCATAGACACTAACCATGATATTACAAGAAGTGGAGCAAAAAAAATGGAACAAGAAATCAATTTGTTTGGCAAATGTCCGTACTTTACCGCCCAAAAAATTTTTTCCGGAAAATGGTCCATTCTGATTATTAACCATCTCAGAGAAAAGACCCATCGCTTTGGAGAATTGCAGCGCAAGATTCCGGGCATAACCCAGGCCACACTGACCAAACAGTTGAGATTTCTCGAAGAGTTCGGTATGATTGACCGCTATGTTTATCCGGAAGTACCGCCAAAAGTCGAGTATTCTCTTAGTAAGATCGGCCAGGAATTTATTCCGGTATTAGAGCAGTTTGAAGTTTTCGGCAATAAGTTTATCGCCCAGATGTCCGAATATAAAATATAACGGTCTTTTTAGCGGATCACTGTCGAAACCGTTGGTTTAAGCAGCGGCTTTTCTTCGCCAATTGTAATCGCCTCTGCAGCCTTTGCCAATCCAAGCGAACTTTTTTCGGCAGAAGAAGTATAAAGCATGCATAATGGTTCACCGGCTTGCACTGCTTCACCGGCCTTTTTCAACAGATAAACGCCTGCTCCAAAGTCGATCTCACTGTCTTTGTTTTCCCGGCCGGCTCCAAGAACCATGGCCAGAAGTCCAATCTTCCGGGCATCAATATGCTGAATATAACCTGCTCTTTCGGCTTTATAAACGATTTTCTCTGAAGCCAGGGGCAGGTTTTTGGCATGCAGCACGGCCGTATCGCCTCCCTGGGCTTGAACAAACGCCAAAAACTTCTCCCAGGCTCTGCCGCTCTGCAGTGTATCTTTCAGGATCTCTGCAGCTTCCGTGATTGTAGCGGCTTTATTCCCGAGTACAAGCATCCAGCTTGCCAGTTCCAGACACACTTCCATTAAATCATCAGGTCCTTTGCCCTGCAGACACTCAATCGCCTCGAGAACTTCAATACCATTGCCGACGGCCCTCCCGAGCGGCTGATCCATCCTGCTCAGCACCGCCACCATATTTCTGCCCAGATTTCTACCAATCCCAACCATGATTTCCGCTAGTGTTTCAGCTTCTTCCAAAGTCGCCATAAAGGCACCTGAACCGTATTTTACATCCAGCACAATTCCCTGGGCGCCCGCAGCAATTTTTTTGCTCATGATCGAAGAAGCGATTATCGGAATCGAATCGATGGTTGCCGTAACATCCCGTAAGGCATAGAGTTTTTTATCTGCTGGAACCATCCTTCCGGTCTGAGCGATAACCGCTAAGCCGATCCTGCCGACCTGCTGCAGGAATTCCCCCTCCCCTAACTCGACCCTAAATCCGGGAATAGCGGAAAGCTTGTCGATAGTTCCCCCGGTGTGTCCGAGTCCTCTACCGGACATCTTGGCAACCGGAACGCCGCAGGCCGCCACCAGCGGAGCAACAATCAGCGTAGTCTTGTCCCCGACACCTCCGGAACTATGCTTATCGACAAATACTTTCCCCGGAAGGGACAGTTTAAGCTGGTCTCCGCTCTCCGCCATCGCCATGGTCAGCTCCGATGTCTCCTGGACCGTCATCCCCTTAAAATAGACCGCCATCGCCCAGGCCGAGACCTGGTAGTCCGGTATGATTCCCTGAACATAACCCTGAACGATAAACCTGATCTCCTCCCGCGTCAGCGGAAACCCATTCTTCTTCTTTTCGATCAGTTCAACCATTCTCATCATATTCATGCCGCCTTCAATCATTATTATATAGATAAAATTTGTTTGGGCTGGTCAGGGTGCCACAACACCGCTTTCCGGCAGATAGCGCCCTCCATGGCGCTAACAGCCGCGCTCCGCAATCCATGCTCCGCTTTTCGCGGAGCTGTGGCACCCTGACTGATTACAAGTCTAAGTCTATTCTTCAGACCATGATCAAAGATAAATCTTTGATCATGGCATTGTTGCAAGCATTTCAATACGAAAGCAACAGCCCTACATCCACAGATGGACAAGGCTCACAGTTAATAGATGGGGCTTCCAGCTAAAGAAATGGGTTATCATTGGAACAACTGTCTTTTTAACAATCATCTGAGATTATCTGCGCTGAAATAAAAACCTCAGATCAGTCAGCGTGCCACGGCTCCGCGAAGAGCGTAGCAAGGATTGCGTAGCACGGCTTTTTGCGCCACGGAGGGCGCAATAGCCGAAAAGCGGTGCTGTGGCACGCTGACCTACCCGAATAGAATTTTTTCACAGAAACCTACCCTAAAGCAATTTATGAAGCTGAGGCCAATCTCAAGAGGTTTTCAGGCGTGAAAGCATGCCTATAATGCATGCATCTAGTCCAGCTGCGCGATTAATTGCCTCATGTACCGCAGAAACGTCTCCTCAATTCGATCCGCCGTCGCCAGAACCTCCTGATGGTCAAGCTTTTGCTCCAAGATCCCGGCGGCCATATTCGTCACACACGATATGCCGAGCACTTTCATCCCGCCATGATTCGCAACAATGACTTCCGGTACGGTGGACATCCCAACAAGATCGGCCCCAATCGTTCTCAAATAACGGATTTCCGAAGGCGTCTCATAGCTCGGTCCGCTAAGAGCCGCATAGACTCCCTGCCGGGGATTCAAGCCGTACTCCGTCATCAGGGAGAGCGCCAGCTCTCTCCATTTGCCGTCATAGGCTTCACTGAGATCCGGAAAACGCGGTCCAAGATTGCTGAGATTCGCTCCGCGCAGCGGATTGCTTCCAGTCAGATTGATATGGTCTTTGATCACAATCAGATCACCGGGACGGTAATCCGGATGGATGCCGCCGGCGGCATTGGTCACGACCAAACCTTTCATCCCGATCGTTTGCATCAGACGGACCGGGAAAGTCACTTCATGCATCTCATAACCTTCGTAATAATGGAAACGTCCCTGGAGAACCATGACCTTTCTGTCCCCCAGTGTTCCGACAATCAGCTTGCCGGAATGCCCTGTAACGGTAGACACAGGAAAATGCGGGATCTCACTGTACGGAATAACGACCGCATCTTCCACAAGTTCGGCCAGCTTGCCAAGACCTGAACCCAGAATGATTCCTAGTTCAGAAATATATGGGATTTTCTTGAGCAGAAAGTTTTGGGCATCATTCAGCCATGTCGTCATGACTTGTTCATTAATCATGCTGATTCTCTCCTTTTAATTGCGTATAAAAACTGGTTCCGGTTTCAATTGGCTGTACCTCCAAATATTCGGCGATGGTTGCACCAAGATCTGCAAAGCAGGCTCTCTGTCCGAGATTCACTCCCTGCTTCAGCTTCGGCCCGTAAACAAGCAGCGGAACGTATTCCCGGGAATGATCTGTACTTGCTGTCGTCGGATCACAGCCATGGTCGGCCGTAATAAACAGGATATCATCCTGCCTGAGAATGCCGGTAATTTCCGGGATTCTGGCATCAAAGGCCTCAAGGGCTTCGGCATAACCCCTGACATTATTGCGGTGTCCATAAACCATGTCAAAATCAACAAGGTTTGTAAAAATCAAGCCGGGGTCGCCCCGCCGCAGATATTCAATGGTCTTGGTGATTCCATCGTCATTTCCTCGGGAGCTGACATGCTCACTGACTCCTTTGCCATTAAAGATATCGTTGATTTTGCCGACTGCTAACACCTTCTGCCCGGCTTCAGCAATCCTGTCCAGCAGTGTTCTGGCAGGGGGGGCAACTGCAAAATCATGCCTGTTGGTCGTTCTTTGATAATTGCCTGCTTCACCGAGAAAAGGACGCGCAATAACGCGGGCAACCCGTAATTCACCCTGCAGCATTTCCCGGGCAATTCTGCATATTTCCATCAGTTCGCTTAACGGGATGACCTCTTCATGCGCTGCAATCTGGAATAC
>Ga0209639_1002275_pt1 | contig 15730 bp, 11 predicted proteins | sample EPASupsiteHSE605_FD_187268 | JGI IMG/M metagenome (GOLD analysis project Ga0209639, IMG submission 187268) | Bioremediated contaminated groundwater from EPA Superfund site, New Mexico - Sample HSE6-05 (SPAdes) (version 2) | ecosystem: Environmental > Aquatic > Deep subsurface > Groundwater >...
GCAGCCAAGCGAACCTGGCCACCGACCAAGCCCACTTGAACGACAGCCTCATGGCCCCGACTCACGTATCGGCATCGCTGCCTTCGAGTCTGGTCCTCACAAGCAACGCCAACTACATCAACGGCGAAACCCTAATGGTCAATGCGAACTCGGTGCACCGCGTCATCGCGTATACCGCCCCCCAATCCAACGACATGATGGGTGGCGAATCATACGGGGACATCGTCAGCTTCCAGGTCCTGGGCAGATAGCGCGTCTACGATCGAGCGGTCTAGGGGCGCGCGAGTCCTCATGGGAGGAAATCCTCAATGACCGCTAAGCGGACCTCGATAGCAGAAATTGCTATCCGACTTTTTTCTCGAAGCGTCGAGAAGAGCGGATAAGCATAATGCTATCGGGGTTCTTTTTTTATGGTTACGAACTTACCTGCCTCGCCGGCAGGCGGGCGAATATAGCGAAATATGAAAGTATTTGACTGGATTTTTGGAAAGTTATATAATTTCGGTATGGATACGAAAAAGGATAGCGAGAAAAATGAATACATAACCCGCAAGGATTTGGAGGAACAAACCCAGATTATCTTATCAGCTTTGGATGAACGCTTTGGTGTGGTGAACAAGCGTTTTGCCTCGCTGGAAAAACATGTGGATGAAGTGCGGGATGATCTTCGAATTGATATAAATAATCTCCAGACTCTCATCGATGGTTATGTCAAAGCGCAGGAAGATTTTAAGCAGGAATTTGAGATTATGAAAAAAGAGATGGATATCCTGAAGAAAATCGTCAAGGAGAAACTTGGAATGGAAGTGAAGCTGGCTTAAGTTTTATAAAACTTTGCAATAACAAAAAAGGCCCGGTTTCGTCCGGGACTTCTTTTTTGTCTGTCGCGCCGTCGCGCGATTTTTTGACCAGTCATTTTTTATTAAACTTAGCTTTCATGATAAGATAAGTTTAATATTTTCGAAAAAAGAACACCAAATTATTTTCCCACAATATGAAAAACCAGTCAAGCTTTAGTTATGAACAGGAACTGTCAAGACAAGGCTATGATTTTGCCATTGGCATAGATGAAGCGGGGAGAGGGCCGCTTGCCGGTCCAGTGGTGGCTTGTGCTTGCGCAGTAAAGTCCTCCTCGCCCTTTGGGAGAGGATGTCTCGTACCCGAGACAGGAGAGGGCTCTAAGTCAGACTCACAAAATTATATTGATTCTTCTGTTTCACAAAGTGCCCTCATCCGCCCTTCGGCCACCTTCTCCCGGGGGGAGAAGGGGAATTTCAATTTGATTCGCGATTCCAAGACATTATCCGAAAAACAACGGGAAAGCCTCTATGATTTTATCTACGAACATTTTTATGTCGGCATCGGTGTCTGCGGCCATGAGACGATCGACCGGGTGAATATTTTAGAAGCGACATACTTGGCGATGAAGAAAGCGATCGGAGAGCTAACGCGTAATTTGAAAATAGTAAACGGTAATTCGGATAATAGAAAAAATCCTAATTATAAAGTACCATTTACTAATTACATTCTGCTTGTCGATGGCAATAAAATAATTCCCAACCTCTCAATGGAGCAAAAAGCGATTGTCAACGGCGACAAAATCGTGAAATCAATTTCTGCTGCCTCGATCATCGCTAAAGTTACCCGGGACAGGATTATGCGCGAGTATCACGAAAAATATCCTGAGTATTGCTTTGACCGGCATAAAGGATACGGGACAAAAGCCCATACGGAAGCCATAAAAAAGCACGGTCCGTGCGAGATCCACCGTTTGAGCTTTGAACCATTGAAAAGCTGGACTAAAAAGACCAGAAATGATAAGCTGAAGTTAGCAAATAAGCCTTAAAAGCCTTTTAAATATATGAGAATAGGAATTGACGCCAGAACAATATTAAATCCCGAAAAGGGAGACGCCATCGGGGTAGGGCATTATACCTATCAGCTTATCCGAAACCTCTTGGAAATAGACCAGGAGAATGAATATGTCCTGTTTTTCGACTTTCGCGTAAGGGAAAAAGACATCAAAAAATTCACCAAACCGAATGTTAAGATAAAATTTTACCCTTTTTCCGACTATAAAAAATATCTGCCGGGAGCGTATAATGAAATCCTGGGAACAGCTACGCTGGCGCGGGAAAACTTGGACCTTATCCATGCCACTTCCGCCACTAGCCGGATCCCGACCAGCTATCGCGGAAAGACAATCGTTACTTTCCATGACTTGGCGGTCTACAAAGTTCCGGAAGTTTTTCCGAAAATTTCCCGCACCAAGGAACGCGCCAAGCTTTCTCTGATGGCTTCTAAGGCTGACAAGATAATCGCGGTTTCGCAGTCAACCAAAAATGATATCTGCGATATTTTCGGATGCGCGAAGGAAAAAGTGAGCGTCATCTATTCCGGTTTTGACAAGAGGCTTTTTGAAAGCTCGCAAGTGGCGCGCGAAAAGGTTTTAGAAAAATACGGAATCAATGATGAAAATAAATACATATTATTTTTGGGAACCCTGGAGCCGTTGAAAAACATCAGCCGCCTTTTTGAAGCGTATAAAATTTTTAAAGAAACTTGCCTCAAAAATAACCAAAAATGCGCCCATAAACTGGTTATGGCAGGAAAGAATGGCTGGATGGCCAAGGAATACAAGCAAATAGCCAAGGATCTGGAGATTTCCAAGGATGTTATTTTCACAGGATATGTGGTGGGCGATGAGCTGGTCCCGCTTTTCAAAAATGCCGATTTCTTTGTGATGCCTTCACTCTATGAAGGGTTCGGCACCACGGTCTTGGAAGCTTTCGCCACCGGCACTCCAGCCATCGTTTCGGGCGTTTCTTCCATCCCAGAACTTGCCGGAGACGCGGCAATCCTGGTGAGTCCGCTCAATACCAAAGAAATCGCGGACGCGATGATACGATTGGCGGGAGATGAGAATTTGAAAAACGAACTGCGGGAAAAAGGAAAAAAACAAGTAGAGAAATTCAATTGGGAAAAATGTGCATCTCAAACCCTTGATGTTTATAAAAATCTTGTAAGATAAATGCCTGCCAAAGTACAAAATTTTACAAAAAAGTTATTAGTAAATGGCAAATAGTAATTTGGAAAAAAGAGAGTATTTAAACCTCAGTGATTTGGAGGTTTATGTTTTATCTAGAAAGCTTTCTGCTATTTCTTGGGAAATTTATGAAAGTTTTGATTGGAAATTGAAGAAAATTATTGGAGATCAGTTTATCTGTGCTACTGATTCTGTGGGCGCAAATATTGCAGAAGGCTATGGAAGATTTCATTATTTGGATAAAATAAAATTTTATTACAACGCTCGTGCTTCGCTAAAAGAAAGTCGACATTGGATTGAGCTTATGTCAGAAAGGAATATGGTTGCCAGTGGAGTAATGAAAAATTATTTGGATGTCTATTTAATGCTATCTCCAAAACTGAATGCGTTTATAAATTCATCTTATAAAAGTTTAAAGAATAAAAAGTAGTCCAAATTACAATTTACTAATTTCGAATTACTATGAGTTTTAAGAAAGTTGATCCAAGGAAAAAATATTCCGAAATGGAAAAGGAGGTAATTAAGTTCTGGAAAGAGGACAAGACTTTTGAAAAATCAGTCGATCAGAGGAGCAAAGATAAATATTACAGCTTTTATGACGGACCGCCTTTCATAACCGGAGTGCCGCACTACGGCACGCTTTTGTCGTCTATCGTGAAAGATGCTGTGCCGAGATATTGGACGATGAAAGGCTATCGGGTGGAAAGGCGCTGGGGCTGGGATTGCCATGGACTGCCGGCGGAGAACATGGTGGAAAAAAAGCTGGGCATCAAGAGTAAGCGTGAAATTGAAGAAAAGATCGGAATTGCCAAGTTTAATGAAGCCTGCTTTGCCGAAACTTCAAAAATTGCCAGCGAATGGGAGGAAGTGATTGATCGCATCGGTCGTTGGGTGGAATTCAAAAATGCCTACAAAACCATGGATAAGGATTATATGGAATCGGTCTGGTGGGCTTTTTCGGAATTATATAAAAAAGGACTGATTTATGAGGATGTCAGAGTCTCCCTCTATTGTCCCCGATGTTCCACTCCGCTTTCAAATTTCGAGATTGCCATGGACAATTCTTATGAAATGGACAGCGACCCTTCAGTTTATGTGAAAATGAAAGTAAAAGGCGAGGACAGCACATACTTTCTTGTTTGGACAACTACCCCTTGGACATTGCCGGCAAACGTGGCCTTGGCGGTAAAAGGAGATATTGAATATGTTTACGTGGAGAACAAGGGGATTAAATACATAGGATCTGAAAGTTTTCATAGAAACCTTGTTAGCAAGAAAGATAAGGCTAGGGAAACTAACTTTAAAGAGGAGACGCAGTTATTTTTTGAAGCGAATAAACCTTTCGCAGAAGATGAGATTAAAAATAATGATCTGCACAATTTTATTTATGGAAAAGTAGTTAAAAAAATAAAAGGTGCTGATTTGATTGATAAAGAATACGAACCAATTTTTCCTCACGAAATTGAAAACGGGTACAAAGTAATCGGGGCTGATTTTGTGACTACGGAAGACGGAACTGGAATTGTTCACCTCGCGCCGGCTTTCGGGGAAGATGACTTCCAAGCGAGAAAACCAAATAATCTGCCAATTATTATGAATGTGGATGAAGAAGGGCAGTTCACGGAAGGGGATTGGAAAGGCCAAAAAGTCTGGGATGCCAACAGCGAGATAGTGAAATGGCTAAAAGCTAACAATTTCCTTTTCAAGCGGGAGCAAATCACCCATAGCTATCCGCATTGCCACAGGTGCCACACTAAACTGATCTACAAAGCTCAGCCGGCTTGGTATGTCAATGTGGATAAGATCAGAAAAGATTTATTGGAAAAAAACGAGAACATCAATTGGTTCCCCGAGTTTTTGAAGCATGGGCGTTTTCAGAACGGCATTGAAAACGCGCCGGATTGGAACATTTCACGAGATAGATATTTTGGAACGGCTATCCCGGTCTGGAAATGCGAAGACTGCGGGGAGATAAAAGTTTTTGGCTCATATGAAGAACTGAAAAATGTTTCAGGAGTGGAGCTGCCTGATTATCATCGGCCGAAAGTAGACGAAATTACTTTTGAATGTGAATGCGGGAAGAGGATGAAAAGGATCTCGCAAGTGTTTGATTCGTGGATTGAATCCGGCTCAATGCCGTTTGCCCAATTTCACTATCCTTTTGAAAACAAGGAGCAATTTGAAAAAAGTTTCCCGACCGATTTTATTTCCGAATACATCGCCCAAACCAGGGCATGGTTCTATGTCCTGCATGTCGTTTCGGTGGGAATTTTCGGAAAGGAAAGTTTCAAAAATGTAGTGACGACCGGGACGATCGCTGGTTCAGATGGAAAAAAGATGTCCAAATCTCTCGGAAACTATACCTTGCCGGATATTGTCTTGGAAAAATATAGCGCTGACGCACTTAGATTTTATCTTTTATCTTCTCCGCTTCTCAACGCTCAAAATATCAGCTTTTCGGAAAAAGCTATTCAGGACATCCAAAGAAAAGTTTTGGCTACCCTGTGGAACAGTTATTCATTTTTTACTCTTTACGCCAACATCGATGGATTTGTTCCACCTAAAAACCATCAACTATCAGCTAAAAGTTCTTTGCTTGATAAATGGATTATTTCCGAGCTTAACAAGTTGATCCAAGAAGTTGACAGAAATATGCAAGGCTATGATTTGGTGAAATCGGTCAAACCTTTTGAAAAATTTATCGACAATCTTTCCAACTGGTATATCCGCCGGAGCCGGAAAAGATTTTGGAAATCGGAAAATGACACGGATAAAAATGAAGCCTATGAAACTTTGCATTATGTCTTGGTAACTTTAGCAAAAACGATGGCGCCGTTCACGCCGTTTGTGGCGGAAGAGATCTACAAGAACCTGACCAATGAAGAGTCGGTGCATCTGGAAAACTATCCTAACGCGGATGAGGATTTGATCAAGGAAGAATTGAACGCGGAAATGGAAAAAGTCCGGAATATTATCACGGAAGCTTTGCAACTTCGCGCCGCGTCGGGAATCAAAGTCCGCCAACCGTTGTCCGAATTACGAATTACGAATTACCAATTACGCGAAGAGTTTTTAGATATCATAAAAGAGGAAGTGAATGTGAAAAAGGTGACGGCGGATAAAAAGTTGGAAAATATAGAGCTGGATACTGAAATCACCGAAGACCTCAAGCTTGAGGGCATGGCTCGCGAGATAGTTCGGCATATCCAGGAGATGCGGAAGGAGGCCGGTTATGAGGTTGACAACCGCATTAAGGTATGGTATAGTCCCCAGTCGGAAGTGTTTCAAAAGTTTGGCGATCTCATCGCCAAAGAAACACTGGCAGACGAATTGAAATACGCGGAAAAGGTGGAAGATTTTGACCTTCAAAAGGAATTTGTCATTGAAGGCCAAAAACTTTTGATTAACATTAAGAGATAGGAGTGGGTGTATGTTTCCGTTCTTTGACATTGTTATCAGCATGGCGAATTTTCTTGATTCGCCCTATACAAATATTTCTTTGCCTCCTGGAGTTTTGACTTGGGCGGCTATTGGGATGTCACTTTTGTTGTTGCTTTCCGAAAGCAGCAGGAAAGGATGAAAGATGAGGATTAGTGGTCTTTGGGAGAAGTTCGAGCGGTTTTTGCTTCGCAGTCGCGGGTTGTATTGTTTTGTCTGTGATAGTTACGAAGTGAAAACCGCCAACAGTCAGGTGGAAAACGTCGTGGATCTTGGCGGTGAAATATCGATCGTCGAAAAATACGACGTTACGTGCGTTGTTTGCGGAGAGACGCATGTTGGCTATAACCTTTTTTAATTTCGGAGGTGTTTATGTCTTTTTCTTTTTTCCGCCACGTTTTTATTATTTTGGCGGATGCGGGGAAGGAACTGCGGGAAGCGCGAAAGAAGTCTGCTTCCTGCAGGGCGGAATATGAACAAGAGTTGGCGAAGCGGCAAGAGCATCACGCCGCACGCCGATGGGGAGCAACAAATGCGTAACACGTTGTGGGAACGGAGAGCCAGGATCTCTCCGTTCCCTTCTTTTTTTCTTGCGTCAAAGCGAAAAGTATGCTATACTGGATATAGAAATGGCTCAGGAGAGCCAAAAAACAGTCAAAAGGTCGGGTGAAAAGCCCGATTTTTCGTTTTTTATAGATCCCTTATGAAAATAAACATCAAAAACCAAACAATCAAAAATGTAACGGCAATTTCCATATTTGCTATTTTTTCTTTTTATAATTTTGCCCTGGCTGGAGAAATAACTATCCCCAGTGTGATCCGATATGTCAATGAATCCAGGGAGGCGCAAGGGTTGGTCGAGCTCAAAGAAAATGAAAAACTTTCTAAGATCGCGGCGGACAAAGCGGATGACATGATAAAAAATAATTATTTCGCCCACACTTCGCCAGCCGGACTCACGCCTTGGTATTGGTTTGAGAAAGAGGGGTATGACTACAAATACGCGGGAGAGAATTTGGCGATAAATTTCAAGACAGCGGAGGAGCAACACAAAGCCTGGATGGCGAGCCTTACCCATAGGAAGAACATCCTTAACACTAATTTTTCCGAGATCGGAGTGGCGGTGGCGGCTGGAGAAATAAATGGGCAGATGGCGATCGTCACTGTCCAAGAGTTCGGATCTATTTCTGGCGAAACCGCGCCGATCAATGACAAGAAAAATTTCTCAGCGGAAGAAAAAAATAATGTCATAAAAGAAGGCACCAAAATCGCGCCGGCCGTGCTTTCAGTCAAAGACTTGATCGATGAAAACATCAGAGGAAAGAAATTGGCCTCGCCGGCCGAAGAAAAAACCAGCTTTCTAAAACAGCTGGCGGACGGATTTAGGAATAACAAGGATCTGATAGGGGAATATCTCATGATGCTGGCAGGATTTCTCGTCGCTCTGGTATTTACTGTGACGCCATTAACCTTTTTGGCCTTGTCGCTTAATAAGATTTTGGATGTCTTTGAGATGAAGCGTGAGGCTCAGCTAGTCTTGAAATATACTCAAAGCCCGAACGGGCATAGGGGATAGTATCGAATATTGATTTAGTTTTTTAATAACGCGCAAGGGGGTTCATCCCCCACCATTTTTTTTCTCGGTCTTTGGCCGAAAATAAAAGAAAAAAAGCGGTGGGGGATATTTATCCGCCTTTGGCGGAAAACAAAAATAAAAATTCACCCCATGGAATAAATTTTGTTTCACAAAATTGTCCCGCTTAGCGGGACTATTCCACGGGGTAAAATAGCAAAAACAAAAACGGCGAAAGCCGAAAAAACAAAAAAGGCTAGATTCCTTGCCTTTCTCTCTTACAGGGAGAAACCCAATAAAAAAGCAATCCTGAAATATGGATTGTTTTTGTTTGGAAAAAACAAATCCCCGAGCGCAGACTAGGTCTGGTCGGGGATTGTGAGCGGGTCAGTATGTGATCCGAACGGGGTATGGAACTTACTCGCCATACAAGTCGAAAAAGTACTTGTCGATTCTTTCACGGATTCCTTTATCCGCAAAGCCCCATGAATCGACATATCCTTGGAAAGTGTTGAAGAAAACTTTCCTCCCAAGGATATACTGGCTTATCTCCCTCCTAAAGAGTTCTCCTGGGAAGTTTGTGAAAAAGAATTCCCGGAACTCTCCGCTTCTCTTGAGGCCATTCAAGAGAATATAGGGTTGGCCTTGGATATCAAAGAGTAATGTGCCCATGAGCATATTAGGCATGAATTGCGGCTGGTCGGTCCATGTGGACTCGACCGATGGATCATCCTCGGCGAGGATGGTGTATTCTTGCTCTGTCGCGGCCAGGGCTGTACCACGGCCACGATCTTTTTCTTTCTCTCCTCCTCGGGCGATTTCCGCCAAGACAAAAACAAATAAACTGGCGGCCAGAATCATAATTGCGTAAAATGCCCAAGAAAAACGCCGCGCCTTCGGAGGCGCACTGCGGCCACAGGTCTCATAGTCGTGGAACGGATAGCTCATGTTCTTTCTCCTTCGATCTTAGAGTTTGTCTCCAAACGCTCCCCTGACATAGCCCAGCTCCCTTATCTTGACGGAAATGTCAGGAAATTCAGCCATATCCAGCGAAAAGAAATACCACTTTTCTCCGGGCTTTAATTCGCCCGGCTTGAGGATTATCACTACTCTTTTTTCGGGCGAAACAAGTCGGATTTTTCCATTTTCCGACTGAATTTCAAGCCCAAGATCATCGGCCAAATCATCCCTTTTGTTTTCAGGGATTTTCAGAAAACTCATTTCCTTCCTCCTTTTTCTGTAGGTTAATCACCTAGCCGTTTTAGCTCAAAAACAGGCTTTTGGGCTAAAACGGCCAGGTAAGGTAATTGTTAAGATACTTGCATCTTGACTTGTATTTTTAGCATATTTTTTTGCTTTTGTCAACAGTGCCAAGAGTTATTTTTTTGTGCTTTCCAAAGTTTCAGGCTTAGAAGCAGATACGTAGACATTTATTGACAAAGGCTGTCAAACCAATTAAAATCAAACTCATGATTGATGTCGTGTTCTTTTGACTGCCTAAGGGTTTTGTGCAAAACTAAATTTCGCGAAAAGGAGATGTTTTATGAAGAAGCTGATCCAGTGTCTGATTATTGTTGCATTGTTGGCTTGCGCTGCTGCATCTGTTAGCGCCCAATGTTTCACCATCCAGGACGGAACAATCCTGAATTCCGTCGGCGAGGCCATCATGCCCGGATATGACGATTGGGGATACAACTATCAAGCTCGGATGTTCAACGGCACATATTGCGATGCCTATCGCAACGCCGGTTGGTGCCAGCCGTACGTCAATGAGGAGCTGATAATGAAGTGGAACGACGCCTGGCTGAGCAACAAGGACTGTAACGGAGACGGTCTTCTTGATCGGCACTTTGGTTACGCATCCTACAAAGGCTCGGGAGCCTGGCTTACTAATCATCAATCCGGTTTGGTTGAGGTGAATGGTAAGCAGCGGCGCTGGACATACTTTGTGAAGATCGTCGCCGCTCCGGCCGACGCGGTTCTGGTTGGTGGCGATTGGTATACGGTTGACGGTAAAAAGATCGGATACAGCATATGGGGAGAATTTGCTGTTATCCAAGAAATTTACAATGATCCGGCTAGCGGCGCCCATGGCGTGCTATACAAATCTCCAGCCGGCCCCGGCTTTGGCCAGTACATTCCGTAGCATGAATAAAGCACCCCTTAGGCAAACACCCCTTGGTTCCAACTCGGTTCCGAGGGGTTGTTTTTTTGTTGTGTTTTTAAATAGCCACAATTTTTTGGCTTTGTCAAGCCAAAATAGTGGATAACTTTGCTTGCGTCGATTAAAGCGGCTGTTATAATTATATTGCGAATGGATGGCTTGGACGAAAGAGTGAAAAAGGAAGGGGAATAAATATAAAACTGAATTATGGTGACATCTTTTTGGGTGAGAAAAGAATGTTTTGCGTTTAGAAGGCCAACCGGCGTTCATTATTCAGATTGAATAGTGGATAGCGGTTGGTCTTTTTTGTTTGCTTCCAGCTTCTCCCCAGGGGAGAGGGGGATGAAAATAATATAAGAGAGGCGATAATTCTTAAGAGCGCGCTCTTTATGGGGAGTCTAAGAAAGAGGGAATAATAATTTTAAGATAAAAAAATGGACAACGAAAGAAAATTTGGGAATCCTTTCGGGACAAAACTGCCGGAGGGAGAGAAGAAAATGGTGGAGAATACTTGCTCGCAATGCGGGAAAGATCTGGGTAATGTGGAAAGTGCGACAGGAATAGCTTCGCACGGATATTGCTCAGAATGTGCTTTGGAATTTAGAAAAAAACATGGTTTGCCGCTCGAAGGGGAAGTGCCTGATCCGGAGGAACCGGAGAAAAGTGATAAAGAGCGGGAATAACTTCTTTTGTTAGGCGAGGGTGTCTTGCCCGCGAGATAGGAGAAGATGAAGAAAGAAGGTTGAAAATTTTAATAATTTTTTAGATAAGTAATCAAGTAATGTTTAAACAAATATGAGCATGATCAAAAGAATGTTTGAATTGCGTCTGACTAAAAAGGAAGTTCGGAAAGTAAAAAAGGCAGTGGCAAGCATCATGCTTCCCCTTATGCTTTTTTATATGACTGGCATAAATATTGTGGCTCTGGAAATGATGAGGGCGCAAGCAGAGGATGCGGAAGTCGCGGAGGACGCGCCAAAAAAAGAAACGCCAAAAATAGAAGAAGAAGCCATTCCGGAGGCGAAGGATGAAAATAAGGACGAGGTTGAAAAAGAAGTTGAGATTGAAGTGAAAACTGAAGCTCCAAAAACAGAGGAAAAAAAGGTTGAAATCGCTGAAGAAGATGTTGCGCCAGCAAAAACTCTAGCGCCAGGAAAAGATGAACCGACAACTCCAACCGTTCAAACGCAAGCAACTGAGGGCATAATCACTTCGGAAGCTGCGTCGACGGAAAAAACGGCTGATGATGATTTTGCGGCCAAACCCGAATGGAAAAGCAGCACGGACGGAAAAACGGCCGAGATCGGACCGGTGGAACTTGAAAAAACTTATAAAGCGCCGCAAAACGAAAAAGTGACGATTACTTTCACGAAACTGCCGGAAAAGGCGGGAAGTCTTGTGATCAAAGAAATCAAGCTTTCTGCGGAAGAAATGCTTTCATTGGGTGCACTTTCTGACACAGCCTATGACATCACTTCAAACATGGAGAATGGGACTTTTGAATATGATTTGACTTTGCCTTATCCCGACAAGGACAGCGATGGCAAGGCGGAAGTTGATGGGAATAGTAAAAATGAAGTGAAGGCGGATAATTTGACAGTTTTGTATACTAAAGGAGATAAACTGGAAAAAGATGAGATGACAGATGTGAAAGATGATAATTCTGTAGACAAGAATACCAACAAATCAAAAAAAGTTTTGGAACTGAAGGGTCTTGATCATTTTACGGTTTTTGTGGTGGCTACAGGAGTGACTGACGGCAGTTCTTCTGGAGATTTCTGCGCGACTTTTACCGGAGGAGTATTTGGATGTTATAGCACATTGACGGCGGCTATTGCTGCCGCTCCAGAAGATGCGGTAATTATTATCAAAGCGGGAAGCTATACGGATACTCCAACTGTGAACAAAGATTTAACTTTGGAGCTTAATGGCGATGTGACTTTCAGCGGATCATTTACGGTTTCTGGAAGTAGTACGAATTTGCTTTTGAAACAGCACGGGCACACGTTAACTGCCACAGCCATTATTAATGGAGGTTCAATTGAAAATGAAACTGGCGATGGAAGTATAATTTTAGTGGCAACGACTGGTGATATAACCGCTAGGCATATTACATCCGTTGGGGATGTCACTTTGACTGCAACTTTAGGAAGTATTTTTGATGATCCAAGTGGCGCGCAAACTACTTATATTACAGGAACAAATATTACTCTTTCTGCTCTAGCCGGAAGTATCGGAACTTATGTTGCCTCACCAACCACTATTGGTCATTTTGATGGAGCAGTGGATGTTAACTTGGGCAGTGGAGTTTTGACAGCAACAGCATTGAACGATGTGGCGGTGACGGAAGTTAATAAGGCTAGCATTAATTCTTCCAATTATAGTTTAACTTCCGGAACAGCGGGGAAATATGTGACTTTTGGAAACCTGACGGGAAGTGGCGCGTTAACCGTCAACAGTGTTTTGGATAATGACGCGATAATCCGCGTGGTAGCCAATAACGGATTACTTATTAATGAAAATATTACAACAAGCGCCAATAATGTGGAAATATATTCCAAGGACGGAGTGGCTCTCAATCAATCACTTGCTGCCGCAAATCTCGTTTCTGTTAAATCAGGTTTTGATGGCGGATCGGGAAATATCTATGATGATGGTTTTCAAAATACTACTATTTCCGCTCCAAACATCACTCTTAATGTTAATGGAGGAGTGATTAGCGACTGCGCTCCAGCTGGGAACGGGACCATAAATTTTTTGCACGCGGTGGATGTGGCATTGGGCGGAGGAACATTGACGACAAATGGCGGATATATAACAGAAACCGGCGGAGTCCGAAATGGAGCTTATAATTTAGGCGGTGGCAATTTATCTTTATCGAAAGCATTTTCTGGAGCGTCAACCCTGACTTCTCCCAATGGCAAGCTGACCATTTCCGACTCTGATACAACCGCTAATATTTTGATCGGAGAATATTCCGGCTCTGTGGCCGGAGGTCTGAGCGGAGCAGTGCCAGTTGGGGGATATTATGAAGTCCAAACAGAAGGGACTGTTTCTTATCCGATAAACGTTCAACTCGCTTATACCGATGGAGAAATGACTGCGGCAGGGATCGCAGAAACACAACTAAACGGTGTTTATTATTACGATACGGCTTGGCATATGTATCCAGTAGGAAGCACAACTGTGCATAGGGATACTAATATTATAAATATCAGCGCCGATCATCTAACTCCGATTGTAGCGGGAGCGGACACTACTGCGCCTACAGTGGCGATAACTGCGCCGATTTCCGGAAATGTTGATGGGACAACTGTCATAACATTCACTAATAATGAACAAACAAATCCCCAATGTTCTGTTGATAATACTAATTGGATTCCTTGTGCATCAGGCATAACAACCCTGGCTAATATTCCAGAATTTTTAGCTCACGACAATAGCGCTATCACTCTTTATCTGAAAGACACGGATTTAGTCGGCAATATCGGAACAGATAGCAAGAGCCTTGCTAAAAATGATGTCACTGCTCCGACCGTGACTCTTGGTGCTTTGACACCTGATCCGAATAACGATAATACTCCAGAATTTACCGGGACAGTATCGGATGGTTCTTCTAATATTGCTTCGGTGGAATATCAAGTGGATGGTACTGGTGGCGCTTGGACGGCGGCAACTGTAACTGGAGGAAATTATACATTTACCACTGGAACTTTGAGTGATGCCGCACACACGGTTTATGTTCGAGCAACAGATGTAGCCTCCGCGGCGAATGTTTCTGTTACGGTAAGTGATGGTTTTGCGATTGATTCAACTGCGCCAACTTTTGCCATACAATATTATTCTGATAGCGGATTAGCTCCGGCTGCATCCTTGGGTGACAATCCAAAACTGAAAGCGGGAACATACTATATAAAAATTACATCTAGCGAAGCTTTGACTGCGACGCCGACAATTTCCATTGCTTCCGAAGGATCGGCTAATGATGTGACTAATGGGGCGACGACTTTGGTTTCTGGTTTGGATTATATTTACACCAGAACGATTGCCTATGATTCTGTCGCTTTCGGTGTTACTAAAGAAAATATTTCCATCACCGGAACAGATTTGGTGAATAATCCGGCGACAAGTGTTGACCCGACTAATGAATCAGACAGAGCGGCTTATACTGATACGATAAGCCCGACCATTACTGTTGACACCAAAAACACTAATCACTCCACGCCGTTTTTGACCGGAACATGGAATGATGGAACTGGTGCGGCCAGCATTGGAATTGCTATTGGTGGATATTCGTATACAGCAACAATTGATTATAATGGATTGCATACTTGGGGAGTGCACGTAGCTGATGCTTTGACCAACGGTGTTTATAACGTAGTGGCTACTATTACCGATTTGGCTGGAAATGTTGGGAATGATACGACTGCCAGCGAAGTATCCATCGACAATGCCGCTCCGGTTCTTTCTAAATTTTCTTCTGAAACAACTAATGGCAACTACGGAATTGGATCGACGATAAATGTGACGGCTGAATATAATAAAAATTTGGATTCAGGCAGTCACTTGATCGTGACGCTCGACAGCGGCGCCGGTGCTTCAGTTACTCTTAACAATGTTTCCGGGCATAATATTTCCGGAACCTACACAGTCGCAGCCGGACAAAATAGCACTGATTTGACTGTTTCAGCTATCACTCATGAAGACGTTAATGATACTAATGGTAATAACCGAAGTGATAGTGCAATACCGGCGGGAAATAATTTAGACAATAATGCCAACATTGTGGTTGATGGTGTGGCGCCGACAGTGGCGCTGACAACTCCCGCTTCCAATCCAACCAACTCTGCATTTACCGTAACAGCAACTTTCAGTGAAAATGTAACAGGTTTTGCGGAAGATGAGTTTATAGTTTCCAATGCTACAAAATCTTCGTTTACTGTGGTAAGCGGGTCTATTTATACAGTATTAGTGACCCCATCTTTTGATGGCTTAGTTACGGTTGATGTGGCCGGATCGGTTGCCCAAGATGTGGTGGGAAATAATAATTCGGCAGCTGCGCAATTGACGAGAACTTATGACGGAAGTTTGCCAATCATTACCATCGTCAACCCCGACACTGCTCCCGCGCAATCAAAAACAGTAACCGCTTCAACCAACGAAGGAACTCTGACAATGTTTGTTAATGCCGCCGGAGTTTCCACTTGTGGTGAAGGATTAGCATTTATTGCTTATGCAGATACTACATTTAATTTGGAAGCGGACAATACAAAGACAATATGCTATCGAGCCGTTGATTCTGCTGGAAATGCACGGTATACAGTTTCAAGCGCAATTGGAGGAATCGATGTTACTTTGCCAAATATCACCATTGTCAACCCCGACACTACTCCCGCGCAATCAAAAACAGTAACCGCTTCAACCAACGAAGGAACTCTGACAATGTTTGTTAATGCCGCCGGAGTTTCCACTTGTGGTGAAGGATTAGCATTTGGCGTTTATTCCTCGA
>Ga0209639_1002277_pt1 | contig 15714 bp, 13 predicted proteins | sample EPASupsiteHSE605_FD_187268 | JGI IMG/M metagenome (GOLD analysis project Ga0209639, IMG submission 187268) | Bioremediated contaminated groundwater from EPA Superfund site, New Mexico - Sample HSE6-05 (SPAdes) (version 2) | ecosystem: Environmental > Aquatic > Deep subsurface > Groundwater >...
CCTGTGAAATTTATGGGTTTGATTAAGGTGAAAAATGAACTGCATGTCCAGCTTAAGCTCGTTGTTGAAGCTTAAGTCGGCTTTACATTAATAGTTTGTTATTTATTGATAATTAGTTGTTTCGCTAGTTCGTGGGTTCTGTTCCATTCATGGGAGTCAAATTCATTTTTTCAATAAATTTATATGTTTCGTCATTTATTATAAAGTTATTAGACTTCAGATATTCATAGTATTTTGATATAACAACAGTACTGTTTCTGGATTCATTTTCTTCTATAATTTTCTCATAGAGCGATTTTACTTCTTGTGAGAGTTTATTTACTTGTGATGAATCTTGATTATCATCGTAATTATAATCGAATACTGGCGTATTATCCAATCCTGTTAACAGAGTAGATAAATACTCATTGTATTTTACTTTGCAAATGTCAAAATGTATGAAATTGGGATATTTGGTAATGAAATCCTCCCATGATTTAACTCTTCTCCATAGTTCCTGCCAACTTATAAGCATAGCGGCATCATTTGAAAATTGTTCAGTAAGCTCTTGTTTTCTGTTTAAAAGAAAGACATCGTATGCTTTAGAACCGTATCCTTTAAAATTTTTAAAGAAATAACTGGATGCTTGGTCAAGGTAAAATTCTCCAGTATCCCAGTATAAATTAATTCCACATAGATTTAGCGATTTAAGAAAGCTTTTAATTTCAAGAGTGGGCTTATCATATTTTTCCTGAATTAAATTATAAATCCCAACTTTTTCGTATGTGATGAATTGTTCAAAGTTGGAGGTAATCTTATAAAACAACTCTTCTAGTTTGGCAAGTACGTAATCATGCTGATTTACATCAGTTTTAAGCCCTATTTTGATGAACTTTACTGCAAGAGGGATGCTTACCGGGTCATTTTTATCTATTGTATCCAGTAGATTTCTGTAGTCGTTAATATTGAATGTTTTCCCATTAAGAAATTTATCATATTCTTTAAGTCTTTTTTGGATGTTTTGTGGGTTGAAATTCAATCTGCCACTGTTTTTAGTTGTATTTTCTTTGCAGGAAAAGAGTAAAATACAGACTGACAATAAAATAATAGAAGGTTTCATCTTTGAATTCTTTTTCAACACAAAGATAAAAAAGTAAATTAAGGAAGTAGAATTAGTAAGAGAAAGATACTATCATTCATGTCTGCTAGGTCTTTGGCCTCCACTAGGAGCAGATGGGGTATTTCCGCCTGAATTGTTTCCGTTTGGCGTAAAGCTGATTTTCCTGATTGTGTAGGTAAAGGTGAACATTACATAACGCCTGAGCACCATCGAACGATTATCTTCGATATAGGTGTCTGTAATTGATCGGCTCAGACTTTTATTTTGATTCAACAGGTCATAAACGCTTACTTTTAGTTCTCCAGCATTGTTTTTGAGGAATTTATAACCAATATAAGCATTCCATAAGAAAAACTTGTCGTCATAACCTTCCGAAAGTCCGTGATAGTATGAGTGGCTGATGTCGGAGTTTATTACCAGTTTCTTCATTGGCATCCAGTTAATTTTGAATCCAGTTATCTGATTGTAGTACCTGCTGTCAGAACTAGATTGTAAAGTACTGTTTGAAAATGTATAGTTACCCGTGTAAGAGAGGGTGAAATCTAAGCGTTCGCTTATATTGCTACTTAAAACAAAACCTGAGGTTATGGTTGAATTATTTGAATAACTCGAACTTCCATTGTTTAGTGAAGGAGTTCGGGTATAATTATAACCCAGATTGAGGTTTAAGTTGCTTTTAATAAACTTTACTGGCAACCCGTAAGTGAGGAAAGAGCGAATACTCTTAAAACCATCTAAGTTTACCGGACGACTAAACTGAGATCCTCTGAAAAGTGTTGATCCATTGATTACTGTATCTCTGCGAGCTATAAAGGTTTCATTTCCAATATAATTCTGAGTTATACCTGCATAAAGAAACAGGAAAATGCTACGGCCTTTCTCGGTATTAGTTTTGTTGAATCTCATTGTTAACGTGTGGCTATAGTCTTGTTTAAGATTAGGATTCCCTGCAGATAAGAAGAGAGGGTTACTATTGTCTACAACATCTTGAAGTTGTGTTACAGAGGGTGCATTGGTGGATGTCCGGTAAAAAAAACGAAGATTTGATTTGTTTGCAAAACGAATTTGAGCCATTGCATTAGGTAATATACTCTTAAAAGAATGATTAACATCTGTTTTATATGGATATGTTTGAAACCCATCTAACTCAGCATACTGATAGTTTGCACCAATGGTGAAATTGCCCTGCTTTACTTTATACCGCAAACTAATTCCTCCACGTTGTGTAATATATTCATTTTCATAGCTATTGGAGAGTAATGTATCCAGGAAAGAGTAGTTATGTGTAATTGTATCCAGATTGAACGTCGTTTTGTCAGAGTTGCTTTTTGTATAGGAAGGATTGTAACTTACCTGTAAATTAAGGCTTTCAGTAATAGGTTCGGTATAATTAATACTTCCGGATATCTTTGTACTCTTATTATTGATCTCTCCTTGTTGATCAAGTGTCCAAGTAGAGTCTGAAATACCTTTTAAAAATGTATTTGCTGAAAGTTGGCTTGAATTGCCATCTTTGGTGTTGATTTCAGTATTCAGGTTGATCGAGAATGTTCTTCCTGACTTATTAAACTTATGTCGATAGAGGATATTATTGTTGAAATTCAATCCATTATAACTTGATGCGCTTTGATTATTCGTTTTACTGATAGAATTTCCTCCGATTGTATTATTTCCGTTTGTAAAGCTACTTGATGAATAATCCTGAAAACTGAGTCGTGGTGCTAAAATAATTGAATTTAAGGAATCTATGGTATATTCCATTCGGAGATTAATCCTGTGGTTATAGTTTTTACTGGAAGAAGAAGAAGATTCATTATAAAGTTGAGGAATAGTGTCTTTGGTAAAGTAAGAACGAATAAGATTTGTTTGGTTTTCATTTTCAGAATAGTTGAAGAAATAGCTCCCATTCACGCTGATTTTCTTGCCCCACATATCTGTATAATTTAAACCAACAGCATTGGTTTTTGTGATTCCGTTTTGTTGGCCGACCATAAAATCGCTACCACCTCTGCCACGAGTCATTCTGGAAATTGCTTCAGCTCCGCCACGGGGCATTCCCCCACCTCTTCGGACAGCATTTCCTAATACTCCCATTAAATCCTGAGTTTGAAAGTTCTGTTGGTTTACATTGTTAAACAGGGCATTAAGCGTTATACGACGTTCTCCGCTAAAAAAATTCAAGGTTCCTCCTGTATTGTAACGATCATCAGTACCATAGCCTGCATATACTTTTCCGAATGTAGCCTTCAACTTTCCGAAACGGGTCGAAATATTCATCGTTTTGGAAGTATTCCCATCATCAAAACCTGTAAATTGTGCCTGATCACTCATTTGATCAAATATCTGAACTCTGTCAATTACATCTGCCGGTAAATTTTTAAGGGCCAGAGAAGGGTCATCTCCAAAAAAGTCTTTCCCATCAACTGTAACTTTCTTTACATCCTCACCCTGTGCTTTTACATTTCCGCTTTCAACCGTAATCCCGGGCATTTTTTGAACTAAATCTTCTGCATTCGCATCCGGGTTTGTTTTGTAGCCTGCTGCCCGATAGCTTGTTGTGTCACCTGATTGCTCGACTTTAATTTGTGCAGCTTCAATATTTACAGCTCCAAGGGTTTTGGCTAGTGGCTTCATTTTAATTCTGCCGAGTTTTAGAGGTTCGTTTCCCAGCGTAATTTTTCGTTCGATTTTCTCAAAGCCAATATAGGTAATTCTTAAAAGATAATTTCCGGGCTTTTGATTATTGAAGTTTATAATACCGTTGAGATCAGATGTTGTTCCGCTCCATTTTGAACTGTCAGGCAGAAAGTAGAGTATAGTATTTGCGCCTGGAAGTGGTTTGTTTTCACTGCCATCTATCAATTTTGCAGTGATTTGTTGTGCATAAATAAAATTTAGTGATAATAAGATGATTGTAAATAATGCGGATAGTTTTCTCATGGTGAAAAAGATTATTTAAGGAGGGAAGATTAACAGAAACTGTTTTCCGTCAAGCTAAGCATAACTTGGATGTTTTTACTCAAATTAGGTTTAATCAGCTGTATAATAATAAAAAGTTAAATTACCTCAGGCTCTTTTGCAGGTTATGTACTTATAAGAAAGACCTGTTGCTTCGTCCGTAAATATTTCGCTTTCTTCCAACGTTTCCCATTCACTAAAATTGATTTCAGGAAAGAATGTATCGGCTTCGAAATCGTGATAAACGATTGTTAAATAAAGCCTGTTTGCAATAGGAAGAAATTGTTTATAAATACTACCTCCTCCCATGATGAAACTTTCTCCATCACCAGCTAATTCAATAGCCTGATGAATAGAATTGGCCATAATACATCCAGGGATTGCATCTGCATTATTATCGCTTAATACTATATTTTTACGATTGGGTAATGGTTTGAAAGGGAGTGATTCATAGGTTTTTTTCCCCATGATTACAGTTTTTCCGGTGGTGAGTTTTTTAAACCGTTTTAAATCTTCTGATAAATGCCAGAGAAGTTGATTGTCTTTTCCAATTGCATTGTTTTGTGCGATGGCGACAATAATGGATAGTGTTTTCATGAGGTGATTTTTATGAAATATGACAGGTTTTTGTGAGATATAATCAGATCCTTGTTTATTAAATAGATACGTCGGCTTTGATGTGAGGATAGGGATCATATTCACTGAGTTGAAAATCATCAAATTTAAAAGAAAAGATATTTTTGACTTCAGGATTTAGTGTCATTATGGGGGATTTACGAGGTTCACGATTTAACTGAAGTTTTGCCTGATCAAGATGATTCAGGTAGAGATGAGCATCGCCGAAAGTATGGATAAAATCACCGGGTTTTAATCCGGTAACCTGTGCAATCATAAGGGTTAATAAAGCATAGGATGCAATGTTAAACGGAACTCCTATGAAAACGTCTGCACTACGTTGGTAGAGCTGGCAGGAGAGTTTTCCTTTGGCAACATAAAATTGGAAGAGGACATGACAAGGAGGAAGAGCCATTTTATTAATTTCACCTACATTCCAAGCGTTCACCAATATTCGGCGGGAATCAGGATTTGTTTTTAGCGTATGGATAACCTCGCTTATTTGATCAATCGTATTTCCATCGGAAGTTCCCCACGAACGCCACTGATGTCCATATATCGGCCCCAGATTTCCGTTTTCATCAGCCCATTCATCCCAGATACTTACTTTGTTATCTTTTAAATATTTAATATTGGTTTCGCCTTTTAAAAACCATAACAATTCATGAATAATGGAGCGAAGGTGTAGCTTTTTTGTGGTGAGCAATGGGAACCCTTCCTCAAGATTAAATCGCATTTGATATCCAAAAATGCTTTTTGTTCCGGTACCTGTACGATCTTCTTTTTGTACCCCATTTAGGAGAATATGGTCGAGTAGGTCTAAATATTGTTTCATCGTTTCTGAGATTTGTTGTTTAAACAGGGTTGAAAGGGAAAGGACTTATGTCTGTTTGTTAATTTTCGTATTTAATAATAAAACAGTTGGGGAATTCCTTTGTAACTTTTTTACGAAGCTTTTCAGCCTGTGCTTCTGTTGCATATTCTCCAAGAATCATCCTGTAATAAAGCTCGTTATTTTTTGTAATTTCCTGAATGTTAAATTCTTCAATGAAATTGTTTTTCAATCTTTCCGAGAGATTTAACATGTTGCTTTTTTGTTTAAAGCTACCAATCTGAACTCCGTAAACGATGTTTCTTCCCCGAATGATGTTTGTATCAGCATTTACAGGAATTAATTCAGCTATTGGAGGTTTCGGATTTACTAACAGAGTATCAGTATTTTTGAGTTTATTTTTTTCTTTAGGTTTCAGATTCTTTTTTGCATTTACCAGCGTGGCTTTCGAAAGTGTTTTAGGAAGAGATGCGGTTCTTTTTGCTAATAAAGCAGGTTTGGGATTGATTTTGTGTTTCCCAATATTAATGACTTTTAGCTCTACTCTGGTAAGTCCTTCATAAAGAAAATCGAGCGAATCTGCTGCCGCTTTTGATAAGTCGATGATCCTGTTATTGATAAAAGGACCACGGTCGTTAATACGAACTGTGACCGATTTGTTGTTTTTAAGATTTAATACTCTGACTAAGGTATTAAACGGAAGCGTAAGATGAGCTGCGGTGAGTTCATGAGGATGGTATTGTTCCCCATTTGCAGTTCTGTGTAAACGCAAATGGTCATGATAATAGGATGCAACACCCTTTTCAATCTTTTTATGTTGAGCCAAAAGATTGACGCTGATTATAAGCAGCATTATACCTGACCATATTGTCTTTTTTAACATCACTTTATTTTCATAAATCCGGATTTAGTGTTTTACCTCCAGACTCGGATCATGTTTATGTTTGAAAACAATAGCAAACAATATTGCGACTACAAGGGAATACATTGCAAATGTAAGCCAGATTCCATGCCAGTCTTTTCCTTCAGAAGTTGTATAAAATTTATCAATAATAATACCACTAATTTTGCTGCCTAAATAAGCTCCAAAACCGTTGGTCATCATCATAAATAAACCCTGTGCACTTGAGCGAATAGAAGAATCAGTAGTTGTTTCAACGAATAATGATCCCGATATATTGAAAAAGTCAAACGCTAAACCATAAACAATGCATGATAAAATGATCATCCATAATAATTCAGGGGAAGGATTGCCATAAGCAAATAACCCAAAACGCAATACCCAGGCTATCATACTCATAAGCATTACTTTCTTTATTCCAAAGTGTTTTAAAAAGAAAGGGATGGTTAGAATAAAGACGGTTTCTGAGATTTGAGATACAGACATAATAATTGTTGAGTATTTCACAACAAATGAATTTGCAAATTCAGGTATATTTTTGAAGTCATCTAAAAATGAATCGCCATACATATTAGTTAATTGCAAAGCACCTCCTAAGAACATAGCAAAAATAAAGAATAAAGCCATTTTAACATCTATAAATAGCTTAAATGCTTTTAATCCAAACATTTCAATGATAGATGCGTCTTTAGAAATTGATTTTTGAGGAGGGCATTTAGGTAAAGTAAAAGCATAAATACCTAATGCGATAGCAGCAAAAGCTGCTATAATAAACTGATTTCCATTGGCCTTGCTTCCACTAAGATTGGTTGTCCACATAGCAGCTATAAATCCGATGGTTCCCCAAACTCTAATTGAAGGAAAAACTTTGACAATATCATAATTGTTATTTTTTAAAATATTATACGATATTGAATTTGAGAGGGATATGGTGGGCATATAAAAAATCATAGCTAGAAAAATTACATAGTATAGAGTGTCAGGATTATTAACCTGGGGAACAAAAAATATAACTATGCCATAGCAGATTTGTAAAAAACCATAAAGTCGTTCGGCATTGATCCATTTGTCAGCAATTATTCCGGTAATTGCAGGCATAAATAATGAAGATAAGGCAAGAGTTGAAAAAATTGCTCCAAATTGCCCCCCTGTCCATCCTTTCGCATTAAAACAATAAGTTCCAATAGTTATTAGCCATGCTCCCCAAATAAAAAATTGAAAGAAGCTCATAAAAATAAGGCGATTCTTAATACCCATAATTCTTTCTGTTTAATCGTGGAATTTATACTTCTCTGTTTTTCAGTTCATCGCGTATAAGTGAGGCTTTCTCAAATTCTTCGTTGTCAATTGCACTCTGAAGCATTTCTTGTAATTCATCAACCGTATAGTCTTTCAGATTGTTTTCATCAACACTGTCATTACTTTCTTCGGTTTCTTCATCTTCCTCATCGGTATCTGATAATTTAATGCCAGCCACAGTCATTACCTTTTCAGTTGTAAAGATTGGGCAATTAAAGCGGAGTGCCAATGCAACTGCATCCGAAGTGCGAGCGTCAATTTCGTGTATTTCTCCGTTTTCGTTGCTTACTGTAAGCTTCGCATAAAAAATTCCCAGACTAAAATCATGAATAATTACTTCTTCAATATTCAATCGAAAGGTTTTGGCAAGATTTTTAAACAAATCATGTGTAAGCGGTCGGGCAGGTTTCATCTTTTCAAGTTCTACTGCGATTGCTTGAGCTTCAAATCCTCCTATTATGATGGGTAATCGCCTTTCTCCATCAATTTCTCCTAATACCAGTGCATAAGCTCCGCTTTGCGACTGGCTGTATGAGATACCTACTATTTCAAGCTTTATTTTTTCCATGAGAGTGCGAATTTAGAGAATTTTAAAATATTATCGTCTCTTTTAGCCAATTTTCTGTCATATTAACCTTTATCAACCTGTTTTGATTGTGTTCGATTTAGTAACATCAAAAGTTTTTAAATCGAACTTTATAAAAACAAAAAAGCGCTAATATGATTGATAGAGAAAAAATATTGCGATTCCATTTTGTACTTTTTTTTATTACTCATTAAACAATGGGTTCTTACAGATGTTATAAGCATGTTAACTTTTTTACAATTATTAATATTGTTATAATGTGCAAATATACAGTATGTTACTTGTTGCGCTTCGGGTTTTAAATATCTAAATTAAAATTTTTTAAGTTTAGGAAAAAGCCTTCGTAACGAAAACATCACTATATTTGCTTCTAAACAACAAAAACTAATGCCTATGAAACGTATCCTACCGATTGTAACGGCGCTTTTTTTGCCCATGTTAACCATGGCAAGTGAAGCAGACTTGAAAATTCCGGAAGCTATTAAAAATGAGACTATTCTCTATTGGGGGTTTGTAATTACTTTCCTTGGTTTGCTCTTTGGTCTTTACCAGTTTATGAGGGTAAAAAAACTACCTGCTCATAAATCAATGCTTGACATTGCTGACGTTATCTATAAGACTTGTTCAGCATATTTAAAACAACAGGGTAAATTTTTGGCAATACTTTTTGTGTTTATTGGTGCTGCCGTAGCTGGATATTTTGGCTTTTTGGCAAAAGATCACGCTGGTAATTCTCTTTTCGGAATAGGCGGTGTATTACTTATTTTAACTTGGACTGTAATCGGTATTCTTGGTTCTTATTCAGTAGCAGCATTTGGTATTCGTATGAATACTCTTGCAAATGCACGTATGGCATTTGCTTCTTTGAAGAAGAATCCATTAAGCCTTTTAAATATTCCTCTAAATGCTGGGATGAGTATTGGCGTAATGCTTATTTCGCTGGAACTTATCATGATGTTAACTATTTTACTGCTTATGCCAGGGGAATTGGCTGGGGCTTGTTTTATCGGTTTTGCTATTGGTGAATCTTTAGGTGCTTCAGTATTGCGTATTGCAGGTGGCATTTTTACTAAGATTGCAGATATTGGCTCCGATTTGATGAAAGTGGTATTTAAAATCGGAGAAGATGATCCTCGTAACCCGGGAGTTATTGCTGATTGTACTGGTGATAATGCAGGTGACTCTGTTGGTCCTACTGCCGATGGTTTTGAAACTTATGGTGTAACAGGAGTAGCGTTAATATCTTTTATCCTTCTTGCCGTAGGTGGTGCTGCTTTGGGGATGGACGAAATGCTTACTTCTTTGTTACAGGTGAAATTGCTTGTGTGGATATTTGTAATGCGTATTCTGATGATTATAACATCTGTTGTTGCATTCTATATTAATGGGTTTATCAGTAAAATTAAATACAGTGGCAAAACGGATTTGGATTTCGAAGCACCGTTGACAAACTTAGTTTGGATAACCTCAATATTATCAATTATTGTAACATTTATTGCCAGTTATATAATGATTCCGGAGTTAAATGGGAATACTGATATGTGGTGGATACTTTCATTAATTATTAGTTGTGGTACTATTGGTGGTGCATTGATTCCTGAATTTACTAAAATCTTTACTTCTCCCAAATCAAGCCATGTTGATGAAGTTGTGAATGCTGGTAGAGAAGGCGGCGCTTCGTTAACCATTCTGTCAGGTTTTGTGGCTGGTAACTTTTCTGCATTTTGGCTGGGTATGGTCTTTTTCTTTTTGATGTTTTCTGCGTATTTTGCAAGTACATTCGGATTGCATGAAATTATGGTTTACCCATCTATTTTTGCGTTTGGATTAGTTGCATTCGGATTATTGGGAATGGGACCTGTTACCATTGCTGTTGATAGTTATGGACCAGTAACCGACAATGCACAGTCAGTTTATGAACTTTCATTAATTGAAGAAATTCCGAATGTGGATGCCGAAATTGAAAAAGATTTTGGATTTAAGCCAGATTGGGAAAAGTCAAAATATTATCTGGAAGCAAATGATGGTGCCGGAAATACGTTCAAAGCAACTGCAAAGCCGGTATTAATCGGAACGGCAGTTGTAGGTGCTACTACCATGATTTTTTCACTTATTCTGATGATTGAAAAAACGCTGGGTGTAAAACCTGAAGAAATTCTGAACCTTCTGAACCCTTATACTATCCTCGGATTTATTATGGGTGGTGCGGTTATTTACTGGTTTACAGGTGCATCAACACAAGCAGTAACAACCGGAGCTTATCGTGCTGTAGAATACATCAAACGTAATATCAATCTTGATCCGAATGCTCCGAAAAAAGCAGATGCCGCAGCATCTACCGAAGTTGTAAAAATATGTACTCAATATGCACAGAAAGGGATGTTCAATATCTTTATTGCAATCTTTTTCTTTGCGCTAGCGATTGCAAGTTTAAGTTCTCCGAGTGGAATAGGTGGAAATAATGCTGTATCGTTGTTTATCAGTTATTTGATTGCAATTGCTGTGTTTGGTTTGTATCAGGCTGTCTTTATGGCGAATGCAGGCGGGGCATGGGACAATGCTAAAAAAGTTGTTGAAGTTGACCTGAAAATGAAGGGAACTCCTCTGCACGATGCAACCATCGTAGGTGATACCGTAGGCGATCCATTTAAAGATACCTCTTCTGTAGCATTAAATCCAATCATTAAATTTACTACACTGTTTGGACTATTAGCAATGGAAATTTCAATTTCTGAAAATTTCAGAAATGTAGCTCCTTACTTTGGTATTGTATTTTTTATCATTGCTTTAATATTTGTATGGCGTTCATTTTATAAAATGAGGATTAAGAAATAGTAAAAACGTTACTAAAATTGCCTTTTATATAATGAGGAAAACTATCTCTAAAAAATATATTTCATAAAATAATTGCAAATTAATTTTTTAGATATGAAATCTAACCCATATAATCCAATACAAATCTTGTTTATGATTGTATTTGGGTGCTTAATTACTTCTTGTTCTGGTATTCAGAATCAGCCAAATGCTCGTAATGGAAGTATAACTGTTGATTTTCATTTTGAAGAACAGAATATGTGTAATGGAATTTCTCCCAGAATAACGCTTGGTAATGTTCCGCCCGGGACAAAACAATTTAGAATTTCTCTAAAAGATATTGATAATCCGGTTTTTAATCATGGGGGCGGAATTGTACAATCAGATAATACAAATATTATAAATGCAGGGGCATTGGACTCTTATTATGGACCTTGTCCACCAAAAGATTTTCTCGGACAATACAAATATTGCTTTAAAGTAGAAGCTTTGGATAGTGTTGGAAGAATAATATCGTGGGGGAGAAATTGTAAGTTATGTGGTTGGGGTAATATGGGAAAATAGTATTTGTAATAAAATTAAAAATCATTACTTAGTCGCTCCTTTAAATTGATATAATCATATGATTAATAATAGATTGGTGTAAAAAAACAGTTGTTTATAAATGCAGGAAATTGTACCTTTAAGGCATAAAAAGCTGCAAATAATGCTAGGGAAATTGCCTTTAAAAAGCCAAAGCGATATTTTTCGGCCCATATAGGAAGACTTTATAGATATGAGCCATGAGTTGGTGCTTTTGGCCAACAAAATCGATTGGGAGTATTTTGAGAAAGGATTTGCCCCTTGCTATTCAGACTAGGGTGCGCCAAGCGTTCCTATACGTCTGATGGTTGGTTGCCTGATGTTAAAGTATCTGTATAATCTTGGAGATGATCGTATTCCTCGTGCATGGGAAAGTAATCCATACTTTCAGTATTTCTGTGGAGACGTATTTTTCGAGCATAAATTCTCCTTTGACCCGAGTGATTTTGTCCATTTTCGCAAGCGCGTGGGAGAAGATGGGATTGGTAAAATATTTGCATACAGCGTAAAAATCCATGGCAAAGAAGTACCCAGGAGGTCGAAATTTGTGTTGTCTGATACCACTGTGCAAGAGAACAACACGACCTTTCCGACCGATGCCAAGCTGTGTAAGAAAGTGATTGACAAATGCAATAAAATAGCAGAAAAAGAAGGCATTAAGCAGAGACAGCGTTACACCCGCGAGAGCAAACAATTAGTGCGCGACACCTATAATGGCAAACATCCCAAACGGGCAAAAAAAGCAAGAAAAGCAAAGAAGAGATTGCGAACCATCGCCAACACCCAGCTTCGCGAGCTGGGACACAAAATGAACCAGGAACAGAAAAAGCGGTACGAAAAAGAATTGGAGCTTTACATGCATGCAGTCAACCAGCAGAAAAAACGACAAGGAAAAAGTTTACAGCCTCCACAAATCGTTCACACGATGCATCGCCAAAGGTAAGCCACACAAACAGTATGAATTCGGCAACAAGGTGGAGCTGGTTACCACAGGCAAAAAGGGAAAGAAAATCATTACCGCCATCAAAGCATTTATAGACAACCCCTTCGATGGGCACACGATAGAACCGTTGCTTGATCAGATGGACAACAACGAATCGAAACTGCCGGAAGAATTGGTTTACGATCGGGCAGGTAAAGGAAGGATAGAAATAAACGGGGTGAAAATCATAACGCCAAACAAACCGAAAGCAAGCGATACAGTGTACCTCAAACAGCAGGAACGTAACAAATTCAGGGCACGGGCAGGAATTGAGCCGATCATAGGGCATCTGAAAACAGATTTCCGCATGGCACAAAATTACCTATTAGGAGAAAAAGGTATACAAATCAATGCATTCATGGCTGCAACAGCATGGAGTTTGAAGAAAATGATGGAAAAACTCAAGGAAGAGTTTTTTTGTTTTATTTTCCGCTTGCTTTTTATGTAACGTTTATTCTTTTTAATCACCCGAAATGAGGCTTTTTAAGGAGCGACTATATAAATATAATTTGAGTCATTCCGCTATTTTGTAACGATTGATAACTTTAATATCCTTTAGTTCAGTATGCATCAAAAGCTTTATAACAGAGCATTTTTGTAAAGTGTTGAGCTTTTTGCCAGCAATAGCCTGATAGAACAGATTTATCAAATTATATCAAGTCTGCGATTAGAAAATATGGCTATTGACGGATTTGGATTTTAAGTTAAGAAGTGTTAAGATTGATAGATTATATCATTTGTTCTTAGGTGGTTTGCTATATTTGAATCAAATTTTGTATTATGAAAAAAACATATCGTATTGCTATTGTATTACTTGTGTTATTTGGGAGTATTCTGAATAATAGTTTTTGTCAGATTGTTACAAATGGGAAAGCACCTGGGGGCGCCCCTTATGCGGCTACAGAACTGCCTGATTTTTATTCAAATGATAGTGTAAGGGTTTGTGCCAGCATTTTTCCGGAAGGAACATTAACTGTAATAAAGTTTGAGTATGGGTTAACATTACAGTATGGGAGCGAGGTAGATGCTACTCCAAACCTTTCAAATTCTAACAATTTGATTCTAGCAAAAGCATGGTTGAAAAATCTGCTCCATGATACTCTTTATTATTACAAGGTAAAAGCTTACAATCAGTTTGGTCAAATGCAATCTAGTGGGAAGACATTTCGAACATGTGATTACCCAATTCCTGTTTCAGAAATTTCAGGGATTGATACCTTTTGCAGCACATTAACAGTTCCTGTAACATACTTTGTAACAATAAATAATGCTCAAAAATACAAATGGGAGATATTGTATGACTCAGTTATAACTACAATACAGCCTTTTGTAACTGTATTGGCCAATAAGATTTATAATCGAATAATAAAAGTTACTGGGGAAAACAATTGTGGGGCATATAATACTGTAGAAAAAATATCTGGGATAAAAGAAACACCCACTATTTCTTTTATGGTAGATCCTATGCCAGCTCAGGGTTGTTCGCCTTTCTTAATTAAGTTTATAAATGAATCAACACCAATGGATTCCATATTGAAATTTAGCTGGATATTTGATGATATTGATACCGTAAATACACTTCATTTGTCATATTTATTCAAAACACAGGGATATCATTCAGTTGGGGTAAGTGCTGAATATCAAGGATGCAAAAGTCATTTTGAAATTGATAATCTGATTTATGTTTATCCAAAGCCTGAAAGACCGGTGCTTAATTTTAATACATCAACAAATCAATTTGAGGAGTCAACAGGTAGTGAAGTGTATTGGTTGTTTAATGGGAGTTTAATAGAGATGACCCCTGTGAATCATTGGATTCCTAAAGAAGAAGGTCTCTATCAGATTTATACAGTTAATAGTTCTGGGTGCATTTCTGATACTTCTAATGGGATTTACTTTCCATCTCCGGATATGATTAATTATACTATTTGTCCCAATTTGATTAGTGAAACAGATCCCATGATAAAATTGCAGAGAAATATACTTAATCCAAAAGATTTAGAGGTAACGATAATCAATGCTCTTGGAACCGAAATCATTCGTTTTCGGCCAGATGTAACAAACGTGCTTCAGTTTTCTCTGCATTTTCTGGAGAGGGGAGTCTATTTTTTGAAAATAAAAGATCGTGAAAAAATAATTACAAAAAAGATTGTAAAGGCATAGGTTGATAATGAATAATAGCAAAAGCAGTCGTTTACAACTGCTTTTGCTGTTTTGAGCGGAAAACGGGATTCGAACCCGCGACCCTCAGCTTGGGAAGCTGATGCTCTACCGACTGAGCTACTTCCGCTTTATAAGCGGTTGCAAAAGTAAACGAAAAAAAATAATATGCAAAATCTTACTGTGAAATTTGGAGATATCAATATTCTTTGTATTTTTGCAGTCCCATTAGGGCAGGAAAGATGGGTGAGTGGCTGAAACCAACAGTTTGCTAAACTGTCGTACTGGAAACGGTACCGGGGGTTCGAATCCCCCTCTTTCCGCCAGTGAAAAAATATTGATTCGGGGTATAGCGCAGTCCGGCTAGCGCACCTGCTTTGGGAGCAGGGGGTCGCAGGTTCGAATCCTGCTACCCCGACTTTGATTTCAGTTAATACCGAACTTTGGTATTAATATCGAACGGTTCCGTAGCTCAGCTGGATAGAGCAACAGCCTTCTAAGCTGTGGGTCACAGGTTCGAATCCTGTCGGAATCACAGAAGATATGTAAAAAGCTCTGATACATTAAGTATCAGAGCTTTTTTGTTTTCTGGTTCTTAGAATAAAAAAAGCTATCGAAACCGATAGCTTTTTTCTGAACATTTGTTAGTGTCTTATTAGTAGCTTTTCTGTTTTGTAATTTTTTTCATTATTTATTGTAATGATGTAAAGGCCATCAGGCCAGTTAGATACATTTATCTGCATTATATCATCAGAAACACTGTTTCCCTTTCTGAAAACAATTTGACCAAGGCTGTTGCAAATAACAATTTCTTTGGTACTTTGAGTGAATTCAATTTTTACAGATTCTGTTGCTGGATTTGGATACACAGAGGTAAAAATTGAAT
>Ga0209639_1002280_pt1 | contig 15703 bp, 13 predicted proteins | sample EPASupsiteHSE605_FD_187268 | JGI IMG/M metagenome (GOLD analysis project Ga0209639, IMG submission 187268) | Bioremediated contaminated groundwater from EPA Superfund site, New Mexico - Sample HSE6-05 (SPAdes) (version 2) | ecosystem: Environmental > Aquatic > Deep subsurface > Groundwater >...
GCACGACGGTATAAGCGCAACGGGTCCCCGTAAAGCCAGCGGTCTTTGAAAAGCTGCGGAACTCTATTGCGCATTCCTTCGCGCCGTCGATCTCATAAATAGAGTGCGGTATACCCGCTTCGGTGATGTAGGCCTCGTAAGCCGCGTCAAAAAGAATGACAGCGCCAATTTTAAGCGCATAGTCCACCCAGAGCTTGAGCTGAGGCTTCGTTGCCGAAGCACCGGTCGGGTTATTCGGGAAGCAGAGATAAATAATATCGGGTGTTCTCACGGGAAGCTCGGGCATAAAGCCGTTGGCCTCATTACAAGGCATATAAAGAATATTCGTCCAGCGCGTTCCGTCAAAGTCACCAGCCCTGCCCGACATCGCATTGGTGTCGACATACACGGGATAGACCGGGTCACACACGGCAACAACATTATCCGTTCCGAAAATATCTCCGATGTTGCCGCAATCGCTCTTGGCTCCGTCACTGACAAATATCTCATCGGCCTTGAGCTCGACGCCCAGCGGCAGATAGACCTTTTGTCTGATGGTCTCACGCAGGAACTCGTAGCCCTGCTCCGGACCGTAGCCACGGTAGCCGTTGATTTCGCTCATTTCATCGACAGCCTTATGCATTGCGTCGATAACAGCCTTCGGAAGTGGGCGGGTTGTGTCTCCGATTCCGAGAGAAATCAGACTGTTATCCGGTTTTTCGGCTTTATAAGCTGCCACGCGCTTAGCGATATCTGAAAAGAGATAGCTGCCCGGGAGTTTCAGATAATTTTCATTAACTTTCAGCATAATATTCTCCTTGCTATGGTTTGACATAGGTGGTTTGGGTATAAGCAAGGCGGACGGGGTCAAAGCTGTCCGCCTTTTGATTTTTAGTTATAAAGCTCGCCATCAAAAACCATGACAGCGGGACCGGTCATATATAGCCGATCGGTGTCCCTGTCCCATTCGATGAAAAGCGCGCCGCCTTTTAGGTGAACCGTTGCCGCATTTCCCGTATGTCCGTTGAGTACCGATGCGATCAGCGTGGCCGTCGCCCCAGTACCACAGGCAAGCGTTTCGCCACTGCCGCGCTCCCAGACACGCATTTTTAAGGTGTCCCGATCAATTACTTGCACGAATTCGGTGTTGACGCGTTCCGGAAAAAGCGGGTGGTTTTCAAACTTGGGCCCTAGCACTGAAAGATCAAGGCTATCAACATCCGGGACAAAGACGATAGCATGGGGATTGCCGACCGAAACGGCGGTCACAAAGTATTCCTCCTCGCCAACGATGACAGAACGGTTAATAAAGTTTCTGCCATGCTCGGCAATAGGTATAAACTGAGGCCTCAGCTCTGGCACACCCATGTCAACTCGAACGGTTTTGACAAGCCCTTCCTCAACATTTAGTTTAAGGTTTTTAACGCCTGCAAGGGTTTCAACGGTTAACTCGGTCTTGTTGGACAGACCTTTATCGTAGACATATTTTGCCACACAGCGAATACCATTGCCACACATCTGCGCGGAACTGCCGTCTGCATTGTACATGTCCATCTTGAAGTCTGCAATTTCAGAAGGACAAATGCAGATTAGTCCGTCACTTCCAACGCCAAAATTCCGGTTGGATATCTTTACGGAAAAAGCCGGCCTGTCATTGATTTCTTCCTGAAAGCAATTGACGTAAACATAGTCGTTGCCACAGCCTTGCATTTTTGTAAATTTCAAAATATCACCTCTTAAAGATGGAAGCTGGTTAAGGCAAATTTACACAGCCCTATGTACTGAAGATAATTTACTTCGCGCTAATATTTTCATGTCCAGCAGCAAAACCTAATAAGCGGGGGTGGTCAAATGCTGATCGTATTCTTCCGCACTTTAATAATATATGTTTCGCTTCTTTTTGCGATGCGGCTTATGGGAAAAAGACAGCTTGGTGAACTGGAACTGTCGGAACTCGTCATCACTGTTTTAATCTCCGATATCGCGGCGCATCCGCTTCAGGATATCGGCATTCCCCTGATGAACGGGTTGCTTCCGATCATCATCCTTTTGTGCTGCGAGCTTATTATTTCCGGCGTCATCGTCAAAAGTAACCGCGCCAAAGAGTTTATCTGCGGCAAGCCCAGCTTTTTGATTGTGGACGGCACAATTGATCAGCAGCAAATGAAGAAAAACCGGGTGACGCTTGATGAATTGGCTGAAGAATTGCGCGGACAGAGCGTTCTGGATATCAGTCGGATAAAATACGCCATTTTGGAAACAGACGGCAGGTTGAACATCGTTCTCTTCCCGTCCGAACGCCCCGCCACAGCGGGGCAACTGCAGGTCCAAACACAGGACAGCGGGTATCCCATGATTATTATTAACAACGGAAAAATTGTGCCCAAAAATCTGCTGCTCTGCGGAAAGGATGAAGCATGGCTTGACAAGCAGCTTTCCGATCGGCAGGTTAAAAATGTTAGAGATGTGTATCTGATGTCCATTAATTCGTCTGGCCAGATCTATTTTGCGGCTACGGAGGGCAAACAATGAAGCGAGAAATTATAGCGGCAGCGCTGCTCCTGTCCCTATTGGGGCTTTCAATCTTTAATGTACACTATATGGGTAAGAAGACAGCCATTCTCGCTGACGAAATTGACAAAGCACAGACGCTTTTCATGGACGGTGACACAGTCGGTGCAGCAACATGCATTGAAAACTCACTTCAGGGCTGGCTTGGCTGGGAGTCCTATTCCCATATCATGCTCCGTCACAGTGAGATCGACAGCCTCACGGATGCCTATTACGCACTTTTAGACGAAGTCCAAAGCGGCAACGAAGTCCCTGAAGCGGCATTCGGTGCACTCACCGAGAAGCTGCGGGATATTGTAGGCAAAGAAGGTATGTCGGTCGGAGCGCTGCTCTAATTCTTTTTATCGATGAGCTTGGACAACTCCTCAAAGAAGGTGTTCACATCCTTGAACTGGCGATAGACGGAGGCAAAGCGGACATAGGCAACTTCGTCAACATTTTTGAGCTTAGACATGACCATTTCGCCGATCTCGGCCGTCGTCACTTCACGCTCAAGCGAATTCTGGAGTTCCTGCTCAATCTCGTCGCTGATTTTTTCAAGCGCCTGGATGGAAACCGGACGTTTTTCGCAGGCTCTAAGCATGCCGTTCATGATCTTAATCTTATCAAAAGTCTGACGGCTGCCGTCCCTTTTGACGACGATCAAGGGCAGACGCTCCATGATCTCATAGGTGGTGAACCTTTTTTGGCAGGCAAGGCATTCCCTGCGGCGTCGGATCGTTGCGCCCTCCTCGGCGGGACGGGAGTCGATGACTTTGCTTTCGGCATAGCCGCAAAACGGACATCTCATAACAGTTCTCCTCAAATCATATTTTCTTTGACCTGTTACACATTAGAGCATTCTTTATTTTGGTATTTTAGCACACTTATTGATTTAGCGCCATAAATATTTGTGTCCCATGCGTAAATTGTACACTTATTTAACTATATCTGGGTGATTCAGCTCATTTTTTGACTATATTTTACTGTTGACTATCGTGCGTCTCGGAGGCTTCGAGCAGGCCCAAAAAGGTCTCGCGGCTCATAAGCACGTTTATCACCTCAAGCATCGCGTTGGCCGTCAGTCTGGAGGGAAGCGCAAGCGTTCGGAGCAGTGCCAGCCTTTTTTCTCGGCTCGCGCTACCGCCGGATAGTCCAAATGCATACAGGTCGGCCTTTGTAACGGGGTCCGGCCTTTTTTGCAATTCTGCTTCTCCAAAGGAGACGTCGGCGTTTTTCAGGGCCGACACAAGCACCTCGCGGCTCATTCCTTCGACGCCGAGCTTCCCTTCCTTGGATGGCGCGCTTTTTCTTTTTTCTTTGCCGAACATATCGGGGATATACGCATGTTTGATATACTTCGGATCAATGGCACCCTTGAGAAAATTTCGGATAACAAAACCCGCACCATCGCTGTCAGTCATAACGACCAGCCCCCGGGTTTCGGCCATTCGGCGCAGAAGTGAAAGGTTCTCTCGATCCGAAAAGATACGGAAACCGCCTGTTTCAATGATTGTACCATCAATAAGCTGACTGAGCGTATTCTTATCATAGCGTCCTTCGACGATGATAACCTCGCTGACCTTTATCATTGTCAAAGCCCCCCTTGGGAGACCTGTACCGCGCTCTCCCCAAGCGCCATTCGCAGCAGCAGCTCCTTCAGAATGTCTTCATCGTCCTCGGATGAGCTTTTCATCCTGTAATCGCTCTCTGCACAGAGTTCAACGGCTTTCTTCAGCTGTGCCTTGGAAAAGCCTGCGGCGGCCTTAAGCAGCTTATCCGCCAGAAACGAGTAGCTAATACCGCAGCTTTGCATTACATAGTCGCGGCCAAGTCCCCTGTCAATCGCCACACGTGCCGTGTACAGACGGCGCATCTGAAAGCCGATCATGGCCAGTATTTTAATGGGGTGTTCCCCTGACTGCATCAGTTCTGCCAGGAGAGCCGCCGCTTTGTCAAAGTCCTTTTCCGAAAGCCTGTCCGTCATTTCAAAAACGCTGGCCTCGGGTATGCGCTGTGCTGTTTTATCTATATCCTGCGCCGTTACGGCTGCCCCCTTTGCGTAACCGGCAATTTTCTCAATTTCAGGGATAAGCCTTGTCATCAGTTCGCCGGAGTTGAAGATCAGTTTTTCGCATTCAGCCCGGCCAATGCTTTTTCCCAACGCTTGAAAACGCCTTGTGATCCAGTTGATGAGCAGGCTCTGCGGCTGTGTTGTAAATTCAATCGCGCTTCCCAGTTTTTTGAAGCTCTTGACCGTTGTAAGTCTGCCATCCGGCTCGGTGCCGGTGGGCAGGATAAAGGCGACGGTGGCGTAATCCGGCACATCGGAAATGATGCTTTTAAGACGCTCAGCGTCATCCTCCTTGACAGCGTTCACTTCAAAATCCCGGACCTCAATGAGCGTTTTTTCTCCCATAAAGGGCACGGCGTCCACTGCTTCGGTCAATTTCTGGAGATTCAGCGGACTTCCCGCGAGTCTGTGGTAGTTAAAGTCGCCGCCGCCGTCAAAAAGGCAGAGCCGTTTGAGCTCTTCAAAAAAACTCTCACGCAGATAGTCCTCCGCGCCCCAGAGCAGATAGAGCCTTGCGGGGCCTTTCTCCTTGAGCTCACGTAAAACGGCAACATAGTCCGTTTTTTTGTCGTTTTTGTCGTATTTAGCCATGGATTTCCCCCCCTTCAGCTGATTTGAAATGTGATCGTGCCCATTTGATCGGTTCTAAAAATTTGCATGCCTGCACCGGCGAAGCGAGAAAGCGCTTCCTGCGTGGGATGCCCGTAGCTATTGTATCCGCAGGATACCACGGCATACTCCGCCTGGAGTGCGTCAAGCAGGTCCTCGGAGCTTGCGTTCTTGGAACCGTGATGCCCCGCAACAAAAAGCTCGGCATCCGGCAGCGCATGGGCCGCTATAAACTCCTCCTCTTCGGAAATCCCCGCGTCGCCGCTGACAAGCGCCTCGAAGGACCCGATACGCGCCAGGTAAATCAGCGAAGGTTCATCCTGACTAAAGGTTTTATAGACGTCAATTTCAAGTCCATCGGCGAGAAAATCAGCGTCTTTTGATATTATGTAAACCTCAACGCCCTGTTCCTCCGCAAGCGCCAAAATCTTTTGCCGCCAGGCCTTGTCATAGGAACCGTCGGGTATTACAAGGTACTCTACCTTGATGCGACTCATCAGTCGGGTGACACCGTTGACATGGTCATCGTCGAAATGTGTCAGTAAGAGCAAATCCACACTCTGCCGTCCGCTGCCCAAGAGCAGTCCTGCCACCGTGTCGCCGGCGTTGGTTTCCTTCCCCTTGCCACCGCAGTCAATGATAGCTGTTGCGCCACCCTGTGTGAGGACAATGCTCTGCCCCTGTCCGACGTCGACCGCTATGAGGCTGCCTGTATCAGTCGATGCCGCGCGTTCGGCCGACAGAATCACACAGCACAGGGCCATTATTGAAAGGCAAACCGGCAGCACCGGTCTGAAGCCCTCCTTCCGCTTGAAAACAAAGCAGAGCAGGAACACCAGATAGACCAGCACGACCCAGTAACCGAAAAGATTACCCCGTGTATAAATCGCCCCGTAAGGCACAGCAGCGGCAAGCTCGACTATAACCATAATATACCTGACGATAAGACTTGTCAAAGCGGCGAGCAGAGTCCCGAGCGGCAGCCAAACCGCCCCGAGCACGCAACAGACATAGCCCAGAATAAAGCAGACTGAAACGGCCCAGAAAACCAGCACATTGACAAGGACACCGATCAGCGAAACGTAGCCGAAGTAAAGGGCTGTTATCGGCACCGTAAAGACAAGCGCGCCGATGGTTGAGGCAAAGGCCGCGCCCGCTCCTGTTAAAACAGCTCGGGTAGTTGCTCGGACGGAATTGGGTTTTCTCTTGATTTTACTGAATCGTGTGCGTAGTGCTTCGTCTATGGGTTTATAAATTTTGGGCGAAACAAAAATCATGCCCAGCATGGCCGCAAACGACAGCTGCAGGTTCACCGACGCACAAGCGGCAGGGTTAATAAGCAGGAGCAGCGCGAGAATTGCTGTCAATGCGGTCAGTCCGTCGTTTTCACGCTTCAGAAGCGGTGCGACAAGCACCGTGCTAACCATAAAAGCCGCCCTAACGACAGAGGGCGTCGCCCCGGCAAAGGGAACAAACAGCCAGATAAGCGGCAGACTGATGAGCGAGGCAAGCTTCTTACGCCGCACCAGCAAATTAATAAAGCCTACTATAAAGGCCACATTCATGCCCGAAATTGCAATGACGTGGAGTATCCCCGCTTCTGACATAGCGGAATAAAGCGGGGTGTCGGCATACAGGCGTGATGCATCTCCCGTCAGTAGGGCTATCTGCAATGGGGCCGTGTCCTCCGGGAAAACACGGGATACCATGTCCTTGGTATTTTTCGCCAATGTCTTCAGGAAATAAAAAAATGTAAGCTTGCTCTGGCCCGTAACCACGACTGCACCCTTCACATAGCAAAGCAGATACATATTTTCGGCATTGTACCTGCCAAAAGCTTCACCGTAGCGCTCGTCGGCGCTTTTCAAGGTCGCGTCCACGCTAATCAGGTTACCGGGCACAAGCGTATCCAGCGCGTTGTCAAAGGCATATAGCCGAGCTGAAAGTGTCGGTGTATTCTCCCCTATCAAATCAACATCAACAGTCGCATAGTTCTCGTTTAGCGCGGGATAATCCGTCACCCGCGCGGCAATACGCAGCGTTGAGCCGGAAACTGCATGGGCCGGGAGCGTTTTGTGCTGGCAAGACAAGTGGACAGCGGAAAAACCGATGGTCAACGATAGCAGAATTATAAGCAGGCGCGTACGCAGTTGCCCTTTGACCATCAGGGCGGGCAAGACGGCGACAGCACTGATCAGGACGCAGATGAGATAGCAAGAAGGCGGGATGAGATAATGTGACAGGAAAACGGCGGCCGAAAAGGCAATGGCGGCTGTCGCAAGTTTTCTCACGGTTTCCCCTCCCTGTCTCAATTCTTAAAAAGAACGGCGGGCATTTCTGCCCGCCGTCAGGCGTTACCTCTCTATTGGCCGGTGCAGAACGCACGCTTATGCAAGCACATGCTCAGACAAGTGTCTCTCCAAGCGGCCTGCCTGCCAGCACGTGAAAATGGATATGCGGAACGGTCTGCCCCGCATTTTCGCCGCAATTATTGATGACACGGAAGCCGTCGTCAAGTTTTTCCTGCACAGCGAGCTTTGCAATGACTTCAAAGCAATGCGCAACAACGTTCGCGTTTTCAGCCGTGATTTCAGCCGCAGATTTAATGTGCAACTTTGGGACGACCAGAAAATGCACGGGAGCCTGCGGGTGGATGTCGCGGAAGGCAACGGTTGTCTCGTCCTCATAAATCTTATCCGACGGAATCTCCCCGGCGATTATTTTACAAAATATGCAGTCTAACATGGTACTTCTCCTTTCAAACAAAAGGCAAATATGAGGCTATGCCCGATTAGGGCAGCTCCGAATTAATCCCTGACCTTTTCATCAACGTAGTTATCGATTGTGGCAAGTGCGTTATCTAGCATCAGCTCATCTTTCGCGCCGCCCATGGCCCGCTCGGGCTTACCCCCGCCGCTGCCGCCGGTAATCGACGTCACGTGTTTAATGAGATCTCCGGCACGAATCCCCTTCTTAATGGCGCCATCTCCGCAGACTGCCAGAAGACTGATTTTGCTGCCGGCAACAGAGGAGATTACCACAACAATATTGTCTTCACGGTCACGGAGCATGTCGCCAATCTGACGCAGATCGTCCGCGGGCAATTCCGGGAATATGCCCGTTATAATCTTAAGTCCTTTCACAGACTTTGCACCGAACATCACTCTTTCGGCTTCGGCTTTGAGCTGCTGGGTCTGAAGTTTTTCAACCAGCTTGCGTGTATTCTTAAAGTCTGCAACGAGCTGTGAGAACTTCTCTTCGATGTCATTCGGGTTCGTCTTCAGCGCTTCCGATATACGGCGAAGGATCTCCGACCCCTCGCGCATTTCGTCCATGAGCAGTTCGCCCACGACGGCCTCGATACGCCGCACCCCGGAAGCAACCGAAAATTCACTCTTAATGCGGAAAGGTCCAATTTTTGCCGTGTTGTCTAAGTGGGTACCGCCGCATAATTCAATGGAGTAGCCGCTCATGTTAACGACACGGACAACATCCCCGTACTTTTCGGAGAAGAGCGCCGTCGCGCCAATCGCCTTCGCGTCGCTCATGGACATTTCCCTGATATCGATGGGATAGCCCTCAAGAATGGCGCGGTTGACCAGCTTTTCGACCTGGGAAAGCTCCAGTTCGGTAACTGCGCTGAAGTGCGTAAAGTCGAAGCGCAGCTTGTCAGGCTCAACCAGCGAACCCGCCTGTTCAATGTGATCACCCAGAACACTTTTGAGTGCCTTATGCAGCAGGTGGGTCGCGGAGTGCGCACGCATGATCGCGCGGCGGCGGTCCATATTGAGCGTGGCTGTGACGGTTTCCTCTACATAAATTGTGCCGTTTGTCATGACGCCGTGGTGCATATATTTCCCGGCCTTGTTCTTCTGAACATCAGTCACGATGAATTCGCCCAAAGCTGTTTTGAGTGTGCCGCGATCGGCAGTCTGTCCGCCCATTTCGGCATAGAAGGGGGTCTGATCCAAAACAATGATGGCCTCTTCGCCTTTTTCCGCCTTAGAGGAGATTTCCTCACCGACGACGATGGCGAGCACCTTGCAGCTCGTTTCGATGCAGCCGTAGCCGACGAACTTCGTGGGCGTGTTGTCAAGTCCGAGATCAATGCCCGCCCAGGCAAGATCCCCCATAGCAGCTCTGGCTTCTCTGGCCCGAACGCGCTGCTCCTGCATGCTGGCGTCAAACAGCTTGCGGTCCACTTTAAGGCCCTGCTCCTCGGCAATTTCAGCCGTAAGATCGACTGGAAAACCGTAGGTATCGTAAAGCTTGAAGGCGTCTGCACCGTCGAACATCTCGGCGCCGCGCTTTTTATGCTCATCAAGCATATCGGAAACAATTTTCATCCCCGCATCTATTGTCTTGGCAAAGTTTTCTTCCTCGATCTTGATGACACGGGTAATATAGTCCTGCTTTTGGACAAGCTCGGGATAAGCAATCTTATTTTCTGCAATGACGGTCGCACAGACCTCAAAGAGGAAAGGCTCGTTGACGCCCAGTAGCTTACCGTGGCGTGCGGCACGGCGCAGGAGCCTGCGCAGCACGTAACCGCGGCCCTCATTTGAGGGCAAAACGCCGTCGCAGATCATCATGGTCGCGCTGCGGATATGGTCCGTGATGACACGAAGCGAGGTGTCAACTTTCTTAGACTGCCCGTAACGAGCGCCAGTAATCGCACTGACTCTGTTTGTGATGCTCATAAGTGTGTCGACGTCGAAAAGCGAATCGACATCCTGACACACGACGGCAAGCCGCTCAAGTCCCATGCCGGTGTCAATATTCTTCTGTGCAAGCTCGGTATAGTGTCCCGCACCGTCATTATTAAACTGGCTGAAGACGTTGTTCCAAATCTCAATAAATCGATCGCAGTCACAGCCAACCTTGCAGTCGGCCTTGCCGCAGCCGTGCTTTTCACCGCGGTCAAAGTAAATCTCGGAGCAGGGGCCGCAGGGGCCAGAACCGTGCTCCCAGAAGTTGTCTGCCTTTCCGAGACGTGTAATGCGGTCTTCCGGGATTCCAATCTCGTCACGCCAGATCGAAAAAGCCTCGTCGTCATCCACATAGACAGAAGGATAAAGCCTTGACGGGTCAATACCGAGCCACTGGGGCGAGGTCAGAAACTCCCAGCTCCATGCAATAGCTTCATGCTTGAAGTAATCGCCAAAGGAGAAGTTGCCCAGCATTTCAAAATAGGTGCCGTGGCGCGCAGTGTGGCCGATATTTTCAATGTCACCCGTACGGATGCACTTTTGGCAGGTGCAGACACGTCGGCGTGGCGGCTCTTGTTCGCCCGTAAACCAGGGCTTCATCGGGGCCATGCCGGAATTAATAAGCAAGAGCGAAGCATCATTCTGCGGTATAAGAGAAAAACTGGGCAGACGCAGATGGCCCTTGCTTTCAAAAAATGAAAGGAATTTTTCTCTAAGGTCGTTGAGTCCAAACTTTTCCATGTTTCTTGCGTTCCTCCAATAATTGCTCTCCCGAAAAAAATACTCTCATCCCCTGTAATTTAGGGGCGAGAGCATGGCTTCGCGGTACCACCCTAATTTGCCCCCAAATAAGGGCATCTTGTGCTGTCTTTTATCGGGGACAGACCGCCCGTTTTCACGGGTCGCTCAAAAGTGGCTGCGAAAAGTGCCTGTGAGGAGCTTTCACCGTTCTCCCTCGCTTTGCACTGCCCTCTAATCGCTGACTTTTTCATAGCGATGTCTGCATTATGACTGATAAATTTTATCAGTTTTGCGGGTGCTTGTCAACTGCTTGTTTAACTTGGGCTTTTTCCTCCTATTAGGGCATTTCACATATAAATTGCCGTCGTCGTATAATACACGGCGACGGCACTGTGAAGCTATGTGGTGAGACCACTTTGGAGGGAACATTTTATAATACAATTCATCAAATATTGTCCGTACCTAATTGATTTCTGTGGTAGGCCTTAAGCTCGGCATCCTTAGTTCAATAGGCGTAGAAGCCCTGGCCGGACTTGCGTCCGAGCTTGCCGCCGCGCACCATCTTGCGGAGCAGAGGGCAGGCGCGATATTTGGAATCGCCGGTTTCGGCAAGAAGCACATCCATGATGGCAAGACAGACATCCAGCCCGATGAGGTCACCCAGCGCAAGCGGGCCCATCGGATGGTTTGCGCCGAGCTTCATAGCCGCATCAATGCCCTCGACAGAGGCGATGCCCGTTTCAACAAGACAAACTGCCTCGTTAATCATTGGGATGAGGAGCTTGTTGACAACAAAGCCGGGCGCCTCGTTTACCTCAACGGCTTCCTTGCCTATTTGAGCGGACAGCTCTTTTACAGCCGTTGTCGTCTCGTCCGAGGTGTTCGCGCCGCGGATGACCTCCACCAGCTTCATCAGCGTTGCCGGATTGAAAAAGTGCATGCCGATGAATTTGTCCTGACGCTTCGTTACAGAGGCAATTGCAGTGATAGAAATTGAGGAGGTGTTGGAGGCGAGAATCGTCTCGGGCTTGCAAACAGCATCGAGCTCTGCAAAAACGCTCTGCTTAATCTGAAGGTTTTCAACTGCGGCCTCAATCACAAGGTCGGCGTCTGCCGCTGCCGAAAGCTCGGTTGTAAAGTTCATCTTTGAGATGATTGCAGCCTTGCCCTGTTCGTCAAGCTTTCCTTTCTCAACGAGCTTACTGAGGCTCTTATTCAGACGTTTTGCCGCGTTGTCAATAATTTCTTCAGAGATATCTCGCACGACAACATCAAAACCGGACTTCGCAAAAACCTGGGCGATGTCCAATCCCATTGTTCCAGCACCGACTACCATAACTTTTTTCATCGTTTTACGCTCCTATCTGTTTTTAAATCCCGATAGTTTTTCCTTCTTTATAAACGCATCCATCGCATTAAACTGATCCTCGGTGTCGCAGCAGACGCCAAAGGCAAGCGCCTCATAGCTTGTAGCGGTCGTCATATCGGTCTGCATGCCACGGCGAATGCACTGCTTTGCGGCGCGAACCGCAATCTGTGCTTGCGAAGCGATCGCACCAGCAAGCGCGATAGCTGTGGGCATGAGCTCCTCCGGCGCGACGACCTGATTGACAAGGCCAATTTCCCTAGCTTCTGCAGCGGAGATCGTTTTTGCGGACAATATCAGTTCCATTGCTTTGCCGAGGCCGACGATGCGGGGCAGCCGCTGGGTACCACCGAAGCCCGGCGTGATGCCGAGACCGGTTTCGGGCTGGCCGAACTTCGCTTTCTCACTTGCGATACGGATATCACAGGCCATTGCCAGCTCACAGCCGCCGCCGAGAGCAAAGCCATTTATCGCCGCGATGACGGGCTTCGCGAAGTTTTCGATACGCAGGAAAAGTGCATTGCCTGCGTCACTGAAGGCTTTCGCCTCCACAGCCCCGAAGTCCCGCATCTGCGCAATATCCGCACCTGCGACGAATGCGCGTCCCTCACCGGTGAGAACGATGACATGAACTTCGTCGTTTCTTTCAAACACGGTGAGCGCCTCGTCAAGATTCGAAAGGACTTCTTTATTCAGGGCGTTGAGCGCTTCTGGACGGTTAATGGTCATGAGACCGACATGTTCCTGCTGCTCAAGCTTAATATATCCGATTGTTTGGGTATCCATTGTTCAGTTTCCTCCCTAGCACTTTTCGAAAATGGTGGCAACGCCCATGCCGCCGCCGATGCAGAGGGTTGCAAGACCCTTTTTGGCATCGTCTCTCTTGAGCAGCTCGTGCAGCAGTGTGACAATGATGCGTGCGCCCGAGGCGCCAACCGGATGGCCGAGAGAAATAGCACCGCCGTTGACGTTGACCTTGTTCATGTCAAAGCTCAGCTCACGCGCCACAGCGATGGATTGGGCGGCAAAGGCTTCGTTTGCCTCTACGAGGTCCATATCCCCTATGGTGAGACCGGCCTTTTTGAGCGCGGCTCTTGAGGCGGGAACGGGGCCAAGTCCCATGACCTTCGGGTCAACGCCGCCCTGGCCCCAGCCGATGAGCTTTGCCATGGGCTTTAGGCCGTATTTCTCAACGGCTTCACCAGAAGCGAGAACGATTGCTGCCGCGCCGTCGTTGATGCCGGAGGCGTTGCCCGCCGTCACCCTGCCGCCGTCGGGCTTGAAGGCAGGCTTGAGCTTTGCCAGCGCTTCTATTGTGGTTTCGGGTCTCGGAAACTCGTCAAGCTTAAAATCGACGACAGCTTTCTTGACCTTAATCGGTACTGGCACGATTTCATCCTCGAATTTCCCGGATTCCTGCGCTTTCGCGGTTTTTTGCTGGGAGACAAACGCAAAGTTGTCGAGCTCGTCCCGGCTTATTTCGTACATGTCGCAGATGTTCTCCGCCGTGATTCCCATGTGGTAATTATTAAAAGCGTCCGTTAATGCGTCGTTTATCATGGTGTCTACGAGCTGCCCGTTTCCCATGCGCGTACCCCAGCGTGCCGACGGGAGGCTATAGGGCACAGCGGACATGTTCTCGGCTCCGCCTGCGACAATGATATCCGCGTCTTCGCCGATAATTGACCGTGCACCTTCGATGACGCTCTTCATGCCACTACCGCAGACCATCCCAACGGTATAGGCGGGAACTTCGATGGGGATGCCAGCTTTAATTGACGCCTGCCGCGCCACATTCTGCCCAAGTCCCCCCGTCAGGACGCAGCCGAACATCACTTCGTCCACGTTCTCAGGTGCCACTTCTGCACGCTTAAGTGCTTCCTTTATGACGATGGCCCCAAGGTCCACGGCTGGCGTGTCCTTGAGCGCACCGCCAAAGCTGCCGATTGCCGTCCGGCAGCAGCTGACTATATAAATTTCTTTCAAGATTATCACTCCTATCCTCAAACGGTCAAATCATGATGTTTTGTTTTTTTGCAGCAAAGGTCAGTTCATCTCGAAATTTAGGATGTGCAATCGCGATAAGTGCCTTTGTGCGCTGGTTGAGTGTTTTTCCCCGCAGCCGGGCAATGCCGTATTCCGTCACAATGCAATCCACATCATTTTTGCCTGTTGTGACGATGGCACCCGATGTAAGGGTCGGGACAATCTTGCTGACGGTCTCGTTCATGGCGGTAGCGGGAAATGCAATAAAACTTTTTCCACCCGCTGAAGCATTCGCGCCCCGCACATAGTCCAATTGTCCGCCCGTGCCCGAAATATGGCGTGTGCCAATTGATTCCGCGCAGATCTGGCCAAAGAAATCAACCTCCAGCGCTGCATTAACGGACCTAAAATTCGGGTGTCGTGCAATGGTGGCGGGGTCGTTGACGTAGTCGACCGTCAGCATCTCGAAGGCGGGATTATCGTCTATATAGTCATACATGCGCCGGGATCCGAATGCAAAGGCCGCAACTGTTTTGCCACGGTGTAAGGGCTTGAGACTATTATTGGCTGCTCCGCACGCCAGCAGTTCCACCATGCTGTCGGTAAACATTTCCGTGTGGATGCCAAGGTTATGCTTATCCTTGAGCGCCAAGCCAACTGCATCAGGTATGGCTCCGATCCCGAGTTGAATCGTTGCACCATCCGGTATTTCCTCCGCTATGAGCCCGCCTATCGTCCTGCTTGTCTGATCAAGCTTTGTCGCAGGCAGCTCGGCAAGCGTTTCGTCAACCTCGCAGAGTGCAGTGACTTGCGAAATGTGAATCATCGGAGCTGATAGTGCGCGAGGCATATTCTTATTCACCTGCAAATAGATGTGTTTAGCCTTGCTAATCATTGCAAAGCTGTTGGAGCCGCTGCAGCCTGTTGAGAAATAACCGTGCTTATCCATCGGGGAAACAACGGCAAAATAGGCATCCATATTAACGTAATCCGTAAAGAGTGCAGGCATGTCTTTATAATAGCTGGGCATGATGTCCCCATAGCCGCCGGCTATCGCTTTTCTGGCACCGCCGCCGGAAAACCACGATACTCCCGTCAGCGCAGCGCGAATATCCTCCTCGTAAAAGCACAGGGGCTTTGTGTCGAGTATTGTATGGATTGTAACGTTGCTAAGGTTACCGCTCCGGGCGCGTGCGCCGATCGCACCGTAAATTTCATATGGGATTGCAAGCCCGATATCTGCACAGCAACTCCATCCAGACATCACCTGCGCGGCAATCTGCACCGGGGAGCTCCGCTTTTCCTGATAGGCATTGTTTATGTCCATTGCCGGTTCCTTCCTCTATTCAGCACATCCGAACAAGTGTCCATACATCTTACTTAACACCCATCCAACCCGAAACGACCATGCGCTGAACTTCCGAAGTGCCCTCGTAGATCTCGGTGATCTTCGCGTCGCGCATCATACGCTCAAACGGGTACTCGCGGGTGTAGCCATAGCCACCGGCAAGCTGAAGCGTGCGGCAGGTGACTTCGCTCGCATTTTCGGAGGCATACAGCTTTGCCATGGCCGCCATGTGGTTATAGGGTTCGTGATCCTGTTTGGCCTGTGCGGCACGGTAAACCAGCAGACGGGCAGCGTCCGTCTTGGTCTGCATGTTGGCGAGCTGGAACTGCGTGTTCTGGAAC
>Ga0209639_1002281_pt1 | contig 15698 bp, 11 predicted proteins | sample EPASupsiteHSE605_FD_187268 | JGI IMG/M metagenome (GOLD analysis project Ga0209639, IMG submission 187268) | Bioremediated contaminated groundwater from EPA Superfund site, New Mexico - Sample HSE6-05 (SPAdes) (version 2) | ecosystem: Environmental > Aquatic > Deep subsurface > Groundwater >...
GCGTCTGCGGGCACGCCCATCTTTTCAGCCAGTTCCTCTATGGTGTCCGCCTTGACCATCACGCCCATGCCGACGAGTTTGTCGACGATGTCATAGATTTCGGGAACGGGCAGGTTGCCAAGCATGTAGCCCTGGCTGCCCTGGGCATAAGTACGCAGATTTGCAGAGAAGCCCTTTTCGGCAAGGCCGTCCAGCAGGTCCTGGGACCAGACCGCCCAGTAAGAGGGACCCGCCAGCCACCAGGAGAAGAGCTGGCCTTCCTTCACAAAGCGTTCGCCCTGCATGTTGACCCAGGGGATATCGCTGCAGAGTACCAACGCGTCCGGCACGTTGTTCAGCGACCAGACCTGCTCCCAGCCGTACCACTGGTCGATTCCGCCGTCTTCCATGATGTTGACGGGATAGTCGTGAATGACCACCTGTGAGGTGGCGAAGTGCACCATGGGCACCATGTCGATGTTATAGGTGCCCGCGCCCAGATCGACGGCGGAGGCGATCATCTTGCCGTCGTTCTGCGCCATGCCGATAATGGTCCAGTAACCCCCGAGGCTGTCATAATAGGGATTCTCGGACAGGAAGCGCTCCTCAAGCTCCGCGCTGCCGGCAAAGCCGCCGGTGGCGAGGATAACGGCCTTGGAGTTGATCGTGTATTCCGTGCCGTCATGGCCCACGGCTTTTACGCCTTTGATGGTATGGGTGGCTTCGTCATAGATGAGATCGGTTGCCTCGGTCTCAAGCATATACTCGCCGCCCATTTCGGTGTAGTCCTCCAGCAGGTTGGCAAAATACTTGTCCGCCATGGTATTCTGCCCGCCGTCGATCGTGACGCCGTAGTCGCGGCCTTCTTCGATGTTAAAGAGGCTGACATACTGGTATTTGCACCGGTAAACGTCCTGCGGGCCGAAACCGGTCAGCGGGTTGTTGAACAGGAAGCCGTGGTTGTAGAAGAGCCAGTCGATGGTGTCGCCGGAGTTGTCCAGGAACTTCTTGACGATTTCCATCTTGGCGTCGCCTTCGGTGTATTCGTCCCAGGCGGCCAGCAGGGCGTCTCCGTCCATATAGTCTTCGCCGTTGTTGAATTCTTCTTCGTACTTGGGCGCGTTGACGGCCATGGGCTCGCCGCAGAAGGCGGAGGTGCCGCCGTAGCGGCCGGCCTTGTCGATGGCCAGAACGCTGACATCGGAAGCGCCGGCGGCCGCCTGCGCTTCCACGGCGCTCATCGCCGCGGCGCAGCCGGAGCCGCCCATGCCAACGACGAGGACGTCCACGTCGATGCTGTCGCTGCCGCCGGTCTTGGCTTCTTCCGTCTGGAAAGCGGAAAGGGCGGAGGCGTCGGAGCCCCCCGCGACCAAAGCCTGCGTCAGCGCGTCGGCGACGGCGGTCTTCACGGCGGCGCTGGTCATGGTTGCACCGGAGATGGAATCGACCGCGACGGACTGGTACTCGAGCATCCTCGGCACCATGTAGGTATTGACGGAGCGGACCATGGCCACGCTGTCTCGGTTGCCGTCGATCTGGATGTCCAGAATGCTGCTTTCGTCCACGGTGACGGAAACACTGAGCGGCTCGATGGCGATGAAGCCGTAGGCCGTGGCGGTATAGGTTCCGGGCGCCATCTTCACGGCGCTGGCTTCCTGACCCATGGCTTCGGCCAGCGCGGTGCCGGCGGCGGTCTTTACGGCGTTGCTTGTGACCGTACAGCCGCTGACCGCGTCCACATCGGCGCTGTTGGCAGCGATGATCTTGGCGGGCAGCTGCTCGACGGCGTTGCTGCCGACGCCGGCGGTTTCGCTGTCGCCCACAACCACGCAGTCGGTGATCTTTTCGGCGTCCACCGTAATGGTGACGGTAACGTCTCCGCCAAAGCCTTTAGCAGTGGCGGTGTAAGTGCCGGGGGTATAGATCCCGGCAGGCCCCTCGGTTGAGACGGCGGCATCGTCGGTCGCTTCCGGGGCGGTTGCCGCAGGCGAACAGGCTGTGATAAAAATCAGCAGCAGGCTCAACAGCAACGCAAACCATTTTTTCATTCCAAACCCTCCTGTTTATGCATTTATCCATTTTCAGGATGATTTCATGGTATTGCGTTGCGTTACGCAATTGTCAAGCTGGGAATTGTGAAAAAAAGAGCAGGACGCCGTATCGGCGCTCCTGCTGTACGGAGATCAAACGCGGCGTCCGAAGTTATGCCTGGAAGCGGCGCACGGGGAAGCGCATCTGCACGTAATAGAGAGGAGGAAGCTCCGGCCGGTATTCGATCGCGTCAATCGCCAGGCAGACGTCGTCGCTGATAATGTAGCCTTTTTGAGCGGCGTAATCAAAGGCGGGACGCAGATCAGCCATGGTTAGGGAAAAAACATTTTCCGTAGTCATCGTATATTGAATCCCCGGGCCGCCCATCATGGCTTTTACCGGCGGATGAATCGGCAGGGAGAATTCCCCCACGTACCGCAGATCCGCGCTCAGCCCGAGCTGAAGGTTCAGCGGGCCGACGTTTAGGTCCTGAGGCGCGATGGAAACGAAATATCCCGCGAAAGGCATGCTCTGCACCCACTTTTCCACCAGCTTTTGGGCTTTTTCAGCCTCCAGGTCCTTCAGCGTATGGAAGAGAAGGTGGTAAGCGGGCTGGCAGTGCAGTTCCAGGATTCTGCCCAGATTGTTTTTAGCCGATTGAATATATGCCTGCCGGGCGTTGCATCGCTGCTTCAGAAGCTGAAGATGCTGTATCTTCTCGTCCAGCAGTCGTACCTGCTCCTGATAACGGGCCAACTGAGCGTCTAAAGAATGGACCTGTTGAAATTCTGCTATTTCGGAAAGGGAGATTTCCATACCACGCTGTTGGCGGATGTTCATCAGAGTGATGAAATCGCTGTCGGTATAGAGGCGGTATCCGTTGACGCTGTCGATTTCCGGGCATAGCAGGCCGCAGCGCTCATAGTGGCGCAGGGTATCAATACTGGTTCCGGAATAACGGGAAAATTCACCGATTTTATAGAACATTAAATTGTTACCTTTTCATGTAAACTATGGTGTTACACCAATGTTTTCGGATGGAAAAATACAGACGACAAGATTTTCTCAATTATAACATTGGGAAATTGCTGCCTCAAGAGGTAAAAAATCCGGCCAAGGCAAGATACAGCTCGAATGGTTTTTAGTTTATCCTAAAGATGCATGTGAGTTTGAGATGCATGTAAGTTCCGCAATCGTTTAACTAAATGTGCAGGACGCTCAGGATTAAATTTGGAATCTTATTAAAACGCAGACGTTGCTGTCAGGGAAACGAAACGAGAAGGGCGTTTCAAACGCCCTTTTATGCAAAAAATAAGCAAAGTTCATGAAGAGGCTTCATTCAATATAATAAGCAGTTTCTAAGATACGGCATAGTAAATTGCACAAGTTTATAATTTACCCGGCGCACAATCCTTGTTACCAATAGGAAAGCAAGTTCAAATATAGTAAACTAACAAAAGGAGCACAGCAAGATGGTTCACAACAGAGCAAATCATCGTGAATCTGCGGAAATAATGAATATTGTGGACAGGGAAAAACCATTACAGCAGCGGTGAGACAAACGGCGTCACCGAGCAAACTTACTGCCGCTGGCTCAAAAATGTGGCGGGATGAACACAAGTAACCGGAGGGGTATGTTCCCGATATAGCAAGGGGGATGATGCGATGGATATGATGGAAATGCGATATTATATTGCAGTATTTGAAGAAAAACGCATCACTAAGGCCGCGGACAGGCTGTTTGTGAGCCAGCAGCAAATAAGAGAGGTTATAAAACGAATCGAGAGCGAGCTTGGCGCGGCGCTCTTTGTACGGACAAACACCGGATTTGTTCCTACACAGGACGGCAAAGAAGCATACCGCCGGTTTATTCGTATAATTTCGGAATTTGACGAGTTGAAAGCGGTTGTTTCAAATTCGGCTATTGATACAGAAGGAAAGCTATGCGTAATGATGGATGTGGGAATATGCCAGCTTCTCACCCGCGCGCCGTTGCTTTCATTCAAGAAGAAATATCCTCACATAGAGTTCATAATTGAGGAACACCGGGAGCATAATTGCAAGCGGCTCATGGATGAAAGGAGGGGGGATGTGGGCATCACCATCTGTACTCACGATGATGAAAAATACAACAATTATTCCATATGCACCCTGAATGCGGAGTTGCTTGTTAATTCAAAACATCCGCTGGCGGGCAGGCAGTTCGTTACAGTTGAGGATATTGTTCCAGAAAGAATCCTATTCCCAGAAAACGCCACCTATTATACGTTTCATAAGGAATACGCGGTCATCAACGACACCCCGAAAATACTGATTGCCATTACCGAACCGAAACTTTCCTACGAATACGTGTTGGACAATCAGGGCATTCTCCCCAGCGTCTTTACAAGCAGAAGAAAAGAAACTAGTCCCCCCAAGGGGATGACGGTCGTGCCATATAAGCCCAAGGCGCCGATTATCCTTACTGGGTATTGGAGGAAAAAGGAGAATGTTCCCCTGTTGGGAGGGCTTTTCTTTGAGCATCTGAAAGAGTATTACAATTGTTAGCTTCTATCTGATATTCAAAAGAAGCATAAACGGCTGTGCAGATACAATCATATATACCTCTGATGTCAGAAAAGATAAAACTGACACCGGAGGTTTTATTATGGAAGGGAAAGAAAAGCTATCTGAGGCAAATGATCGGGAATACGATATCACTGAATTAGGCTTGCACGAAGAATATGGCATATCATCCGTTTGGCGATATAAATCGCCCCAAACGGATGATGTACTTTAAAAGGAAGAGCGTAATAGAATTGTGATACACACAGGCTGAATCACATCGAACACAAAAGCACTCCATGTTTCCAATATGTAACCAATCGATGTCCGACATTCCGACCTGGCAAAAATGGAATGAAGGAGGCCCTGACGGGCACCGATGTTAACTTGAAGGCCGTCCCGAAATACGATCTGTTCCCTGATGGCAAGTGCCACCTCGTCGATATGCCTCTCCTGCAATGATTGAAGCGCTGGACGTAGTTGCCCGAAATCGGCATCGTGCCCCCTTACGAGGGCTGATATACATCAAACAACTTTAAAGGAGAAAAACAATGGTAGATCTTTCTAAGTACAACAAACACGACTTGGGTAAACTGTTTGATTTTTCCGTCCTGCCCAAAAACAGCAACATCGACGACATAAAAAACGGCTGCCGCGAGGCTGTAAAGTACAACTGTGCCGCCTTCTATCCGGCTACCAACTTCTGGCTGCCCGTCGTGACTGAAGAACTGGCAGGATCCGACGTACTGCCTGCGTCCACCATCTCATTCCCTTTCGGCGGCATGACCGCTAAGATGAAAGGAGTCGAGACCGAGGAGTCCATCAAGATGGGTGCCAAGGCCATTGACCTTGTTATGAACATCGGCGCATTGCGCTCCAAGATGTACAAAGTCGTCGAGGAGGAGCTGAAGGTGTTTATAAATGCAGCGCAAGGTGCGCTGACAAAGTGCATCCTCGAGGTCTGTTTCCTAACCGACGAAGAAATCGTCACCGCCTGCAAACTGCTGGCCGATGCTGGTTTCGATTACGCGAAGACATCCTCCGGCCAGTTTGAAGGTCCCACTATGGAGCAGTTCCTGATCATGAAAAACACGATCGCCGGCACTGGTATGAAGCTGAAGGTCGCGGGCGTGAAGTTCCCCCGTCCCCAGAACGCATACGCTTTCATCATGGCAGGCGCAGATCTTATCGGTACCCGTGCCGCACCTCAGATAATCGACGCCATTGACCAGATGCGTGAGATTGGCATCGTGCCCAAGTTCGTTGGATAATCCCCGGAACATGCCCTATTATTAACGTTAAAAATATTCTCCCGCTCCACCCACCTGTCCACGAATCGGACAGGTGTTTTTATCTCCAATCAGGGATTCAGAACAGAATGCCGTATGAACGTAACTGAAAGTCGTTTGCGCTGTTAGTACCTGCCGGACCGCTATACGCGTCAGCCCATCTTTAAAGGGAATCCGGTTTGACAAGCGGACGAAAGAGTGTATTTCAAAATGAAGACAGTATAAACATGTATTAAAGAAAGTAATACAATTCGAATGAGAAGTGGGCAGACTGCCTACTTAATTTTGTTTTAGATATGATAAAATTATTGTGCGAATGATGATCGCGGTATGCTCAGGGCAGTGCTCCTTTTTAAGCCGCAGGAAAAGTTATCAACAACCGGAGCGGCAGCATGCCGGATACATGCGCTAATTCCTGCTGATAGCCGGTTTGATAAGCGCGTGTTCAAAAGTGAAGACACCGCTATATAAGCAGCATCTTGCAGGATGTGACGGGGCGGATAAAAACAACAGAAAATTGGAGGTTAAAAAGTGGGAATGTTTCGTAAAAAAGAGAATGAATCTCCTGGAGTAAAGGAGCTTTTAAGGCCTGCCACAATCATAGTCACTTCTAATTCCATTCCTTCGCATAATAAAGCGACGTATTGGTTTGAGGTCAGCTTAAATAATAAAATTGTTGGCAACATTGAGAAAAACGGAATTCCATCTATATTCACAACAACAACAGATAAAAATGTATTAGAGCTGATATTGGTCGTAAAAGAAAACAATGGGAATATCACGAAGTTCAAAACCCGTAAGCAAGAACTTGAACTCAAGGACGGAGAAACTATAAATGCGTTATTCGAAAACCGTCGGTTTATTATCAGCTAACCGTTGAGACTTTACTCATCTTGCGTATACAAGGCATAGTCGGCAAGATAAAGGCGGACAAACTGGGAGATTATAAACGTTTGGTAATTTAAGAACTTGTTCATCCGCCAATAAATACAAACAACGTTGAAGAAAGCAATACCCGCTGACCGTCAGGCTAACGGGTATCTTTTGCGTGTCATTCTAATTTCTCATTACAGTATTGCATACTTAATTCTGACTTTAATATGATATTATGTTGTTAATTCATGCTGCCAATTTTCGATGCATTTTGAGGGATGCTGTTAACAGACTCTTATTCTACGCATTTAAAAGGAGAGCAAACATTTGATATTATATTTTATTAGACATGCCGATAGGGGAATAGGAGACTTTTATAACGACCATTTAAAACATCAGGATTTTCCCATAACAGATCTAGGAAAAAGCAGAGCTGAAAATCTTGCAAGTTATTTTGAATATAAGGAAATCAGTGCTGTATATGCGAGCGGATATTTAAGGGCACAGCAAACGGCTATTGAGCTTGCAACAAAAAAAGGATTGGAGACTGTAATTGATAATCGATTAAATGAAATAGATAATGGCATCATTGAAGGAATGAGCGATGGCGAAATTAAGGAGAAATATCCTTCTTTTTGGCGCGATTTCTTCAGCTATTCAAAAGACGTACGTTTCCCTGAAGGCGAAACTGGCGAGGATGTTAAAGCGAGGCAAGGATCCTTATTAAATGAACTAATCGCTAACGGGGAAAATGCGGCGTTAATAAGTCATGAAGGATACATACGATTGTTGATCTGCAATTTGCTAAATCTCCCGGTTTATGAAAGATATAAATTCTCAATCGGCTATTGCGGTATAACCGAGATCGAGTTTTGCAAAGACTTAGGAAAGTGGAAAATAATCCGAATGAATCAAGCCATTGAGCCCATAGCAAAGAATTGATGAGGGCTCTGAGTTTTTCCTTCATTCATGGATACCTATCTGTGTTTTATTCTTCTTTTCTATTTGCTATAATTTATCAACAGGAATTGATTGAGCAAATAGCCATAATAGAAAGCACTGATTTTTGTAAATTACCGGAGGTATATATGAAAAGAACGATCAAGATCAGGAATGAAGAAGAAGCTGATTATGAGAAAGTTGAAGAAATCACAAGGAGAGCTTTTTTGAATTTATATATACCGGGGTGCATTGAACACTATTTAGTTCATGTTATGCGGTCCCACAAAGATTTTCTGCCTGAGTTGGATCTGGTGATTGAAGTTGATAATCAAATTATCGGAAATATCATGTATACAAAGGCAAAATTAATCGATGAATCTGGGGAAGAAAAAGACATCCTAACTTTCGGCCCGGTTTGCATTTTGCCAGAATATCAGAGAAAGGGGTATGGGAAAAAATTAATTGAGTATTCTTTTGAACTGGCGGGTGCGCTTGGTTACGATGTAATTGTAATATTTGGAAATCCGAATAATTATGTAAGCCGTGGTTTCAAAAGTTGCAAAAAGTATAATGTCTGTCTTGAGAATGGGATATATCCGGCTGCAATGATGGTGAAAGAGCTCAAATCAGATGTTTTTGACGGAAGAAAATGGGTTTACTATCAAAGTCCTGTATTTGAAATAGACGAACGAGAAGCGCAACGCTTTGACGAGAGTTTGGAACACATGGAGAAAAAATACCAGCCAAGTCAGGAAGAATTTTATATTCACAGCCATTCAATTATACAGTGAGTTGCCTTTACTGGTATAAGGACTATAACCTACAATTATTTGGTTCGTTCAGCGCATAAAGTAATTTATTTCGGGTTTTTGAATTTATCCTTTTGAACCCTTGGACCACCAGCAGAGCCGTCAAACTTGACGGCTCTGCTTTTATATTGGATGCTATGTATACTATAGAGTATGTTCGTTTATTTTGCAGGTCTGCGGTCTTATGTTTGATTGTATTTATCCGGGGCTGGGCAACTCGGATTCTCTGAGAAAAGCCGAGATACTTGGTCAATTGCGGTTTAATTGGCTAAGAAATACTTCAGTTCTTTCAGCAGCGTTCTCTCTGATATTGTAATAGTAAAAAGGATAATCAAAGCTGTGAAACACGCCTTTCGGAAAAACTGCATTTCCCGGCGCCCACGTGTCCGCGTCGACGGTACTGCAAATCAATACGCCGTTTTCATTGTCCACAGTGGCGTCCGCAAAGTCCATAACCTGCTTGATTTCACCATTTTCGTCCAGGACCACCGAGCCGTCCTGATTAAGCATGATAGACCCCAGGTTTTCTGACGCATCAGCCGTTGCGGAGCTCCTCGTCCACGTAATCGGATTTATAACCAGTGCACCGTCCAGTATAACAGGGTTCTTCCCGTCAATGGTGGGGGCTTGGGTGTTGTAAGAAATGATAACGCCCGTGTCATCGGCCCCTTCAGCAAACTTAAGATGCGGATTTTTCGCTAAATAGTCCTCGGTGACGGAGTACCCGATCACATAGGCGGCCACCATTCTCTCATAGACTTCGGGGTGTTCCTCCATATAATCGGAAAGCAGATACAACAGCATATTTGAGCCCTGTGAATGACCTGCCAGGATAAAAGGCCGTCCATTATTGTAGTGATTAATATAATAATCAAATGCGGCAATCACATCTGATTTCGGATTTCCGCTTAAAAGTTTGTCCTTATCTTCTTCTGTCAAGGAAAGGCAACTTGCCGCATCCGCCTGCCTGTAATAAGGAGCATAAATATTCCCGACCGTATCGAAGGCTGTTGCTTGCCGGTTGAATGCCAGATACGCATTTGAACGCATGAGGCTGTTGTCGATATCACATATGTCCGTATCGTTTTCATTTTGTTTGGCATATGTCGTAGGATATAGATAGAATATATCGACGGACAAATCTGTTGACGTAGGAAGAACCAGCCAATTATCTGCCGACGAGTAATCTGTTGCTTTTGCATTGCTATCAGCTGAATGCAACAGCAGAAAAACCGCAATCGTGCCAATGATCAGGATAACAGCAATAATGATAACAACAGTCCATTTCTTTTTTACGTTCAAAGTCAAATCACATTCCTACTTTCTTTTTAAGTTGTGAACAAGGTAATTAAATTATAAACTAATTTACACGAAAATCAAATTTGTGACCACGCGAGCCATGTTATTCAATTTAGTTTTCTGATGTTAAACCTATATCTCGCGTAAAATATTGTGTCTGTCCTTAGGAATACTTTCACCGGGTTAAATGAAAATTATGCATTAGAAAGCACTACTATTGACTCCCGTGCCGATAATGGCGGTCATACCAACAATGATATAATACTGTAAAGAAAAAGGAATATAATGCCCCGCAGGAAAACTGATTCAATGCCGAAAGGTGTTTATGAAACTACTTTATTATGCAGAAACATGAAGGTATCTGATCGCATAAGAACGATAAATGAGAATATTACTTGCCGCTGCCTATAAACCATTGATGTTTTTTACCAAGTCCTATAACTCACTCGGACCAAAGTAAAAGCCCTTGATCGTAAAATGTTAGGGCTTTATATGTTCTGATTCTTGCCTGCCTCAGCTAAAATCATGCTTATGGCAACTTATCGGCAACTCCCATAAAAACTCCCGTTATTACTTAATTCCCTGTCGAGAAGAACTTTGTTGATAAATACTGATACGATCTCCGGATCGAATTGACTTCCGGAGTATTTGCTTAATTCGTTGATGGCGGCTTCCGTATTCATTGCTTTTCTGTATGACCGTTCATTAGTCATAGCGTCATAAGCGTCTGCAACGGCAATAATTCTGGCCTCCACTGGTATTTCTTTTCCTTTTAATCCACTGGGATAGCCCGTGCCGTCATAATGCTCATGATGTGAAAGCACGATATCTGCAATTTCTTTGAATTCAACCGTATTTTCAAAAATTCTGGCGCCTTTTGCCGGATGCAGTTTCATGATTTCCCACTCATTCTTATCCAACTTACCATTCTTATTAAGAATCTCCTCCTCAATACCAATCTTTCCGATATCATGAAGAAACCCGGCGACTCTGATCTTGTCGATCAATTGTCTGTCCCATTGTAGTTTTGTTGCTATCGCTTCGCATATCACGCCAACGCGTTCAGAGTGGTTTCTTTCTCTTTCACTTTTTGCAAACAGCGTATCCATAATTACGTTAACCGTTTTGCTTCTCGTGCTTCGGCTGCTATAATATTTGCGATTATACATAAAAGCTTCCGCTTCTTTCATCAAAACATCCAAAGTATCTTCTTTTTTCCTTTGAATGCCATAACCAAAAGATATTGTTAAAGAGTTTAACCCTTTATTTTCATCATTATGGTTCACATATAGCTCTACTTGATCCATATACTTTCTGATGCTGTTTTCATCTGAATTTGAAACCAATACTGCAAATTCATCTCCGCCCAAACGCGCAAAGATATCTTTTGCGTTAATATACTGTTTTGTCTTGTTTGTAATGTCTTTTAATGCTGCGTCTCCTTTAAGATGTCCGAAAGTGTCATTGTTTAATTTTAGCCCGTTGACATCACCCATTATTATGGCAATGGGGTAGTCATCCCCATCATTCCGCCTTATAAACTCTTCCTCAAAAAACCTTCTGTTATATATTCCTGTCAGGTAATCATGATAAGCAAGATATTCGTTTTGCCTGGTAACTTCTTCTCGTTTTGTTACATCAAAGATGATTGCGAACAGTACTTTGTTTCCGTTGTAGTTAATTGGACTACTATAGACATCCACGGCTCTAGTTTCTCCGTTTTTCAAGCGGTGCGGAAATGTGAAGCACTTCTGCTCTTTATATTGAGACTGCGAGCGCAATTTGCCGACAACATCTTCGCTCAACATGCTAATATCCTGTATCGTCATGTTAAGCAGTTCATCTTTCGAATAACCATAGAAAGTCGTAGCAGCGGTATTCGCTTCGATTATTTTGCCTGAAGATGGCTCAAGAAGGAGCATTACTGCGTTATGATTATTAATCATTGACTGTGTACGCTCCAGTAAAAGTTCGGTTTCCTTTTCTTTTTCTCTTTTTTTGGTGGCAATCCAGACGCCGCTCATAAGAACCGTCATTGTGTAAATATCATTTTTTGTATAATCTGTATTTTTATTTGCAAAGCCTATGACGGCAACGATTTTTTTATTTTCAAATATGGGTATTGACATAAAATTCCTGATTTTCACATGTCCATTCGGATAACCTTTTCTCAGCTTGTTTGGCATGTCAAAATCATTCACAATTATAGCTTTTCTTTGACGTACGACTTCACCCCATAAGCCAGTCTTATCCAAATGATATTTTGTCTGTTTATCTATTACGGAACAGTCGTCCATTACTCCGTTTGTCCACGAATTCAAAGTAAATTCCTTCGTTTTTTCATCATAGAAATAAGCATACCCATATTGGCTGTCTGTGAGCCGAATGGCTTCACGCAAAGCATAATCAAGCTGTTCCTGTATATTAGTAAACGGCTTCAACATGCATTTCGCTATTATTCTGTTTTTTTCTGAAATCTTATTTATTATTGCCTGCTGATTATATTCTGAGGTGATATCCTTAATATGGGCGCCTACCCCAGTCTTCCCGTCGCCGATAGAAACGGGGAATTTACGCACTTCATAAGTTTTATCATCAACATTTTGGATAAACGTAATAGTTGTATTTCTTTTTAAAGTTTCTTCGTCTGTCTTACGAAATTTATCAGCTGGCTGAAGGTTTAATATGTCGTTTTCTGTTTTCCCAATAAGATCTTTAACTTGCATCCCATGAAAATCAGCAAAGCATTTGTTTGCCATAATAATCCGAAGATTTTCATCCTTAAGAAAAACCAAATCCTTGCTCGAATCAATAAACGTATTAAATAAATTCTTACTTCTCTCCAATAATGATTCCGTACGCACACGATCAGTGATGTCAATAACCGTTGTTATCACTAACAGTGAATTTTGAGGTATACAATTACAGAGAGCTATATATACTTCGGCCCATAGAATAGAACCGTCTTTTTTGATATATCTTTTAATTAAGAGTGCGGACTCCTTCTCTTTCGAAATCAGGCTGTCGATTATCTTTTGAGATGCTTTTATGTCCTCCGGATATGTAATATCCTGCCATTTTTTATTCTTAAGCTCTTCCTCAGAGTAATCAAGCATCATACAAAATGCCTGGTTTACGTACATCTGTCCGGATGGAAATGTTATGGACTGACCTACTACTGAATTATTAAAAAAGCATTTATAAACATTATCACAAATCGCAAGGCTGTTATCAGTTACGGGCTTGTCGACGCTGAAATTATCCGACATAATAGAAATCCCCCGACATAATGCTTATTCTTGACGTCACATAATATAAAACGAATTAAATATTTGAACATTACTTGATTTTACGGTAGCGTTGCTGGCCGGTAATCGCCTTTTCAATCGGTATGACATCCACATTATTGGTTTTTATACTAAATAAAAATAATGTGCCAAGCAGATGTCGGTCTTTTATCGGGATTCTGTTCCAAACATAACCCTTGAACAAGTCTTTCACACTGAAAATTTCATCTTTTTTGACACTGTCAATTTCACTGATAGCCAGTGACAACAATACTTCAGCATCAGACATGACGAATATCCTTACTTAACATATAATTTAACAATATTGTCAACTCGATTATATGAGGCATTTCAATATATGTCAATAATAATTAAGATTTGAATTCAAATTGTAAGAAAACACATCCACATAGCTTAAAATATATTACTAGGTCATTCCTCACGTTCGATTCTGAAATACTGGTGAATATATTTAACAGGATTTTATGCTTCATAGTTGAAAAAAAGCATAGATTAGTCAGGAACGAATGAAAAGAAAGGAGAGGCAACACGATTGGTAAGGGAAGAGTAAAACATGCCCTAATTCATTGGAATCTGTTAGAAAAGTACAATTAATAAGACTTGGAAATATTGAACAGGAGACAAAAGAGCAATCAACCCTGTGCTTACAATGAGCTTATGCCAAGCTGAATTGCAAAAACAATAAAGATGATCCCAAACAGCTGCCGAATCCGGAGCAGCCTCTTGGGAGACTTTGTTATCAAGGAGCTGGCAAGTCCCGCCAGCATGCCATACCCTGCGAATACGATGAAAGTCATCAGCATAAATGAAAAGCCGTACAGGAAGGCTTCTCCCACGTAGTTTTTACTTGCTGCGCTCACATATTGAGGCAGGAAGGAAAAGAAGAACAATGTCAATTTCGGATTCAGAAGATTAATAAGAATTCCCTGACGGATAATGGCGATAGCGCTTTCATTTGCATGTACTTCGGTAAACTCAAGTTTTGATTTGGAGAATAACATTCCAGCTCCCAGCCACAGCAGATAGAGAGCGCCAGCCAGTTTAATAACTCCGAATATCTGCTCGTTCATCCTTGTGAGCAGAGATGAGAGGGCAATACTGGCGCATAGATGCGGGATAATACCCGCTGTGCATCCGATCGCTGCAAGTATGCTTGCCTTCCTGCCTTTGGTTAAACCATTTGAAACAGTATATACGACGCCTGTGCCGGGAATAACAATAATTATTAAAGATGAAAAGACAAATGTCCAGGTGTTCATCGCGACCCTACGCTCCTAATCGTTTCAGATATATTCTCAGGGTATTTACAGTATCAAGGTTTGTGCTATACTCTAGCACAGAGAAGTGGATCTAATAAGCGCCATATTAACGCCATTAATATAGAACCACTTTGGAGATTAACATGATTCACATCCAAATAAGCCGGGAAAGTCATGATTCTCTTTCAAGGCAGATTTACAATTCCATTAAGGAATATATTCTGTCCGGAACACTGAAACAGGGAGAAAAGCTTCCATCGTCAAGGGAATTGGCTAAATACCTCAATGTGGCAAGAAATGTGGTAATAGAGAGTTATGAACAGCTTGTCGACGAAGGATACGCGCGATCCATGAGCGGTTCTGGAACGTATGTCTGCGAGAAGGTTGAGCTCGAAAAGGCAAAGACGCCGCGCATGGCGAAAAAAGCGGAAAAACGCCCTCAGAATGCCGATGAGATATCGTTTCGTACCGGGGTGCCCGACCTTAAATCGATTCCGATTCTGGAATGGGCGAAGACATATAAAGAAGCTGCCGATTCAATAGCGCCTGATAAGATGGACTATCAAAGCCCGTTCGGCGAATATGAATTAAGATATCAGCTTGCGCAATACCTCCATCGCGTCAGAGGGGTCAGCACCGCTCCGGAGAATATTTTAATAACGATAGGCGCGGCGCAATCATTCAGCCTGCTGTGCCATCTGGTACCGGAAGACAGCTACGCGCTTGTGGAAAACCCGCTCAGCTGCGGCATACTGCATACGCTTAGAAGCAACGGAGTGCAACTGAAGCCAATGGAGATCGACAACTGCGGAATGCTGACATCGAAACTGCCGATCATTCCGCCCTATTTAATCTTCACAACGCCAAGCCATCAGTTCCCGACCGGCGTTGTACTCCCCGCAAGACGCAGAATAGAGATGGTGCAGTATGCGAGAGATAACGACATTTATATTGTGGAAGACGATTACGACAGCGAATTCCGGTTTGACGGCAGTCCTATACAGTCCATGCAGAATTTAGATCCCGAACGGGTCATCTATGTCGGCACATTTTCGAAGACGCTTATGCCAGCACTGCGGATGGGATACATGGTTTTACCCGATTCTCTGTGCGCACGGATGGAAGAGGCAAAGTTTGTGGCGGATCTGCATTCTCCGATCCTTGAACAGCTTGCGATGGCGAAATTCATTGAAACGGGGCGGTTCGACAGGCATATCCGGAGAATGAGAAAGCGGTATCTCGACAGAAGAAACTGTTTGATCAGATGCTTGAAAGATTCGTTCGGGGAGACGGTGAGCATATCCGGCGCGGAAGCGGGTATGCACTTGGTAGCAGCTTTCAAGGGCGTTCGGTTTGACGAAAAAC
>Ga0209639_1002283_pt1 | contig 15671 bp, 13 predicted proteins | sample EPASupsiteHSE605_FD_187268 | JGI IMG/M metagenome (GOLD analysis project Ga0209639, IMG submission 187268) | Bioremediated contaminated groundwater from EPA Superfund site, New Mexico - Sample HSE6-05 (SPAdes) (version 2) | ecosystem: Environmental > Aquatic > Deep subsurface > Groundwater >...
ATCATTTTGGGCATCCTTGAACTCCATCAGATTATCTTTTTTTCCTCCCGACGTTATGTCTTCTCCGATCGATTCTTCCACTTTTTGGCCTTTTATAAATTTAACCATCCTCTTTACCTCTGACTCGCTAACATAAACGCCTTGGATCCTCCTAGGCTTAGGAGAACTGGCGGAAAGATAAAGCATGTCTCCGTTTCCTAAAAGTTTTTCCGCTCCTCCCATGTCCAAGATAGTCCGAGAATCAATTTGGGTAGCTACCTGAAAAGCAATTCTAGTGGTAATGTTAGCTTTTATCAGTCCGGTTATAACTTCAACGGACGGCCTTTGAGTGGAGATAATAAGATGGATTCCGACCGCTCTTGCCATTTGCGCCAATCTCACGATCGCTCCCTCCACTTCTTTCCCATGGGTACCCATGAGGTCCGCCAACTCATCAATGACGATGACGATGAACGGCAAATTTTCCAATTCCATTTCTGTCACTTCTCCGGTTTCCGGATCGGTATATTTTTTCTTTTTGCCCATTTTCTGCTTTTCCTTGTATGAGTTCATGTCTCGGGACGCCGTATCTTGAAGCAGCCTATAGCGCCTTTCCATTTCTCCCACCGCCCAACGGAGGGCATTGATAACTTTTCCGTTCTCTACGATTACTCCGGAAAGCAGATGGGGGATATCATTATAAAGCGTCAGCTCCACTCTTTTTGGATCAACCATTATGAATTTGAGATCCTCGGGGGAATTTTGATAAAGAAGTGACGTAATGATGGAATTGATAGAAACCGATTTTCCTGTTCCGGTCGCTCCAGCAATCATAAGGTGGGGCATCTTTTCTAAACTATCAAAAATGAAATTTCCGCTCACATCTTCTCCGAGTGCTAGCGTCAGATTGGACTTTCGATTCATGAAGTCACCGCTTTCCAAAATCCCCCTGAGTCTCACTATGGAAGAAACTTTATTCGGAACTTCTATGCCAATCATGGATTTCCCCGGAATGGGCGCTTCAATCCTTATTGGATGAGCCGCCAGAGCCAATGCCAGATCATTTTGAAGCGCTAATATCTTGGCAATTTTTACGCCGACCGCCGGACGAAAACTGTACTGGGTCACCGACGGGCCTGTTTTTATCTCCCCTCTCTCAACGTCAATTCCAAAATCCTTCAGCGTTTTTTCAATGATTTCAGCATTTTTCTGGACATCTCCTCCTTTGGCCACTCCCGAGCTTTGTTCTAAAAGATCCAGAGGCGGAAAATTCCATTCAATATTTTTAGAATTCATCCTACTTCCTCCATCGGAAAGATTCCTTCGTTGCATTATGCCCTTCCTCGAACCCATCGAACTTCCATTGCCGATCGCTGGCGAGATGAACTGGTCTTTTCCTTCGACAAATTCGATATGCCCGATGTTATGCTCTCCGTCATCCTCGTTTTCTTTTTCTGCTGCTTTTTTTTCTTCCGCCGCAACTTCTTTTACCTCGACTTCCTGGGGCGCTTCAATTTCCTCAGGCTTGGCATCTTCTTCAATTTCCGGTTTTTCTTTTCGGATGCTGTCCCATATATGAGCAAAGGAAAAATTAAAAGCTACTATGATACCGATGAAAAATAAAGCCGCGATGATCACTAGTCCTCCTGCTTGGCCCAAATATTGGGTCAGGATGTAAGCCAAGACATACCCGACGTATCCGCCTCCTTGCCCTGCTTTGGCTGTTTCAAGCATTGTGCCGGCATCATAAAAAAGCCAGTGGAAAAACGCCGTAAGGCTTAAAAGTGTAACTGAAAGACCGACAATCTTGGTCACATAAAACGAGGTCTCCTTCCTGCGCAGGAGAACGACTCCGGCGATAACCAAAAACAAAGGGAAAATAAGCTTGGCCCATCCTAAAATCAGGCCAAAAACCATATCCAATTTCTTTCCAGCCACTCCTGCCTTATCAAAAAATCCCAAGACAACTACTGCGGCCAATGCAAACAAAAAAACCGCCGCCGCGCTTCTCTTAGCGTCAGACGCGATATTAAATTTTATTTTTTCCCCAAAAGAAGCTTCTGGCTCTTTATTGTTTTTATTTTTTCCGTTAGAAACGGAATTATTCTTTTTTCTTCCCATGGAACTATTTTAGCACAAAATTCAAAAACCAAAAATAAGGCAATATAAAAGAGCTCCTAAATGGGAACTCTCTTATCAAGCTGCGTTTTATTGCCGCTTATAACAACCCTATGTTGCCAAAAAGCGTCAAGACCATGACGGGCACAAGAGCGATAAGGACCGCGAAATTCAAGTCCTCTGACTCTTGATGCTCCCTTGCCCTTTTTTCACATTCGGGGCAGTTGCATTTTTCTTTTGTTTCCATTTTTGTTTACCCTGTGAAATTCGCCTTTGGCGAACCCCGATAATTCGGGGTATTTAACAGGGTTTAATTATTAATAATTAGCGTAAAAAATTTTATCCCTTCCCGCTTCTTCGCTCGATTTTTAGCCTTAGCCGAGCCGAGAAGCGGGAGGGGAAAACAAAAAAACGGGGCAAAATCACCCGTTTTCTTTATTACTATATAAGTATACACCACTTTCAGGGAAAAGTCAAATTTCAAGCCAGGTTGCTGCGATAACACTAAGCTTTCTCCAGATATGCTATGGATTCTTGGACAATTTTCTCTTTTACTTTCTCCCAGCTCGCCTCTTTTAGGAGCATCGGCTCCGGCTCATTTTCAGCATCTTCAAAATAAGCCAAACTTTTCAAAATATGCAGTTTATTGTAAATTATATGGCTAAACTTTTTTTCAAAAAATTCTATCAAATCAGGAAGAGGATATTTCTCCAGAAGAAAATACAAATCAAAGAAATCCTTTTTGCTTCCCCGTGTAGAAATAGCATCAAGCTTCATAGCCGCAATATCCCGCTCGTCCGCCAAATTAATACCTTCAAAGCTGACAAACGGATAAAGCTGGTCATATTTATAGCGTAAAAAAGTTATTTTGACGCCATCCAGCTCCCCGTGAATTGTTCCTTTGTCCTCATTCCTCAGTTGAAATTTTCCCATTTCAGACAATTCATCTTTAATGTCTCGATTAGAAAAATCAGTTTGGCAAAACCAATCCAGATCAATCGATTCCCTGTGTCCCAGTTGTATGGCTAGTGCTGTCCCTCCAGCAAGATAAAAATTTTTGGCAATCTTGCTTTGAGCTATCTTCTCGAAAACGCGCTTTGTTTTTTCATCGATTGATTGGCTAAACATTTTTCTTTGTTTATATTAAAGTATTGACACCAAAAAAGAAGCGATTTGTTATCCAACGATTTGCTATTCAACAAATTATTGGTTATTTTTTCTTTGTCGTAATGATTCATCGCCCACTTGAAATCCTCCTCGTCTCCAAAACTAAGGATTCTTTCAATGACAAGTCTTTCGTTCTTTTGCGGGTCCACCCGCTCAACATCCCAAAAAAGAGATTTTTTATCAAGCGTATTCATTAGGTTAATTATAGCAAAAAATAAGCAAAAAATCCAGTTTCCGTGAAACGTAATCAGTCCGTTATAAGGGCTAAAATTATATAAATACTTTTGCATAAAAATCGATCGAGCCTGCTTGATATTCCAAGCAGGCCCCTATCTTCTGAAGTATCGGCTCCCTCCAAGCTCCCGCTTAGAGAAATAATGATTGGGTTCTTTTTTGCCCAACACGCATTTCGTCCTGTCTCCGGACTTTCCCAAGCTTTGGGAGTAGGCCTGCCGTATGGGGCAATTCTCGCAACGCTCCCTGTCCTCACTATTAGCCCCAGGAACGCCGCACCGGAAATTGAGACATGGAGATTCCTTTTTCTCCGCTACCACTTTGAGATTTCCAAGGAACTTTTCACAAGCTTTCGCGCAACCGAAAAATGAAAACTTGTCGATTCCCGGACACCCGTCGCATGGCGACACAACTTTCACTTTCCTCCCTTTCCTTCCTTTCCTTCTCTCCACTTTTTCCCTCCTCTGAAATTAAGAGGCAAGAGATGCCTCAATTATATTGTGACGTAAATGACTCATTGATTACCAATATACCTGACTGTGAGGATGATTACAAGACAAATCGTGAAGATTATTTCCTGTTTTGATCCGATCGGCCAAGAGCCATGGAATTTTGTTTTCAAAGGAAAAAGGTATTGCTTATCGTCGAGATCTGGCCAGTCGAGAGCGAGATGGCCGAGATAGCTCACGAAAAAATATCCGGCGCCAGTGGCATCAAAAAACAAAATCGGCAGACCGAAGACTACCGCGCCAAAAAGGGAGTGGACGAAAGGCGTCTTGAAAACAAGGTTATACTTTTTCTCAAATCTGATAGTATCGACGATTTTCTTCGGCGTTAATATCTTATGTCGGAGGAGAGTATAAATATGGTCGATGTCCGGAAAAACAGAACCAACAAGAACATACCAAAAATGGCCGAAATAATTCCCCGCCGCCACTCCGGCGATTGTATGAGCTAGTAGCATAGGCTTGCTTTTTTGTTTTGATGTCCTTCTTTTATCTGCATATTCAGGTTACTTAACAAAAACAGATAAATCTCGACATACTATGCTAGAAATTGAACGTAGCACATTCAATCCTGTGGGTAAATTATTGATTTCTATCATTCTTGCTAGCTCATGCATAATTATGTTCTTTATATCCACCTCTTTAATCGGAGCTTTTTGCTTATGAATACCTCCCTCTTTATCAGACAAGTGCTTAACTAAATCTCTTATAGTTATTAACTCCCCTTTTGCAAACATAACTGGGCATTCTAGGAAGTCATCTAAATTCAATGATTTAAGGTTATATCCTCTCCTTTTGTCCGCAATTAGTGGATCTAGCCCATTTTCCGCAGACCAAAAGTAATTTGCAATGTCAGCGCCCTTAAACAAGTCAGGCATTCTAGCATGTAATGGTTGTCTAAAATTTACATTAAATCTTACTTTTTTGTTTTCTTTATCAATTTGATGTATCAAGGAATTTTCTCCATCAATTAACAACTTTCTTATAAGCCCCGATACCATTAAAATATCATATTGATCAGGAGAATCAATTTTTAATTTGATTTCTTGCAGCGTTTTATTAAAAATGGACTGCTTCTCAATCATATAAAACTCTCGTTTCATTTTAATCTTCCACCAAAATTCTCTTTCTATTCCCTCGTTCCGACTTTGTCGAAGCATTCGAAATGGATGCTTTTGTCTTTGAAGACTTCAATAACTTTATATTTCCCCCTCGTCCACATCTCGCCATTTTCCACAAAATGTGTCGCTTCCAGGATTTTGATACTGGCTCTGGGACGGGACAGCCAGGGCAAACGCATACCAATTTGATTTAATTTCAAATAAATAGGAAAATGGCTATACTAAGCATTAAAAAGCATAGCCATGCAAAAAAGAGAAACAAAAACAAAACTGACAGATCATTTCCAAAATATTGCCGATCCGAGGAAAGAATGTCTAATCCGGCACAAACTGACTGACATAATAATGATTGCGATTTGCGCAGTCATCAGTGGCGCGGAAGGCTGGAATGATATTGAGGAATTTGGACAGATGAAGAAAAAATGGTTAAGTAATTTTCTGGAATTAGGGAATGGCATACCATCGCACGATACATTTCGCATAGTGTTTTCTTTGCTGGACCCGGAAGAATTTCGAAAAAGTTTTTTCAGCTGGGTCAAAGAAACGGCGGATATTATTGAAGGAGAAATTATTGCCATCGATGGAAAAACTATCCGTAGATCATATGCGGAAGGTCAAAGTCCATTGCACATAGTTAGTGCCTGGGCTGAGGAAAACAATTTAGTTTTGGGCCAAATAAAAACCAACCAAAAATCTAATGAGATAACGGCCATTCCGAAATTATTGGAGATGTTGACGCTCAAAGATTGCATCATCACCATCGATGCTATGGGTTGTCAGAAAGAAATTGCCGAGAAGATAATCGAAAAAGAAGCCGATTACACGCTGGCTTTAAAAGGTAATCAAGGGAAAATTCATCAGGCAGTTAAAAAAATATTTGCAGAAAAAAATACTCGATATGATTTTCATGAAGAAATATCCAGCGGTCATGGACGCATTGAAAAAAGAAAATGCACAGGTCTTGTGTTGAATGAAGAAACTCGCAACTTGAAAGAAATGAGAAACTGGAAGAATTTAAAAAGTATTGTTAAAATCGAAAGTGAAAGAATAATTAAAGATAAAACTACGCAAGAAGTTCGCTATTACATTTCCAGTTTGGAAGCAACGGCGAAAAGATTTAATGAAATAGTCAGAAAGCATTGGAGTATTGAAAACTCTTTGCACTGGACACTCGACATTGCTTTTCGCGAAGATGAAAGTAGAATTAGAATTGGCAACTCAGCTGAGAATTTGGGCATATTAAGACATCTGGCTTTGAATCTTTTGAAACAAGAAACAACACTGAAGCGAGGATTGAAAGCTAAAAGATTAAAAGCCGGATGGAGTAATAAATATTTGGTAAAAGTTTTAAGAAGTTAGTATGCGTTTGCCCTGACGGGACAGCACTTCGCCGCCTTTCGTAACAATCAGCGGGATCTCTCCGTGCATCCAATAATTCCGCTGGTCTTTTTTCAAAAAATCATATATCCTCCCTTCTTCCAGCGGCTCCGGGATGCATTCCTCGATCTTCCGGTTGCCTTTCTCATATTCCGATATATCCCGAAGTGCCAGGTCCGGATTAAATTCCACTTTAATACCCATAAACTTTATCTAAATTTTTTATCCTAGGTCCGTCAAGCTATCTGCTAAAATATCCATCCCCTCTTTCAATACTTCCTCAGGAATGGTTAGCGGAGGCATAAGTTGTATATTATTGTCACTGCCGATGATGACATGGAGACCTTTTTTGAAAGCGGCATCAATGATTTTTCTTGCCGTTTCGGCGTCACGGAGAGTGAGGCCAATCTCCATTCCCTGCCCTCTAACATCCAAAATAGCTGGGTTGTCCAGCTTCCGCAGTCTTTCCGTGATGTATGCGCCTTTCATTTGTGCTTGTTCCCAAATCTTTTCCCGTTGATGGATTTCCAGAGTTTTTAGCGCCACGGCACAGGCTACGGGAGTCCAGCCAAAAGTGGAAATCAAATTGACATAGGGAAACGTTGATCGAAAAAGTTCGGCATTACCAACAACTGTCCCGATAGCGGCCGCGCCATTGGAGATTCCCTTAGCGAGTACCAACATATCAGGAACAATCTGTTCGTGTTCAATGGCAAACAATTTTCCGGTGCGCGAAAAACCCGTTCCCACTTCGTCGATAACCAGAAGCGTCCCGTACTTTCTCGTCATTTCCCGGATCGATTTCAAAAACTCGGGATAAGCAATGAGAGTAGAACCCCAGCCAGTAATAATACCAGGCTCCGTGACAAGAGCGGCCACGTCACTTTTTGAAATAATTTTTTCAAGATCAGCAAGAAAAATTTGAAATTTTTCCGCTCCTTCATCGGCAGTGGGGAAATTTAGTTGAATAAATTCCGGAACCAACGGCGCAATCCATTCAACCATTTCCGGAGAATATCCCAGCGCCATGGAAGCAAAAAGCTGTCCGTGATAGCTATTTTTGAATCCGATAATTTTTTTGCGCCCTGTGGCCGCCCGGGCGATCTTTATTGCTTCTTCGATCGCTTCCGTTCCTCCGGTCGCTTTCGCACAAGCGTCCATTTCCTTGGGGAGAGCCGAAGTTAATTTTTGGGCGTATTCTTCTTGGGTTGGGTCTGATCCCCAAAGAAGCCCCTGAACATTCTTTTTTGTTTGCGAAATAATCGCTTCGTTTATTTCCGTATGGTTCCAGCCGAGATTGGTCACGTTCCAAGCGGAGGTAAAATCTATGTATTTTTTGCCATTTTCATCCCAAATCAAAGAACCTTCGGCTTTTGAGAGCCGGAAAAAATTATATTTTTTCAAATTCCTATAGACGATGCTGTTTTCAATCATGAGTTCGTATCAAAATCAATATTTTCCCAATTCAGGAATGATATTTCTAATTCCACCCCGCGGATCAGGTATATCGCCGTAATATCTCGGAATAATATGTATATGTAAGTGGTGGATGGTCCGTCCGGCAGCTTCGCCTTCATTGAGTCCTATATTATAACCTTGCGGTTTCTTCTTGATCCCCGCATGAGAAAGCATCCTGGAGTAAAATTTATTGGCCTTTTCATCAATTGAAGATACTAAAGCATTTTTATAAAAAGTTTCAAAATCTTCTTTTTCTACGATTTTTACTGTTTCTTTTAAGGCTTGATACAATTCTTCCCACTGGCTATTATTTAAATCAAAAATAGAGACAATATGCTCTTTAGGAATAATACCAAATCAAATTAATTACTTCTACTTTCAATCTCCTGTATCCAGCTGAATCCGACAGCGCCTTTTAATGTTTCGGGGTTTTTGTTCAGCCAGGCGCATCTCTTCACGATGACATTTTCAAATTTATCCAAATCATCAAAATATCTATTGGCCACCGATTCCCTGAGCAATGGCCAGCCGCATTCGACAGGTTGCAGCTCCGGCGTGTAGGAAGGGAGCGGAAATATTCGAATATTTTTCGGTATTTCCAATTCTTTGCTGACGTGCCAGCCAGCTCTGTCTATCAGCAAAATGATAATTTTTTCATTTTCAGGATCAATATATTTGGAAAATTCCTTGAGGGCCATACTCATCAGAATTGTATTTGTCGTCGGCAGGGTGAGCCAAAAACTTTTTCCGGTCAAGGGATGTACGAATGAATAGGCGTAAATCCATTGGTATTTTCTGATTTGTTTGGCGATTGGCCTTTCTCCCCTGGGCGACCATATCCGGCGAAGAATCGGCTGGAGCCCCAATCTGGCTTCGTCCTGCGCCCAAATTTCTACTTTTTTATCGGTATTTTCTCCTTCAACTTTTACAAACTCGGTCTCCAATTTTTTTTAAAATCAGCAGTTTCCGCTTCACTGGCCGCCTTGATATTTTTCGGCCGGGGAACCTGCAGGGCAAAGCCTGATCTTACGATCCAGTTCCAGGCGCCGGCGGGAGTGATGTTTTTCCTGGTTTTCTTTTTTATCCACATTGCCACCCTTGGCCCCGTCCATAACCCGCCGCCCGGCGGTTTTTGTTTTGTCAGGGCATGTTTTAACGCTTCCTGCTGTTTATCGTCCAAGTATGGCTGTCGTCCCTGATTGTTTCTTCTTTTATCAATGAAATTGCCAGCTCCTTCTTCGTTGTAACGATGAACCAGCGTTCTGGCCCAGCGCTGGCAAAACCCCACTGTTTGCGCCGCTTCTTTGACTGAGATTGTCTTTTGGGGGTTATCCATCAGCCAGATGAGGTGCCAGTAGCTTTTTTCTCTGGCATTCTTGCATGTTCGGTATCTTCTTGTCATTTCTTCACGGGTTAAATGCGGCTTAATCCGCAGGAGTGCTTGAGACATAGTTTTGTTTTTGTTTTAAACTGCTTACAAAACTAGTATAGCATATATTTATTTGATTTGGTATAACTCGAACATGGCCCGGGGCGACAGGATTGATGTCGTATTTGGAATAAAAATGGATATTTTCAAACAGTATCCCTTCTTTATTCTTATAAATTTTGCAAAATAAGCATTGACCCTTCATATCGACTATTTCTGTTAAGATTTATCCTAATCCCATTATACCCGCCTGCGGTATTTGCGCAAAGAGACTTTTTAGAATCCAGAGGGAAAAAGGGTCGAGAAAAATAGCCAAAAAATAGACTCAAAAAAGCGCCCGAAGGCGCTTTTTTTATCTTAAAGTATTCCAAGCCCTATTTCGCTTCGCGATACCCCGTCCCGGCTGGAATCAATTTTCCGATAATGACATTTTCTTTGAGTCCTCGGAGCTTGTCTTCCTTGCCTTGGACCGCGGCGTTGATGAGCACTCGAGCCGTTTCCTGGAAAGATGCGGCTGAGAGGAAAGATTCGGTGGAAAGAGCCACCTTAGTGATGCCCAAAAGCATTCTTTCTCCCTTCGCCTCTTGTCCTCCGGAATCCTTGGCCTTTATATTGGCCTCATTGAATTCATCCACTTCTGCCACGTCTCCAACCAAGAAATCCGTGCCGCCTTCGCTCAGAATTGCCATGCGGCTAAACATCTGGCGGACAATGACTTCAATATGCTTATCGTTGATTCCTTCTCCCTGGGAAGCATACACTTCCTGGATTTCCCGGATGATGTAACGATACACTTCTTCCCATCCCATGGTCTTATAAAGTTTTTTGAGATCGATATGCCCTTCAGAGAACTGGGTTCCTTTTCCGATCAAATCGCCTTCCGCGACTTTGAGCGTGCTGCCGGCTGAAACTTGATATTCCTTGATAGTCTTTTGCTTATCAGTCACTTCAATTTTGATATTGATGCTTTTATCCTGGTTTTCAATGCTCAAAATTTTCCCATCCACTTCGGAAATTATGGATTCGCCCTTAGGAGGACGGCATTCAAAAATTTCTTCCACTCGGGGAAGACCCTGAGTGATGTCGGTTCCCGCTACTCCTCCGACGTGGAAGGTACGCATGGTCAGCTGGGTTCCCGGTTCACCGATGGCTTGGGCGGCTACAATTCCAACCGCTTGTCCGATCTCAACCGCGTGTCCTCTTCCCAGGTCGTTTCCATAACATTTTTGGCAGACTCCTCGAGGCGTCTTGCAGGTTACCACGGAACGAATCCTGAGTTTTGGAATTCCCAGTTTCTCGATTTTTTCTCCCAGTTCTTTGCCTATGATTTCACCCCGCTTGAGCAAAATCTCGCCCGTTTTTGGATCAGCCACTTCTTCCGCCACATATCTTCCGATTATCCTGGCCGCGAAGCTTTGTCCGATCCTGTCGGAATCTTCTTTATAAATATAGGCGCCGGATTTATCTTTGCAATCCGCTTCTCTCACGATCACATCTTGAGCCACATCTACCAGCCGGCGAGTCAGATATCCGGCAGTCGCTGTTCGAAGAGCGGTGTCGGCCATACCCTTTCTGGCTCCGTGGGTAGAAATGAAATATTCCAAAACGTTAAGTCCTTCCTTAAAACAGCTCTTGATCGGCAACTCGATAGTTTCTCCGGTCGGCCCAGCCATGAGTCCCTTCATTCCCGACATCTGGACGATTACCGACTCAGAACCTCTCGCCTTTGAATAGACCATGGAATATACCGGACCTTCTTTGTCCATGGAATTTCTGACTGCATCAGTGATTCTGTTTTTCGAATCATTCCATATTTCGATAACTTTGCTTTTTCTTTCCTCTTCAGTCAAAAGCCCCGTGTTATATTGTTTTTTGATCACTTCCACTTTTTCTTCTGCTTCAGCCATGACGGCGCCCTTTTCTTTCGGAATAATCAAATCGTCCATGCCCCAACTGATGCCGGATTTAGTCACCAGGGCAAAACCGAGATCCTTTATCCGGTCAACGAAAAGAGAGGCTTCCTTTTGCCCGCAAACTTCCAGCACTTTGGCGACTAAAAGCTTCAATTCTTTTTTAGTAGTTTCAATATTTTGATATCCTATTTCTTTCGGAATGATCAAATTAAGTTTTACTCTTCCGACTGTCGTTTCTAAGACCTGTCCTTCATGGAGAACCTTGATATGGGCTCTCAGATCAACATGGCCCAGTTCATACGCCAAAATCGCTTCATCAAAAGAGCCGAAGATCTTTCCTTCCCCTTTTGCGCCAGTTATGGAATGAGTCATATAGTAACAGCCCAAAACCATATCCAAAGTAGGAATAGTGATCGGGTCTCCACTGGCCGGTTTCAGAAGGTTTCTAGCCGAAAGCATCAGGTTTTCAGACTCCCAACGCGCCTTATCAGTCAAAGGAACATGGACTGCCATCTGATCTCCATCGAAGTCCGCATTAAAGGCGCTGCATACCATCGGATGGACTTGAATCGCTTTGCCTTCGATGAGAACCGGCTGGAAAGCCTGGATTGACAAACGGTGAAGGGTCGGGGCGCGGTTAAGCAGAACGTAATGATGGGAGATTATTTCGTCCAAAATATCATACGCTTCTTCCGATTCCGCCTCCACCATTTTACCGGCGCTCCTGACATTGTAGGCCAGTTCCCTTTCGATCAGCTTATTAATGATAAAGGGTTTGAAAAGTTCCAAAGCCATTTTCTTAGGCAAGCCGCATTGATGCAGTTTCAGTTTTGGCCCGACGACAATTACTGAACGTCCGGAATAATCCACTCGTTTTCCAAGCAAGTTTTGGCGGAATCTTCCTTGCTTGCCTTTCAGAGTGTCAGCCAAAGATCTAAGAGGCCTTCTCTGGCCGGTAGAAGCCGCCACGCTAACCTGGCTGCGCCTCGCGCTGTTGTCAAAAAGAGCATCCACCGCTTCTTGGAGCATTCTTTTTTCGTTTCGAGTGATTACTTCCGGCGCTCCGATTTCAATCAGTTTTTTGAGCCGGTTATTTCTATTGATAATTCTCCGATAAAGATCATTGAGGTCGGACGTGGCAAAACGGCCTCCATCCAACGCTACCATCGGCCGCAAATCCGGCGGAATGACCGGGATTGACAAAGGCAGCATCCATTCCAATTTAAGCTTGGCGTTCAAAAACCCCTGGAACAGCTTTATTCTCCTAAGGACCTTTTTTCGATCCGGCAACTCATCATTCTCCTCCAATTCTTTTTTGAGCCGCGTTATCTCTTCCTTAAGATCAATGCTCTCTAGCACCCTCCTCACTGCTTCTGCTCCGATTCCGGCCGTGAATACTTGGCCATACTTGGTAGATAGATTAAAATATTCTATCTCAGAGATTATCTGAAGTTTTCTAAGGCCTTTAAGCTCCTCTTTTGAGGCACGATAAATATTTTTTAGTTCTTCCACCTTGTCCTTTCCTTCCTCGGTATCTCCCGCGAAATTCTTGCTGATTTCTTTGGATTTGCTCTTGTATTCCTGTTCCAATCGTTCGAGGGCTTTTTCCCTCTCTTCTTCATGCACAGTCAACACGATATAGCTGGAAAAGTATATTACCTTCTCCAATTCCTGGACACCCACTCCCAGCGCCATACCGATCTTTGACGGCACGCCTCGCAAAAACCAAATATGGGAAACCGGAACCGCTAGTTTGATGTGTCCCATGCGCTCGCGCCGGACACTGCTCCTGGTAACCTCCACCCCGCACTTGTCGCAAACAATTCCTTTATACCGGATTCTTTTATATTTTCCGCAATAACATTCCCAATCTTTGGAAGGGCCGAATATTTTTTCATCAAAAAGGCCGTCACGCTCATACCTTTGCGTCCGGTAATTGATGGTTTCAGGCTTAGTGACTTCTCCGTGCGACCAGTCCAAGATATTTTCAGGACTCGCTATTGAGAGCTGGACGCTTTGGAAGTCGCCTATTCTAGTATTAATTATAGATTCCATATTTTTAATTATCTTAAGGTTTTTTAAATGTTTTAAACTTGAGTGGGTTCCTCTTCTGTCTTATTCTCTTCATCTTCACTTTCCTCTTTTCTGGCTCCTATCAATTCAACATTTAAAGAAAGACCCTTAAGTTCACTTACTAAAACATGGAAAGAGGCCGGCACGTTAGGACTCTTGATCGGCTCGCCCTTAATGATTGACTCATAGGCTTTTGACCTGCCCATCACATCATCCGACTTGATTGTAAGCATTTCTTGAAGCGTATAAGCGGCTCCGTATCCTTCCAGCGCCCAAACTTCCATTTCTCCAAACCGCTGTCCTCCAAATTGAGCTTTTCCTCCGAGAGGCTGCTGTGTAATGAGAGAATATGGCCCGATGGAACGCATATGGATCTTGTCATCCACCAAATGGTGAAGTTTCATCACATACATAACGCCTACCGTAGATTTATTGTCAAAATATTCACCTGTTCTTCCATTGATAAGCCGTACCTTTCCATCTTCCGGCAATCCGGCTTTTTTCAGTTCTTCTTTTATCTGTTTTTCTGTCACTCCCTCCAAAGCCGGAGTGGCTGCTTTATATCCAAGTTTCTTGGCTGCCCAGCCTAAGTGAGTTTCCAATATTTGCCCAATATTCATACGGCTTGCTACTCCCAATGGATTGAGAATCATGTCCACTGGAGTTCCGTCAGGAAGATGGGGCATATCTTCTACTGGAGCCACGCGTGAGATAACTCCCTTGTTTCCGTGCCTTCCCGCTAGCTTATCTCCGACAGAAATTTTCTTGAGTTGAGCTACGCTAACCTGGATCTGTTCGATTACCCCGGTCGAAAGCTTGTCTCCTTGCTCGCGCGAAAATATCTTTATGTCCACTACCTTTCCGTATTCTCCGTGGGGAAGATATAGCGAGCTGTCCTTAACATCCCGGGACTTCTCTCCAAATATCGCTCGAAGCAATCTTTCTTCGCTCGTCAAATCACCTTCTCCTTTGGGAGAAATCTTACCCACTAAAATATCACCAGACGCCACTTCAGCGCCAATTCTAATGATTCCGGTTTCATCCAAGTTTTTGAGCCGCTCTTCTCCGATATTTGGGATGTCGCGCGTCACAATTTCCGGACCAAGCTTAGTGTCTCGAACATCAATTGAAAAATCTTCGATGTGAACTGAACTATATCTGTCATCCTGGACTAATTTTTCAGAGATAATAATCGCGTCTTCATAGTTAGATCCTTCCCAAGGAATGAAAGCCACCAGGACATTTTGCCCCAACGAAAGTTCTCCATGGTCGGTAGAAGCTCCGTCCGCCAAAAGCTGCCCTTTTTTGACTAGCTGCCCCTTTTCCACTCGTGGCACCTGGTTCATGGAAGTAAAAGCATTGGATTTCACAAAAGTCTGCAATCGATATTCTCTTTTTAAATAAGGTTTTTTTGCTCCGATTGGCGCTTCTTCTTTGACAACAATATGATCCGCGTCTACTTCCACTACCTCTCCCTCCATTCTGGCAATGACTACTTGGCCCGAATCTGCCGCGGCTTTGTCTTCGATTCCCGTTCCAACAAGCGGCGCTTCCGGCTTTACGCAAGAAACGGCTTGTCTTTGCATGTTCGAACCCATGAGCGCTCGGTTAGCATCGTCATGTTCCAAAAAGGGAATCAAGGAAGTTGCCACTGAAATACATTGCTTGGCCGATACATCGATATAATCAAGCTTTTGGGGTTCAATTTCCGTCGGCCGCCCTTTCACTCTGGCGCCAACCATATCATCCAAAATATTTCCATCATCATCAATGGAAATTCCAGCGTGAGCGATATTTTTTCTGTCTTCCACCGTAGCGTTGATATATTCGATTTCCCGGCTAGCCCAAGGCTTGATTTTGACAGTTTTTTTGGATTTTTCCTTCACGATTGCCTTGGCCAATTTTTCATCGATCTTGGTTCCCGCCTTCGCTCCTGCCACCGCCTCATCCAAGATTCTTCCAATCAAATTTTCTTCCTTATTTTCTATTTCGCTATAAATCTTAAGGTAAGGGGTTTCCAAAAATCCATATTCGTTTATTTTCGTATAAGTAGCTAAATGGCCTACTAGACCGATGTTCGGGCCTTCTGGAGTTTCTACCGGACAGATGCGTCCATAGTGGGAATGATGGACGTCACGCACTTCAAATCCGGCTCGCTCACGCGTCAAACCTCCTGGCCCCATGGCGCTTATTCTTCTTTTATGTTCCAACTCTGCCAAAGGATTGACTTGATCCATGAATTGAGATAGCTGTGAACTGGAAAAAAATTCTTTGATAGCGGCCGCGATCGGACGGG
>Ga0209639_1002284_pt1 | contig 15669 bp, 18 predicted proteins | sample EPASupsiteHSE605_FD_187268 | JGI IMG/M metagenome (GOLD analysis project Ga0209639, IMG submission 187268) | Bioremediated contaminated groundwater from EPA Superfund site, New Mexico - Sample HSE6-05 (SPAdes) (version 2) | ecosystem: Environmental > Aquatic > Deep subsurface > Groundwater >...
TGCCCTGAAGGCTCTCCAAAGAGTTGGGAAGCATGATATGGGCCATTCCCCCAATCTGGGATAACGAATCATAAACACATACCCCGATACACGAACCCAGTCCTGCCGTCATCAGCTTGTCAGGAGCCTTGTCCACTTTGTAATCAGCCATTCCTACAATGATTGTCTTGCTCATATACCAAATACTCCCAATAATTTATCAAGAGAACCTTTACTCGGAATAAAGAAAAATTTCCCTTCCACTTCTTTAACCCCGGATAATTTCGTATCAATGATCAAAACGTCGTCATCGATTATTCCTTCTTCCAGCAGGACGCCGTCAATAATCGCACCGACCATGTCAATGGCCATGGCCGGAATTGACGGATGCAGGAGGACTCCGGAAAACTTGGACAATGCGATGATGAAGGAACTGACCAGAATATTTCCGACTTCCTGCAGCGCCGACTGCGCCATTTCGTCACTGAAGATATCCGGACGTTCCGGAAGTGAAAGCAGTTTTTGGGCTATGACCCTGGCACTTTCAATCGGGAGGACAAAAATAGCCTTTCCGGGTGCGTCCCCCTCGACTTTCAGATAAAGGGCCACCTGGACGGTATCGTATTCACCGAGCGCCTCGCCGAGTTTTTCGAGCGGAACAAGCCATACTTTCGGCACGGACATGTCTATTCTTGCCTGCAGCAGTTTAGAAAGTGATGTTGCCGCATGCCCGGAACCTATATTTCCAATTTCCTTTAAAGCTTCCAGCCTGATTGCAGATATCTCCATGTTCAAACCAGTCCTTTCTTACGCATCTCTCGTTGCAGCTCAAACACATAGGTAATAATTTTATCACGCGTTTTTTCAGAAATCTCATAAAACTCCGCAGAAACCAGATAAGAATCTTTTTCTTCTTCTTTCATGCAGCGAACGACAATTGCCGGAATCTGCATCGGCGTATCCCCGATGACAGGCTCCACCAAAACCGGTGTCTTTTCAGGTATGCACTCTCTAGCGTGAAAAAGCAAACCGCCGCCACTCAAATCATGCATAAATCCTTTCTGCTCTATCCCTAAACCGTTTCTCTCCACTATCCTGTATTGGAGAGGCCTAACCACCTGGACCCTGACATATTTTCTTCTTTGAACTTTGAATATTTTCTCGGGAAATTCGATGATAAACGTTGGAATAGGAACAGAAAACCTTTTAATCAGGACGGTCGAAAAGGAATACGCCGACAGGTCGTCGACAAATACCACTTCCAGCTGTGTTCCCTCTCGAAGCGGAATAAACTGGCCGTCAGCGACTGGTACCCCGATGGTTATGATTTTCTGCCCAACCTCTTCTACCCTGGTCTTATATCTGCCCTGATATTCTCCTTCAGGGACAACAATTTGGACACTTAAGCCTTCATATATTTTGTCTTTATAAAGCATCTTCATCACTCCCCAAATAGCTCTGACCAGGCTAGTCATATCGTTTGATGTCTGACGTTATCTTAATTTCATTATTTCAATTTCAGCAGAGAAGAAATAAATCCTCTGATTCCGCTGCTTTGAGTCGGAGGCTGCATATATACGCCTGCAACATTTCCGGCGATCCATTGCACGCAGCGATAGGCATAACTTTCAGGATTCGATAACCCGACTGGCTTCTGTTCCATCACGGAACGTCCGACTGATGGGTCGTCGTAAACCCATCCCAATAAACTGATGGGCATACCCAAAAACTTCGTAACCGCATGCTCCAGTCTTTCATAGGCCTGCTTGGCTTCTGCCTCACTCTTAACCCGATTCACCACAATGTTGAGATTCACTTTCCCGGTCGGACTTTTGATTGATTTGATCAGTCCATAAGCATCGGTCATGGAAGGCGGCTCCGGCGTCAGAACGAGAATGACATCATCCGCCGCGCTGATAAAGTTCAGTACGGTATGTCCTAAACCCGCTCCGGTATCAATCAGTAAAATATCTGCCATTTTTTCAAGGCGGCCAAGATTAACAAGAACATTTTTCAGCTGTCCTCTGTCCAAATTTGCGAGCTCTACCATTCCAGATGCTCCAGGCAATACTTTGATTCCTTTGCCAATCGGGTAAAGAATATCTTCAATTCTTTTTTCGCCAGTCAGCAGGTGTTTAATATTGTATTTCGGCGTGATCCCAAAAGCTACATCGACATTGGCCAGTCCAAGATCTCCGTCGAGAATAATCACCCTGTAATTGTATTCGGTCAGAGCAAGCGCCAAGTTCACCACAAAACTGGTCTTGCCCACACCGCCTTTGCCGCTGCTGACTGCAATAACCCGCATATTTCTTGGCATTGCAACTTCTCTTTCACTCGCCATCTGCCTGAGTATACTTGCTTGGTCATGCATATGGATTATCCTCCCCAAGAACGTACCGGGTTAGTTTCTCGGATGTAGCTGCATCAATATCATCCGGGACATTCTGTCCGTTTGTTAAATATGCAACAGGCAAATTGGTCTTTGCCAGAAGATCAAGTATGGAACCGAGAGAAAAGCTCTCATCCAGCTTTGTTAAGATCAGATGCGTGGATAACTCATTGAACCTTTCGTAAACTTTCATCTGGTCTGTCAGGTTGGTCGTGACACTCATGACAAGCATTGTCAGGTCAGGTTTGGCCTTGTCCAAAAAAGCTTCCAGTTCATCCATATGAAGGTCGTGCTGTGGACTGCGTCCGGCTGTGTCAATAAAAATAAGTTCTTTGTCGGCATGGATATCAATCGCTTCCTTCAACCCTTCCGGCGTCATAACGACTTCAACGGGAACACCGATGATTTCTCCGAAAGTTCTGAGCTGTTCGACCGCCGCTACTCTGAATGTGTCGGCAGTCACCAGTGCCACCTTTCTTCTTTCAATGATGCTGAAACCTGCTGCAAGCTTCCCAATGGTTGTTGTTTTCCCGACTCCGGTGGGTCCTACCATCGCGACCACCAGTGTCCTGGATTTGCTAGGCCTGATAACCTCGGTATTTGAACATAATCTTTCTACTTGATTTTTCAAAAGTTCAAATACTTTTGCATTGTTTTTCCACTGGTCTTCGGCAAGATCGTTTCTGATAGGTTCGAGCAGCTCAGCGGCAGTCTCTCTGCTGGCTCCTCTGTCCGTCAGAAAATTAACCCAGTGGGAGTAGGGTTTGGATTCAGCACTGCTGCTTAAGTCCCCTTTGGTGATATGCCCTTTGATTTCTTTTAAAATATTGTGCATCTGTTTGATTTCGGACTGGGCATCATCGGAAATACTCTGCTCTCTAGTGTTTTCATTTTCTTTTTCTCTGTAAGCTTCATAGGCCTTTTTTATCGCATCCGTATTAACAACTTTGACAGGTTCATCCTCCGGCTTCATCGCGGCATAATTTTGCTGTCTTTCTTCAATCGCTGCGGTAATTTCCACTTTTGTACGCGCAAAAAAGCCCAGGAATCCGCCTTCTTTAATCTGGCGGGTCTGCAGAATCACTGCCTCCGGCCCAAGCTCCCGTTTAATCTTCCCCATTGTATCTGCCACATTGTCACCGACGAACCGTTTCACCCTCATTAATCCAACACCACCATTCCAAGAGCCTGAACCTCTATTCCCTGTACAAGTTCATTATAAGACAGGATGACCAGGTGAGGAAGCTGACGCTCTGTCATTCTTTTTAAACTTATCCTGACCACAGGAGCACACAACATTACGGGATTGTGTCCCTGCAGCATAATTTTTTCTACTTGGGCGCCTATCCTTTTTAAGAGCTTCTGTATGACATTCGGATCAATATTCACGTAACTGCCGAAGTCCGAGGGGCGAAGATTATCTAAAATCATCTGCTCAATCTTGGGCTCAAGCGTAATTACTGGCAATTTTTTTTGAGGATTCAGGAAGGGCTGTACAATCTGGCGGGCCAAATTCTGCCGGACATATTCGGTGAGCCTGTCGATATCTTTTGTCAGAGGGGCACAATCAGCAAGCGTTTCCAGGATCGTCACCAGATCTTTAACCGATACTCTTTCCCGCAGCAGGTTGCTAAGTACCTTCTGAACCTGCCCTAGACTAAGCAGGTCGGGAATAAGCTCTTCGACAACTGCCGGCGACTGTTCCTTGGCATGATCAATTAATTTCTTCACATCCTGCCGGCTAATAATCTCATGGGCATGCGTTTTTAGAACTTCCGTCAGATGGGTGGCGAGTACAGTCGGTGCATCGACGACGGTATACCCGGAAAGTTCAGCCTGCTCTCTGACCGACGCGTTAATCCATTTGGCATCAAGACCAAATGCCGGTTCTTTTGTCGGAATGCCCTGGATGGAATCATCCTCAATTCCCCCACTGAAGGCCAGGTAATGATCGGTCATCAATTCCCCGGAAGCAACCTCGGCGCCTTTCAGTTTGATCGTATACTGATTCGGCTGCAGATTCATATTATCCCTGACCCTGATCACCGGAACGATAAATCCGAGTTCCCCGGCCAGCTGCCTGCGGATCAGAATAATCCTGTCCAGAAGGTCCCCGCCCTGACCGGCGTCAACCAGCGGAATCAGCGCATAGCCGATTTCCAGTTCCATATGATCAATTCCAAGCATATTCATTACATTTTCAGGCTTTTTGGTCTCGTCAATATCGCTTCTAACCGCTGCCTCCGATTCTTTCTTGGCTGCCTGAGCAGTGTTGCGCTGAAGGTAGTAACCCATTCCTGCTGTAGCGGTGGCGAACATCAGCATCGGTACCTGGGGCATGCCAAAAATTGCAAGAGCTACCAATACCCCAGAAGTAATATAAAGCGCCTTTGGAGTCCTGAACAGCTGTTTGGCCAGATCCTGCCCTAGGTTACTGTCTGATGCAGCTCGGGTTACGATAAGGCCAGTAGCGGTTGAAATCAGCAGCGCCGGGATCTGGGTTACCAGACCGTCTCCGATTGTCAGCAGCGTGTAGGTGTATAGAGCGTCGGTGACCGCCATACCCTTGGTTACCATCCCGATAATAAAGCCGCCGATAATGTTAATTAGCAGGATAATGATTGCCGCAATGGCATCCCCTTTGACAAACTTGCTAGCGCCGTCCATCGCACCGTAAAAATCTGCTTCCTGCTGGATATGCAGTCTTCGGGCTCTAGCTTCCTGATCCGTGATGATGCCGGCGTTCAGGTCGGCATCGATGCTCATCTGTTTCCCGGGCATTGCATCCAGGGTAAAGCGGGCCCCAACTTCGGATACGCGTTCCGCACCTTTGGTGATGACCAGAAACTGTACCACGACCAGGATACAGAACACAATAAAGCCAACAATCGGATTTCCTTGGATGACAAACTCTCCAAACTGCTGAATGACCTGCCCCGCCTTAGCCTCGAGTAAAATCAGTTTCGTCGTGGAAAGATTCAGGGCAAGTCGGAACAGTGTCATGGTCAGCAGCAAAGAAGGCAGTACGGAAAACTCCAGTGGATCCTTTGTAAAGACAGCCAGCAGAAGAATCAGAACTGATCCAGTAATGTTTAAGGTAATAAGAAAATCAAGCCAGCCTGCGGGTACGCCAATGACCATGACAATAATAATGCCGACAATGCTGATGGCTGCGATAATATCCGTATTTCTTGCTAATCTGCCCGCGCGAGTTGTCGTGGCCATTTTGCCATATCCTCCTTTACTTGATTCTGTGTTTTCAATAATGATCCTTGAATATATCTATTATACTATTGGCTAAAGAAAAATCGCTTTTCGGGTAGGTCTCCGTAATATATAGCCGCTTTCGGCCATTGCGTCCTCCTTGACACAAAAGGCCGCGCTACGCACTCCATGCTCCGCTGACGCTGGCTATATATTACGGAGACTTATCTCTGAAGCTATCTTTGTTTTGGGTATTTCTTCAAGAAGTTTACTGTTTGCATGTTCTCATAGCTTGGAATGGATCTGCAAGTACATAATTCCACAATGGCATACAACGTGAATGAGCTTACGTTCAATTCGGGGCAAAAAAGCTAGGCCCTAATAAGCATAAGATCAGTCTGCGTGCCACAGTTCCGCGGCGAGCGGAGCCTGGATGGCGCAGCGCGGCCTTTTGCGTCAAGGAGGACGCAATGGCCGAAAGTGGAATTGTGGCATGCAGACTTGCCCCGACATAATGGTGCCAGCTCCCGCTACGCTGAATAGGATCGTCTCTTTTTGTTAAGACGGAAGACAAACGCGAGGACTTCTGCGACTGCCTTGTATAGTTCCCTTGGCACGGACTGCCCAAGCTCAACCTGGGAATAAAGCGATCTGGCCAAAGGCTTGTTTTCCATAATCACAATATTGTTTTCTTCGGCAACCGCCCTGATTCTTAAAGCCATTTCATTCTGCCCTTTGGCGACGACATAGGGAGCAGGATATTTGGCTGTATCATACTTTAGGGCGACTGCATAATGTGTCGGGTTCGTAATAACGACATCGGCCTGCTTGAGATCCTCCATCATTCTGCGCATGGCCATCATGCGCTGGCGTTTCTTAATCTGGCTCTTAATGAGCGGATCTCCCTCAGTCTGTTTATATTCTTCTTTGATTTCTTCCTGGGACATTCTGAGGTTTTTCTCATAGTCCCACCATTGATAAAGGAAATCGGCAAACGCAATAACCAGAAAGGCCAGCGCTATTTTCCAGGCCATTTCAAACAATAACCCGCTTAGGAAAATGAGGGACTGACCAACTTCTGCTCCTTGCAGTGCCGAAAATACATCGATGTTTTTTCGAATGACATCGATAAGAAAATAACCAATTACCAGCACTTTGAACAAGGACTTAACCAAATTGACCAGGGCCTTTAGACCAAACATTCTTTTGACCCCTTCAACAGGACTCATTCTTGAGAATTTCGGGATCATAGGCTCGGTAATGAACACCGGCCCCGTTTGCAGAAAATTTACGGCAAAGGCGATCGCCAGCGCGACAGCAAATACCGGAGCCAGGATCAGCAGGCACTGCCAGGAAACATCGATGACAACCTTCCAGAGGGACTGAATATTCCAGTCCACGGAGAGACTTGCTGTATACGTAAAAATGTTAGCTAACCTTTGAAACATATATGGCAGCCATATTTTCAGCAAACCGATAATTGCCAGGAGCATTACCGCCGAAGTCAGTTCCTGACTTTTAAGTATCTGGCCTTTTTTACGAGCGTCCTGCTTTTTCTTGGGAGTCGCCGGGAACCTTTTCTCAGCTATACACTCCACCCCCTGAACAGTTCAAAAATCCATTGCATCGTAATATCGAAAACTCTCGATACCGTATCTCCAAAGAAAGCAATCATCAAATACAGCATGGCCAAGCCAAAAATGATCTTTACCGGGAATATCACGGAAAACATATTCAGCTGCGGTACGATCTTCGCTAAAAGGCCGACACCGACATCCGCCAGTAATATGGCGCCAAAGACCGGCATTGCAATCTGCAGCGATAAACTTAAGACCTTCCCGGTAATTTCAATAAAAAATTCTGCGCCATAGTTCACCCCGGCAGGATTAATCGGCAGGAACTCATAACTTTTGGTCACCGCAGCGATGATATAGTAATGGGAGTTTGTGGCCAGAAGCAGCATCGTTGCAATCATAGCCAGGAAACTTCCCGTCATCGGACTTTGCATACCGTTGATCGGATCGACAACATTCCCAGTCATAAACCCGAGTTGAAAATCAATCAGCTGCCCAGCTCCCTGCATGACCATGGAAAGCAAGTTGATAATGAATCCTATCGTAAGGCCCAGAAGCGTCTCCTTCACCAGAATCCCAATCAAAGGGAGCAATTCATTCGGTATGACAGGGTTTTGGGCTTGAATCAGTGGGTATACTACAACGGACAGTCCTGCGGCGAGACCAAGTCTTATCATCGCCGGAACGCCTTTTGCGCCGAACACCGGAGCAAGCATGACCATTCCTGCCCAGCGGGAAAAGATAAGCATGAATAAAGTAAGATTCCACTGTAAGTAATCAGACAGGTTCAAGTTACTTCCTCCATTGGGCTGCTTTTAATACCGGGCATATGTGGCAATCTCAGTAAAGAGCGTTGCCGTGTAAGTGGTCATGACATTTAGCATCCAGGGACCCAAGATAAGTAGAATCACGGCAACTCCCAATAATTTTGGAATAAAAGACAGCGTTTGCTCCTGTATTTGCGTCATGGCCTGGAAAATACTCACAATAAGACCGATAAGCAAGCTTACTGCTAGGACCGGTCCGCCAACAATGACTGCTATCGCTATTGCTTCTTTGGCCATAGCAAGAATTTGATTTTCAGACATTCCATTTCACCTCTGGCAAATTTCTTGGAAATCCATTTAACTGAAACTTGAAACCAGAGACTTCACCACCAATGACCATCCGTCAACCAGAACAAACAGTAATATCTTGAACGGCAGGGAAATCATCATCGGAGGCAGCATCATCATCCCCATCGACATCAACGTACTCGATACAACCATATCGATAATAATAAAAGGAATAAAAATCGCAAAACCCATCTGGAAAGCCGTCTTTAATTCACTAATGACAAAAGCCGGGATTAAAACATACGTCGGTATATCCCCATACGTTTTGGGCTGCTCAATTTTTGCCATATTCACAAACAACGCCAGATCTTTTTCTCTGGTTTGTTTAAACATAAACGTTCGCAACGGCTGTTGGGCTTTGTCCAGGGCTTCCTCCTTCGTTATCTGGCTTTGCAGGTAAGGCTGAAGCGCATTGGTATTAATTTCGTTGAACGTTGGCATCATGACAAAAAAAGTAAGAAATAAGGAAAGTCCGATAATGACTTGGGTAGGGGGCAGCGTTTGTGTTCCCAGCGCATTACGGACAAAAGATAAAACGACAACAATCCGGGTGAAAGAAGTCATTAATACCAGAATAGCCGGTGCAAAGGAAAGGACAGTAACAAGTAAAAGGATCTGAACCGCTGAGCCAGTCTGCCCTACATCAAGTGTTATGTTCATTTTTTCTCCTCCTTGAGATAGTACTCAAGTTCAGCAGAGAACGATTCATTCTTTTGCTTCCTTCTTAACCTCTTCCAGATGCCGGACATCCATCTGTCCATTTTTTCCTGCGGTTGTCGGGCAATTTCTTCAAGAATTTCAGCAGCAACATCAAGATCGTCAATCTCGGCCACCTTTGTGATATGATGATCCGTCCCGCCAAGCACCTGAATCTTACCGGCAATTTCGACCAAAAACAGGGTCTGTTGGCCGTTTAAGACCTGCCGGTCAAGGACTCTTACCCACGGAGACTGAATATTGCGCACCGAAAAGCGATTCAGACGTTTCATCAGCCATAAGGCCACGACGAGAATAATCAGAAAGACGACAATCATCCCGATCAGACCGGCCCAGGAAAAAGGTTCCGTTGCGGTTGTCGCTGATGCTGCAGCTTCTGAAGCACCCGGATAAGGCTGATTTTCATATCCGTTCATGGCTATTTCAGCGCCTTGGCGATCGCTTCAAGTACTCTTTCCGCTTGGAAGGGTTTGACAATAAAATCTTTTGCTCCGGACTGGATAGCTTCAATAACCATGGCCTGCTGACCCATTGCACTACACATGATGACTTTGGCCTGCGGATCCTTGGTTCTGATCTCTTTCACAGCCTGAAGCCCATCCATTTCGGGCATTGTAATGTCCATAACCGTGATATCCGGTTTCAATTCCATGTATTTGTCGACACCAACCATCCCGTTTTCTGCCTCACCGACAACCTGATAGCCATTATTGGCCAGGATATCTTTGAGCATCATTCTCATAAATGCGGCGTCATCAACAAGCAAAACTGTTTTACCCACTACTCTTCCTCCTTGATCTAGTTTAATGTGTCGATTCTTTCATTTGGATTCACAATTTCTGTGATACGGATTCCAAAGGTCTCGTTGATTACGACAACCTCGCACTTGGCGATAAGTTTGCCGTTAACAATCATATCGACCGGCTCGCCTGCCAGGCGGTCAAGTTCAACGACGGATCCGGGTCCCAAATCCAGGATTTCCTTGATCGTTTTTATTGCTTTACCGAGCTCAACATTGACCTGGAGCGGAACATCATAAATCAGTCCCAGATTGCTTGGCAGACCTGCGAGCCCCCCCGAAGAAAGCGGTGCAAACTGCGCCGGCTGCACAAAGGTCGGTTGAACCCTCTGGGAAGGGAAATCCACAGGCGGCTGCCATATTGTCTCCATCGGCGAAGGTGGCGGAGCCTGCGACTTCGGTATCTGCGGCTCAGGCTGTACAGACATGGCTGGTGCAGTGTATTGAGGCTCCGGCACTGTCTCCTGTACCGGCGAGGTATACATTTGTCCCAGAAGCCTGTCGGCCATGCCTTTGGCAACTTCAAACGGGAGCACCTGAATCAGAACGCTGTCAATGATTCCTTCTATGATCATTCTAAAAGAAACTCTGATCAATGGTTCATCAGCATTCAGATTCTTGCTTAACTCATAAACCTCATTCTCCTCCTCCGCTACGATGACGCGGGGAGGCGTGATGTCCACAACCGAATTGAACATCGTGGACATGGATGTGGCTGCCGATCCCATCATTTGATTCATGGCCTCTGAGATACCGCTTAACTGGATATCAGATAGTTCATTTGTCGGACTCTTGCCGGTCCCCCCCATCATCAGATCCACAATAATGGAACCGTCTTCGCGGGAAAGAACCAGCATATTGGATCCTTCAATCCCTTTTTTATATTTGACATCAATGAGAACATGCGGCACAGGATAATCTTCAAATATTTTCTGCGCTGTGGTCAGGTCAACTTTTGGAGCAGTTATCTCTACGCGCTTTCCGACAAGTTGAGATAAAGTTGTTGCCGCTGTCCCCATCGATATATTCGCAATTTCCCCCATGGCGTCTTTTTCCATATCGGTAAGCTGAATAGTCTGGCTGCTACCTGAAACAGGCTCGTCGGCCTCTTGGGAATTGATATCCATCGAGCCGGACAGCAAGGCATCTATCTCCTCCTGCGAAAGCATTCCGTTACCCATCCTCATCCCCCCCTTTTTTAATGACATCCGTAATCTGCACTGCCATTCTGTTTCCGAATAAACCAGGCATTCCTCTGAATTTGATGTATTCTCCGACGTAGACAGCAAGAGAATCCTTGATGCCCTGATTCAGAGGGATCACGTCCCCCCGTTCCAGGTTGATCAGATCCTGTATGGTAATCTGGGCTTTGCCGATAATGGCTTTCATCGGTACTCTGGCCCATTCAATCTTTTGCCGGATCAACTCTCTTTCCTCAGGGGATATGACCTTCCCTCCCGAAGAAAACAGCAGCAGATTATTTAATTTTTCTAAAATTGGTTTCATAACAATATAAGGAAGACAAACATTGATCATCCCAGACTGCTCTTCAATCTTCACCTCCATGGTCACAACAACCACCATTTCGTTTGAAGCAACAATCTGGGTAAACTGGGAATTTGTCTCCACATTAATTAGCTGAGGATTACCTTCAAAAATTTCAGCCCAGGCTTCCCCCATTAACTGAACAATCTTGCTGAGCCGGCTGACAATAATCTTACGTTCGATTTCCGTCAAATCACGGTTTTTGGCCGGTTCCATCCCATGTCCGCCGAGCAGTCTGTCCACCAGAATGAAGGCCAGTGAAGGACTGAGCTCGAGCAGACCGTTTCCTTCCAGCGGCGGCATGCTGAAAATTCCAAGGATTGTCGGATAGGGCAGAGAACGGATAAATTCATCATAAGTTACCTGCTCGGTAGACAGCACTTTGGCATCTACAGCAGTGTGCATGTTCCCAGCCAGAAAAGTCGCCAGTGAGCGGCAAAAATTTTCATGGATATTCAGCAAGGAGTTCAACTGTCCTTTGGAAAACTTGTTGGGCCTTTTAAAATCATAAACTTTAATTTTATGAGGGCTGGACATTTTTATGGTTTCTTCATCAACTGAGCCGTCTGATAATGCATTTAGCAAAGCATCGATTTCCGCCTGGGATAATACTTCACCCATCCAATCCCTCCTCCTTTTAAACCATTTGAGATTTGTTAATCATAAATGAAATTTTTGAACAATACTTCTTTGATCTGGTCACCGCAGACATTATTCAGCTCGGTCAGCAGCTCCTCTTTGAGTTTTTCACGTCCTTCATTTGTCCGAATATCGTCAATTCCTTTCGAACCAATCACGGAAATGATACGGTCTCTCAAGAATATCTCTTTTGCAGTAATCTTCTCTTGAGATTTCTTGTTCACGCCTTCCAGCACAATATTCGTCTTTACCATTCCACCTCCGTCGAGGTTGATCATGAATTCGTCTTCCATTTCAATCAGCGGTCCGACTTCCTCCGTAACTTTTTCGACCTGTGCGGTGCCAGAACTGGAACCCGGGAAGATTTTATCTTTAGCAATCGTGCCGCCTACGCCAAGCCCTGCTCCGATAACAATAAAGATAAGGGGTACAATAATTCTTTTAATTTTCATTACTACGGGTTCCTCCTCTGAATTCTGGATGGCAGCGTCTTCGAAATTCTGCAATCCTTTCGATGAGCTCATCAATGGATTCTTTGACGACGTATTTCTTTTCAGTGGTCAGTGTAATGACCGTGTCGGGAGTAGCCTCCGCCGTCTCAATCAAGTCGGGGTTTATTGTAAATTCTTTGTTGTTCAGTCTTGTCAAATAAATCACATCAATCCTCCTGTCATTTCCAGCCTCTGAGGTTCTGGGCAATTTCATCAATCTCAGATTGTTCTTTTTTTAATTGTGTCATATAAAAAAGTCTTATTTTTTTTTCTTTAAGCCTTTTGTATTTTTCTGTTTTAATTCGGCATTCCAGCAGCTTTTCCCTTTGTTTTTCGACCCGAATATTTTGTTCTTCGACTTCTTTTTCTCGCTTCAGCAAAATATTCTTTTGATCATAACAGTATCTTTGCCAGAGGTTCAGTATCTGCGGCTCTTCAAGACAAGCTATTTTTTGTTTCTCGAAGGCCTTGTTCAAAAGCTGCGTTTGGAGATCCCTTTGTTCAGTCAAGTTGTGCAGCGTTCTGAGCTCCTGCGCCAGTAACCCCTGCTCGATGTCCATCTCCTGCTCGGCAAGCCGTAGAGAAGCCTCCAAACGGAATTTGAAAGGCATCACTTATCGCCCTCTTCAAAAACATTTTTCATGAAGCTCAGCATTTCGGCAAAACAGCATTTTTCATCCGTATTCTGACAGACGAAAGCGCGTATCTTTTCATGATGCTTGATAGCCTGGTCAATCCGACTGCTGCTTCCCGCCACATAGGCACCGATGTCAATCAAGTCCTTGGCTTCGTGGTAGACTGCGAGATGCTCCCGGATTTTCCCGGCGAGTTCCCTGACCTGCGGATCCGCAACATCGCTCATTAAGCGGCTGATGGATTGCAGGATGTCGATGGACGGATAATGGTTTTTCGACGCCAGTTCCCTGGTCAGAACAATATGGCCGTCCAGTATTCCCCTTACAGCATCCGCAATCGGTTCATTATGGTCATCACCGTCAACAAGGACGGTATAGATCCCTGTAATACTTCCTTTTTCGGATAGACCAACCCTTTCCAACAGTTTTGGCAGCATGGCAAATACCGACGGAGGATATCCCCTGGTTGCCGGAGGTTCTCCGACTGTTAAGCCTATCTCCCGTTGGGCCATCGCGAAACGGGTCACGGAGTCCATCATGAACAGCACATTTTTACCTTTGTCGCGGAAATATTCGGCGACCGCAGTTGCCGTGAAGGCGGCTTTCATTCTGACGAGAGCAGGTTGGTCGGATGTCGCGACAACGATCACAGACCGGGATAGACCCTCTTCTCCAAGGTCTTTCTCCATAAAATCCCGCAATTCCCGTCCGCGTTCCCCAACGAGCGCAATCACGTTCACATCGGCTTCCGAATTCCGGGCCATCATCCCCAAAAGGGTGCTTTTACCGACACCTGATCCGGCAAATATCCCCATTCTCTGGCCTCTGCCCATTGTCAGCAGCCCGTCGATGCCTCTAACCCCAACGTTAAGAGGCTCACGAATACGCGGTCTGAACAGCGCACTGGGTGGCTTATTATGAAGCGGATACGATTGATCCGTATTCAAAGGTCTGCCATCAAGCGGCTGACCAAGTCCGTCAAGGATTCTGCCTAGCAATTCAGGCCCGACTTTGACATTCAGCGTTTCATCCTGGGGGATCACCTTATCGCCCGGGGCTACACCTTCCAACTCCCCGAGGGGCATAAGCAGTGTTTTTGTTCCTCTGAAGCCAGCGACCTCAGCAGGGATCGCTTTGGAGTTCGAAGCCATAATATGGCAGTATTTTCCGACGCTGGCCCTCGGGCCATCCGCCTCAACCAAAAGGCCGCTGATTTTAGAGACTAATCCCCGGGCCGAAATAGGCTCGTATTGTTCAATTTTCTGGGCCAGTGCCTTCCAGTCGGCCATACTTCAACTCCTCCTTGAGGTATTTCTCTATCTTTTCCAGCTGCAGTTCGATCCGGGCATCAAATATTCCCTCGGAACATTCCAAAAATGCATCTCCGGCCTTGAGCGTTTCATCGACAATGACCGGATAACCAGGTTTGTACTCAGCCGGGAGATCTTTATACCAATCCCAATCTTTACTGGACAGGTGAATTTTTATGCTCTGTTTGTCACTGGGCAGCAGGGTAAGATTCTTGATGATGCCCAAAAGAATTTCAGGATCGATGTCCAATGAGGTATGAATAATTCTGCTGCAAATCTTCAGGCAAAGGTCTGCCAGTTCCCTGTCTGCTTTATTGAATTCATCCGCCAGGATCTTTTGGGCCATCTCCAGATAGTTTCTGGCCTGCTGGGTAATCACGTCGGCCTGAGACTGAGCTTCTTCAAGCCCCTTATTATAACCTTCCGTGAAAGCGACAGGTGCAATCTCGCTTTTGACTTTTTCCTGATACTCGACGGTTAAGGCTTCGCTTTCCTTCCGAGCATTTTCAATGATTTCAGCCGATGTTTTTTGGGCTTCGGCAATCAGCTCATCGGCTTCAGCCCTAGCTTTCGCCAGGATATCGGAGACCTCCGGTCCCCAGTCTTCCTCTGCAACCGAAGCCGTTTCAGTCACACACTGCTCCATGACCGTACGGTCCTCAGTAACGGACAGCACAGCCAAGGCAGACGAAGTATCGTAAACATCCGTCCTATTTCTGTATTTCTCCGGATCAGGTGACTCCAGAATACGCGGAGAAGTAATTTCAATGACTTTGCTCTTCAGAACTGAGGTTTTAGTAGATAATTTCATCTGCACCACCTCTGGAGATCACAATCGCTCCAGCTTCCTCCAGCTTACGAATTACTTTGACAATCTTCTGCTGGGCCTCTTCAACTTCACGCAGCCGAACGGGGCCCATAAACTGCATATCTTCCTTCAGCATACCGGCAGATCTGCTGGACATATTCGTGAGAATCTTCTGCGTGACATCTTCGTTGGAACCTTTCAGGGCTAAGGCAAGGTCCTTGCTTTCAACTTCACGCAGCACCAGCTGAACAGAACGATCGTCAAGCAGGATGACATCATCAAACACAAACATCTGCCGCTTAATCTGTTCGGCGAGATCCGGATCATCCATTTCCAGAACATCCATGACGGTTTTTAACGTACCAGGATCTGCCCTGTTAAGCATATCAACGACAGACTGCATCCCGCCTGAAGATGTATAATCTGTCGGGGCAAGATTGGAGATTTTGTTTTCAAGGACC
>Ga0209639_1002288_pt1 | contig 15611 bp, 9 predicted proteins | sample EPASupsiteHSE605_FD_187268 | JGI IMG/M metagenome (GOLD analysis project Ga0209639, IMG submission 187268) | Bioremediated contaminated groundwater from EPA Superfund site, New Mexico - Sample HSE6-05 (SPAdes) (version 2) | ecosystem: Environmental > Aquatic > Deep subsurface > Groundwater >...
ATGGAGAAATATTGAATCACATCACCCAAAAAATAGTAACCGTCAAAGCTCAACCAACTCTGAAAATGGCAGAGCTTATTTCAAAATTAAAAATACCGCACTAAAAAGGACAAGTCAGGTGGATAAGCTTGATATGCTTAACACTGTTACTTGTTTCATAACGCAGGTAGTATACCCCTGTTTGCAGATTTCCACCTGAAATTGAAAGTGTATGCTGACCCTCAGTATTGTAAGTTGAAATTAACTTACCGGTAGCATCAAAAAGTGATACTTGTTTAATTTCTCCCTGTAAATTAATGACAAGATTTTCATTAAACGGATTTGGAAAGCATTGGATTTTGGCATCCCCTTCATTTGTAACATCCTCAATTCCAATATTTCCACCACTAAAAACACCCGGAGGAAATTTGATATAATCAACCCAGGCACAATCACTGCCACCCTGATCCTGAACATCCTTTTTGTAATTCCATGTAAATGTATGAGATCCTGCAGTTACATAATATTTGTACCGGGTCCAGGCAACTTCACCATCAACTTTTTTCTTTGAAGTATTGTCTATTTTAAATTCAAAGTAATCGTAATTTGTACCATACGGATCGTTTTCGCACGATACTTTTGCATAAAAACTAATGGTATCTGCCTGAAGGACATTCATAACAACCTCTAAAGTGGAGATTTGATTATCCGTAATTACGCCTGATTTTGCTGCACATATACTTTCATATTTTTCGGTTGTAGAAATTGTCCAGTTGCTATTACCACTTAAGTTCCAGGGAACTTTTGTGAATGTACCGGTTTCAAAATCTTCGTATACAATTCCGATTACCTGATTAAAGGTTTTTTGATTTGCAAACTCTCCCGATACTGCACTAAACACAAACTGAAGATTTGTGCCAGCAGCAATTGATGAAGATGCACTAACCGTAAAAGAAACCGAATTTGTATTTCCTGCAGCTAGATCACCTGCTAAAATTGTATCATTACTCACAATACTTATATCCGGATTTGTACACTGCAAAATCCCTTTTACATTTGGAGCCAACGCATGCCCGTTATTGAGAAAGCTAAACGTAAGCACAGCCGTTTCATTCGGATCCAGCTTACCGTCATTATTTCCCGAAACAGTATCTTTTACAACCCAGTTTCCAATGCTAAATGAAGGGGAATTTGCAAATACAGAAGTATTCGAGTTCCAAGTGTTTCCTGCATTATCTTTAATAGCCAGTGCGAGATTTACTACATGCTGATCCGGAACATTGTTTGCCAGCTTTAGCTTAAATGCGTTTGCCACAAAAGAGGTATCGTTTGCATTTATAGTTCCCCAATAAGCACTATCCTGAATTATCGTTAAATATGGATCCGAAGATGTTATTTTTACATAAACACCTGTTGCAGAACCCACCCCCATGTTTTTAAGGTTCAAATCCAATGTAAATTGTTCGTTATAATCTGCTTTTTGATTATTATTTCCCAACGCATCATTAATACGGGTTGAATTAAGTAAAACAAATGGCCCCGAAGCTACAACAATCTGACATTGTCCCTGATAAGGAAGATAATTGTAAGAAGTAACCACAACATCAATCGTATCAATAGCACTTAAAGCAGAAAAACTTAGCAGTGCTGTTCCATTTGAAACCTGAGCAGTGGAGATAAGCTGTCCGTTAATGGATAATGCTACACGGGCACCTTCCGAATTACAGTTTACAACCATTTGTGTTGCACCCATAATCACAGTGTTTGGATGCGTAACCATCATAACTTTCGGAGTATCTGTACGAACCATTAATGATGGATCACCAAAAATATTCCAGGTATCTGTCATATTGTCGCCCTGGGTTCCATAAGTATCATTCATTTTCATACATCCACTCATCGATAACCCGCCGAATGTACGTTTAATGTTTGTAGCAATGTTTTCGGTAAGAACGTCCACCATTTCATCCTGTGCTTCCATTGGAGGACTCCAGCTTTGATTAATTGTTGACATCAAGGTAGCAACTGCTCCTACAGGTTGTCCATTTGCATTCGTAGCTCTTGTCCAAACTTCGGCAAAACAAGTTTGACCTACAAAATTTCCGTTCACACAGGCTACTGACCAGATAAATGGCAGCATCCCAACATTATTCAATGCACTTACCTGAGTACTTGAAAACCCAGTAGTTACAAACGAATCATCACTTCCATGGCCTGTGTATAAAATAATTCCGGCTCCCTGATTAACTTTATCAGATAGAGAACCTGGTATTGGATCTCCATTAGCATCTTCTCCGCCCTGACTTCCATCGTAAAGCTCCGCACCTTCCGCATATTGATATGCAAGCAAATCAGTCCTCATATTACGTTGATGTTGCCAATCCATTTCATTATCATCTCCGGGACCTTCCGTAGAACCAATTGAAATTGATTTATTTAGCCAGTTTGTTGTTGTTGTAGGGTTTTTCTCATATTCTAAACTACGCTTTACCATCGTTTCCACATGAGCAATGGTTTCTGCTGAAAAACGTCCAACATAAATTTCCGGATAATGATCATTTCCTGTCAGATATGAATAAGTATTATCAGAACCACCTCCCGAAACAGTAAAGGTTGGCACCTGTGCAGCATCGCCAACCAACAACAAATAAGTTAATCCATTGGTTGTATAATAATTCTGAACATAGTTCTTAATTGCAGTATATGTTGACCCGGCGGTAATAACACTTACCATTTCTGTTGCAATTCCACTTTTGTTTTTCCATTCAACAAAGGGCTGCATGGCACTCATAAATGGCTCATAGCAAATAATCAACATCTTTCCTTGTTCTGGAACTGCATTGTATTTTGCGCTTTGATAATTCAGAAACTGATGTGTGTAAACCTGCGCAAACTCTTCATTGGTTCGATGAGCTGAATTTCTGGCCAATGGATTTATTCCATTATCTGAAACCTTTTTCACCTTAATTGTCAGTTGTTTATATACTCTCAAAATCTTTGTTACCGGATTGTATTGAAAAGGGTATATATTCACGGACTGACCTCTGTAATCTCTTAAAATGTACGGAGATGACAATGCAGCAATGGTTCCGGGAAAAAATTCATTTGTTGAATACTGCTTCCCATAAACATACGGGATTTCAGAAGGTTTTTGATCGCGGGTAAGGTTTCCCTTTGAAGGAGCCAATTCTACGTTCGGATAATCTTTATAACTCGATGCAATAACTTCTATTTCCATTTCGGCAAGATCCGGAATGATTACAGATGTAGAAAGTTTGAGAACTTCGGGTGCCCCTTTAAGTAATACTTTTGAAGCGCCATCCAATATAAGAGAGGCCGAATTCCCTCTTGGAGTTATTACATTCCTAAATTGAAAGTCAGTCACTGTAACTGTAAAAACCGTTTCATCAGCTTTAGCCGAAACCAGTGAGATTTTTGCATTTGTTTCTTTATTCCCTTGTGCAAACAATGAAATACTCATTACTGCCCAAAATAAAAAGAATAATGGGATTTTCGTCATGATTTAATTTCGGTATTAATGATTTAAAATAATTCTTTTCACAAGTGTTTGTTCTCCCGATTTAATCACGCACATGTAAGATCCGGACGATAAATTACTGATATCGAAAGAGTAATAATGCTGACCCGCATCAAGTTTTTCCGTGTTCCGAATATTTTGAATCACTTGGCCATTCATTGCTAACAAATTGATTGTCACATTATCCGATTTTTGCAAACTGAAACTTAAATTCAGAAAACCGGTGGTAGGAACAGGACTTAATATAAATTGACTAATATTCAGATTTTCAGACACTGAACTTCCCGATTGAAGAGCCGGAAGTACAACAAAATCTATCCAGCATGCATCAGCACCTTCAATTTGGTAACTATCTTTTTTATATCTCCACTTAAAAGTATGAGCACCCGTATTAATTGGGAAAGAGGCTCTTGTCCAGCCAATCTCTCCCGACCATTCTTGCTTCTTTACATTATCGATATAAAACATCAGTTTATCATAGTCATATTCACTTGAAACTTTGTAATAAAATGAAAGCGAATCAAATACAGTTGACGTAATTGCCAGTTGAAGAATTGACTCCTGCGAATCATCTATCGTGGCAGATCTTGCAGCACTACTCCCTTCATAAACAGTATCGTGAACCAAAGTCCATGGATGAGTCGCCGAAGCTGTATCCCAATTGTATTTTGTAAAGTTTCCGGTTTCAAAATCTTCTACAATCAATCCGATTGAGACCGGAAAAGCCTTTGAACCTGAATAATAACCGGCAATAGCATTAAATGTAAAGTTTACCGTTGTTCCGATTGTGACCGAAGAAGAAACCTGAACAGGTATGTCTATTGTTTGGGTTGCATTAACTTGCATAGATCCTATTGTAGCAGAAGTATTTGAAAGAACAACTGTTGATAATGAACTTGCTGAATTTAGCAAAGCGTTCTGTGCAATTGAATGACCATTATTGAGAACACCAACTTTTAAAATTGCACTTTCACCCGGATCGAGTCGATTATTGTTATTTCCTCCAGGCAATGGATCCGAGATTTCCAATGAAGTAATCTTTAATTCCGGAGCGTTTAAAACCAAAATTACCGGGTAACTCCAGCTATTCTGCTGGTTATCTTTCAGTTTCAGAATCATATTAACAACGTGCTGATCCTGAATATTATTCTTGGTAAAAAATGCAAATGCATTATTCATTGTAAAGGAAGCTCCACCTGCAATTGTTGAGACTGTTTCTGTTGAATCAGTAATCATAATATTTGTATCCGCAGTTGATAAAACTGCCTGCAATGAATTACTTGCACCAATACCAAAATTTTTGATTTCAACACTCATGGTTAATGTTTCTGCAGGATCAGGCTTTTGATTATTGTTTCCGGTTGCATCATCCAATGTATTGTTAACCAACGAAACATAAGGCCCTTGGGAATATTCTACAACCATTCTTCCGAAATAAGGTTGACGAAATTGAGCTGTTACTACTACATCGGCAGTATCAACAGTAGTAAATGGAATAATATTCACATTTGCAATTCCATTCGAATTTACCTGAGCTGCTCCATGTAAAACTCCATTCATTGAAATCGCAACGTATGAATAAGGTTCGGCATAAACCTGAACTGTATTTATTCCAATTGGCAATGTTGCAGGATGACTAACAGTTTGTACCTGTGGTATTTTCTGGTAAACCATCAATGAAGGATCTCCCATTAGCTGGTAAATTTCCCAATAATAATTGGTTCTGGTTGAGCCGGATGCTGCTACGGCCAGATTTCCTGCAAAAATCATTTGACCCTGAGCAGCATACCATTGTGAATACGGTTCATTATGAGTATGTAAAAGGCGGTCAAATGCTCCTAATCCACTGGTTGCATAGGTCGGATTCACCATTATCGAACTGGTTGTACCCACTGCCCAATAATAATCTTCGTCCCAGTAAGATAAATCTGAAGCACCGATATAACCTATTGCACCTTTTTTTGCTGCGCGGAGTAACGTTTCTCCCAAGCATGTTTGATCAAAAGAGTTTGACAAACAGCAATTGCCGATCATTAAAGGATATTTTCCCTGATTTTGAAGCGTGCTAACATCTGCATTACTAAACGAAGGATCACTCCAACTCGTTTCGGAACCATGCGCAGTATAATTAACAATAGAAACTCCATCACTTACTTTTTGGATAATTTGAGCAGAGACTCCTGTTCCGGATGTTGCCGGATATGGAAAAGAATCAACAACATACCCATTTGTACTATTGTAATAAGTTGAATTCAAATAATTTAATTGACCATTTCCATACGTTGGTGCATTTGTACCATCAACACCTGCAATTAGAATTGCCCTGTTTAGAAAACTCTTTTCAACCATTAGATACTGCTCATATTCAAGCGTTTTCTCAATTTGAGGATTAAGTTCATTTACATTCGTTGCCGAAAAACGTCCATAATAAAGTTCAGGAATAAAGTCGTTCGTATATTCCGCATAAAATAAGTCTGTTTTATGAGAGGTCGATGTTGTTCCGGTAAAAGTCGGGACTTGAGCAACATCTCCTACAATCAGGAGGAAAGATGGAGCCGGGTCAGCAGGAGTTGCTGAATTATAAAGAGTGGTAAGATAGTTCTTAATTGAGGTAGTGGTAGTTCCTACCTGAGCATTATTGGTATAGGCTTCAATAACTTTAAATCCTTTTTTGGTTTTCCATTGGATAAAAGGCTGCAATGCTTGCTGAAACATAGGATCCGCAACAATCACATATTTTACCGGAAAACGAGTCATTGTATCTTTCGGTATCGAAAATGAATTTAACAGAGCATCCTGAATAAATCCTTCATAAGGCGACGCAAATCGTTGTCTTTCAACAGTTGTTTTGGCAACATCTGAACCAGAAAAACGAACTTTTGCAACTATATTACTACGTATAATCAATTCATTTTGAACAGGATTATACGTAAATGGGAATACTGTTAATCTGTACAAATTAACACCTCTGTACTTTCCGAGTTTTTCTATAAAAACCGGTTCTCTTCCGTAAAACTTATCCGTATTGTAAATACTTCTGGTTAAGGCAAAATCAGGTTTATCTTTCCCATTTTTGGAAGCGGATAATTGTACCGGAATAATTTTTGAATTCCATCCCTGTTTTGATAATGAAATTTTTGATTCCTGAATAGCGTTTATTTCTAATACAATTTCTGCACCTTCCGGTACCTGGAAAACTTTTCGATATACTGGCAAATTTGGAGCTCCCGTTTCACTCCATGGAGTTAAATCGCTTGCTGTCAATTGTATAAAATTTCCATTCGCTGTAGTTAGCGGAGCCACTGTATAATTTTCAGTTTGAACTTTCACTTCAAAGCCAGAAAAGCCTGAGTCTTCAATCTTTAAAGCATTGCTTCCGGAGTTTAGTTTTTGACCAAACAAAATCCCTGAACACATTAATAACATGCCCAGAATAAAAAAACGTGAGTAATTGGGTTTCATTGATTTTGTGTGTTTTACTGCTTTTTCGGTTTAATCCAATTTAAACTTGTAAAGTTATTATGATGTTTAGATTCAACATGTTAATAACTGGTTAACAGGGAGGCTATATCATCTGTTTGATTTCGGAAAGTTTATTGTTTTTTCTAATGCATCTGCTGTTTACTTAAAACTATCGTAATTGCTGATTGTTTTAATGTTATACAGAAGTTATAATCAGACAAGAAGGAATCGTTTGGGTTGCATCTGCTCAATTTTTTATATCATTGCACTTTATTTTAACTATGAAAATTACAATTAAAGAAAGCTGCACATTGCTCGAAGCATTACTTCTGGAGTACAAAAACAGCAACAAAACAAGAGTCAGACAATCCATAAAATTTGGGAAAATAAGAGTTAACGGCGTGGTTATGACCAATGCATCATATCTGCTTAAGGCCGGAGATATTGTTGACCAAAATTTAAACAAGAGTACTAGAAGCAATGCCCAAAAAGCACCTTTTACGATTAAATATGAGGATGATTTCTTAATTGTTGTGGTAAAGCCTGCAGGTATTTTAACTTCGGGCACAACCACTGAAAAGAAAAAATCGATGTACAGAATGGTGGACGAATACCTGAAAATTGCTTATAATACAAGTGCTTATCTGGTACACCGTTTAGACAGAGAAGTAAGTGGGTTGTTAATTTTTGCGAAAAACCTAAAAACACAGCAGGTTCTGAAAGACAATTGGAAATCTGTTTCCAAAATATACATCGCCCTCTGTGAAGGCTTTCCCGAAAAAGAGTCTGGAGAAGTTCATTCCTGGCTAAAAGATGGAGAGGATCAAAAGGTTTACTCAGTACAAAAGCCTGACGAAACTGCAAAAGAAGCCATTACACGCTATAAAGTAATTCAGAGATTTCCTTTTGGTTCGTTATTTGAAATCGAACTCATCACAGGTAGAAAAAACCAAATTCGCGTTCATCTTTCTGATATTGGCTGTCCGATTATTGGCGACAGAAAATATGGTGCCGATGATCGTTTTCATCGTCAGATCAGGTTATTTGCCAAACAAATCTCTTTTCAGCATCCAAAGACGAACGAACGCATTACCATTGAAGCCAATGTTCCGGCTAATTTCCTGAAACCTGGAGATTTTGATGAAAATTACTAAAGAAGTATTGATTTCAAAAATTACACAGTATGCGTTTCCGGGGTTAAGTTAAAGTTCTCCGGAAACTTCGCTGATTTATCGGAATAGAATAACTCTATTTGCTTAAAATCTTCCTGATAATTTCCGGTAAGGATCATTCGGGGGCCAACTCCTCCTATTTTTTGCTTATAATCAATATAGCCAAGATAAACCGGAACATCCGCTCGCATTGCTATATGATAAAATCCTCTTTTCCAGTTTGTAACTTTTTTCCGTGTGCCTTCAGGAGCAATTCCTAATACAATCTCATCCCGCTGGCGAAATATTTTACATACATATTCTACTGTGCTATTATTTCGTGATCTCTCAACCGGGATTCCGCCAAATGCTTTGATAATATATCCCAGAGGAAACCAAAAGAGTTCTTTCTTGATTAGCACATTAACATTAATTCCTTTTTCATAAAAGCCAATGCGACCTATCACGAAATCCCACATGCTGGTATGCGGAGCAACAACAATGATGTACTTTTTTTCTACGGGCGTATCTCCAATAATCTTCCATCCCCAAAGCCAAAGTAAAAAGCGACTAAGTAGCCTCATTTGATATTTTTTTGCAAAAATAAACTTTGCAACTGATATTTCTAAAAATACAGCAGAATGGAATACATAAAATAGATGTAAAACTCTATTTTTCTTTAATATGCAGAAGTTTATGCATATTCAATGAATTCATACTCTTTGGGGTTTTATCAAAAAAGTAGAGAATTGATTCGTATTCATAAATAAACAGAACTGCCGTACTTTTAATACGTGTATAGCCCTTACATTCCAGATCTTTCAATACGTAATATTCCAAACGCGCCAGCTTTTCCATACAATTGGCCCTTTTTATAATGTTAATGATGTGTAAATATCCCTTTTTATTTTGCTATAATGCAAGCATTTGCAAAAGTAATAAAATGTTAAACAGAATGCAAATTTATTTCACATCCTGTTTACGTTCTTATTTTTCAAATCTTTGGTTAAAGCTTATGGTCGTTGATTAATCTGTAAATGGTCGTTTTCCCAATATCAAGCTTTTTTGCAACCAAACGGACCTTATTATCATACTTTGTAAGAAAATATCTGATTATTCTACGATTATACTCCTCAAGGGACGTTTCTTCAAGTAAAAAGTTATCCATTGAGCCTGTAGATCCAAATGTGATATCATCTCCAATAATTTCATCATTATCGGTCATTAAAGCAGCAAGCTCTATCAAAGCCTTAAGCTCACGAATATTTCCCGGAAAATGATATTTCTTCAGTTTTTCCTGAGCATCTTTTGAAAGTTTCAACTTTCTCAGGTTATTTTTCCTGCAAAACTCGTCAAGAAAGTATTTTGAGAGAATCAAAACATCATTTCCTCTTTCACGTAATGGAGGCAAGATGATTGGCAAACCTAAAATACGGTAGTATAAATCTTCACGGAAGGTCCCTTTTTTCACCTCTTCAGCCAGGTTTTTGTGCGTTGCTACAATCAAACGTGTATCGAGTTTTACTGTTTGATTGCTCCCTATCCGGGTAACCTCTTCTTCCTGTAAAGCTCTTAACAACTTTGCCTGCATATTCAAATCCATATCTCCTATTTCATCCAGGAAGAGTGTTCCTCTATGCGCTTCTTCAAATTTACCAATGCGACGAGCATTTGCTCCGGTAAAAGCACCTTTTTCGTGACCAAACATTTCACTTTCGATCAAATCTTTAGGAATTGCCGAAACATTTACGGCAACAAATGGAAATTTACTTCTTGGTGAATTATAGTGAATTGCCTTAGCAACCAGATCTTTTCCTGTTCCTGTTTCGCCAGATATAGAAACCGTAATTGTAGTTTTGGAGGCTTTTTCTATCAGTTTAAAGATACGTTCAATCTCAGGACTGTTTCCTTTAATCAGATTACTGTACTCGTACTTCCTCTCGATTTCTTCTTCGAGAACTGAGATTTTTTGCTTTAACTCAGTGTGTTCCCGAATGTTTTTCATAATATTCCACAAGCGGGTTTTAGTATCCTCGTCTTTTAGAATATAATCATAAACGCCTCTTCTGAGAAGTTCAACTGCAGTAGAAATATCTTGCTGACCAGAAACAATTACAACAGGTAAATCCGGATTAAACTCCTTGATTTTCTTGAGCATATCCATTCCGGATATATCCGGAAGATAGTAGTCAAGCGTAATAACCGAAGGATTCTTATAAAGATTTTCAAGGCATGTTTTTCCCTTGGTAAAAATCTCTACCTCATACTCCGAATTTAAAGACAAGTGATGCTTTAGAATTTTGGCAAACAACTCGTCATCTTCTACAACAAATATTTTAAATGACTCCAAGGTGTTATGTTTTAGGATTTGGCTTTGCTAATTGTAATTATACTTATCTTTGGAATGTAAAAGTACCAAAATGAAACAAATTAGCAAGTAAAAAAATAAACTATTTTTTTTTATTTTTTTACTTTGACTAGCTTTGCATTGTTTCATTTATCTCAAACACAAAGATATGGATTACTTACGATATTCATTGTTAAAAACTATTCTTCTGTTGATTTTTATTTTCGGGAGCGCTCAAGTATTCCCCCAAACATCCCAGAGTGGGACAAAACAGAGCAATTATCCTCTTTATATATCTGTAAACTACGGGATTACTCAATATTATGGAAATATAAATCCCGGGACATCTCCTCTTAAAGATTTCTCAAAAAGGACAGCTACCGCATATGGTATATCGTTAGAGCAACGAATTGCTCCATGGCTAAGTATTTCGGGAGATGCTTATTGGGGGAATTTAAAAAGCAAGCGTGATACCTCCGAAATTACCCGAGGATATTCGTTTGATGCAGATTATCTGGAACAATCCGTTTCGTTTAACCTAAGTCCTTTCGTTTTTTTTGAAGATCGACCCCAAAAATGGGATCTGTTTTTTAGCGTAGGACTTGGGCTTGCCCATTTTAAAGGACAAACAATTACTGTTTCGTCTGGCAAAATATTCTATAAATTCGGAGGAGCTGGTCAAGGTATCGGCAAGCGACAACTTGAAGGCATTTTTATTGGAGGTGGTGGTTTTAAATATCACGTTAATTCCCGTTTCGACGTTATTTTAAATATTAAGTATAAAGTACTCAATATACCTGATCTGGATGGGTTTGAAAAATACAACAATCATTCAGCATACAGCTTCTTCGGATTAGGAATAGCATACAAACCTAGTTTTAAACTAAACAAACGTAAATCAAAAATCATTGATTACGAAGTAAAAGAAGTTCACAATTACGAACCTTTTATAGAAGATGATACAGCATTTGTAAATCAAAAAATCAGAGACTCTTTAAATGCTATGGCATTACAGCCTAAAGTTGAAATGAACAGAGATAGTACGGATGAAATTATCAGACAAAATACCTTGGTAAGAATGGGATTTTTTCCTGAAGCAATTTATTATAACTCAAATAGCGCTGAAATTGGAGAAAACGAAGTACTTAAGATCGATAAGTTAATGGGCATTCTGAAAAGTAACTCATCTTTGCGGGTTATGGTTATGGCTTACGCCGAAACAGATGGAACAGAAGTAAATCCAACTGTTTTGTGTAAAAAAAGAGCAGAAATAGTAGCCAAAATCATGAAAGATTTCTATTTTCTTACTCCGGACAGAATTATTCTGGAATATACCAATGAACGAAATCCCGAATTCGACAAACTGTTCAAATCATACAAGCGGGTAATTTTCAAACCCGTAACAAAATAAAAAAGGTCACAAGTTTGTGACCTTTTGTGGCATCGACTGGAATTGAACCAGTGACACAAGGATTTTCAGTCCTCTGCTCTACCAACTGAGCTACGACGCCATCCGTTTGGGACTGCAAAAGTAATAACACTTTTTAAATCTCCAAAGAAAAAACAATTCTCAATGCAATTTAGAACAAATCTAAACAAGATACCCTTATTTATTATTCTGTAATTGTGCACTTAATGATTTTGTATAATTTTGCAGTTAGATGAAAAAAATTATTCTTGATATCGGAAACAGCGTTTCAAAAGTTGCAATTTATAAGGATTCGCTACTGATCGAATTGTTCAAAATTGAAGCATTATCAGAAAGCGAAATTCAAAAAATATTGCATATCCACCCCGATATATCACACTCTATTCTTTCATCTGTAAAAGAATTTCCTGTAGAAATCGAAAATATATTACGGTCAAAAACAAATTATTATAAACCTACTACAACAGATTCACTCCCGCTGAAAATTATCTATGATACTCCAGAAACACTTGGTTTTGATAGGGTTGCAGCAGCAATTGGGGGATTTTCAATTTTCCCGGATGAAAACATTCTAGTGATTACTGTTGGAACATGTATTATATACGACGTTGTTGACAAAGCCGGAAACTATCTGGGTGGTGCTATTTCCCCAGGAATTGATCTGCGATTAAAGTCACTACATACTTTTACAGGAAAACTTCCGTTAGTTGAAAAGCAACAAATTTTTCCTGCGTTGGGAACGAATACCAGGGATTCCATTCTTTGTGGAGCTATCAACGGTTTAAAACTGGAAATGGAAGGATTTATAAATCAAATAAAGGGACAATTTCCGGGCTTAAAAGTAATTTTAAGCGGGGGAGATGCCTTTTATTTTGATAAAAACTTAAATTATAGCATCTTTGCAGTCCCAAATATCGTAACTGCCGGATTGAACGCAATACTTGACTTTCATGCGAAAAATGAATTATTTTAAACAAGCAACCGCTTTTTTTATCCTGATTATCTGTTTATTAGGAACATCAAATGCACAAAACAGAATAAGTTCTCCTTATTCTCGATTTGGATTTGGTGACCTGATGCTGAATCAGCACAGCAGTATGATGCCTATGGGCGGAATATATAATGCATATAGTAGTAATCTGCATATAAATCCATTCAACCCGGCTTCATATATTGGACTGGATTCAATGTCATTCGTTTTCGAAACTGGTGTTTCGGGAATTAGTTCAACACTCAAAACACAAAGCTTAAGTCAGGATGCGGACTACTTATCTCTTTCCAATCTGTTGTTCGGATTTCAGATTAAAAATTGGTGGAAAGGAAGCTTCGGCCTGATCCCCTACTCCAGTGTTGGTTATCAAATTATTGATAAACAAACAGAGCCATTTATCGGAAATGTAAATTATCAATATGAAGGGAAAGGCGGACTTAATCAGCTTTATATTGGAAATGCATTTAAAATCGGGGAAAAGCTTGCAGTTGGGTTTAATACCAATTTATTATTTGGATCGATTGAACGTTATAAAAGCGTATATTTTCCAGATACATCAACATTGTTTAATACCCGGGTAACCAATACCATTACGGTTAAAAGCCTTACCTTTAATGTAGGGATGCAATATAAAACGCCCATCAACAATGATTATACCTTAACATTCGGTGCAACCGGGCAATTACCAATGTCGTTAAACGCACATCGTGATCAGTTAGCATACTCCTTCTATGAATCAACCAGTGGACTGGTTTATCCGATTGACACAATTGAAAGTATTCAAAATGAGAAAGGTACGATTAAGCTTCCTGCCGGATTTGGTGTAGGTTTCGTAATTGAACATAATCAACATTGGTTAATTGGTGCTGATTTCAATTACAAATCATGGAGTGATTATGAATCATTCGGCATCAAAGATTCATTAAAAGATAGCTGGAATATTGCAGTAGGAGGGGAAATTAAACCAAATCCATTCTCCAAAAATTATTTTGGACGGGTTACATATCGTGCTGGGTTCCGGTATAATACAACATATCTCCAAATCAAAAATAACCAATTAAATGAGTTTGGCATAAGTTTTGGACTTGGGTTACCACTGAGAAAGTCGAAATCGACAGTTAATCTCGGGGTAGAGTTCGGAAAAAGAGGAACAACCGACAACAATCTTATTGAAGAAAACTTTATCAGATTTACCGTTGGCTTTTCTGCTTATGATATCTGGTTTGTAAAACGCAAATATGATTAATTAATAAACCAACGCTTGAAATTAATTAATAAATAAACACTATGAAAACAAGGAAGTTATTATTATTGGGTATTATTATTTTCATGAGCACACTCTCATTTGCCCAAAAGTACGGAAAGACACCAAAGGATAGTATAGAGTGTATTACAAACATCTCGCTCTATAGTGAATTTTACAGGCAAAATAATTTTAAAGACGCTTATAAGCCATGGCAGGTAGTTATGAATGTTTGTCCGCAGGCAAGCCAAAATACCTATATCCGTGGAATTAATATTCTGAAATATCAGATTGGCAACGAAAAAAACGCACAACGTAAAGAAAGATTAATTGACTCCCTGATGTACACATGGGATCAACGTATTGTTCTTTTCGGTTCGGAAGCAAGCAATCTCGGACGTAAGGCAGTTGATTTGAGATCATACAGACCAAAGGCTTATGAGGAAATCTATAACACTTTCAAAAAATCTGTAGAAACAGGTGGCTTAGCTACAGAACCTGCCGTATTATACTACTATTTTCTAAGTGCTATTGATATGGCTAAAAACAAAAAAGCTGATACTTCTCTTATTTTCGACGTATATGATCCTGTAAGTGACTTGATTGAGAAAAATATCAACAAAAACACCGAGTTTGGTCAGGATTTCCAGACGAAACTTCTGGCTTCATTTGCTACTAATGCCGAATTCTACAAACAATACAACCGCGAAGTTTTAATTGATTTTCTGGATGCTGAAGCTTCAAAAAATATCTTTCAAACTATTAAAACTTATTATTTGAAAAACAAAACATTGCCTTCCCAGGACACTTTGCTTAGCAGAGCGAAACTACTCAAAAACGCTGAACTTAAAGCAGATATGATCGAAAAAGTAAATCTCATTTTTAGTTTACCTGCAGATTCTATCAGTATTTCCCCGGAAGTTGCAATATCATACATCAATTTTTCACAATACAAGGTTGCCCGTACCAATGTTGAATCGTCATTCCAACCATTTGCCACCTGTAAAGATCTTATTCGTATTTACTCAAAGAAATTTAAAGCTGCCCCAAATGATGTCGCTTTATTGAAGAAAATCACCAAAATTCTTGACCGTAAAAAATGTACGGAAGATCCTCTATTCTTCAGTGCAACTGAAAACTTACACAAAAACGCTCCAACTCCTGAATCAGCTTATCTGATGGGAAAAATGAGTTACGCTAAAAAACAGTTTGCAAAAGCAGCTGAATATTTAACGGAAGCTGTTCCAAACATCACGGAAAAAGAAGATAAATATAAAGCATATTTACTCTTAGCTGACGTTTACAGTAACCTGAACCAATTCAGCCAGGCACGTACTTATGCTTATAAAGCACTTGAAAACAAACCGAATGAAGGTATGCCTTATATCATTATTGGGGACATGTACGTTCAAAGTTCAAAAAGCTGTGGGGATAACGAAGTTACCAGTAAAGCCGGATATTGGGCTGCTGT
>Ga0209639_1002289_pt1 | contig 15609 bp, 3 predicted proteins | sample EPASupsiteHSE605_FD_187268 | JGI IMG/M metagenome (GOLD analysis project Ga0209639, IMG submission 187268) | Bioremediated contaminated groundwater from EPA Superfund site, New Mexico - Sample HSE6-05 (SPAdes) (version 2) | ecosystem: Environmental > Aquatic > Deep subsurface > Groundwater >...
TTCATCAGCACATTCCTGAATACAGGTCATCTGCGTCAAAAAGTTGCTTTTGCAGCACCTTATCCGGGCAAGGTTGTTCCCATCGATCTGAATAAATTTGGCAGAACTTTCCTTTGCCAAAAAGACTCGTTTTTATGTGCTGCTGCAGGAATTGATATTGATATTGCATTTACCCGCAAGCTTGGTGCAGGTTTTTTTGGTGGTGAAGGATTTATTCTTCAACGCCTTAGTGGTGATGGTCTCGCTTTTATACATGCAGGCGGAACTGTTATCCGCAAAGAACTCGCCGTAGGAGAATCCCTTCGCGTAGATACCGGATGCCTCGTAGGATTTGAGCAATCAATAGATTATGATATTCAGTTTGTAGGAGGTTTTCGAAATGCATTGTTTGGCGGAGAAGGTCTTTTTCTGGCTAAATTAACCGGTCCCGGAATTGTTTACCTGCAAAGTTTACCCTTTGCGCGATTGGCTGACCGTATTGCACAAGCCGGAAGCTGGGGTAGCAATCGCGAACAAAGCTCAGGGATAGGAGGAATTGGCGGTAATTTACTTGGTGGATTATTTGGTGGCGACAAAAGCTATTAAATCAATGAAACACAGAAACCGAAGCGAATGTATCTAACCTTCTTTAAAAAGAAAGAAAACAGCTCACTTGGAGCCATTGCATGGAAACGTTTCAAACGAAATCATCTGGCAATGGGCTCACTTTATTTTATCGGACTACTTTCGTTAATCTCCATTTTAGGTTATTTGATTACACCTGATCAAACACCTTATGCTAACGAGCAGATTTTGGAGTTTACCACCAAGAAGCCTGGATTTAAAGCAACCATCCTTCGCATTAAAAAAAATGAGATGGAAAAGTCGGGGAATTTTATTCAGAAAATGGTGTATGGTGAAAAAAATCTGTACCAAATTATTCCGGTTTACAAATGGTGTTTTGTGGGGCATGATCTTAAAATTGAAGAATATACAGGAAGTTCACCAAACAATGGCAGAATCACTTACATCTCATTAGTGGATGTTGCTTATGCGCTAAAACAACAAACTTTGCCTCAATACACGCTCGACTCGGTACGATTTACAACAATAAACGATGAACAACAATCCTCATCGTTACAAGATATTAAGAAAGATATTCTTCAAAACAATCTGGTTAGAAAAACGTATTTATTAGGAACTGACAGATATGGCCGGGATGTATTAAGCCAACTCATGATTGGTAGTCGCGTAAGCTTATCCGTTGGATTTATTTCTGTTTTAATTTCTCTGGTAATCGGAATTTTTCTGGGTGCAATTGCAGGCTATTTTGGTGGAAAACTTGATGATTTTATCGTATGGTTTTTTAGCGTAATATGGTCTATACCAACACTTTTACTTGTAATAGCTATTACATTTGCTTTAGGGAAAGGTTTCTGGCAGGTTTTTATAGCAGTTGGTTTAACCATGTGGGTTGAAGTTGCACGTGTAGTTCGTGGTCAGATACTAAGCATTCGTGAAAAAGAATATGTGGAAGCTGCACGAGCATTGGGCTTTTCAAATTTCAGAATTATCTTCAAACATATTTTACCAAATGTAATCGGCCCGGTAATTGTAATTTCTGCTGCTAACTTTTCATCAGCAGTTTTGCTGGAGGCCGGACTAAGCTTTTTAGGAATTGGTGTTCAGCCCCCTATGCCTTCATGGGGTATCATGATTCGTGAAAATTATGGTTACATAATTTTGGATTATGCGTATCTGGCTATCTTACCGGGCATTGCAATTATGTTGGTTGTTCTTGCTTTTATGTTAATTGGAAATGGCTTACGCGATGCCATGGATGTGCGAACAGCAGAGAGATAGTTTATAATTTCATACAAAACGACGGTGAATTTTGTAAACTAATGATTATTTATTGATTTACAGAGCTCTTAATAATGGAAAACATTAACTGTTTAATATTTTATTAACACAAACAAGGCTCATATACTTTATCTTTGTTAGGCTTAATGTTGTTACCTATTTTTACTGCTATGACTTGTGCTACCTATTTTAGGATTGGTATTAGGTTTTATGTATGCCTAATAGTCCTAATGCTATTCGGACTAAAATCATTTTCTTGCCCTGTTGATACACTGAATGCCCACTTTTCATGGACAAGAATTTGCAATACCAATCAAGTTAACTTTACAAATCAGACAGCTATATTTTCCGGTTCAATTACGTCAACAAACTGGAATTTTGGAGACGGGAACACTTCGGCTATTTCAAGTCCTTCACATATATACGCTTCTACCGGAACTTATCTTGTTACACTAACTGTTTATCATTCTTCAGGTTGTAATGATATTTATCAGGATAGTGTCCAAGTCGTTCCTGCACCTGATGCCCAGTTTACATTTTCGCCTGACAGTGGCTGTGCTGCAAACAATGTTCATTTTTATAATTCATCTACCGGTACCGGTTTAATTTACAAATGGTATTACCGTGATAATCCATCCGCTATGGAAGGAGTTGGCGGTACTTCTCAAAACCCGCTTCATCCATTTAAAAATGCATTTGGAACCGGGTACCAGGTTAATGTTGTAAAACTGGTAGTTATTGATATTTATGGATGTAAAGACTCTATTGAAAAGCCCGTTACATTATTGCAACAACCTTCTACAGATTATTTCGAGACCGGAAATTTCCAACGTTGTGCCAGTGTATCAGGCACATCCAGTGATACCGCAAGAATCTATAATTTATCTAACTCCGCTCAGATAAGTAGTTATCAAATTGACTGGGGCGATGGGAATGGTTATGTTCCTGCGCCAACGCCTTTTGATCCGTTTAATGCGGCAACACATATTTACAATACAATTGGAAATTACCCTATCAAAATTAAAGCAAACGGAATAAATGGGTGCACAAATGTCTATCGTGATACCTTTAAAGTAATAACCATTCCCCTGCCTGATTTCAGTTCGTTACCATATTCAGCAGGTTGTGTTCCTTTTGAAATTGCAACAGTTAATAATACACAAGGAGTTACCCCAAATACGTTAACATTTATTGACTGGGGTGATGGAGTGATCGATACACTCCCTCTGGGTACTCCTGCCGGAGACACTTTACACCATACGTATGTAACATCAACTTGCTTGAACGGAACACAAACTCCTCATAATATTGTGCTTACTACAAAAAGCGTGTGTGGAAATCCATTTAAAAGTTACGGTCCTATTACGGTATTTAATCCTCCTCAGGCAAATTTTGATTTGCAAAAAGACACGGTATGTGTTCATTCACCTATAACGTTTAGAAATCATTCTATACCCAATTTATGTGCCTCTAATCCCCGGACATTATTTACATGGGACTTTGGAGATGGCACTCCACTGGTTCCTGTTTTAGCCCCTTTAAGCAATCCTGTACCTAATATCGCACATGTATTTGACACAACCGGAACATTTATTGTAGTTCTCAGAGCAGAAAACAACTCTCCTACCTCAACAGGACAACCTGGTTGCGGCTCTACAACGGATACTCTCAGAGTTGTGGTAGTTGACACAAAAGCAGATTATACCGCAACAAGAGTTTGCTATGGAGACACAACTTATTTTACTGATTTATCAACAGCTCCAGGAGGTACAATTATTTCACATCTTTGGAATTTTGGAGATGCGACTACCTCTATACAAACAAACCCTAAACATAAATATTCCAAGCCAGGAGTCTATAACGTCAAACTCACCGTTACAGGCTCGCTAGGGTGCACTGACGATACCCTGATGCAAGTTATTGTCGATTCACTACCTTTTGTAAACTTCTCTTATGCTGGGAAATGCTATCTTGATACAACCGTTTTTACAAATCTAAGCCTCCCAAATTCTGACTCTGTTTTGAGTTACCAATGGATTTTTGGAGACGGGAATACCTCTACCTTACAAAGCCCAACCCACATTTACACTAACCCCGGAATATATAATGTTATTCTTACTGTATTTAATTCCAGAGGTTGTAAAAAAGACACTACTATTCAATTAAAAATAAATTCATTACCTATTGCATCATTTTATACTGATACTGTTTGCATCGGTTATCAACGTTTGTTTACGAATAACAGTATTGCACAAGGAGGTACAATTACGAATTATGTATGGAGTTTTGGAGACAATACTACTTCCACTCTTCAAAATCCCGCTCACTTATATTCAGGCACAGGAACTTATGCCGTAAATCTTTCTATAAAAGACATCAATGGATGTAAAGATGATACCACAAAAAACATATACTTAGGACCTGTTCCTGATGCTTGGTTTAGTTTTGATACAGCCTGCTTCGGAATGCCTTCTCATTTTCTCGATTCAAGTAACACAAATGGCGTCCCTATTGGACAATGGGAGTGGAATTTTGGAAATAACACGTCTGGAAGTGGTGCTTCTACAAATGTGATATATTCAACCCTAACCAATTACAATGTTCGTTTAATAATTACAAATGTTAACGGATGCAAAGACACTGTATATCGACAAATTACACTTAAGCCATTACCCAAACCTAAGTTTACATCAACACCTGTCTGCCTGAACGATTCCACACATTTTACCGATTTATCTCAAGGAACAGGAGCGTCTATCGTTCAATGGAATTGGAATTTCGGAGGTGGTAATAGTGCTAATATTCAGCATCCTGTTTTTAGCTTCTCCAATTCGGGTAATAATTCTGTAAACCTGGAAATTACTGATAATAAAGGATGTAAAAATGACACATCCATTCAGACAGTAGTATATCCGTTACCAGTTGCTGCATTTACATTCGACACTGCTTGTCAGGGAATCTCCTCTCATTTTACATTTCAGCAAGCAGCTTCAGCATTTGCCATAAATAACTGGAATTGGAATTTTGGAGATAGTATTGGTAGTTCTGTTCTTCAGAACCCTGACTATCTGTATCAAAATTCAGGACTATATCCAGTAAAGCTAAATGTTACGGATATACACGGTTGCAAAAATGACAGCATACGAAATGTGTTTATACCTAAACATCCTTCTGCTTTCTTCTCTTTTGATACTGTTTGTAAGGGATTAGCAACTTCATTTCATGATTTATCTTTAGATTCAGGAATTGTTGTTTCTAACTGGAAGTGGAGTTTTGGAGACGGGGCAACTTCTACACTGCAAAATCCACAACACACATACTTACAAGCTGGTATATATCAAGTTACGCTTAAAATAACAAATTATTTTGGATGCAGCGATTCAACAATAAAAATTATTCGGGTTGACACATTGCCTACTGCAAAATTTACGGTAAACACGCCCTGCTTCGGTGACAGTTCCTATTTTACGGATGCCTCGGTGGCTAATCCCGGAACTATTACTGGTTGGAACTGGAATTTTGGCACAGGAACATCATCTTTGCAAAATCCTGCGTATCTGTTTTCAAACTCAGGAACACACCCTGTTCATCTAACTGTTACTGATTCTAAAGGATGCATAAACGATACAATTATTCAGTCTAAGGTTTATTCCAATCCAGCCGCTGGGTTTATCATAAATCCGTCCTGTTTGGGAAACAATACTCAGTTTACGGACACATCGCAGGCTATTGGAGGCGCAATTACAAACTGGAATTGGGATTTTGGCGACAATACCACAGACCTGTCCCAAAGTCCTCAGCATGTTTACAATACGGTTGCAACATACCTTATTAAATTGAAGGTAACAGACGTACATGGATGTAAAGACTCAATCCAAAAAAACTTTGTTTTTGATTCACTACCGGAACCACACTTTATATTTGACACCGTGTGCCAGGAATTTACCACATCTTTCCTCAACACATCTATTAGTCACGGAAGTACAAATACCAACTATTTCTGGAAATTCGGAGACGGGCAAACAAGCTCATTGGAAAATCCACAACATCTTTATGCGTCTTCAGGAGTATTTACTGTCACGCTAAAAGTAACAAACCTGCTTGGATGTTCTGATTCCATTACACAACAAATCGTTGTTTGGCAAAAGCCAGTAGCAAATTTTTCGGCTCCTCCTGTGAGTTTCGGAGTCACATCGCAATTTACAGATCAAACATTACCTCTAAATTCTGCAACTAATTGGAATTGGAGTTTTGGAGATGGGGGAACTTCGTTCATTCAGAATCCGATCCATTTATATTCAGGTTCTGGAAACTACTCAACAACCTTGATCGTAAGTAATATTTTTGGATGTATTGATACAGTTGTGAAAACAGTGATTGTTTACCCATTGCCTCAGCCTCAGTTTACTGTTCAAAATGGGTGCCAAGGAGATACAACTCATTTTAATAACCAAAGCGTAAGTCCGGGTGGAATAATCGTTCTCCAAACCTGGAAATTCGGAGACAATACCTCCTCAACACAAACTAATCCAAATCACATTTACAGTAATGCTGGCACATATCAGATCTGGTTAATTGTAAAAGACATAAACGGAAGTATTGATAGTATTATGCATCCGGTAACGATATATCCACGACCAACTGCACATTTCACTTCCGACACAGTTTGTTACGGGAATATCACTCATTTAAATGATCTTTCCCAACCAGCTTTGGCTACAATTAACACATGGAATTGGATATTTGGCGATGGAGGAGTTTCTTCTCAGCAAAATCCGAATCATACTTACACTGGTGAGGGACTTTTCCAAACACAGCTAATCATCTCAGACACTAATAGTTGCAAAGACACTATTCTTTATACTGTTTGGGTTGATTCATTACCTAAGCCTAATTTTACCGCACTCACGGTTTGTTTTGGAGATTCAACCCAATTTACCAGCACCTCAACAAATGGAGGCTATCCTATTACAAATTACAATTGGAGTTTTGGAGACGGAAATACATCAATCATTCAAAATCCGGCGCACAAATACCTGATGTATAACACATATCAAGTCATTTTACAAATTACCAATGCGAAAGGTTGCTCAAATGATACCACAAAAAATGTTTTGGTAAACAAACTTCCCAAACCTGATTTCATTGCTGACACAGCATGTATCGGGCTTCCAACTCATTTTACAGGTATTTTTAACGGATCTTCACCAATTCAAACCTGGGCATGGAACTTTGGAGACGGAACACCTGTTTCAAATCAACAAAGCCCAATCCATGCCTACGACTATGCATCCGGAATATTGCAATACAATGTGAATCTACACATTACCGATATAAACGGATGCAGCTCCGACACACTCAAAACTATAAATATACATCCTCAGCCTATTGCAAATTTTACAAACGATACAGCATGTCCTGGTTTTGCAACAAACTTTACAAATACATCTTCTGGATTAGCTACAATCACAAACTGGAATTGGAATTTTGGAAATGGAAGCGGTATCTCTGCTTTGCAAAACCCATCATATACATATCCTTCCGTTTCTGCAATTACAACCTATTCTACCCGGCTAATTGTCAAAGATACTTATGGATGTTTTGATACCATTCAAAAACCAGTTTATGTATATCCTTCCTTAAACGCTTCATTTATTGGAGACACAATTTGCTCAGGAGATACTGTACATTTTACAGACAATTCCACAAGCCCTTTTGGTACAATTACAAACTGGAACTGGGATTTTGGGAATGGAACGAATAGCTCTACAATTCAAAATCCGGTATTTAATTATCCAAATGTACTGTTTACCACAAATTTCATTCCCCAACTTATTGTAAAAGACGCACATGGATGTTCCGACACCGCAACAAGCCCGGTATTAGTAAAACCATTGCCTGTTGTTAACTTCATCAATACGTCAGGATGTTACGGAGCTCAGATTCAATTTGTAAGTCAATCTTACAGCAATGGAGCACCCTTAACCTCCTGGAGTTGGAATTTTGCCGGAACGGGCACCTCTACCCAACAAAATCCAACTCATAGCTTCCCCATATTTGGTATTTTCAATACTGTTTTAACGGTAACCGATGGTAATTTTTGTAAAAATTCTGTTTCAAAGCCAATTCTGGTAGATTCACTTCCTGATGTAAACTTCTCTTTTTCGACAAATTGCAATTCAGGGATATTTACTTTCACAAACCAAACCTTACAATATGGTTCTATCGTAACAACCTGGAACTGGAATTTCGGTGATTTTAATACAAGCTCACAGGTAAATCCATCTCATTACTATGGAGTTGTAGACACATTCATGGTTAAACTTACGGCTATTAATGCTAATGGATGTAAAGATTCTCTTGAAAAAGCGCTGATAGTACCTCCTCCTATTGCACCCAACTTTTTTGCGGACACTGTTTGCTCAGGAATGATTTCCCATTTCAATGATACATTATTATCACCAACGGCTCCGTTGTCAGCTTGGCTTTGGGATTTTGGAGACGGAGGAATTTCTCTTTTACCCAATCCATCTCATCAATATCCTAACGCCGGAAACTATACTGTTACGTTACAGGTTGTTGACACTGCAGGATGCACTGAATCTGTTACGAAAGTACTCCCAGTAAGAGCAAAACCTGTTCCTCAATTTGTATCATCTACTGCCTGTCCAGGAATTCCAACAAACTTTGCTGACACTAATTTAAACATTCCTGTCATTACATCCCGTTTCTGGACATTTGGAGATGGTAGTAATTCTGTGATTCATAATCCAACCCATACATACTCAACTTTTGGGAACTATCCTGTAACCCTTACTCTCACGAATCAATATGGATGTAAAGATTCCCTCAATAAACTTGTTGTTATTCCGCAAAAACCAAAAGCAGCTTTTAAAATATCAAACTTCTGCCAGGGAAGCCCTGTAAGCTTAAGTGATTCATCCGTTTATTTAAGTGCAAGCGTAACTTCATGGAAATGGTATTTCGGAGATGGAGATTCTTTAATGATGCTTTCTCCAACGGCCTATTTACCTGTAATTACTCACACATACAATACTCCAGGAGTTTATCAGGTTAAGCAAATAGTTTCCAATGGACTCTGTACTGATACACTTAAAAAGAGCGTTACAATCTATCCAAAACCTTTACCACAATTTACGTCCACAACTAATTGTGCAAGTGATACGGTTTCATTTACCAACCAAACAATTCACCCTGTACCTATCACAAACTGGCAGTGGAATTTGGGAAACTCTGTACAATCAACATTACAAAACCCAAAACAAACTTATGCTATTCCCGGAACTTATTATGTAAGTTTGTTTGCAACAGATTCGTTGGGTTGTACGGGAAATACTATCAATCAAATTACTGTTCACCCCCGTCCTGATGCAAACTTTGTAATCAGTTCAACCTGTTTGAACGACTCTACGCTCTTTACAAACACATCCAATGGTTCCGGTTTCTCAATTATTTCGAACAATTGGAAATTTGATGCAACAAATACAAATAATATTGTTAGTCCAAAATTTAGGTTTGCCCAAGCCGGAAATCATCAGATTCGATTGATTATTAAAAATCAGATTGGATGTATTGATACTTCAAATCAACAAATATTTATTGATTCATTACCTGTTGCTCAATTTGTGATATCCAATACTTGTTTTAATAGCCAGGCATTGTTTTCACAAACATCTATTCCTCACGGAAGTGCAATTACATCATATCTCTGGAGCTTTGGAGATACATCAGCAACATCTAATACCTCCAGTCCTGCCCATACGTATGCAAGCCCCGGAATCTACCAAGTAAAACTTATCGTAACAAATTTAAAAGGGTGTATTGATACCGTGATATCTCCTGTTGTAATTGACACACTTCCCTATGTATATTTCACAGCAGATTCGGTATGTTTAGGTAGCCAAACTGCTTTCATAAATCAATCACACGCATGGAATAATCTCACATTCTCAAGTCAATGGGATTTTGGGGATGGATTATTTTCAAATCAAAACAATCCTTTTCATATATATGCAGCAGCCGGAACTTATTATGTAACCCTGAAAATCACAGATTCTCATGGATGCACTCAGACATATCAGCGTCAGATTAAGGTATTCGCTCCACCAACTGCACTTTTTAATGCACCGCCAGTTCAATTTCCGTCAAGCATGGTGTTTTCAGATTTATCCTATGGTAATCCAAATCCCGTAACTCAATGGAACTGGAATTTTGGGGATGCTACTGCCTCAAGTACTATTCAAAATCCCACTCATAACTATACATTACCGGGATTTTATAACGTCTGGTTTATCATCAAAGACAATAAAGGCTGTAGTGATACTGCAATTCAACAAGTTCAGGTTTATTCACCCATTCTCTACGCAGGGTTTACAGCAAGTGGTCAATGTCAGAATGTTACAGTAACGTTTACAGATACATCCTACATTGGGCCCGGAAATTCGATTCAATCATGGAATTGGGACTTTGGAGATGGCTCTACATCAACACAACAAAATCCACAACACTCATATACAGCACCCGGAACCTACATTGTGAGATTAATTGTAACAGCTATCTCAGTTGCAGATACTGCATTTAAAACAATTATTATCTACCATTTACCGCATGCAAACTTCATTAACTATCCTGCATGTGTTGGAGAACCTCATACATTTACCGATTCTTCATACGTAAGTATTGGCAACATTGTGAACTGGCATTGGAATTTCGGCAATAACACTACCTCCAATCAATTAAATCACACAGTTGTATATGCAAATGCCGGACATTATCCTGTAACGCTAACAGTCATAACTGACAGAGGATGTATTGATTCTGTTACCCGGAATGTAACCGTATATCCATTACCTCTTGTAACCTTCAATGCTTCACCTACTTTTGGTTGCGAAGGTGTTAAAATTGATTTTACCGATAATGCAACTGTCGATTCTGGATTTATTGTGACACATCAATGGATATTTGGAGACGGAACAACATCCATAACAAACGGAAACACAATACAACATCAATACAATCAAGCCGGAAGCTATTCTATTCAATTAGTTGTGACTTCAAATCGTGGTTGTGAAGCTCAAACTGCTCAGTCCAATATGATTGATGTTTATCCATACCCAACAGCCTCGTTCACTCCTTCTACAACTTATACCGATTTAAATGATCCAATTGTTCATTTTCAGGATAATTCAACAGCAGCTACGCAATGGTTCTGGAATTTCGGGGATGGTTTTACGGACAATCAATCTAACCCTTATCATGCATATACAGTTGCAGGAAATTTCTGGGTTACTCTGGAAGTAAAGAATCAGTGGGGTTGCGCCGATACAATTGGACGAAATATCTATGTAGGTGAAAATGATGCGATTTATGTACCCAATGCATTCACGCCAAATGGAAACGGATTAAATGATGAATTTGTGCCCATTGGTCAATTTTTGAATCGTGGAGTTTTTGAATTTGTTGTTTATAATCGTTGGGGACTTGAAGTCTTTATTTCAAATACTCCCGGACAGGGATGGAACGGACAGTACAGAAATTCTGGAGATGAATGCCAGCAAGGAGTTTATTCATGGAAAGTAACTTATACGGATGTGAATGGTTTAAAAAAATACAAATTTGGCCATGTAACATTAGTGAGATAGAAAAAAAGCCCTTCAGGTATTTACACTGAGGGGCTTCTTTTTTCTTGTGAAAATTATATTATACCAAAATGAGTTCTAAACTAATTCAAAGTCATTCCGGTATTACAGATTGTTTGTTCTGATTCTTTGTTGTACGATTCCTGCAATCTGATTAATCGAAATACGGTCTTGTTTCATTGTGTCGCGTTCTCTAATTGTAACTGTGTCATCTTCAAAAGTTTGATTATCTATCGTAATACAATAAGGTGTTCCTATTGCGTCCTGACGGCGATAGCGACGACCTATTGCGTCCTTATCATCATATTGACACATAAAATCGTATTTGAGAAAATCAATAATTTCACGTGCTTTTTCCGGCATTCCATCTTTTTTCACTAAAGGGAGAACAGCAACTTTAAAAGGAGCTAATACAGGAGGAATTTTTAAAACAGTACGTTCAGAACCATCTTCAAGTTTTTCTTCGGTATAGGCAGTACTTAAAATTGCCAGAAATGTACGATCAAGTCCAATCGATGTTTCTACAACATAAGGAACATAGCTTTCATTTAATTCAGGGTCAAAATATTGAAGCTTTTTCCCTGAAAAATCCTGATGCGCATTTAAGTCAAAATCTGTACGAGAGTGTATCCCTTCCAACTCTTTGAATCCGAATGGAAACTCAAATTCAATATCACAGGCTGCATTTGCATAATGAGCTAATTTTTCATGAGGATGGTAACGATATTTGTCAGAAGAAATACCTAGCGAAAGATGCCATTTCAAGCGATATTCTTTCCAGTATTCGTACCACTTTAGTTCTTCACCTGGACGAACAAAGAACTGCATTTCCATCTGTTCAAACTCACGCATACGAAAGATAAACTGGCGGGCAACAATCTCATTACGGAAAGCTTTCCCTATCTGAGCAATTCCAAATGGAACCTTCATACGACCCGTTTTCATTACATTCAGAAAATTGACAAAAATGCCCTGAGCCGTTTCCGGACGAAGGTATATCTGGTTTGAGTCGTCACTTAATGAACCCATTTGTGTACTGAACATCAAATTAAATTGACGAACCTCTGTCCAGTTTCTGCTACCAGATATTGGACAAGCTATTTCCAACTCTTCAATCAGAGTTTTTACATCAGCCAGATCATTTTCAGTTAAGGCCTTGTTCAAACGAGTATTAATGGTTTCTATCTTTTGTTTATATTCAACAACTCGTTGGTTTGTAGATACAAACTGTGCTTCATCAAAGGTATCCCCAAAACGCTTTGCAGCTTTGTCAATCTCTTTACGGATTTTATCCTCAATCTTGGCAATATAATCTTCTACCAAAACATCTGCACGATAGCGTTTTTTAGAATCCTTGTTATCAATCATAGGATCGTTAAACGCATCAACATGCCCTGATGCTTTCCAAATAGTCGGATGCATAAAGATTGCAGTATCAATTCCCACGATATTTTCGTGAAATTGAACCATCGCTTTCCACCAATAGGCTTTGATGTTGTTTTTCAATTCAACTCCAAGCTGACCGTAGTCATAAACAGCAGCTAAACCGTCATAAATTTCACTCGACGGAAAAATGAACCCATACTCCTTGGCATGAGATACTATCTTCTTAAATAATTCTTCGTTGTTTGCCATAGTGCAAAAGTAAAAAATTGGAAGATGTAAAAGAGTATAATCAAGAAATTAGCTTTGATTTTACAAATGTTCGTTTCTGGAATTAATTTTGACAGAATTTCTCTAAACTGAATATGAAATACCCAGAAATACTACTCATTCCTGATATTTTATTTTTTCAATTTATAATTACAATCTTTAAGGTATAATAAAAAAACAAGCCTGTAACAAACTATTTATCAATCATAATGAAAAATTTTAAAGAAAATTAACACCTAACCTATTTTTCTTGTATTATCTTTGTGTCGGTTTTAAGGGAAACCTATTTTATGCGTTTGATTAATTCAGAGGAGAGGAGGCTCGTAAGGGTTCTCCTCTTTTCTGTTTATGTTCAAAAGTTGTACCCTTAATACATTTCGACTCCACTTAGTATGGCAACTTATTGAATTATAGTTGCCATACTAAGTGGAGTCGAAATCTTTTTTTCCAGATAATAGACTCTTGGAACAGCCTCAGAAAAGACCTTAAAATAAGGTTACTGTTCCGGAAACATTTTTATCCGGTCCGTATTTTTGAGCTACACGTATCAAATAAACATAAACACCTGTAGGAACCAAATCTCCTGTATTTTTCATTCTACCGTTCCATCCTTCTTCAATGTTAGTAGTCGAAAATATCAACTGACCCCAACGATTATAAATATAAAACTCATAACGTTCTACATCGATTCCAATTCCCTTTGGCTTGAAAATCTGATTTTCAAGTTGTGAACTATACGGAGAAAACGCATTGGGAACGTAGAATGAGAATGGATTTTCAATAACTACAGTTCTAAAAGTAGAATCCCGGCAGCCTTTATCACTTTCTACATAAAGCCAGATTTCGAACTCCCCTTTATGATCATATTTATGAGTAGGGTTTTCTACTGTTGAGATATTTTGACCAGAGGAAATTTCACCAAAATTCCATAACCACTGCGTTGCTCCTGTTGACAGATTATTAAAGGTAATAAACGCATTTTCAATTTCAGCAGTTAAAGGATCCGGAGTAAAATCGGCATGAGGCAATGGATTAACAGCTACTTCTATTGTATCTTTCTTAAAACATCCGGAAGTATCGGTAACATTCAAAGCATACTGTGTTGTTACCAGCGGACTAACCACCAATGGATTTCCAATATACCCATTATCCCATTCAAATGTATATGTTGTAGCTGATGCTAAAACATTTACCGTTGCATTTTTTCCAAGGCAGATTCCAGTTGACTGAACACTAAAGCTTGGCAACGGATTAACAATCAATATTGTTGTATCAGAAGAAGTGCAGTTTTGAGCAGTTGAACCAACAACTGTATATTGAGTAGTATTATTGGGGCTTACAGTAATAGAAGATGCAGTAGCGCCCGTATTCCACAGATATGTATTGGCACCACTAGCAACCAACTGGGCACTGTCGCCCCTGCAAATTACTTTGTCAGTTATTGTAACAACCGGATTTGCATTTACAATCATCGAAACCTGAATCGTATCTTTACATCCCTGAGTAGTTCCAATAATCGTATAATTTTGTGTTGTGGCAGGAGATGAATTCATTGTAGAACCCGTAAATCCTCCCGGCGACCAAATATAAGAAGCTGCTCCGGCAACCTGAATTGTAGCAGTTTGCCCAACACAAATTGTATCATTACTTGCCTGAAGAACTGGCTTCGGTTTAACAATTGCAGTTGTAGTATCTGTAGGGCTCATTTGATAAAAAGAGCCTTGGGTCATAATTAACAAGCAATGATAATCACCAGCGTCAGCTACTGTTGCATTGGGCATATCAAGAACTCGTGTAGAGCCTGAAAAACCATTTGGCCCATCCCACATATACTGTGCACCCGGAACAGAATCAGCCCACAATTTTAAGGTTTCTCCTTCACAAATAGGTCCATTATTATGGATAACCGGAGGCAGTACACCACAGTTTGTTGATCCGGAACCTGTATTTGTTTGAGAGAAAATTATATTACAAGGCTGGTTCGAATAATTCGTAATTAACAACAGGTAGTATTGACCTGTTTGGGCATTCGGAATATAACACCATTCCTGAGGGCTTGCATCATAACTGCAATCTACCATATTCAAGGTTGGATAAGACGTTGAAGGGCCTGGAGCATGATGATTCGGAGTTGGGCTACCCGCTGTTAGTCCGGCAACACAAGGTGCTGTTGGAGAAGTAAATGGACCCCAGCAGGCAAAATCAATATCATGAGCCGGCGTACTATGCATTTCTATTTCAATATTTCCCGGATTCAAAACCTGCATATAATACCACGCAGGGTTGGGGGTTGTAGATAAGCACCCATAATTTGCACCTGCCTGTGCAAATCCTGCATTTACTCCGGCAGGAAAATTATAGGTTGTTCCTGTGCAAAATGGAGATGCTCCACCACATAAATTATTCTGTCCCTTCGCTGAAATCAGCAAAAACATAAACATTGAAAGCAATAAAT
>Ga0209639_1002292_pt1 | contig 15588 bp, 13 predicted proteins | sample EPASupsiteHSE605_FD_187268 | JGI IMG/M metagenome (GOLD analysis project Ga0209639, IMG submission 187268) | Bioremediated contaminated groundwater from EPA Superfund site, New Mexico - Sample HSE6-05 (SPAdes) (version 2) | ecosystem: Environmental > Aquatic > Deep subsurface > Groundwater >...
TGTGTTAAGCATACCGCCAGCGTTCGTCCTGAGCCAGGATCAAACTCTCAATAAAAGTTTGTATTTAAAGCCTTTCGGCCTTTAAATGCTGTCTCATGAATAACTGTGTTTTATACTCTACCGAGTGTACTTTATCCTCTACCGAGTTAATGTTTTAAAGAGTGCATCTCTCTGTTTCTATTTTAGCCTTCATTCACCCTCGCGGATGTTTCGGCTGTTTTACAGGTTTTATGGTACTATTCTCTTTTCTATGACCGCCGCTTCTCCTTGTTTACCCGGCAGTTCCCTACCGAAGAAGCTTTTCTATTATATCGTCGTTTCTTATGATTGTCAAGCTGTTTTTTGAAATTCTTTTAAGTTGTTTTCTGTGTTGTTCTGTTTTCGCCGTCGCTGTTTTTGACGACTTTGTTAGTATAAAGACTTTTTAACTCTTTGTCAACTAGTTTTTACAAAAATATCGCATCTTTTTTACTACCTGTAAAACACTTTTTCCAATCTGAACATCCTGACCAATCTATCGCCATCAGTGAGGTTAACAAACGATCCAAATAATATGAAAACCACTCCGATCCCGATGTTCAAGGTAATGGTTTCACCCAGAATAACCAATGCAAAAACAGGCGCAACCATCGGTTTAATAAAAAAGGCCACCGATGCCATCGATGGCCCGGCCATTTCGACGGTTTTTAGATAAAAGTAATAGCCAATCCCGGTCACACATACGCCCAGATAAAAAAGCAGCGGTGCTGTTTCCAGACTAATACCCTGAAAAACAGGTTGGCCGCTAACCATCAGCATAATCAGCAATACCCCCGAACCCATCAGAAAGCTAAAACTGTTTTGGGCCACCCCGCCAATTTTGGCAATTCTTTTTTTACCATAGGCGGTATATAACCCAAAGGCAATCGCCGCCACCAGGGTCATTAACAAAAACCAGAGATTATTTTCACCAGAGACAAGTTTTTGGGGGTTCATCACAATAATCAACCCGATTATACTAATGGTCAGCGCGATGGCCTTTTTTTTCGTGAATTTTTCCTGCACGATAAAATGGGCGAAGACCATCGTAAATACCGGATTGATCGAAAAAATCAACGCCGCCAGGCTGGCATTAATACCCATCAAGCCAATCTGGAAAAGCACCATACTGAAGCAGATGCAGATTAACCCCAATATAAGAAGATAGCCCAAATCGCTTTTGCTGAGCTTTATCTGTTTTTTTCTGAGATCGCTGACTGCAAAGGGCAACAGAAAAAGCCCTCCTATTAAGAAGCGGATAAAGGTCAGCTGAATGGGGTCAAATGTTGCTCCCCCAATTTTTAAGGCAACCTCCATCGATCCGAAAAGCATTCCGGTTAGAAAGACATAGATATAGATTTTTTTCATTATTTCCTCGATTCGTTTTTTTAGCTATTCCTTAAGTGTCACTGGTTTATTGTTTTCCAGCCGTGGTTTACACAGTTAGCACCGAACTCTGAACCGGCAGTTTGAAATATGCTTCATAGGGCACGTAGTCATTCCCATAAATTTCCACATAAACCATCACTTCCCGACTGGCATTTTTCAGACCAAATGCTTCCTGGGCTCCCAAACTGGATGCTCCAATGGGTATTTCCTGGGGATAGGATATTCCTGTCACCGGATATGTTTCAGCGATCTCGCCACTTTCATCGATCACATAAAAGCTGACCGACGAAATATAAAGATCCATCACATCCTTTTCGTGTCCAATATTGGTGTAATCATAGGTCAGCACTAATACCTGGGCCGGATTCGCTTCAGCGAACTCATTTCTAAAATCAGTCTCATTGGCGGCCGTAAATGTCACTGAGAAATCTCCATCTACCGTCCATGTTTCCCCTGGCCCATAAACTCTTGCTGGCTCTTGCGTTATCGTTTCATCGCTTTGAACTTGCTCTGAGTAGTCATAATTGCTTTCCTCTTCATCGATCAAAAAGGCAATACCAAAAAAGATCCCGGCAATAATAACAATACTTATCCATATGATCGCAAACACCCATGGCTTTCGGGGTGATTTTCGGTTTAGATCTTTTTTTGTTTTTCCATTAAAATCGCGTTCTCCCCAGGACTCTGTATATCCCGTGTCCTTTTTTACCGGGGCTTTCTTTTTGCCCCAATTTCGTTTCTCTTCCCAACCATATTCCGGATCATCTTCACTCTTTGTCATTAGACCATTTACCAGAAAAACAATTCCCGCCAACACCCCATAAACGGCGGCTATTGCTGTCATGTTATCATTTCCAGCAAATAAAAATGTAACAATGGCGGTGCCAAAATAAAATTTTGCGGCTGTCAGTAAAATTTTCCGGTCATCATTGTTTATTGATGCTACTCCGATTGTTCCGGCAATTAGTAGTAAAGCAAGTCCAGTCAACCATCCATATCCATAAATATCCGGTGTTTGAGATGAAAAGTCCAGTGTTCCACTCATCATCGATTCGTAAATAAAAACAAAGGTCAACATCATTGCAATGACACTGATCAGTAATTTAGCAAGTTTCATTTTAATTCCCCCTTATATTCCCTTTAATAACTGGTATTTCTGTATCAATTCTACGGTGGACTCAACAATACATGCGGTCATCCCCCAAATCACTTCTTCTTGATAGGTATAGAAATTTGTCTCATAGGTCCCTTTAACCCAGGGGTAGTTCTTTCCGCCGGGAATGCACTCATAGGGAAAATCGTTGGGTTGTTCATGACTCAGATGATTAAGATACTTTTTGGGTTCATGCTCCTGGAAAAAACGCACCGGCACTGTAAAAACATCACCAACTTCTTCCTGGCTGAAGCCATATTGGTAATCTCGCAAAATCGCAATAAAAGGGTAGATCATCATATTAAACGGCGATATAAACACATCGCCAGGTCCCAGTATTTCAATTTGCCCACGTTCCACCAGTAGTTCTTCCATGGTTTCCCGGATTGCTGCTTCTAAAGGTGTTTCACCCACCTCCAGTCGTCCCCCCGGAAAACAGATTTCTCCCGGTTGACGATTCAATGTCTCTGATCGTTTTTCGAAAAGAAATGCCGGCCCTTCTTCAGTTTCCACTATAACTACCAGCACCGCATACTGACTGAAATTTCTTTCACCAATCATGCCCGGGCGCCGGTTAAAAAAATCTTCTCGTTCCAATTTGCTCTACCTCAACTATCTATTTGAACTAGCCCTCAAATTACTGCCCACTACCAATTCGCTATCTTTATGTTTTACAAGTTCCATTCTAACATAGAATCGAGCCCGTGAAAATTAACAACCGTTATGAAAGCAATTGCAAAAAAATACTTGCATTACCTAGAAGTTCTATGTATAATGCAAGTATACCTAATAGATCTATGTATACAGGAGGTTATCATGAATGTATCAAAAGATTTAATTGCAGCCTCTGCGACGCCCTTTATTTTGTCCATCTTAAAGGAGAACGACAGTTATGGTTATGCAATTATCAAAAAGGTTAAAGAATTAACCGGAGACGAGCTTGTCTGGTCCGAGGGGATGCTCTATCCTGTGCTCCATCGTCTTGAAGAAAAGAATTTTATCGAGTCTTATTGGAATAATTCTGATGGTGGACGGAAGCGAAAATATTATAAACTAAAAGAGGAAGGACTGATTGAACTGGAAGTACAAAAGAAACAATGGGATATTATCCATACCGCACTTTCAAAAACCTGGTTTGAAATTATGAACAAGGAGGACTGCTTGCCATGTTTGATTTAGAAAAAAACATCCGTGCCTGGAGTGACTGCCTACGAAGTCAGGGGCATTTTAAAGAAACTGACATTATTGAATTGGAAAGCCATCTGCACGATGAAATTGAAGATCTGATCCACGCCGGATTATCAGCGGAAGAAGCTTTTTTAATCAGTGTGAAACGTTTTGGCGATAGCCATTCGGTTTCCCGGGAATATTCAAAAGTAAATACCGAAAACCTCTGGAAGCAATTGATGTTAGAACCCGAACCCACCGGAATTTCGAGCGAAAATCAGCGCTATATCGGGTTGGTCATTCTCTTTTCGTTTCTGGCTGGCACTTTTTTCAAAATTCCGGAACTTTTAGGGTACAGTTTCAATAACCCCCAATACCAACTGTTTTATTTAAAAAATTTGAGTTTTTTCATCCTGCCATTGATCGCCCTGTTTTTTCTTTACAAAAACAGAGCCAATCTAAAAACGGTCACTATGATTTTAGGCATTTTCGCTGGTGCGGCTATCCTGATCAACGCTTATCCTTCGCATTCCCCGAATAATACTGAATTACTGACCGCCCTGCATTTGCCATTATTCTTATGGCTGATCACTGGGGTTGCCTATATGGGTTCGGATTGGCGCAACAGCCAGGGACGGATGAATTTTATCCGCTTCACCGGTGAATCCGTGATTTATGGCACCCTTATTTTCTGTGGGCTCATTGTTTTGGCGATGTTTACTCAAGCCATCTTTTTTGCCATTCAAATTGATGCCAGTTGGTTTATTCAAAATTATTTAATTATTTATGGCGCCGCTGCGGTGGCCATGATCACCGTCTATCTGGTCGAGACCAAGAAAAGTGTCGTCGAGAATTTTGCCCCGATTCTGGCCAAAATATTCAGTCCGCTTTTCCTGGTTATCATGATTGCCTTTTTGCTGGTCCTGGTCTTTTCCGGGAAGAGTCCTTTTATGGAAAGAGATTATCTGATCGCCTTTGATTTTATGCTGGCATTGGTCCTCGGCCTGGTTCTTTACACCATTTCGGCCCGAAATCCCTACGGTAAAAACAGGCTTTTTGACTATCTGAATATGGCTCTGATTGTTGCGGCGATGATTATCGATGCGGTCGCCTTATCGGCCATCCTGTTGCGATTATCCGCATTTGGGATAACCCCGAATAAACTGGCCGCGCTGGGGGAAAATCTGATTCTGCTGATTAATCTGGGGGGATTGGCCTGGCTGTATGGCCGCTTTTTCCTTAAAAAAATTGATTTTATCAAGATAGAAAGCTGGCAGACGACCTATCTCTATGTCTATGCTGTCTGGTTAGCTATTGTCGCCTTTGTTTTCCCGATTGTTTTTGCTTTTAATTAAGCACCAGCAAAACCACAATCCTCGGATTTACTTATCTATCAAAAATGACCAGTCTGCCCGAATGGGTAGCTGGTCATTTTAATTAAACTTATTTAAACTTTTTAACCAACAGGATCAAACCTGCGCAAGCACAAACCAGACGCCTATCTAAATTTGAGATGAACTGGATCAGACCAACCCATTTCCAGATTTATTTCAGGATATCCAGCCCCGCTTGAGCAACGGTCATGTCTTCTGCAACGCTTCCGCCGCTGACGCCGATCCCGCCAATGATTTTTCCATCTTCAACAATTGGGAAACCACCCCCAAATACAACCATTCTTCCTTTGTCACAGGATGCAATCCCAAAAAGCTGACCAGATTCTTTGGCCAGATCTGCCGCTGTATCGGTGCTCATTTTAAGGGCTACCGCGGTATAAGCCTTATTGGTAGCAATATCCATGCTGGCCAATAGGGAGTCTTCCATCCGGTTAAATAGCACCATGTTTCCGCCAGCATCACAAATAACGATCACCATTGGCACATCAATTTGGATTGCTTTTTCAGCAGCCGCTTCTGCCATTTTCTTTGCAATGTCTAATAAATCCCCTGTTTTAGTCATTTTTTCCTCCACTTTCTTAGTTAAGTATTCATTTTTAATTCCGCTTTTCTGATTCAATTCAAGTATATCTATGTATACCCATATTAACAGCTTTTAATCAACAGCTTATTTCTAAATGAATGCTTATGCTAGATGTATAGCAATTTTTATGCCAATTAAAAAACCAGTATCTTATATTTTTTTTAACTCAAAGCGGTTAATTTTTAAGCACTTTGTGTTCTTTTTTCTAACACATTGATCGTTTTTTAGACATCTTTTTATAATGTTCATTTCCGATGGAGCACAACCTTTGGACATCCTTCAAACGCTTTATCACTGATTTCTTCAATTGATGCTGGTAAATAGACATCTGTTAAATCAACACAATCCTTAAATGCCCAGGCCAGTATCTTTTTTGTTCCTTCATTGATTTTTACCGTTTTCAGTTGCGTACACTCGTTGAATGTAAAAGCCGCGATCCGTTCCACCGTTCCCGGAATATCAATCTCTTCGATGCCGCATCGGGTCATGGCATATTGCCAGAAATCTTTGAGCTTAGCGGGAAGCTTGACATCTTTCAGATTTTCGCAGTCATATGCTTACTTTAAAACTGTGTATTGCTTAAAATTCCGCATGAGATCCACCCTTTTTTAGTGTCATTATGAAATTTCTAATTTACACAGTATTGCAATATATTTATTCCCCTTTTATGTTTAACCACATTATGCTTACTTAAAATTTGTGTAATAGTTATTACCTTTTATTATCAAATTATATTTCAAAATTCCACAAAAAAGACATCCTTAAAAAAAGAATGTCCTCAACTTTTAAATATTGTATCTTTGATTGCATTTAATATAACTTTCGACAATTTCAGAGATACTTATGATAAATTGTCATTTTCTAAATAACGAACTTCCTTCGCATTTTTTATCTGTAATTACTATTTTCATTCATGTCTAATCAAGATAATTCTTATTCCCACAACAACTCAACATTATCCCTTTTCTGAACTACTATCCCTAAAATTACTATTTCATCATGATCAATATTGTATGTTATGGAAGGATATTCACGATTGAAAGGAATCAGAGTAATTTCATTGTTGTTTTTTTTGATCTGTCGTACAATTGCATCCTTTCCATTTACCCACGCAACAACATATTGATCATCAATGAAATCTTTTTGCATTTGAACAATTACAATCTCACCAACCGCAAATTTGGGATACATACTATCATTATTAATCCTTATACCTATATAGTTTTTTTTATTTTTTACTACCCAAATTTTAGGTATTACATCTCTTGCTAAAACCTCAAGCGCACTATCAAGGTTATCGATTGGCACATCTGCTGGTAAAGGATCATAAATATTAATTAAAATTGATGGAATTTCGTTTGGAATAGTAATCATATAATGTAATGGATCATCTTGTTCAAATTTTCCATTTTTATTTTTTTTGTTTTCTCGCTGACTAGTATGATCATCTCCAGCTATTTGAGATTCTTTAAATTCAGTTAAGTCAGATTTCTCTATTTCAAAGTAATCTGCCATCATTTTTATCTTTTCGACCCTCGGATATGTTCTTTTGTTAATCCAACCTGAGAAAGTTCCATACTTAATTTTGAGTTCATTACATACATCGATTCTGCTTACATTTTTCAAGCTCATGTAGTAGCTGATATTATTAGAAATAATTTCTTTTTCCGCATCACTAATATTACTCATTTGATATTCCTTCTTCATATTGATCTTATATTAATTTTATTAACTATACACCAAAACACACAAAATAGCAATGAATAGATATAATTCGCATTTGATTTAAAACATAATATATATTGTTATTTCATTTTAAATATGTTATTATTGGAATTATCAGTTATATTTCGTTGTTTTTTTATTATTTTATATTTAAAACAATATTTATGGTTATATTTAAAACAATATCTATAGTTATATTGACGTCAATATAACTATGAATAACACATTAAACATTTAAATTGTCTATTTTTCAAAATTGATAAAATTTATAGTGAGGTATTGAAAATGATATCGATAACCGAAGTAAAACAAAATCATACAAGTATTTTTTTTCGTACATACGCAACAAGCAATAATGTAGTCTTGGATAACAAGTCATTCTATTATAGACTCTATAAACCTGAAGTTAATGGGCGAACGGTTTTTGTTTTATACGCTGATAATATGCAAATCATTTCACCTGTCTACGATTATCTAAACTTCGCTCTTGCTGGAGCCTCTGTTCACACCCAAAATCAATCTGCCCATGCATTACGTCTTTTGTACTGTTTTCTAGACATAACCAATTCAAAATTGGACAAACTTGAAAAAAAAGATATTGATAAACTCATATATTTTCTTTTAGGTCTTTCCCCTAATGAAGGTAACTTTGCAATCAATTTGTTAACAACACGAAATAATGCAACGGTCAACTCTTATCTTTCAGTAATAAGAGAGTACCTTTCTCATTTAGATATTGATTGCCTGGCACTTCATGATAGATATTTAGTTAGACAGGCTTCAATCAACCCCAAAACTGAGAACTCTCGCACCAGATTCAAATTCAGCAGTAATCTTAAAACAGGAACTCCAGCCAATACAGTTCCAAAATACATCTCCGTTTCTGAATTTTCTGAACTTATTGACTTAATCCGAAAAGATAACAATATATTGGCTGAATGTATCGTAAGATTGATGTTCCAGTTTGGTCTTAGAATTGGAGAAGTTTTGGGCGCAACGTTTGAAGATTTGACCGAAATCAAAATTGAAGATGATCTATACCCAGTTTTATTTATTAGAAATCGCCTCTCAGACCGACCTTGGCAAAAGGCCAAGAGTTGCATGAATATTTATAATAGAAGCCAATATAAAAGCAAGAATTACAAAACTAAAAACTTAGGTTATCAGTCTGTAATGTTAACTTATGACGTTTTTGAATTACTTAATGCATACATAGAAATTTTTCACCCAAAAGCACGAAAAAACAATCAAAAAAGATACATTGCTAGCGTTGTTGCAGATAAAACTTCTCAACTCAAATATGCAGATGATAATTATTACATTTTTCTAAATTCATGGGGTGATATATTATCGCAACAAACATGGAATAAATCTCTTAAAAATTTTTTTAAACTCGCCGAGATGACATTAGATAGAAATTTTAAAATATCTAGTCTCAATCATAGATTTCGCCATGGTTACGCGATGTTTCATGTTCAGCATATAAAAACTCCAATACTTGAATTAAAAGAATTAATGCGCCATAGAGACGTATCGAGCACAATGATTTACTATAATCCTACTGAAAAAGACGAGGCAGAAATAAAAAATAAATATGTAACCGAATTATACGATTTAATTCCAGATTTGAGAGAAGGCTTTAATTATGACTCGATCGAGTAAAGACGAAGTACAAAACCAATATGAGACACAAATCAATTCGATTTGCGATTCAACTATTAGAGAATATGTAAAAACACAGTGGCTAGAAGCAATGGCACAAACGAAAAAAGGTCATATAACTGCGGTTGATAGTCGGAAACGAGCACGATTATTTGCTTTTGGCGAATCAATTAAAGATCTATGGATCGAAAGCATACAATGGAACCCACTTTGCGAAATTGTTAATAACACGCCTCTCGCCGCACCCGGAATCTGTGATTTTATTTATTTTCTATTGAAAAACGATCTATACTCAGGCGATCATAGAGAAAAATTGAATGAATTAAAAGAGTTCTTTTCTGCATTCAACATTACTAATTCTTCTATTCATAAAATATTCATTTTTGATGAAGTCGAAAAAATCTATTACTATCAACCTGATCTGTTATTATTAGGTCGAAATTATAATGGGCCTAGATTTATATTCATAAATTCCGACACTAAATCGATAAGAGAATTACTATTCATTTTTTTTGCTCAGGACAATCTTGGTATTAGTTTTTGCAGTGATTTTTATACTCTTTTCAATCAAAGTCTCGGGGATAATATATGTGAAGTATTTAAACCAAGTGATTTTAATTGCATTACTTATCAAACTCAACTAAATTTTTTTTTAGAAGCAAATCTAAAAAAAACGAAAACAGTTATCTTATCTCTAAACAGATTCTATGTTTATCTATCGGACATACTAGGAGTCGAAATATTTAAGAAAACAGATGCTTTAGAGCTAATATTTCTCAAAAGACAAGATTATGCGCAAAGAATGATAGACGGTTTCGAACCTATTTACTTTAATCCTTATACACCTACACCAACATCAGACAAATGGATTTTGCATGTTAATAACAACGACCAAAACAGTACAACATCAAGTCCAATAACAACAAGAGTGTATGACTTTACGTCAATTCACTCCCAATTCTATCGTAATCTAACAAAAGAATATATTTGGAATAATAGAACCATAAATTTTACGAAGAAAGGGACTCTCTTAAACAAACTTACTAATCCGCTAAATTTTATTAGCAAACTAAAAAACAAGCCCGATTCGCCTAATCCCAAAGAAGATTACATCAACATTCAAGAGTCAATTATTTTATATCACTGGATTGACACGACTTGCCAAACCAATTCCCGCAAAAACAATTATGTTTTCGGAATTAAAAGTTTTTTGAGTTATACACAGAAGATGGACACAATCAAACTAGAACTCCTATCTCTTAATTACATCAATGAATTTCCAAGAACGCCCGATAAAAAAGCAACCGCAATTCCTGATCATGAACTCGAGAAAATTAACAGCATCATGGTTAAGCATCTCAACGATTCATACATTAATCAATTATATTACGCTATTTTTCACTTGTGCTTACAAACAGAATTTCGAATTTCTCAAATTTGTTCCTTGCATGCCAACTGCATCGTTCCAACGTTGAAAAATAATCAATATAAAATTTTGACAAAAAGCAAAACATCTAACGGACAACAATATACTGCTATAATCTCAAAAATGACAAAAGCTCACATTGATAATATTATTAACATTTCAGAAAAAACAAGAAATGAATGCACCGATCCCAAAGTTCAGCATTATCTTTTTCTATACAAAGGCAGACAACATACCTATCGACCACTTGATTCGCAAAATTTCAGACTATATTTTAAAAAATGTTGTGCTCTAGCTGGAGTTCAAAACCATAATCCAAATAACCTCAGGGACACACATATGACAAAGGCCGAAGAATTCCGTATGCGACACAATGAAAGCGATGCTGTTTTGACGGTGCTGTCTGGTCATCGTCAAGTAGATATAACTCACAATCATTATATCCAAACACAATTAACAAAAATGCTTGAATCGACCTATGGTATTATCATCGGAGATATCGATATTAACGGAACTATTATAAGTGAAATCGAAAATAGTAAAATATCAAACCGAGAACACTTAGTTGAACAAGGGTGTGGATACTGTACAAAAGAAAAATGCGAAATATATAGCGGAATTTCTTGCTTAATGTGCAAGGATTTCGTCACAACATTAGAAAATCAAAGAGATTTTGAAATCGCAATCCTAAAATTAGATAACCTTATAACTTCAGCGCCAACACAACATGACAAAGATGATTTATCTAATATAAAGCGCCTATTTGTAGCGTATCTATTACAAATTTTAAAACAAAAACAGGAGGTTACCGCTAATGGCTAAAAATGGTCAATCAGTAAATTCAATGAACATTACAGGTATTGAATGGACTCTAGATCGAGATTTTCATTTTGGCATAGAAAATGCAAAATACATGGAAGCGCTAATTGATGAAATCAAAATTCTTCCAACCAAGAGGGGGAATATTGCATTTTCAACAAATGTATGGGATTTTAGTCATTGTCTAGAACATAAAAGCAAAATAAATGTCGTTTTCAATTTCAACCCTATTCCTACAGTGTTTCTACATCAAACGAAAATGTTCGTTCTTTTATCTACTATAAATTGTAGTTATTCAAAGAATAAAATTTCGACTATTAAAACCAGATTCGAGTACATAAAAAACTATCTTAAATTTTTGAAAAAAAACGGTATAAATTCCATTAGTTCGTCTAATGATCAAATAATTGATTCATATATCGAAACTAAAGCATCTTTATCGCCTAATTCATTAGAAAAATTATATTCACATTTGATCTATTTTTATGAATTCTTCATCATTAACTATAACTATATTATTAATGTAAACATAGTTAAGTTAAACGAAATGAAAAATATGTATCAAGTCATCAATCAACAAACAAAAGAAAACAATAAGACCCCCGATATTCCAAAGGATTTCTACAATAAAGTCGTTGCATTGATGATTTCTACAATGAGAGATCCTTCTCAAAATTACAAAAACCGATCCACTGTTTGTGCCTATTTAATTATCAGTCAGACCGGCCTAAGAATAACAGAAGTTCAAACCCTTGAAACTGATTCGCTTAAGTGTTTAATTTTACCCAATCTCAATTGTAGTGCCTATTTTCTAACATATAAAGATTTCAAGTCAGGAAATGCATTCCAAGATTATATCAATGTTGATATTTTTGCTAACGAATTAACAAAAGAAGCTTTTGGAACACTCTTAGAAATGCGTAAATCTCGTCCAAATAAAGACGGAAACTCCTATATATATTTGCCGAATGTCAAACATCTACCCGCCGCACCTTATACACTTAATCGAGATTTTCATAGTTTTCTTAGTGGAACTGCTGACTTTGCAAATCCCGATTTTTTTTCCTATTCGGGTTTGCACTCAGTTCGAGTTACCAAAGAAAAACTGGTTATATCTCCAACAGCAAAACAATTCCGGGTTCATGTTTGTACAACACTATATGAACGAAATGTCCCTTTACAGTACATTCAAAAATTCATGGGCCATTTATCCAAAGAAATGATGGGTTATTATGTGCGGCCTAAGACCCAAAAGCAAGAAGATGCAGAATTTTCAAATAAATTATTGAATGATCTGATCCATAATCAGGCCTCATTAATTGGGAAATACGCTTCTGATATTCAAAAGAATATTGATGATTTTATTAAAACAAAGAAATTAAACATTGCAACCGATCTCGAAGAGATCATTGAACAGTTAAACGGTCAATTCATTATTAGAGGAAAAAGAGGCGGGGTTTGTATCAAAACATCAATCCGTGATTGCTCTAGGGATGCCCGAACGGATGAAATGTTCTGTGCGTTTAATGTCTGCCCCAATTTATTTCATTTATATTACATGGTAGACATCTCTTATGCAGATTTCCAAAAGACAAAACAGACATTTAAATATAATGCTGCACATGGATATAAATTACAAGCTTTGAAGGAATTGAATAATAGCAAAGCAATCTGTACAAAAAGATTAATTCCTGAAATGCAAGACTTAAGAAATAGAATTGACTTACTTGGTATCGAAAGCATTTTGCAGACGTACCCGAATTTGTCAGAAATCATTTTTAATTACGATACAATCCTTGAGGAGGTAGAAAAATGGATCAAGATAACATTTTAGATATCATAAAATCAGAACTTTCAAATATTGGGTATTGCTATGAAGAACTTCCATTAAACCAACAAGAACACATCAGAAAAATTGGTCGCGAAATTTCTAAACGATTGATTTCTCAAAAATCGGCTCTAAATCAGATTAGCCAAAACAAAATTTCAATTTCTTCCATAAGCGAATCTGTCGGAATTTCACGAAAAACCATTTATAATAATAGCGTTTTAACAGAATATATCAAAGAAGCCGAAATACAATACTCTAAAAGCATCCCAACTAATAAAAGCGACGAAAATCTGAAAGAACAGTTGCTCATTTCACGTGAGATAATCAACAAAATGGTAAAAAGAGATATTAATCTGGAAAACAAAAGAATCGAAATCGACAGTTTGCAAAAACAAATTGCAACCTATAAAACTGAAATTCAAACTCTCATTGAAAGGAATATTGAACTCTCGAATGAGCTTAAAAACGTAACTCGACTGAAGATCCTAAAATAAAATATCTTAAATGCACAAAAATGTTTGCTTTGTTAATCAATACTGTTTACTTAATAGGAGGTCTTTTTGAAAGATACTAAATTGTATGAACATTATGCAAATAAAGGGTCTTCAGTCATACAGTATCAAATCATATTTCTCCTTTTAAGTAAGAGTCAACCCCAGGTCGAATTGGAAAAATATTTTATAGGAATCAACAGGTTTTTAAATTTAAATCCAGATAGATCAAATCAATATTCAAAAAAGTGCTTAAAAAATTCTCAACAGTTACAAAAATATTTACAACTCAAAAAAACAGAGGTTAGTAGGAAACCTCTGTTTTTGTGTGGAATATCTCGTGAATCATATAATGTTAATTAGTTTTATCAAAGATCGAAAAACAAAAAACATTAACCGCCATCACCATAGATCAGTGTTTAAATTATTTTATACCAAAACGATTCATCTGTCTATTTTCTTTTTGGAAATAGAGGTGTTCATCAACATTTTAATAGAACTAACAAGTTTTGGTCACAAACCGCAAAAATTTATAATTCAGCCATTCTTACTTCTCACATTTCTCATCCTAGTCGGTCTGCAAATCTGCTTGATAGCACACCATCTCGAATAACCTGTTTACCATTGTCCAACCTTCATATTCTCTTAAAAATCATACCTCAACCCATTATTTTCAACTATTCCTTCCGATTTTCATAATCGGAAGGAACTTTTTTCAGAAGCTCCAAAAACTCTTGGGAATAGTTCATATGCACTAGATGGCACATTTGGCGGACAACGATATAATCCAGTATTGGAGCGCAGGACAAATGACACATTTCCAATTAAACAACAACTCCTTGTATTTTGTACAACTTCCCCAGCCATTCAGGTTTGCAAAGAAACTGATGCCAAATCCATGCGACTAAGAAAAAACAATCCTTCAGGAGCATACAGCTCCTCTTGTTCTGCCGTCCGTCATACGTTGCGCCAACGTATGAAAAGCACATGGAAAGATACAATGCGTTATCGCATATCGGGAGATCCCTTCCCAAAGTATAAAGCTGTCGTTTTCGACCTGTCAAAAGCAGATGAACTACTACCATCTCATTCTGGTAAGAAAAAAACATCTAAATTTAAGACAATCTCATTTATATTCTACTACCAGCCAACATTCTAAAATTTTGACTGGCACTTTCGTTAATAATGCCTGTCCACGTTATGATTTAAATAACACCGTAAATACTTACTATAATCCCCGATTCCTTCATTCTTTTTTATATCTATCAAGTTCAAGGAGAATATGATAGATTATTTCCTGCTCCGAACGATTCTTAGCGAGAATAAGTTCATAACATTGCGCTAGTATTCCGATTTGCGAGTGATTTTCTATGTCTATTTTTTCAAATAATTCTGAAAGGGAAATTCCTAATGCCCTTGTGATTTTTTCAATGCTTTCGATGGTGGGATTCTTTTCGCCTCTTTCAATTTGACCAATATAGGTCGGATGACAACTCGCTTTTTCAGCAAGCTTTTCCTGACTTAAATCAAGTTGCATTCTATAATTCCGGATTCGTTTTCCAAGTATCTTTACAATATCGTCCATTCAATCACTCCTTTCGGTATAGTCTATAAGTATTCTTTTCAGTTTTCTACATACTGTTGATATTTATTCCAGGCAGTGATATACTATAAGTATTCTTTTTTAGTTTTTTCATATTTAACGTATAAGTAAGCCTTTTCAATTAGGCTTTGAATATCCACAATTAACTTTATATAAGACAGTCAATCAAACTGTAAACAACGGATTTCAACATAAAATGATGTCAAACACATTTCAAAAATCCCCTAAAAAATCGGTCGAAAAATCCCCGTTTAATCGGTAGGTTTTTCGTCAAACTTGCTGGTGTCATAAAAACCAGCTTTTTTCTTTTCCCGGATACGAAAGCTA
>Ga0209639_1002293_pt1 | contig 15585 bp, 19 predicted proteins | sample EPASupsiteHSE605_FD_187268 | JGI IMG/M metagenome (GOLD analysis project Ga0209639, IMG submission 187268) | Bioremediated contaminated groundwater from EPA Superfund site, New Mexico - Sample HSE6-05 (SPAdes) (version 2) | ecosystem: Environmental > Aquatic > Deep subsurface > Groundwater >...
GATAGTGCGAAATGGAACCAATAACTATTGATTATTCAAAATCATTAGGTTTTTTAAGGCAAAATGAAATAGATGTTTTAGAAGAAAGAATAAACCAGTGCCATGATATGCTTCATAATGGAACCGGCCAGGGCAGTGATTACCTGGGATGGGTCGATCTGCCTGATAACTATGATAGAGAAGAGCTTGCCAGGATTAAGGCTGCTGCAGAGAAAATAAGAAGTGAATCAGAAGTTTTTTTAGTAGTTGGGATAGGCGGTTCGTATTTGGGAGCAAGGGCAGCCATTGAGATGCTGAGCCATAGCTTTTATAATGAACTTCCCAGGGATAAAAGAAAAGGACCTAAAATATATTATGTGGGTCATAACCTTAGTTCCAGCTATATAAGCCATCTGTTAGAAGTCATTGAGGGACAAGACATATCTATAAATGTCATATCTAAGTCCGGGACAACGACAGAACCTGCTTTGGCTTTTGGAATATTGAAGGAATACATGGAAAATAAATATGGCAGCCAAGAAGCCAGCCAGCGAATCTATGCAACTACTGATAAAAGTAAGGGTGTACTAAGGGAGCTATCCCTTCACGAAGGTTATGAAACCTTTGTAGTACCAGATAATGTTGGGGGAAGGTATTCAGTATTAACCTCAGTGGGGCTGCTTCCCATGGCTGTTGCCGGAATAAATATAGACGAGGTTATGGAGGGGGCCAGGGCTGCAGCCAGGGATTTGAGGGTTAGTAGTTTAAAGGATAACAGCTGCTATCAGTATGCTGCCATTAGAAATATATTATATGTTAAAGGTTTTACCACAGAAGTTATTGTGAATTATGAGCCGCAGCTGTTTTACTTCGGCGAATGGTTCAAACAGCTCTTTGGAGAAAGTGAAGGCAAGAATGGCAAAGGCATATTCCCTGCTGCTGTGAATTTCACAACGGATCTACATTCTATGGGACAATACATACAAGACGGAAGAAGACACATATTTGAAACCATTCTGAATGTTGAAAAATCACATGAAGAGATTATTATAAAAAGAACCGAAGAGGATATGGGATTAAATTATTTAGCGGGAAAAACCATGAGCTTTGTAAATAATAAGGCTTTCGAAGGAACTTTATCAGCTCATATAGATGGAGGAGTACCAAACCTGATTATAAATATCCCTGAAATATCCCCATACTACTTCGGTTATTTAGTCTATTTCTTCGAAAAAGCCTGCGCAATCAGCGGATACCTACTAGGCGTAAACCCCTTTGATCAACCTGGAGTAGAAGCCTACAAAAGAAATATGTTTAAGCTATTAGGTAAATAACTCGGGGTCAGACCCCGAGTTATTTACCTAATAGTATTATGCAGCTATCGCTATTCAGATAGTGAAAGAACAGTGTTAATCCTCACATGGCTAGAAAGCCAAATGCTACATTAATGTTTCACACATTTCTTCCGCCATACATCACACGAAGAACGTGCACCGTACAATCGGACTCTCTGGTAATGTAGGGGAAGATACTCAGTATTAACAGCAGTGGGACTGCTTCCTATGGCTGTTGCTGGAATAAATATAGATGAGGTTATGGAGGGTTCCAGGGTTGCAGCCAGGGATTTGAGGGTTTAATGCAAAGGAAAATCACTGCTATCAGTATGCCAGATCTATATTCCATGGGACAATATAAACGCCTTCGGCCCCGTTTACTTAGAAGTACCCGCTATGATGATTGATTATTTGTCCATATAAAAGTTACGTGTTAATACGTATTTATTCATTGACCTACGTATTAACACGTATTATAATTTATGCATAAGGAGGTGATAACCCAAAGTGACCGAACGAGAAATTATAAACTACTAAAAGACAATGGCTGGTACATAGAAGAAGGTTCAAAACATCACCTAGCCATAAATCAAAATAAACCTGGGATTAAGATACCAATACCAAGACATCGTAAAGATATCCCAATAGGAACAATAAATAACATTCTCAAGGCAGCGGGGCTAAAATAGCCCCAGGCCTTAAGAAGTAATATAGAAATATTAATATAATATCTAAAAGTTAAACAACAATAATAGTAATATAGAAAAGGAGTTTTAAAATTATGAAATATGTTTATCCCGCTATATTTACCTTGGAAGATGGAAGTTATAATGTAACTGTTCATGACTTACCTGGATGTTTTACTTGCGGGAATACACTTGTCGAAGCCATAGAAATGGCCCGCGATGCAATCTCTATGTGGCTTTGTGATGCTGAAAATAAAGGTGAATCAATCCCCTCATCCAGTAATGCTGATAGTATTAGGTGCGAATCAGGTAGCTTTATTAATCTTATTGATATAGATACCGTAGAATATCGTAGCGAAAACGATAATCGCGCAGTTAAGAAAACACTTAGTGTTCCTAACTGGTTAAATATTAAAGCTGAAAGGGCTGGCATAAACTTTTCTCAGACTCTTCAAAAAGCGTTGAAGCAGCAATTAGGAATTCTAGAATAAAATATTAATATAAATATAATAGGCGTCCATTACTGATCATTCAGAGTGGACGCCTAAGTTTTTGAGGGTATACGCACAACTGGCCGTGATTGAATATTACTATCGTTGATAAATTATAAATGTTTTAAATTATCTTGCAGGAAATTACTTACTTAAACTGAATATCCGAGTAAGAGTCAATTGGAATTCTAGGCATCCCTAATACTACAATGGTCCAACAACATTATTAGCGGTTTATGATGGTTTTAGTGAAGATGGCTCAGCGAGTACCGGGGATTGTTTCGGTTAAATATAGAGACCATAATCAATAACTCGGGGTCAGACCCCGAGTTATTGATTAAATAGCCAAATTGATCTGAATATAACTTATCTTTAGGAGAAATCTCAACCAAACAAAGAAAGAGACTAGAAAGGTTAGGTGTCTGTGGGGGGCCAAGAGAGGCGGAACATGCCTTTCGCAAGGTCAATTTATGGGAAATAAAGGAGTATAAGCTTTTATATTGAATAGATAAATACAAATATTTTTTTGTGGAGAGACCTGATGGCCAAGAATTCACATGAGATTCGCGATCCTATTCATGTTTTTATCCGCTTAACTACAGATGAACGAACAGTCGTTGATTCTATACCCTTCCAGAGATTACGTAATATTCATCAACTGGCTATGTCTTATCTTATTTATCCTGGGGCTACTCATAAAAGATTTGAGCACTCCCTGGGTGTAATGGAACTTGCTAGTCGGGTTTTTGATGTTGTAACCAATCAAGACAATATTAATCCTACCATTAGAGAATTAATTCCTGAGATCAGTGTAGAGCCTAAATTGGGATATTGGCGTAGTGCTTTGCGCATGGCTGCTCTCTGCCATGATTTGGGACACCTCCCTTTTTCCCATGCAGCCGAAAAAATGTTACTTCCCGAAGGGTGGGACCACGAACACCTTACGGTTGAGTTTATACAAAGTAAAGAGATGCAGGAAATATGGAATTCAATGACACCCCCATTAAGAGTTGAAGATATTATAAAACTGGCCGTAGGGCAAAAGAAGCTTAAAGGTACTAAGTTTTCCGATTGGGAAGCCATATTATCTGAAATTATTACTGGTGATGCTTTCGGAGTTGATCGAATTGATTATCTATTAAGGGACTCACATCATGCAGGTGTAGCTTATGGGAAATTTGATCACTTCAGGTTGATAGATACCATAAGGATATTACCAAAATCAAACTATGGTGATGGTTCAATTGAACCTGCACTTGGAGTCCAGGAGGGTGGGTTACACTCTGCGGAAGCACTTCTATTAGCACGATATTTTATGTATACCCAGGTGTATTTTCACCCGGTTCGGAGAATTTATGATATACACTTGCGTGATTTTTTGTTAGGCTTTCTTAAGCACGGAAAATTTCCTACCAACATCTATGAGTTACAAATGATAAGTGATAATAACGTTCTAAGTGAGATTTGGCAAGCAGCCCTGGCTAAAAACCATCCACTGCATGAAGTAGCCCAAAGGATAGTAATGAGAGGCCATTTTAGAAGGCTATATGATAAAAATCCTGAAGACTTATCGTGTAATCCTCATATCGGTCAAGTTGTTTTTGATCAAATAAAAGAAGTTTTCGGACAAGATAATATCAGGCGTGATGATTATACGCAGAAAGAAAATGCGGTAGATTTTCCGGTATTAAGGAATAATGGGAAGATTACCTCGTCATTCGTATTGTCTGCAACTCTACAGCGATTACCAGTAGCGTCTTTCGATTATATTTTTATTAAACCAGAATTTTTAAAAGATGGTCAGGCTTGGCTTGGAAAAAATATAGAGAGTATGTTGAGTATGGTTGAAAAGGAGGATTAAGATGGAAGGCACTAAGAGGCAGGTTGTAATATTGTCCCTTATAGAATCCATGAAGAATTGTGGTAGTTGGTGTGGGGAGACCCATATCCAAAAAAGCCTGTATTTCTTACAGACCATGATAGAGGTACCTACGGAATTTGATTATATTTTATATAAACATGGCCCTTTCTCATTCGAACTCAGAGATAGTCTTGGTGAAATGAGGGGTAATATGCTGGTTGATCTTAACAGCCGATTCCCTTATGGTCCTTCTTACCGGTCAACGGAAACCGGTAAAGCTCTTGTTGAACGATACCCTAAAACTGCTGCAATGTATCAAAAAGAAATTGATTTTATTGCCCAACATTTTTCTAATTTGGGGGTTGCCGAGCTAGAAAGGCTGGCAACTGCTTTGTTTATTACTAAAGAAGCAGGAAAGGTATCAATAGAGGAACGTGCCAAGAGAATCAATGAAATAAAGCCCCATATTTCTGTCGATGTTGCTGCAGCAGCCATTCAAGAGGTCGAAAAGCTGGTAAAGGAATTCTATGCTACCTCGGCATAAAAATTCCCCATCACTATATAGAGTTGAGCATCCCAACCTTGTTGCGTTGTCAAGACAATAACTCGGGGTCAGACCCCGAGTTATTTAAGACCCCGAGGTTATTCCCTCCAAAGTATTAAGTAACCGTTACTGCCCGTTAGTGCAACAGTTTATAACCTACAAAAATTATGAGTGCCCATAGGGGGATGCTTATTAGTAAACCGTTAATAATGCCCCGGGCACATCTTAATTCATCTTCTTCATACATCATATGTATCCGGCCCTTCATTTTTATTACCTATTATCTCCATATAATCGAAGACTATTTATAAGTCTTTAATTTTCCCTGCCATTTTTTCTGGTGGGAAAATGCTCTATCTTTAATCGAACACATGTTCCCTAATTACATAAAATATGGTAAAATTTTTTTGGGAATAGAAAATATCTCTGAACAAACGAATTAGGGAAAGTGATAGGGGGCTTTGAAGATGGCTAGGGTGAAAATCGAAAAAATAAGAGATGATATTATTGCTTTACGGCCGGTATATACAGATACAGGGAATGCCACGGAAATATGGCTGGCTTCTGGGGAGATCCTGTTGGATGACCGGGGACTGAAGTCAGTGCTTGGGGCTCTGGCCCGTACCTATGCTATTGATCTGCAGGCACAGCGCTTAGGTCAGGAACAGAATCTGCATCGGAGCGGGGTTTTGCCGTTTCACCTGGGAGCCAGGCGGGTGTTCATTCCATTGAAAATGCGCCGGGCTATCACTGAGAATGATATGGTATATGGTTATATAGATCTGCATTATCTGGATGAGATACATCAGGGAGACGCCAGAGACTGCAGGGTTCATCTGACCACGGGACAGGATATGGAACTGCTGAGCAGCGCTGCCACTGCGTTTAAGAGTCGGCATATGGGTATGATGCTGCTGGAGTCTCTGGATAGTTGTACTGCCAATGAAGAAGAGGAACGAGATATTATTAATGTGGTGCTGTCTTTAATAAGATGTTTCAAAGCGATAGGCAGCAGTCTGCAGCGAATTGAGGAACAGATTGCAGAAGCGAACACGGAATATAGGGTTCCTGGGAAATAAGGGGACAGTCCCTCAGTTCCCTGGCGAGAACAGTAGGGACAGTCCCCTTATTTCCCATGTTTCGAATCAATATAAAAAAGAAATATTGTTATAGCAAAACAAGTAGAGGTTTATTTTTAATAATTTGTATTATACTTAAAACATAAGAGTTAGAATGCTGAAAGAATACAATCTAGCCTTGGCTCGATAGCTAATAACGGATTGGGGAGATGAGGGGCTGTGATGTACCTAAGCGATGAACAGCTGCAACAGATTGGAGATTACCTGGTGAAAACACTGGATCCCTATCTAATTATGCTTTTCGGATCCGCGGTAAATGGACACTTGAGAGCTGATAGTGATGTGGATCTGGCTTATTTAAGCGACCAGGAGATGCAAGGTTATGACCTGTTCATGCTGTCTCAACAAATTGCTAGTCTTCTGGGGCGGGATGTTCATTTAATGGATTTAAATCAGGTATCCACCGTTATGCAGGCACAGGTCATTGGTAAAGGAAAAGTGATTCTTGATCGGGAACCAAATCGACGGCGGGAGTTTTTTATTCAGGTATTGAAAAAATATGCTCGTTTGAATGAAGAACGCGCACCAATTTTGGTGAAGATTATGGAGAGGGGGAGCATCTTTGCTCGATGATGTCAGCCTCAATAAATCACAGATTATTCAACGCTGTATTAACCGCATTGAGGAAGAATATGGAGGAGACCCGGCTAACCTCAATAATTTAACGCGTCAGGATTCCATCATCCTAAACTTGCAAAGAGCTTGCGAAGCGGCTATTGCACTGGCCATGCACTGGGTCGCAGAAAACGGATGGGGAGTTCCTAATAGCAGCAGAGAAGCTTTCGATTTTCTGGCTGAACATGGTGCCATTGAAACAGCGCTTGCCGGCAGGCTAAAAGCCATGGTTGGGTTCCGAAATATCGCGGTGCATGATTACCAAAAGATGAGTTTGGATATTTTAAGAAAAATCATTACCCAGCATCTCGGGGATTTAACGGAGCTTACCCGAGTTCTGATACAATAACTCGGGGTCAGACCCCGAGTTATTGCCCCCAATCTATCCCCCAACGAAAAACAGAACAAATGTACGATTGGTTATTGCCATTTTAAGTAAGTGGTAGTAAAATAAAGCTGAATTGGGGGTGGTTATTATTGCCAGGCGGCCAAGGATTAATTTTTCAGGTGTTATTCATCATGTGATTCAGAGGGGTAATAATAAAGAGTATATATTTGATAATCCGAACGACAAGGATTATTTCGTCTCATTGCTGCGAAATGCAGTGCAAGTTGATGGTGCCGAGATTTATTCTTATGTTGTTATGAGCAACCATTTTCATATTGCCTTGCGTAGTTATCAAAAACCGCTTAGCAAAATAATGCACCGCCTTAACACCGCATATAGTGTATTCTACAATTTGAAAAAAGAACGGACCGGGCATGTGTTCCAGGGAAGATATACGGCTATACCGATCCTCAATGACAATTATTTGCTGGCGGTTATCAGATATATCCACCGCAATCCGGTCACAGCACGGATATGTTCTCAGGTAGAGGAGTATAAGTGGAGCAGCGACTGGAGTTATCGCAGCCTGTATCCGGACTTCGTAGAATGTGGTTTGCCGTTTGAGTTATTGGCCGATGATGAGAAAACAGCACGGGAGGAATATCGTTCTTTTGTTAATGTTGATGACGATGTTAATTGGGAGGACTTTAATCAAATAGATGATGAATCGGTGGCCCAGGCTGCTGAGGAGCAAGCTCTTGCCAATAAAGACGATAGGTTCCAGATTGGCCAACTATCTAAGAATAGCCACAGGTTAAGGGTAACAGATGTGCCCAATCCTTTCGAACAGAGTATTAATGCGCCGGAGCTTTTGGACGATATACTGTTGCGAGCCGGGGGACCAGGAATTGATTACGAGGCAATCAAATCAGGTTCCAGGCAGAGGCAGTTAATTCCTTACAAGATTGCTTTTGCCCGAGAAGCCTTCCGGCAGGGTTATAGCATGAGACAAATAGGGCAGCACATTAATATAACCGAAAGCTCGATCTACCATTACCTCAAATAACTCGGGGTCTAAATAACTCGGGGTCTGACCCCGAGTTATTGCGTTCCCGGTATATTGGAACGATTTTCTTTTCTCAACTTTAGGAAATACAGAATATACAAGGCCAGGAAAGCACCCAGAGAATCTATCATTACATCGCTGAGCAGGGGAGTGCGCCCGGGTACAAATATTTGATGGACTTCATCACTGGCGCCATACAGGGTAGCCAGCAGCCAGGCACCAGGATAGGTCCAGCGGTATGGGTATATAGCATTCCTTATGGTTAAAGCCAGCAGGCCAAAAGAGAGCAAATGAGCGGCTTTGCGGATTATTTTATTCAGCAAGGTTAAATCTAAAGAAGATAAAAATTTGTATTTATTGATTAACATAACTGTATGATCATTATTAGATATGGGGGAAGCTGTAAAAATGTAGAACCCTACAAAGAATAAGCCTACCCCGAACCAATTAAGCCATCTTCTATTCAATATTTGAACCCCCAATTTTCTTTTTGGTGTCTGCACCTGCTAGCCAGCTTCTGCATAATCCTTCCAATGTCCTTTAATATTATAATGGATTGGCGTATATTAAGCGAAATTTTTAGTCGGCATGATATTCAGGGCGACGGCTAGGACGAACCATTTAGGGGCTGGATCATCGGGGTGATGCTCACTGCTGATAAGTCCTGCTTGTCGAGCCTGGTTCATAATGGTGTATTTCCATTCTTCCGGGGTAGGGTTTAAACTATTTTTGCTAAGCTGTTTCATGAATTCCTCCCATGGGAATTGGTCGCCCGGGCAGTTGGTTGGCGCCAGGTCCTGGTGTCGGTTAATTTCAAGTGTTCCATATAGTTTTTCCATCTCATGGATTAGCTCTCCCAAAGCCAAGAGCTGCTCAGGCGCCGGTGATTCCTTCATGAAGTTACCGGTCAGGCAGATACCAATACTGTCTTCGTTGTATCCCTGTGCGTGGGCACCAATCATTTCGGCTGGACGGCCTATCTCGATCTGACCATTTCTCCGGATCAGGTAGTGGTAACCAATACCGCTCCATCCCTTAGCCAGATGCCAGTGGTGAACCTCTGCTGCAGATACATCAGCACTGGCCGAGTGATGGACGACTACGCGGGAAGTTCTGGGACGAACCTTTAGTTCCTTGAAGTCTAGATGGTGGTCGATGTGCTGCATTAGGCTTTTCCTCCTTTGAACTTTTGAGTGAATGGGAAACATGGGGACAGGCCCTCTGTTCCCTGCCGGCAACAGCAGGTACAGTCCCCAGGTTTCCCTAGCGGGCCCTCTGTCTTTAACGAGAACAGTAGGTACAGTCCCAAATTTTCAATCTCTTGGTTTTAGCTAATGGGGCATGGTGATGATGGCTTCCCGCAGTTCACCGATCGCAGTTGTCAAGTTACCGAGCTGGTTTTCTACTCTGATCAAGAGATAGACGGATACGGCAATCGGAAAACCGACATTGCCGATCAGGTTTAACAGGTCTTCCATGTTAGAGCCTCCTTTCGAAATTAGTGGATAGTGCATAGGGGATAGTGGATAGTTGTACAAGGCCGGAAACAAGGGGACAGGCCCTCAGTTCCCTGACGGCAACAGTAGGTTCAGTCCCCGAGTTTCCAGGGATAGTGGATAGTTAAAAGTGGACAATGGATAGTGTATAGTGGATAGTTAACGGGCGGGATTAACCCGCCCGTTTATGGTTCACTATACTAGGACTAGATCTGAGCTGTCGGTTGTTACTATACGGGCGTCGATCTTACCAGTCAGGTTTCCGCCTGGGCCGGTAAAGATGTTGCTGGCGATGATGCTGTCCATTGCTGCGGCGACTTCGGCGCCGGTCAATGCGTCTTTTGCATCATATACCCGGATGCGCTGGGTTCTTCCCAGCTCGGTATTAAAGTCCATCTCCAGAATTCTTTGAGCTGCCATCCTTAATTACCTCCTTTCCTAATTAATTGGGAATCTGACTAATAGCCTATACTACAGATTCCAGTTCTACCGTGTTTCTGCGCTGAATTGCATTGTTGGTTTTGCTCTGGAGCCCGATCAGGGTCTGAGCAACTGCGTAGACCGCATCATCGGCGGCGCTGATCTTCACATTTTTGTATGTGCGGTTCTGGCTGAGGGCCTGTCCGGATGCACCGACCCCATTGTCCATTACTAGAACCAGATCAGTTGTTAGAGAAGTAGCAGTAACTGCCATCGGCTTACACCTCCTTTCTCCTGGATTAGGAAGCCTGTGCTGACTTCCAAGTGTAGTTTAATCCTTAAGTGCAGGAGGTGTTAAATGCGGAGAAATGGGAAGCAGGGTCTGTTAAATTGGCGGAAATTTAAAGCAGGAGGTTTTTATGCAGGGGCTTTTTAGAATGCGGGGTTATTATAGGGGGAAAAGAGAAAAGAACCTAAGTTTGAAAACAAGGGGACAGGTCCTCAGCATCCTATCGTAAGCAGCAGGTACAGTCCCCTCGTTTCCGAGTTACTAGGTATATAGTGGGAAAAAAATAAGGCCCCTATTTAGGGCCTTTTGGGGTTTTCTATACATTGTCGGGCAATAGACAATTGTTCTTTTAATCGTTCTTCAACTTTTATGAGCTGTTTAGAATTAAGTTCAGCGACGTCTATACCATCACTAAATGTTGAAATAATGCAATTAACCTCATCAGGTTTATATCCCACCGCTATTAAGTCTTCTTTTAGGATTAGAATGTTTTTAATTTCTTCTAAAGTGGTGTCTTTGAATGCTTCTACACTTTCCTTTATGAATCTAGGAACAATATAACTAAAATACACAACAAAAAACCTCCTATAAAATGATAACCATACCCTTTTAAGGAGATTTCCTAAGGCATGGTCTCTGGCAACCAGGCTGTCATATCGTTAATAACGACTTAGACCCTTTGGCTTTGCGTCCCTATTTTTCAATAGGTTTGCCCTTCAAGGCCATAATAATATTTTAGTTTTGATTATCACTATTAGTATACTATATTGTAATATTATATGTAAATAAATCGATTTTTTACATTTATTCCCGCTGCTGCGACGGTGCGAACTTTACATCCGCATACATATTTGATATAGACGAATATAGGCATCCAGCTCTTGTTCCAGGGTGAAACTGGTTTCTACCAGCTTCCGGGCATTTTGCCCCATCTCTTCTCTTCGGGCCGGATTGTTTATTAAGGTTTTCGCGGCGGTGACCAGTTCGGCTTCACCATCTACATAGAAACCCTCTGCGCCCTGTTGAATCAGGTTGAGGTTACCGGGTACTGCGGTTAAAATGCAGGGTTTGCCAAGGCTCATGGCTTCCAGTGCGCCTTGAGGCTGACCTTCACACCGGGACGTATTTATTACCACATCACCTAGCGCAAGTATACTGCTCATTTTGGCATGGGGAATTTCCCCCAGATAGGTGACCCAGGATAGATCGCGAATGCGGTTAATTATGCGACGGCTGTACTGCTCATCAATTGCTGTTCCCATGATAAGCAAACGAAGTCCGGAATGCTCCTGGTGTACTATACTGAGTGAATCTATGGCAAGTTCTATGTTTTTTACCGGGCGCAAACCGCTGGGGAGCAGAAAAACAATATTATCCGGGGATAACCCTAATTCTCGGCGAGTTTTAACCGTCCCTGTTTCCAGGAACACTCCCTGGGGGATAGTAACCATTTTACTCGATAATTCAGGGTAAATGTCCAGCAGGTTTCTGCGCAAGTTTTCATTAAATACCACAATTTTATGAACTGTTTGCATGGCATCCAGGACAATATCCTGCTGGGCACCAAGCAGATCATAATGAATGTCGGTGCCGGTAGCAGTTAAAATTAGCGGCAGTTTCCGTATTTCAGGAATTGCTTGTAAGACCTGACCAAAATGCAGGGCATGAAAGCCGTGTATAATATTATATTTTGATTGGTCCAGGGTATGCTGCAATCGTCCCTGCCAGTTGTCATCTTCCAGGGATAGACGGTCAATATGAAACCCTCGGGCGGTTAGAAATTTCTGGAGGCGGGCAGTTGTCAGGCTGTTGCCCCGCTGGCTTTTGTCAAAGGGAGTAATCATGAGTACCCTGTTAGTTAACTGTTCCATCATGTAATCCTTTAAGCTTTATATTTGAGCCTGAATCAATTGAAAACACTCACAGTAGTCACCTTTTCCGGTCATAATACCCCGATAGCGATTCAAACCCTGAATGGCTTCGTCGTAGTGTATGTGCTCGATTTGTGATTTGTGCATTTGCAGGGCTTTGATCTTTGCAGATATAAAGTCGCTGATATTTTCGCTATGGCCGACTGTCTGCAGGGGAGTCCAAACTTCATATCCCAGAATATTTTTAACCGGCCACGGCTGCCTGCCGCATTCCTGGAACCAGGGACCAGCAGCCCTCCGACATCCTTCCAGGGCTAAGCGGTGGGTTTGCTGATGATCTGAGACAGCATCAGCGCTGTGAGGCATGTATACCAGAACCGGCTTCTTAGTCCGGATTATAGTGACAATACGGCTCAAATTTTCTTTATTATATTCCAGGTATCCATCAGGATTGCGAAGAAAGGTCAGATCAGTAACCCCCAGTAAAGCGGCGGCGTCTAAAGCTTCCGCTTCTCTAATCCGGGCCAGGTCATCTGGGGGATATTGCAGGCTTCCGGCTTCCCCAGAAGTCATATATACTATGGCGACTTGATTCCCTTGCTGTATATGCCGGGCCAGGCTTCCGCCGCATCCGATTATGTCATCGTCAGGGTGGGGAGCGAACACCAGTATAGTTTCCATAATAGCCTCCTGTTGTCTAGTGCTATCCTTAATTATGGCCTAGTTTCCTATATGATGGCAATAAAAATGGTCCCTTTCGGGCAAAAAAAAAGGCCCCTACTTGGGGCCTCTGATAAAGTCGATACATTGTCTGGCAATAGACAGCTGCTCGGTTAATCGTTCTTCAATTACCTTAAGCTGTTTAGAATCAAGCTTAGATATGTCAATACCATTACTTAATGTGGTAATCATGTACTTAACCTCATCGGAATTATAACCGATCTCTATTAATTGTTCCTTTAGAGCCATAATATTATTTAATTCTTCGCTGCTGGTATCTTTAGATTTTCGTCGATATTTATTGATAAATCCAAGAAAGACCCTGTTAATAAGCAAAAAAGAAAACCTCCCTAAATATGATAACCATACCCTTTGTAAGGAGATTCCCATTCAAGGTATAGTCTCTAGCAACCAGGCTGTCATATCGTTAAACGACTTAGACCCTATGGTTTTGCGTCCCTATCTTTCAATAGGTTTGCCCTTCAAGGCTAGTATTATTAGTATAAATATCTACTTATAGTATAGTATAACATAAAAAATTTTGTAAAATATATTTGTTGCGCGGTGTTAGGAGAACCGTCCCTTGATACCTCAGTGGTCTCGGACGATCCCCCTTGACACATCTGATCAATAACTCGGGGTCTCAATAACTCGGGGTCTGACCCCGAGTTATTGAAAGGGCTGCATGGCTCGAGGCAGGATGCCCATTATATAGGCTATACAAACGCCGTAATTGACGATGGGAACTCCGGCAGCCTGAGCTTGCATAATTCGGGAGAGCATTTCCCGACGGTTGATCATGCAGGCTCCGCAGTGTATCACCAGTTTATAGTCAGAAAGGTTTTCGGGAAAACGTGCTCCGCTGCTCCAGTGGAAGTCAAGTTCTCCGCCTACGGCCTGACGAATCCAACGGGGTATTTTAACGGTTCCAATATCGTCTTCCACCCTATGATGAGTACAAGCCTCAGCAATAAGTATTTTGTCACCCGGTTGCAGGGTTTCAATGGCTCTGGCACCAGCCGCCAGGGTTTGCAAGTCACCTTTATAACGTGCAAAAAGGATAGAAAAGGAAGTCAGAAGGACATCCGGCGGGGTGTCTGCATCTGCTTTCAAGAAAGCCTGGGAATCGGTAATTACGATTCGAGGTTTCTTGCTCAAGGTATGGAAACATTCTTTTAACTCGCGCTCTTTGACCACATAAGCCATTGCATCATGATCCAGGATATCCCTTATGGTTTGAACCTGGGGAAGTATTAGACGTCCTTTGGGAGCGGCCAGATCAATGGGAACTACCAGGACCGCCAGGTCGCCGGGGTTCAACAGGTCGCCAATGATGCTTTGATCATCCCAGCTGGGGGGAGCAGATTTCACCAGAGCTATTTTTAGAGCCCCTATGCCTTCCCGGGTAAGGGCGCTGACTGGCAGTGGTTCTTTCCCCAGCTTTTCTTTATATTCCTCCCGTTGGGCATCCGAGACCGGTTGAATATCTATTTTATTTATGATTGTTATTATAGGAAGTTTTTTCTCCTGGCAGCGCTCGGCAATGTTTAGTTCAAAATCTGTAATTCCTGCTCTGCTGTCCATCACCAAAAGAACCATATCCGCCTTATTAAGCATATCCATGGAGCGCTGCACCCTGAGTTCTCCCAGCTCTCCTGTGTCATCAATACCGGCCGTATCGATAATAACCACCGGTCCAATGGGCAGTATCTCCATGGCCTTGTAAACGGGATCGGTGGTTGTACCCGCTACCGGTGAGACCACTGCAATATCCTGGTTGGTAAGGGCGTTGATAAGGCTGGATTTGCCTGCATTACGCCTTCCGAATATGGCTATGTGCAGTCTGTTGCCGCGGGGTGTTTGATTCATTATTCCTGCCTCCTTTTCCCGACTATGCCGGGGCGGGTTAGTTCCTTGGGCTGCAGCAGCTCATCTAATTCCTTAGCTGAGAATAGGCCTGCCTCCAAAAGAAGTTCTTTTACCGGCCGCGAATCCTGTAAAGCCTTTTTGGCCAATTCTGAGGCAGTGTCATATCCAATATGAGGAGATAGAGCCGTAATTATACCTATGCTGTTATTAAGGTGGGTAAGGCATTTTTCCGGAACAGCCTCAATATCTCTGATACACTTATCGGCCAATAGTGTCATCGCATGACCAAGGCTTTCCATGGCCGGCAGCAGATTGGCTGCGACCAGTGGCAGGAAGGCGTTGAGCTCCAATTGGCCTCCCTGTACGGCCAGAGTTATAGCTAGGTCCTGAGCGACAGCCTGGTAGGCCACTTGGGCCAGCATTTCCGGCAGCACCGGGTTTATCTTGCCCGGCATAATTGAGGAACCGGCCTGCAAATCCGGCAGCTTGATTTCACCTAAACCGCCTCTGGGGCCTGAGGATAAAAGCCGCAAATCCCCGGATATTTTGATCAGGGTGGCTGCGCAGGCTTTTAACAAACCGGAGACTTCTACAAAGACATCGGCGTTTTGAGTGCCGTCAATCATATTTTCATTACGCGCCAATCCCAGACCGGTTAAGGCCCGGAGCCGCTCAATTATGGTATAGATGTACTTTTTATCGGCATTTAGTCCGGTTCCAATTGCCGTACCACCGAGGTTTATCTGGCGGAGGCGTTCTTCTGCTTTATAAAGGCGCCAGCGGTCTCTGGATATCGCCTCAGCCCAGGCGGAGAATTCCTGTCCCAGGGTAATGGGTATGGCATCCTGCATTTCGGTACGGCCCAATTTTAATACAC
>Ga0209639_1002295_pt1 | contig 15582 bp, 15 predicted proteins | sample EPASupsiteHSE605_FD_187268 | JGI IMG/M metagenome (GOLD analysis project Ga0209639, IMG submission 187268) | Bioremediated contaminated groundwater from EPA Superfund site, New Mexico - Sample HSE6-05 (SPAdes) (version 2) | ecosystem: Environmental > Aquatic > Deep subsurface > Groundwater >...
CAAATAAGTGTTCAGTCAATGCTTAACAAGCCTGCACAGGATATTGAAGCAAATGTGCAGCAAGCAAAAGAATTGCAGGAGGCAGGCTGCCAAATAATTCGCACCTCTGTTCCAGATGTTCAGGCAGTCCAGTTAATATATGCACTCAAAAATGCAGTAACTGTTCCAATCGTAGCAGACATTCATTTTGACCATAAAATAGCACTTGAATGTGCCGCAGCAGGCGTGGATAAAATCAGGATTAACCCGGGCAACATTGGTTCTGATGATAAAGTAAAAGCGGTTGCAACTGCTTGTGCACAAAAAGGAATACCAATCAGAATTGGCGTTAATTCGGGCTCCGTTGAAAAAGAATTGCTTGCAAAGTACGGAGCACCAACGCCACAAGCAATGGCGGAAAGTGCAATGAACCATATTAAGATTTTAGAAAAGTTTGATTTTGAGGATATTATAATTTCTATTAAATCTTCAAATGTTCAGAATATGATTAGTGCATACAGGCTTGTGGCTGAGCAGTGTGATTATCCATTGCACCTTGGCGTTACTGAGGCTGGCACAGAGAGAATGGGTATCATAAAGTCCAGTATTGGAATAGGTTCTCTTTTAACCGATGGTATTGGAGATACCATCAGAGTTTCTATAACGGACAACCCTGTTAAAGAAGTCTATGCAGGTTTTGATATTTTAAAGGCGGCAGATATAAAAACTGATTGTCCTCGTATAATATCTTGCCCTACCTGTGGCAGAACAAAAATTGATTTGATTTCAATTGCAAACGAGGTAGAGCAAAGACTTCGTAATTGCAACAAGCCTATTGTAGTTGCTGTTATGGGTTGCGTTGTTAATGGTCCTGGTGAAGCAAAGCAGGCAGACATAGGTATAGCAGGAGGAGACGGAGAGGGCCTAATATTTAAGCACGGAGAAATACTACGCAAGGTTGACGAAAAAATGCTCGTTGATGAGCTTATGCGTGAGATAGAGAGGATATAGTTTAGTGGGTAGCACAACAATAGGAGATTTGTTTGGGGGCTATATAAACCAAGAAAAGTTTAGGCCACTGTTTGACATAAAGTTGCTTGAAGTTAATTTGGACATGCAAAACAGGCACTTAAAAGCTATAATGCAATGTGATGATACATATAAAGCTCTGCTTGAGGATTTTAAGGCAGAGCTTAAATCCGTTTTACAGCTTACGGGCGTTATATTTGATGTACATCATGTAAATGTTGAATTTACAGTTGAACAGATGCCATATGTTATAGCAGAACTAAAACGCAATATACCTACATCGAACGGATTTTTGGAGGATGCATCGTTTCGGTTAGAGGACAACAAACTAATAATAACATTAACACATGGCGGAGCAGACATATTAAAAACCAATGGTTGTGACGAGTTTGTAAGTAAATATATTGCAAAAAAATTTAGAAAGCAGTTTGCAGTTGAGTTTGACGGAGAAACAACAGTAATGGCAGACGCACAGATGCTTAAAGACATGCAGGAAAAGGCAGAAAAAATAGCTAAAACAAAAAAAGAGCAAATGTCAGACGATGGAAAAGCACAGCGTCCACATGAGATGATAGAGGGATTGCCGCTGTATTTGGAAACCCAAAAGATGATTTGGGGCGACAGTATTAAAAAGAAGCCGAAACCAATTGTCGATATAAGATATGATGACGGAATGGTTGTTGTTTGGGGCGATGTTTTTTCTCTTGACGTTAGGGATACAAGAGATAATAGAAACAAAATAATTAACTTTAATATAACTGACTATACAAGTTCGTATAGTGTAAAAATATTTGAAAGAGCAGAGAATACACAAAGTTTTTTAAAAGAAATCGCAAACGGAATTACAGTTATTGTTCGAGGCAATGTAATTTATGACAGCTATAAAAAAGAATACATATTAGAAGCCAAGGCGATAGCTAAAGTTAAAAAAGCACAAAAAACAGATGATGCACCCAAAAAGCGTGTAGAACTTCACATGCACTCCACTATGTCTGCAATGGATGGAATGACAAGTGTTGGAAAGCTTGTTAAAAAAGCACATGAGTACGGACATCCAGCAGTTGCTATAACTGACCATGGTGTGTTGCAGGCATATCCTGAGGCAATGAATACAAGTGAACAACTTGGTATTAAACTTGTTTATGGCGTTGAATCATATTTTGTTGATGATACAAATCTTGATTTTTCTGAAAGCTCGCTTGCAGCGATGATGAAGGCAAAAAAAGTCAGGTCATATCACCAAATAATACTTGTTAAAAATTCGGTGGGACTAAAGAATTTGTACAAACTTGTATCAACAGCACACACGAAAAACTTTTACAAGCGTCCAATTACCTTAAAGAGCGAACTTTTAAAGTATCGTGAAGGATTAATTATAGGAAGTGCCTGTGAAGCAGGAGAGCTTTACACAGCAATAATGAATGGCGAGAATGAAGAAAGAATAATGGAAATAGCTTCATTCTACGACTATTTGGAGATTCAGCCAAATGGCAACAACGCCTTTATGATTAGAAACGGAATCGTTTCAAGCGTTCATGAGTTAGAGGATATAAACCGTAAGATAATAGCTATTGCAGACAAGCAAAACAAGCCCGTGGTTGCAACGGGAGATGTTCACTTTATGGATGAGAGGGACTCTGTCTTTAGAGCGATTTTGATGGCTGGTCAGGGCTTTTCTGATGCAGATGAGCAAGCACCGCTTTATTTTAGAACAACACAGGAAATGCTTGACGAATTTGCATATCTTGGAGAAGAGACTGCATATGAAGTAGTTGTTGAAAATCCAAACAAAATTGCAGATATGGTAGAGCAGGTAAGACCAATTCCAAAGGGTAACTTTCCACCAAGCATTGACGGAGCAGAGGAAGAACTGCGTACAATCTGCTGGGAGCGTACAAAGAAACTTTATGGTGAACCTGTTCCTGAATATGTTGCAAACAGGCTTGAAAAAGAGCTTTCATCAATCATTAAAAACGGATTTGCAGTTTTGTACATAATCGCTCAGAAACTTGTTAAAAACTCGGAGGATCACGGCTATCTTGTTGGTTCTCGTGGTTCGGTTGGCTCATCATTCGTTGCCAACGCCGCAGGAATATCAGAGGTTAATCCGCTTGCACCTCACTATCGTTGCCCAAGTTGCTTGCACACAGAGTTTTTCCTTAATGGTGAGGTCGGTTCGGGATACGATTTAGAGCCAAAAGATTGTCCCCATTGTGGCACAGCAATGCTTAGAGATGGTCACGATATTCCGTTTGAAACATTTTTGGGATTTGATGGAGATAAAGCACCTGATATTGATCTTAATTTCTCTGGTGAATATCAGTCCAGAGCACACCAATACACAGTTGAGCTGTTTGGCAAGTCCCATGTTTTTAAGGCGGGTACTGTTTCCACCGTTGCAGATAAAACAGCTTTTGGTTTTGTAAAAAAATATTTGGAATCAAGAGGAAGAACTGTTCCAAACGCAGAGGTTGAGAGACTAACAATTGGTTGTACTGGAGTAAAAAGAACAACAGGTCAGCATCCTGGCGGAATGGTTATAGTTCCGAACGATTACGAGGCACAGGATTTTACAGCAGTTCAATTTCCTGCTGATGATGCTGAAAAAGGAATGATGACAACACATTTCGACTTCCATGCATTGCATGACACGATTTTGAAGCTTGATAATCTAGGGCACGATGTTCCCACACTATATAAATATCTGGAGGATTACACAGGCATTAAAGTTATGGATGTTGATATATGTGACCCAAAGATAATAGAGCTTTTTACAAGCCCTGAACCGCTTGGAGTAACTTGTGAAGATATTGATTGCGATACAGGAACTCTTTCAATGCCTGAAATGGGAACTCCCTTTGTTCGCCAAATGCTTTTGGAATCACAGCCAAAGAATTTTTCTGACCTTATTCAAATTTCTGGACTTTCACATGGTACCGATGTTTGGATTGGTAATGCTCAAGAGCTTATCAAAAATAAGACCTGCACAATTTCAAATGTTATCGGAACAAGAGACAGTATAATGGTTTATCTTATGCACAAGGGTGTTGACCCTAGTATGGCGTTTAAGATAATGGAAATTGTTCGTAAGGGTAAAGCAACAAAATTGCTTACCGATGATCATAAAAAGGCTATGAAGGAACATGACGTTCCCGATTGGTATATTGACTCATGCATGAAGATTAAATATATGTTCCCAAAGGCACATGCAGCGGCATATGTTAGTGCGGCACTTCGTTTGGGATGGTACAAGATTTACAAACCGCTTGAATATTATGCAGCATTCCTAACTGTTCGTGGTGGTGATTTGGATGCAGTTTCAATTATGTCGGGCAAGGATTATGTTGTGTCCAAAATGAGGTCAATCATAGCAAAAGGAAAAGAGGCTACGGCGAAAGAACAGTCTGAATTTACAAGCCTTCAAGTTGTTAACGAAATGTTGGCAAGGGGAATAGAATTCCTTGGTGTTAATCTTTATAATTCTGACGCCTCTGTCTATAAGATAGAGGACGGTAAAATAAGGCTTGCTTTCTCAGCTATTAAAGGGCTTGGTGAAAATGCAGCCCGCTCACTTGCAGCAGCAAGGGATGACGGGGAGGGTGTCTATATATCTGTTGATGATTTGCAAAGAAGAGCAGGCATATCAAGTAGCGTAACAGCTTCACTTGAAGAGGCGGGAGCTTTGAATGGTATACCAAAGAGTAGCCAGATGAGCCTTTTTTAAAATAAGTATTGACTTATCAAATTCATTATGATATCATATTAGCACGCTAAAGCAAATGGCGCATTGTTACATGCAATGTGCCATAAATTTTAATATAAGATATTATTATATAGTTTTAATCAATTAAGGAGGATTATTATGAAAAGGTATTCAAAGGTGACGCCTGAAGGCACAAGGGATTTGCTTTTTGAAGAATGTAGTGCAAGGCGTATTATGGAGTCACGCCTTTCAGCATTGTTTAAGTCCAGAGGATACAACAGAATAATCACTCCAAGCATTGAGTTCTTTGATGTTTATGACAGAGATAGTGCAGGAATTTTGCCTGAAACAATGTATAAGTTGACGGACTCGCAAGGCAGGCTAATGGTTTTAAGACCAGATAATACATTGCCAATTGCTCGTGTTGCCGCAACCAGATTAAAAGATATGAAACTCCCAATTCGCCTGTATTACACACAAAAGGTATTTAGGCAAAGCCCATCACTTACAGGCTTTAACGATGAAGCTGCACAAAGCGGTATTGAGCTTATTGGAGCAAAAGGCATAAGAGCAGATTTGGAAATAATCACAACCGCTGTTGATGCACTTGATGAATGCGGAGCAAAGGATTACAGAATAGAAATAGGTCATGCAGGATTTTTTAAGGCACTTTCTGAAAGCCTTAATACAGATGATGAAACGAGAGAGAAAATAAGTGCACTTATAGAGTCAAAGAATTATGCAGCACTTAACGATATTCTGGATAATATTGAAAGTAATCAAACAACCAAGGCGATAAAAATGCTTCCACGCCTTTTTGGTGGGGAAGAGGTGTTGGATAAAGCTGCACAGCTTTGCAACAGTGATGATGCCCAAAAGTCACTTGATTATCTCCGCAGTGTTTATAGTCGCCTTTCGGATTTGGGTCTTGGTAACAAGGTTAATATTGACTTGGGTTTGGTTCATAGGAGCAATTATTATACAGGTGTAGTTTTTAGAGGATATATCGAAGGCTCTGGAATAACTGTTCTTTCTGGCGGTCGTTATGATATGCTTATCGGTGAGTTTGGCAATTCGCTTCCTGCAATGGGGTTTGGTGTTGAGGTTGACGCACTTGCAAACGCAATGCTCTCCAGAGGAGAAATAAGACCTCCAAAGCCAGCCGATGTGCTTGTTTTTGGTGAAGATGGATGCGAGATAAAGGCTCTTAAATATATAACAGAGCTTATAGAAAAAGGGTTTATATGTGAAAATAGCGTGTTTGAAACAGAACAGCAGTCATATAAATATGCAGTTGAGAAGGGCATAAAACGATTTGTTCTTGTAACGGAAGAAAAAATAACAGAAAGCAAAATATAAGGAGGGAAAAAGATGCGACCAATAAGAATAGCGCTAACAAAAGGTAGGCTTGAAAAGAACAGCATAAAGTTGTTTGAAGAAATGGGGCTGGATTGCTCTGAGCTTATAAACAAGGGACGTAGACTTGTCCTTCCTGTTGGAAAATATGAAGCAGTTCTTGCAAAGGCGGCAGATGTTATTACATATGTTGAGCACGGCGTGTGTGACATTGGCATAGTCGGTAAGGATACAATAGCAGAAAATGGCAGAAGCTTTTATGAAGTAACTGACTTAGGTTTTGGCAAATGCAAATTTGCACTTGCAACAAAGGTAGGCACAGACTTTTGGGGCGGATATAATGTGAAATGTATAGCAACCAAATATCCAAACATCGCCAGAAAGTATTTTGAAAGCAAGGGTATGGATGTAAGAATAATTAAAATAGAAGGCTCGGTTGAGCTTGCTCCGCTATTAGAGCTTTCGGACGCTATAGTAGATATAGTTGAAACGGGAGCAACACTAAAAGAAAACGGTCTTGAGGTAATTGATGAGATAATGCCAATTTCCGCAAGAGTTATAGTAAATATGGCAAGTATGAAATTGAGAAAAGAAGAGATAGAAAATTTCCTTAGTGAAATAGAAGTCGCAAAGGAGGCAGAAATATGTTACAAATAACAAAAGCAGACGGATTTGCAGAAATTGAATTGATAAACAAACTTAAACTTCGTAGCGGTGAAATTGACCGCAAGGTTAATGCCACAGTTAGTGACATTATTTACAGCGTTCGTATGAATGGTGACGAAGCTGTTCGTGAATACACAATTGAGTTTGATGGTAAAGCACCACAGCAAACAGAAGTGACGCGTGAAGAGATTGACAGTGCCACAGATAAGTGTGACAAGGACTTTATCTTTGCACTATATAAATCAGCAGAAAATATTCGCAACTTTCACCAACGTCAAAAGCAGCAAAGCTGGATTGATGCACAGGAGAATGGTGTAATATTAGGTCAAAGAATAAGAGGGCTAAAAAGAGTTGGTATATATGTTCCAGGAGGCACAGCGGCTTATCCGTCATCAGTGCTTATGAATGCTATTCCTGCAAAAATTGCGGGTGTAGAAGAGATAATAATGGTAACTCCGCCAACAAAGGAAGGCACAGCAAACCCGAATATTCTTGCCGCTGCTGCGGTTGCAGGAGTTGACAGAGTGTTTTTGGTTGGTGGTGCACAAGCTGTTGCGGCACTCGCTTTTGGAACACAAACAATCCCTCGTGTTGATAAAATTGTAGGACCTGGAAATATCTTTGTAGCCACAGCAAAGAAGCAACTTTATGGCACAGTTGATATTGATATGATAGCAGGGCCAAGCGAGATTCTTGTTATAGCAGACGAAACAGCAAACCCAAGATTTTTGGCGGCTGATTTGCTATCTCAAGCAGAGCATGACAAGCTTGCAAGCTCAATTCTTTTGACTACAAGCGAAGAGATAGCAGAGAAAACTGTACAAGAGCTTGAAAAACAGCTTGAACAGCTTCCTCGTAAAGAGATAGCTCAAAAAGCAATTGAAGATTTTGGAGCAGTTATTGTTTGCGAAAATCTTGAAAGTGCAATAGATTTTGCAAACGAACTTGCACCAGAGCATTTAGAACTGTGCATAAATAATCCGCTTGAGTACATTGGTAGAATTGACAATGCAGGCTCAGTATTTCTTGGCGACTATTCACCAGAACCTCTTGGCGATTACTATGCAGGTCCAAATCACGTGTTGCCAACAAGTGGCACAGCAAGGTTTTTTTCACCACTTTCAGTTGATAGTTTTATTAAAAAATCTAGTTTTATATATTACACAAAAGATGCACTTTGCAGTGCGGGAAATGACATAATAAAGTTTGCTCAAACAGAGGGGCTTGATGCTCACGCAAACTCAATAAAAGTAAGAATGTAAATTAAGAAAGGCGGCAAAGCAAATGGCTTTTGAACTTAATGAAAAGATAGAAAATCTAAAACCATATGACCCGATTTGCGGAGAATTTGCAATAAGGCTTGACGCAAACGAATCATTCGTACAGCCGCCACATGAGATAGAACAGAGTATTGCAAATGCTGTTGCAAGTGTTGCGATTAACAGGTATCCAGACAGCACAGCACAAAATGTTTGCGAGAAGTTTGCAAGGCTTTATAATGTGCCAGCGGAGCTTGTTGTTGCTGGCAATGGCTCGGACGAAATTATCTCGGTTATAATGACAGCATTTTTGCAAAAGGGTGACAAAGTAATAACTCTAGCACCTGACTTTTCAATGTACAAGTTTTACACAAGTCTTGTTGAATGTGAATGTATAGAGTTTGCAAAAGATGAAAACTTTAAGGTGGATTTTGACAAGCTTATACAAACAGTTAATGAGTCAGTTGCCAGAATGGTAATATTTTCAAATCCATGCAACCCAACATCAGTAGGCTTTTTGGCACAAGATGTAAGAAAGCTTATTGAAAATACAAATGCACTTATAGTTCTTGATGAAGCATATATGGATTTTTGGGATCAATCGCTTCTTTCAGAGGTGCAGGCTTATGACAATTTGATAATACTTAAAACTTGTTCAAAAGCTCTTGGCTTTGCGGCTGTGCGTCTTGGTTTTGCAATAGCTAATGATACACTCATAAATGTTATAAAAGCTGCAAAATCACCCTATAATGTAAATTCGCTTACACAGGCGGCGGCAGATGCTTTGATGTGCCACAGTGAGTACATATTTGATACAATACAAGTTATTGTTAATTCTCTTAAAATGCTGTATGCTGAATTAAAAGAGGTTGAAAAACAAGTGCCAGATAAAATAAAATTGTATGAGTCCAACACTAACTTTGTGTTTATAAGAACTGATGATTCAACACGGATTTTTGAACACTTAAAATCAAAGGGAATAGTAGTTCGCAATATGGGCGGATTTTTAAGAATAACATCAGGCACAGAATTTGAAAATCAACAGGTAGTAAAAGAAATAAAGAATTTTTACAAGGTGGGATAATAGTGAGAAAAGTACAGTTGCAAAGAAAAACTAAAGAAACAGATATAACCTTAAACCTTTGCCTTGATGGCGGAGAAGTAGAAATAAATACTGGTATTGGTTTTTTTGACCATATGCTTACAGCATTTGCCGTTCATGGTGGCTTTGGATTAAAGATTGATGCTAAAGGTGATTTGCAGGTTGATGGACACCACACTGTTGAAGATGTCGGCATTGTTCTTGGCACAGCTTTTGAACAGGCATTAGGCGACAAAAGCGGAATAGCACGCTATGGCAATATGTTTATTCCAATGGATGAATCACTTGGAAGTGCAGTTGTTGATATTAGTGGTAGACCGTTTTTAGTGTTTTCTGCAAACTTTGAGCAAGAACAAGTGGGCGAATTTGACTCCTGCCTTTGTGAGGAGTTTTTTAGAGCATTTGCATTTAACGCAGGCATAACACTTCATGCAAGTGTTCTTTATGGAAACAATGCTCACCACCAGATAGAAGCACTTTTCAAAGCACTTGCACATGCACTCAAAGCGGCAGTGGCACAAACGGATGGCAAAGTGCTTTCAACAAAAGGTTCACTCTAATTTTTTCGGAGGTTTAGTATATGATTATTTTCCCTGCAATAGATATTAAGGACGCAACTTGTGTAAGGCTCAGTAAAGGTGACATAAACACAGCAGAGCAGGTGGCTGAAAATCCAGTAGAAACCGCAAAAAGCTTTAAACAAGCAGGTGCAGAGTGGATTCACGTTGTTGATATTGATGGTGCGTTTTGTGGTAAGAGGGTAAATAGCGAGATTGTTGCAGAAATTGCAAAAGTAAGCGGACTCAAGGTTGAAGTCGGCGGCGGAATAAGAACAATGCAGGATATAGATTTTTATATTGAAAATGGAGTAAGCAGAGTTATCCTTGGCTCTGTTGCATTGTCAAACCAACAGCTTGTCGTTGATGCTGTTAATAAGTATGGCGATAAAATAGCAATTGGAATAGATGCAAAGAATGGTAAAGTGGCGGCAGAAGGCTGGGTAAAGGATAGTTCAGTAGATTACATAGACCTTGCAAAGCAAATGGAAAAAGTGGGTGTAAAGTGCATTATCTTTACAGACATTGCAAGAGATGGAATGCTCACAGGACCAAACACACAGCAACTTACAGCACTTAATGATGAAGTATCATGCGATATTATTGCAAGTGGCGGAGTAACAAACATTGATGACATAAAACAACTGCGTGATAGCAAACTTTATGGCGCTATTTGTGGACGCTCAATATATAAAGGTACACTAAATTTAAAAGAAGCAATTTCAGTGTGTAATGTTTGATTAAATCGTCCACACATTGTGGCTTATTTTTATAAAATCAATACCCGAAGGGAATGAAAACGAAAATGGATTTAGATAAGTTCTTTAAAAAAAGCGAACTTATTCCGTCGATTGTGATTGACGATGATGACGGAGAAGTTTTAATGCTTGCATATATGAATAAAGAGTCATTGCAAAAGACACTCGAAACAGGCTATACTTGGTTCTTTAGCCGTTCAAGGCAAAAATTATGGAACAAGGGTGAAACATCAGGGCACACGCAAAAGGTAGTTTGCATAAATGGCGATTGCGATGATGACACGTTGCTGATTAGGGTAAAACAAAAAGGTCCTGCTTGCCACACTGGCAACAGAACTTGCTTTTTTAACACTATTTTTGAGGGGGAAGATTAATGCAGGATGTATTCAAGGATTTGTATGATATTATCTGCGAACGAAAGCAAAATCCGCAGGAGGGTTCATACACATGTTATCTTTTTAATCAGGGAACAGATAAAATACTTAAAAAATGTGCAGAAGAATGTGGCGAAACAATAATAGCGGCAAAGAACAAGAAAAATCCAGAAACGGTGGGAGAAATCAGTGACCTTTTGTTTCATCTTATGGTACTTATGGCAAACGAGGGAATACCGCTTGAAGATGTTGTAACCGAGCTTGAGCATCGCAGAGAAAAGCAAGGCAACTTAAAAACATTCCACAAAGTAGATAAAGATACATAAATAAAGACCTCCAAATTGTGTTTTGGAGGTCTTTGATATTATCAATGCATTTCATCATCAGAGTCAAACCAAAAGAGATTTTTAAGGTCCTTCTGAACATCTTTAAACTCCTCTTTTATATCAATAGGGATGCTTTTTAACTCTTCAAGTTGACTTCGCATCTGGTCTTTAAGCCTTGGCATTTCTCTTACAATTCTTTTAATATTCATACGGCGTGGAAAAGATAATGAATTCATCTTTTCTTTAAAATCGTTAAGCCTGTCAAAAATGTTGTTGTTACCAGATGAACCAACCTCTACAACTTCAACTTTCTCAACCCCGTCAGAAGCAGAGCGAATTGACCTAATTTTGCTTCTCAATACATTAATATCAATAGTGGCAACAACCGCAATAAAGAAATCGATGATAAATAGGGTAAGCATAATGTATATTAATATGCTAAAGTAATCTTCAGGAACTTTTAAAATTAAATTTGTTACATTAGGATTTATAAATCGAATAAATAAAACAGATAAAAATCCCCAGATGAAAGTATGCTGAAGGCATATTCTGCCGTTTAAATTCATAAATCTTTGAGAATAATCCCACCAACGAGCGTTAAAAATCTTTTCCATAATATAGCTTGTAAGGTATTCAACAGTATCACAAACAAGAATTCCAAGAAAAAAAACGATCCAAAGATTATGTGCGAACGGTTGCAGGAAAATAGTCATTGTTAAAGCGGAACATCCGTAAATAGGACATAAAGGACCTATCAAAAATCCTCGGTTAATAAATGTAAATTTTTTATTTTTTCTTGTTTCACTCACTGTACACCAAATGCATTCAAGCACCCAGCCAAAAAAGCTATAGAAGAAAAAATAAGCCGTATAAAGCATAAGCTTATCCAAAAAAACACTTCCCAAAACAATTATCCGATTTCAAATCCAAATTCTAAAAATTTGATTTTGTATCGTACACCAAAAGAGTAAATAAGTTCAATAGTTGCACAATACTTATCAGACATAGATACTATAAAAGACTCTCTAAAACGAGGAGGAGTGGGCGTTAGTGGCCACATATGACGCAAAATTATGTTTTCCTCTTTTTTTGAAAGCGTTGTAAGCTCCTTCGCATTTTTTAGTGCAAAGCCTGGATGACGATAACCATGAAGCCTGTGGCTGTTATCATCCTTTTCACGCCAGTCATAGTAAAAAAGATCGTGCAAAACCGCACCTCTTGCAGCTGCGTTGTGGTCAAGACCAAGCTTGCGACAAGCCAAATAACTCAAATAAGAAACACTTAAAACGTGCTGCAAACGGTTAATGTCAAGATGTTGAGAATATTGTGCAAGACTTAGTACCTGTTTAGTACTTAAAAGGTCTTCAACACAATTGTAAAAGTCCTTGTCAATACCACTATTGATTAAATATGAGTTTTTATAAGCTTTAAAAATCTTTCCCATAAAATCAGAATCCTTATTATCAATATAACAGACAGTTTATCACAATTTTCTTAAAAAGTGTTAATATATTTTAAACAAACAGTTAAAATAAATTATCATTTTTAAATCTTTCGAGCAAGTGGCGTGCAACACCATCATCAAAATTAGCACCAATAACTCCTGTAGCAACATTTTTTAGCTCATCAACAGCGTTGCCTGTGGCATAGCATTCATCAGCTGCATCAAACATAATCATATCATTATGATTATCTCCAAAAGCAACGATTTTATCAGCTCTGCAAATTTTTTTAAGCATAATAGCACCGTTACTCTTGCTTGCCATATCACTGTAAACTTCCAAAAACCAGTAAGGAGAATAATTGTCCTTGTAAAATGCACAAGAAACTCCGGGTATCGCACATAACTTTTCATGAATAGGCAAAAGTTCAGAGTGCAAATCAATAAGATTAAAATAAACGACTTGTGACCCTTGGGAAAAATCATAGCTGTCTGTCTGATAAAAGCGATAGTCAAAAAGAGGTTTACGCTTCTCATAAAACTTTTTATGTATATCAAGCTGAAGATCAGTAAAAATAAGGTCTATTCCGTCGTCTTTTAAAAGATACATAAATGGACTTTTTCCTGCATTTAAAAATACGGTCAATATTTTAGCAACAGCGTCATAGTCAAGTGGATAATGATGCAGATTTTTTTTATTTTTAACATCATAAATAAAAACGCCGTTTAGCAAAACAATAGGAAGGCGAATGTCTACATTGTCTAGAAGACCCTTTACAGACCCTTGGCTTCTTGCAGTTGCAACGGAAAACAACATTCCCTTGTTTATAAGCATATTTAAAATTTCTGCCGATTTAGGAGAAACGCAAATATTAGGTGTTAGCAGGGTTCCGTCCAAATCAGTTATGTAAAGTGTACTCATAATTTCATCCTCAAATCTTAGGGGATATATATTATTATATTAATAATAAAAGAATACCATATAGCAAATAAATATACAATGTTCATAAAAAAAATTCTTGTATATAACAATAAAAAAGAGTATAATATGTTGGAATTAACTTAAAGTGCGTAGCACTATATGCGGAGGTATAAAATGCTTGGCAGATATGTCAGAGTTAAAGTTACTCAGCCATTTGGTTCAGTTGATGAAAAAAACGGCATAAAATTTGGATTAAATTATGGTGAAATCGACTTCGTAACTACAAAAAAGAGAGAGAAGTTTGAAGCTTATATAATGGGTATAAATCATCCTGTTAAGACCTTTGATGGAAGAGTAATCGCAACACTTTTAAAGGCTGGTAGGAGAATACTTATAGTAGCACCAAAAAGCAAAAGATTCATAGGAACAGAAATCTTTGAATCACTTGAGTTTACAAAGTTTGATTCCGATTGGAGGCTGGACTGCCTCTATGAACGTTCATGTGGTGCTGTTGTGTTTCGTAAAATTGATAAAGAAACTAAATTTTTGATAATTAAAAATAAGCGAAGTGCTCATTGGAGTTTTCCTAAGGGTCATGTAGAGCGTGGGGAAAGCTTAGAAGAAACAGCCTGCAGAGAAGTGCTTGAGGAAACAGGATTACATATCGAACTTGTACCTGACTTTATTACAGAGTCAGAATATACAATACAGGGCAGGGTTGAAAAGACCGTTAACATATTTCTTGCTAGCACAAATGATACTACAACAACTATCCAGGAGGAAGAAATAGAAGATTATATGTGGCTTGGGTTTGACAATGCTTTAGACAAACTTAAGTTTGAAAATGACAAAAAAATTCTTACAAAAGCACACGGATTTTTGATATCTGAAAATATTATTGATTTGTAGGACAAAGCAATATATTAAAGTATTTATTAGTAAATACTAAACTTATGTGGGTTGAAATTCAAGTGTACTAAAGTCAAGAATGATATATGGTTTGCTTGATTTGCTTGTTATTTAAAATTCAAAATTAATTCAATTTTAAAGTCATCGGTTTTTACCGATGACTTTTATTATTATAATTACTTGTCTTATTTGATATGTAGCTTAACATGTCTAATTTAATATAATGTTAGTATAGTATTGTTATTGTGCCGTATTTAGTAATTCTGTAAAACGTTTATTCTAAAATAATTTTGTTATATACATATGTTAGCCTAAATAAGTACCAAGTAATTCTATAAATAATATTAATGATAATTTTAATTTATATGTTTTTATTTATTACAAGTTTTAAACATCAACATATGTATATCTTAATAAAATTTAATAAGAAAGTGACACTGTGAATTATAAATACGAAATGCTTAATAAAGAGCAAATAAAACAGGTTTTACGCAATTTGGATATTTGTAATCTCCGAATTGAAAAGGATGACCAAAAATTTATTATGCCGATTCACTTTAAGGTTGAACAACAGGAAAGTAATTTTATTTTTACGCTTAAAGGCAAACTAAGCAGTGAGAATATTAGATTTATAGAGACAAATCCCAATGTGGTACTTGAATTTATAGAGCATGACGGCAAGGTTATTAGGACGGTTGTTGCATTAGGTGCTGCAAGAATAATTAGCCTAAAAAGAGAACCATATCAGGAAGTAAAAATAAAGGCAGAGGTAACACAAGTAGCAGGAAGATGTTATAGCCGTTAAGTAGCTCAACAATGCTGTTTGCACAATGAATTGGCTTTTTAAAGAACGAAAGTACCACCCGATAAAATGGGTGGTACTACATAGTAAAAATTAAAGTCACCATTAGGATGACTTTAACAGTTAAATATTAAACAGTGCTTTTGCATTTGCAATGTTTTGAGCAAGCAACTCATCAACCGTAATCTCACGAATCTCTGCAATCTTTTCTGCTGTGTAAGATATAAGGTCAGAGGTGCAACGAGTACCACGAAACGGTACGGGTGTCATATACGGAGCATCTGTTTCTAAAAGCAATCTGTCAAGTGGGACAACCTGTGCAACCTGCACGGGCTTTTTTGCGTTCTTAAATGTTACAGCACCGCCAAGCCCAATATACATTCCAAGCTTAAAATCTCA
>Ga0209639_1002298_pt1 | contig 15570 bp, 12 predicted proteins | sample EPASupsiteHSE605_FD_187268 | JGI IMG/M metagenome (GOLD analysis project Ga0209639, IMG submission 187268) | Bioremediated contaminated groundwater from EPA Superfund site, New Mexico - Sample HSE6-05 (SPAdes) (version 2) | ecosystem: Environmental > Aquatic > Deep subsurface > Groundwater >...
CATATTTTCCGTTTGTATAATTTAATACAACACTAACCCCTCCTTTGTTTGTAAATTTAATCGCATTATCAACAATATTTTGAATTGCATTGGAAACAGAATGTTTGTCAAGATACATGCTTGTGTTTTTACAGTAATTAAAAAATTCCAGTTTCAATCCTTTTGTTTTTGCCAAGGTTTTGTATTCTGCAATTATTTCGCAGACCATTTGGCTTAGCTCAAATAATTCAGGTTTGATAATATAATCCTTGACTTTTAGCCTCGACATCGTAAGGATGAGATCCATTGTTTTTATCAACTGTTTAGTTGATATTTCAAGCGATTCAAAAATATATTCGTCATCCTTATTTATTACATTTGAATATGTTTGTTTTAATAAGCCTGATAATCCAATAATCCCGTTTAAAGGTGTTTTAATTTCGTGAGATATTGTAGAAATAAACGCGTCCTTTAATCGGTTTGATTTTTCCGCTTGCTCTTTTGCCGTTTCTAGTTCATGTAAATATCTCTTCAAATCGGAAATATCTTCAACTTCCGAAATAAAATAAAGAGGGGTTTCATCATATTCTCTGATAAGAGCAACATTCAACTGTGCCCAAAAAATATGCCCATCTTTATGAATGTATCGTTTTTCCATCTTATAGGAGATAATATCTCCCATCAATAATGAAGCTACATTATCAATATCCTTAGCGATATCATCAGGGTGAGTTATATCAATAAATGTTTTATTCAGGAGTTCCTCATTAGTGTATCCTAACATATTGCATAAACTATTATTTGCCTTAAGAATGTACCCGTCAGGCGATACAATAGCTTTCCCGACAGATGCCAGCATAAAAGTTGTTTCGAATTTTTTATTACTGTTTAATAGCTCCAGCTCATTCTTTTTAAAAGAACTTATATCCCGGCTATATGAAACAAACATATTTGGATTTCCATGTTCATCTTTTAGAGCTATGATTGTTTGATCAACAGCGATCAGTTCATTATCTTTGTTTTTATTGACGATTTCCCCTTTCCATTGTCCGGTTTCTTTTAATAAACTCCAAAAAGAGGTATAAAAATCCGGATTTTGAATCCCTGCGTTCAAAATATCACTGACAGGTTTATGCATTAACTCATTGAGCGAAAATCCATATAGTTTTTCAAATGCAGGATTTGCATAAATAATTTTCACATCCTTATCAGTAATCACTACGGCTTCTTTAAGTGTTAACAGTATACTCTTAAAGATTTCAGAAATATCATAGTCTTGAAAGAAGTTTTTTCTCTTCATGGGGAATTATTTCTCTTTACGTACTCTCTCCTTTTGGCTAATACAATATTACAAAATATATTTGTAGAAAGCAACTTTATCTCAAATTAAATGTGTAAAATATTGTAAATCAATAACTTGTTTTTCTAATTCTAATACAAGCCTGTAAAAGAGTTGTGTTTTAGCAAACCCGCCACTGTAAGATTCGATACCTTTGTACTATGAACAATAAACAGATTGACATAAAAAATAAACTTGACGAAGGGTTAACTTTTAAGGTTTCACGATTTAAAGAACAGATAAAGAAAACGAAACCCCATAAGCACGATGAATATTATGAATTGATATTTTTGTCGCAAGGAGAAGGTTTCCACTGCATTGAATCAGATAAGTACATGATTTCAATCCCCGATTTTTATTTTCTAAAACCCGGACAGCTTCATTACTGGCAATTCACCTCCATTCCCAAAGGCTTTGTAGTTCTTTTTAAAGACGATGAATTTAATGCAGTTAAAGAAAATCTGTTGATAGATTTAATCAGAAAACTAACAGATACTACAAGATTAAAAATCCAACCCGACAAATATCCGACTCATTTACTGGAGGAAATCTACAACGAATTTCAACTTAATACACAGTATTCAAAAGAAATCATTCATGGATTATTGAAAGCATTATTTGGGAAGCTGTTACAAATAAAAGCGGAAAGCCCGAACAGTCCCAACCAACCCCAACCAGTTTATGAACGGTTTATACAGTTATTGGTCAAAGAATGCCCGAGGCTTCACAAAGTCAATGAATTTGCTGATCTGTTGTATATAACGCCCCAAAACCTGAATATAATTTGCCGAAAACAGACGGGCAAAAGTGCCAGCGAAATTATTACAAATCAATTGTTGCTTGAAGCAAAACGATACATACTCCACACCGACAATACCATTAATGAAATAGCTGAAATACTTTTGTTTACGGATGCTTCAAACTTCATAAAGTTCTTTAAAAAACGGGAAAACATTACCCCGCTACAGTTCAGGGACAGATATTTTCAATGATACCATTTTATCATTATTTCTTACCATGCCTTTGATGTCCATGCACAATATTTTTGTGTCATAACATAAAAGCCGGGTTGTATGGAAATCATAATAATTTGCGTAGCTGCATTTGCTACAGCCGTTTTAACGTTCTTTTCAGGCTTTGGGTTGGGTACTATTTTAGCTCCCGTTTTTGCACTATTTTTTCCAATTGATATTGCCATTGCACTCACAGGTGTGGTGCATTTTTCAAATAATCTTTTCAAAATTACCTTAGTTGGAAAAAACACCGATAGAAATGTTTTGCTTCGATTTGGGATACCTGCAATTTTAGCATCCTTTGCAGGGGCATGGCTATTGCTGAAAATCACCATTTTGCCAACCATTGTGCAATACGGGCTTTGGGGGAAGACGTTCGAAATCACCCCTGTCAAGTTAATTATAGCATTCCTGCTAATTGTCTTTTCAGTTTTTGAAATATTCCCTTCATTCCAAAAGATGCAGTTCGGTAAAGACAAATTAATATTTGGTGGTATTTTAAGCGGTTTCTTTGGTGGGTTATCTGGCATTCAGGGAGCAATACGCAGTGCATTTCTTATAAAAAGCGGTTTGTCGAAAGAAGCTTATATTGCAACAGGTGTTGTGATAGCTTGCTTGGTTGATTTCACAAGGCTTTCTGTTTATGCTTCCCGTTTTACATCAGCAAACCTTCACCAAAACCTTACCCTTCTAATTTCAGCAACTCTCTCTGCAATAGCAGGGGCTTATCTTGGCAAAAGGTTGCTTAAAAAAGTAACATTGCGAAGCATCCAGCTTATTGTAGCCGTTATGCTTATTATAATTTCTATTGCGTTAGGTCTCGGATTAATCTAAAAAACTGCCGAAAAATGAAAAAAATCAATTTATTACTTCAAAAATGGTATTTTCCCGTTTTTCTGAAATATTTTTCACTTATTACTTACATTGCATTAATCCCAAATTATGCAATAAAATATATCTTATATATAATCATTGTCTAATCAGTATTCTATAGTATTTTTGTGATACTATGTATCAAAAAAATCTGGATTCAACCGAATAATTGTCATAAACTATAACTAGAGAAAGATTCTAAAATGTAATCTGATTAAACATATCTTCCAAATCCTATTACCTGATTCCAATTATTTATGGAGACGTTTTCTTGGGTATGTTATTGTTATGGAGATGACATTATTAGATTTTTAAAAATCACCTTTTCAATCTTAAATTAGTTTATATATTTGTAAACTATTAAACTTATAAATAATGAAAGACAAAGCCATTTATGGTTTGCACGCCAATATTTGCAAAGCTTTGGCAAATCCTATCAGGATTGAGATAATTGATATTCTTGGCGATAAAGAACTGACATTTGGCAAAATCCAAGAGGCTACAGGTGCTTTGAAATCAAATCTTTCTCAACATCTATCATTAATGGTTACAAACGGGATCTTATCGCAACGCAAAGAAGGATTAAATATGTATTTCAAAATATCAAGCGAAAAGATTACAATAGCTTGTCGGATGATGAGGGATGTATTGATTGAAAATCTCAAAAAACATCATGAACTCATCAAAGATTATTAATTGATAAAGCAATCATATTATGAAAGTAGGAATTATTCGATGTCTGCAAACAGAAGACATGTGTCCGGGAACAACCTGTTTTAAAGTAGCCTTGGATGGGAAAACTGTATTTCAGGAAGCAGGCCCTTCCGAGGTTGTTGGATTTGTGACTTGTGGAGGCTGTCCGGGCAAAAAAGCTGTCCCTCGGGCAAAAATGTTAATCGACAGAGGGGCTGAAGCCATTGTATTTGCCTCATGTGTTTTTAAGGGAGCTCCTATTGGGTATCCATGCCCTCATGCAGAACAAATGAAATCTGCTATAATAAAAAAAGTTGGGAATACAATTAAAATACTTGATTACACGCATTAGTCACTCTTCTAAATAAAAGAATACGAAAAAGCATGGAGTGATCACTTTGAATCGGAATCACATGGTCAATTTGGCTGGAATTTCCACACTATACAAAGTGGCGATACAAAAATTAAACAAAATAGGATAGTGGGGATTTAGGGGAAATGGAGGAAATGGAGGATATCCCCAATATCCCCTAAATCCTCCATTTCCCCACTTTACTATTTCGGATACATTTGAGCGTTTAAGAATCGTATAAATACTTTTAAAAAGTAATTATGTTATCAAATATTCCATTTTAATACACTTAAAGCCAATTGGCGTCCTGATGTCGAAGTCAGAAAATGGCAAAGATTCCCCAGTCTCTAACAATGGCAGAATTTATTAATGTTGTTGTTTGAGTAGATTTAACTATGGCATTCTATAGTTCAAACAAACCCGTTTAGTGTTATACAAAGTGGCGATACAAAAATTAAACACAAATAGGATGTTGGGGATTTAGGGGATATGGAGGAAATGGAGGATATCCCCAATATCCCCTAAATCCTCCATTTCCCCACCTTACTATTTCGGATACATTTGAGCATTTAAGAATCGTATAAATACTTTTAAAAAGTAATTATGTTATCAAATATTCCATTTTAATACACTTAAAGCCAATTGGCGTCCTGATGTCGAAGTCGGAAAATGGCAAAGATCCCCCAGTCTCTAACAATAGCAGAATTCATTAATGCTGTTGTTTTGAGTAGATTTAACTGTGGCATTCTATAGTTCAAACAAACCCGTTTAGTGTTATGCAAAGTGGCGATACAAAAATTAAACACAAAATAGGATATTGGGGATTTAGGGGATATGGAGGAAATGGAGGATATCCCCAATATCCCCTAAATCCTCCATTTCCCCACCTTACTATTTTCGGATACATTTCCCCTATTTCAGATTATAAGAACCAGAGGTTATCTTTTCCAATATTTGAAGGGATTGACCCTTTTGTAAAATGCGGAGCAATCTGAGCAACCATTTCGGGATATTTGATCGTTACAGGAAGGTTTTGCTGTTTAACGGATTTCCAATAAATACGACTGAACTGATATACCTGATCTATTAAACCATTTATTGTGGCAGTGGTAAGTAGTGAACTATCGGACGGACATTTCATTTTTAGTTTAACAGGAAACGGGTAACCTTCAATATTGCGGATACTATTGTTCGAATATCGGGTATTGTTACAAAGTAAATATGTGTTGTTCCCTAAGTTGACATAACGGCCACTGTAAGGCATTTTTTCGACGAAGTCATCATCGAATACAACGATATCCTCAGATTCTGTTTTGTTAATTGTAACAACAAAAACAGGGACATCTATCCCAATACTATAAAGCATATTTTCGATGATTTCAACTTCATCTTCCCGCATATCTTTATAATAATGGATAACCAATCTTTCGAGGTTTGCAATTGTATTTCTGTAATCAATAATCGCCGATTCGATAGAACCAACTAATTCCTTTAATTCGTCTTTATGGAAATATTCAAATGAATTAAATGCCCCTGTATTATCAAAAGAAAATGCGGAACCAATATATTGAATATTTGTATCGGTATGTTTAAATGCACCAACACCTACGATAAGTTCACGATATTCAGGAACCGCAATTTTCCAGGGCATACCACCAAGTTTGGCATTTATTGCAATGGCGATGTTTTGTAATGTGTAAGCAAAAGCTTCTTTTCCTTTCTCTGCATCAGACTTAAGTACAGTTACCATTTTATCAGTCTCAATACATTGTGACGAAATATTTCGTTTAAGCAGTGCTTCTTTTACCTTGTAATAAACATTTCGCTGTTCCTTTACCTTGGCATGTTTTCCGATAGGAGTAAGGTAAATAGCCAAATACTTGGTTCCGGAGAAATCTTCATTATCCAGTTTCTCTTCTATCTCGGGAAGCGGATTTTCAATATTCTCGAATGCAAGATTAAATCGTTTGGGAGCTAATGTAATAGGAACATTTGTGTATTTAGACAGGCCGCCAAATATTTTATAACCCTGACGTAAGTATGTCGATAAATCGTTCGTATTAGTGATGTGTTCTCTGGGTACTATAAAAAACATCTGAATATTGCTGTAACGAGGCTGCTTAAAGGGTCCATTGTTCACTCCTCGTTGTGGAATCATATCGGTCTTGTTTTTACCAAAAATTAACTGCTTGCTTTCGGGACTTGTTTTACCTGGTTGCACTTTGGTAAACTCATCCTGAACAAGAATTATTTCTTTAAATTCTTTTACCGATATAAACTTGTTTTTAAAGCCATATATTTTTGTCAGATACTTAGGATACCTGTTTTTCTTTTGATAGAGATTTCCATTCTCTTCCTCCTCTTCTTCATGGCCGAGAAATGTCATTAAACGGCGATTGATTATCGGAAAAGCATTGTTATAATCAACTTGTTTCCCTTTTTCTATCCAGTTCTGCAAATGGCTATATTTTGTCACCTGCATCTTTTGGTATTTGTTTTTTTCACCATAATAAGATACATGTACTACTTTATTGAGCAGATCAACCGGATTGACAGCGGACGGCGATAATACTTCAAACAAATCCTCATTGGAATTATCAAAATCAGCGAGAAAAGTTGCGACCGACTTCTTGTACACTTTTGCCTGTCGGTCATACGAAAGAACAAGTTCCGGAGTGTTAGAATAATGATTGTAATTTACTTTTATCGTATACTTGTCATAAACAACACAGTCTTTAATTTTCTTTGCAGAAGCATCGGTTGATTTAAGCCATATTTGATTGTCTTTAACAAATGTAGGGTCAACCAGAATATTCTTATTCGTGAAATAGTGCTTTATCTTTCTATTATAATAGCGTTTGATAAATGAAAAATTCTCTCTGCTGAAATCAATGGGTAAAGGGTGGAAGCCTTCTAATTCCCTGTCAAACGAAGTGTAAATAATATCTGCATTCGTAATGTCTGGAAATAACCTCCTAATATTACATGGAAATAGCTGGTGGCTTAACTTTGTAAGCGGTACATCTTCCCTGTCTTCTTTGGAGAAATAGAAGATTTTGGGCTTTTTAGGAAACTCAAATGCTAATGTGTTTATAAAGAGAGATTCTGTCATGAAATCAATATTTTTGTATAATTATACGCATCATGCAAAGGTATAAAATCGATATGCAGTAAAAGTTAACGAGTCTTTTTATAAAATATAAGATTTTATAAAAAATGCGATTTATCGTATTATGAATAATTGTTGTTTAACAAACTCGTCCACGGTAACTCTATGCGCTCCCTTCGCGCAATAGCACTTTTATTTCATCTTCCTTTCCTGTTAGCTTCTTTATTTTTGATTTACTGCCTTTAGGACGACCGGGAATAGCACCTTCTGCTTTTTTGCGTGCAAGAGCTTCTTTTCATTATTGAGAAAAGAGAAATTTCAGATAAAGCCACGCAGTTAACTACTATGTTTTTTTATACTTATCGTGAGCAAAATGACTGATTAACCCATTGACTGCAAAGCGTTTTATATGCTTCTCGGCGGTTTTGTCAGGAATGCCTAATTTGTTTGCGACAGCCAGATAATCTTTTCGGCAGAACTCCTGCGGGAGTTCGTTTAAGAATTGTTGTTTTTGATTTTTCGGAACGATAGTAACGGTTTCGGCAGGTAGTTGTTGAAATACCTGTGAGGCGTGCTGAACAAGTATTTTTACCATTGACAATGCAGTATTGAAATCCCTATCCCTGCAAATAAGTGGAGAATGTACCTGTCCATTATCCATAATCCGAAGAGTTGTGAGAATCATGGCAATTCTAAAAGTAATGAGACCAAGTCTGCGAACAGTAGCGAGGTAGTCAGCACCATACAAACAAAGATATTGGTTTTGAGTCCGGGCAAAATAGTTATTAAATGCCTGTTGCTGCCCGGAAGTTAAACAAAAGCGGATTGACCCGGATTGATACTCCAAATACTTGTATAAGTCAAAAAACTGCATTCCAAGATGGTCGAAATAACTATCGAGTGTCTGGTTAGAAGAGCTGGTAAAAACATCATTCCATACCGGACGAACATTCATAAAATAGAACATGAAACGGCTGAATAAGCCGTTTTCAGCACTTGGAATAAGTGATGAAACTTGTTTTGGTGTACCCGATAACAAGGCAGACAAACGAGGATTGTTAATTTCAACGAATTCCCTGTCTTTACGCCTGTTATATGAGATAGTTTCATGATGAAACGCTTTGCGGAAACCATCGGAATAATTACCGTGTTCGCTTTTGAATGTAAGGGCAAGAGTATCACCTTCGGTTTCAAAAATCAAACCTGAACCATTGTTGTCGTTAAGTATCTGAAAAAGCCCTGTTGCACTATTATTGGCGGGAATAACCAACATTTTCATTGGCGGCTCTTGCGGTCGTTCTAAATCTGCCTTATTCTTCGTTGTCGCGTATTCTGTCAGCTTTCTCTGGAACTCTTCAAATTCGAGTTTTGAAACCTCTCTCAAAGATTTGTGTATCGGGTCAACTAATTTACGACAGAGAGTCAGGCGACCTTTCCCGGCGGAAGCCTGAGCCGTTATAAAAAGAAACAAATTCGGATAAACTTCCCGTTCAGCATACACACCATATATTTTAGGCAAACATGCTGAAACGGTAACCAATGAACCAAGCAAAAGAAGGTCTCTGTCTTCGGGTGAATTGGATTTTGCTACTACCTTTTGAAGAAGATTTGGAAGGTCTGCATAAATCTCATCGGGGAATGTCGGGAGATTCATTTCCTTTATTTCCTCCATATCCTCTGTTTCTTCTTTTGTTGTTGCACCAACCTGATTTGTTTCAACCGGAGTTTGTTTAGAGGGCTGCGGAATGGAAACGCTTACACCTCCTGCCTTTGCCAGGTGGTAGAGTGTCCTGATTGTAACTCCGTGACCATGCGAAGCAAGGCAGGCGGAGTACTGTTTATTGGTTTCTGCCTGAGAATAACCCGGATAAAAACAACTTAAACGGTGATAATAAGAACGACCACCCTCGCCCAAAGCCTCAGCAAGGGCAAAACCAAGATCACGCCAATCGGCATAATTTGGGGTAATGTCAACAGAAAAGGCTTCAATACGCTTCGTAATTATTTCGATTTCACTTATTAAGCCATTGTCTGCCTGCGGAAATTCAGGAATGAAAGACTCACTCCTTTCTGTAGCTTTATTTGTTACCCAATCAGCCGGGTTGAATATTTTCTTACTCATCTTTATCTAACAACAGAGGATTTATATATGCATTTGGGTCATACGGCAGAAAACAAGCCCTTGACATATCCTTTCCGGATTTATCAATCTCAACCGAATATGTTTGTAAAATATAATTAGCAACAGAGGCGAAATATTCGCCGTGCGGAGCTTTTTGAGTATCTATTTCTATGATCCATTTCAACCCGTCACCAGAGGGGCTTACAAACAATAATTGCGTTTCAAAATATTCATCATCGAGCAACGCCTGCCAAAGTATGCTGATGTTTTGAATATGGTCAAAATCAACGCACAGAAGCTCAGAATGAGTAACGAGTGATTTATCGCCTCGGGAAGTAAATACACCTGAAAAGGTACAGTAATCAAAGTTTGCAGCTTTGTATTTCCGTGCTTGTGCAACATCTGATATACTTCTTAGTATTTCTGTATGTTGTTTATAAAAGCCTCCTTTAATTGCATCATAAACCTGAAGAAGCGATACGGTTTTGTGTGGTGTAGTATTGCGAATGGGTGCTTTGAAAAATGAAAAGACAAAGACTTTCTCATTTCTTGTGCATTCAGCTTCCTTCTTAGAAATTGAATCTTTTTTTTGATTGTGGAAAACCCAGTTTTTACCAATGTGCAGATTCATTTCTTCATTCAGGGTCTGTAACAACTCGCTGCCGGACTGTTTGTAATGCATCTGGGCAAAGTCGAACGCATCTCCGGCAGGAATTGCTTCTTCGCTGTCGGTATGGCGTGCAAACTCTTTATCCAACGAGTTAAGTAATATATTCTCCTTTTCGCCCAAGTCTGAGATTTGCTGTTTTCTGCACGACTTTTCAATGAAGACTTTCAATGTTGGTTTATCAGTATTGAAAGGGTTTTTAGCATCAGAACAACTCCTTCCCACAAGGGAAAGGACTTGTTCTGATGGATAGTACAATCTCAAAATATGTGCATATATTCCAATACCATAGTGAGTTTTCGACAATATCGCCTCTTTACTTATTGCCTCCATAATGCATTATATTTCAATATTGTACAATAATTCTTAAAGATTATGAAAATGTCAGAGTGGCAATAACAGAGCTTTTTACCAATGTCAGTCAGGATTTGGTTATTAGCTTTTGGCTCTCTCATTTTAAACCTCCTCTTTTACGGGCAATAAATGCAGTTGCATCTGCCTGTAATTCTGCAACTGATTTGTATTTGTCTCTGATTAGCCAGGCATCAATTTCGCTCTTAAGAAATTGGAGCTTTTTGCCTTTCTTATGATATGGAATAAACTTTTGACCTATCCAGCCATAAACAGTTTGCCGTGCTGGTTTATCCGGTAAATAATCACATAATTCCTGTAAATTAAACCACTTGTCTGATTCAGGCTGTTCTGGCTTTGTTGCACCAAGTAAGGCTTCTAATCTTTCAACTTTACTGATCAGATATGCTAAAGCTTGTGGCATATCGTTGAATGAAATCTCGTTTTGAAATTGATTTACTTGCATCTTGCAAATTTTTAATCGTAAAAAATCTAAAGGCTCCATCAATGCCCGAGAGCCTCTTTTCGAACATTGACTTGATGCAAAATTGCAATGTCAAAACAGAATAAACCGGATATCTACACTCCGCGCGGAGTGGGCGCGGAGTGCGGAGTGATCGTAATAAATAGAAAAGACCAACGATTTACCGTTAGTCTTTCTTCTTTTTTTTTATGGATTTTTATCTTGGAAGCAGAGTGCGGAGTGCTATTTCATGTGGTTTGCAGCTCTTTCAATCTCCATTAATTTTCTCTTTGGCTTTTTCTGGTCTTTCAGTTTTGATTCATCAAACTGACTTCCGTTATTATCAACAAAACACGCACATACAATTTTCCATAAGCTATTTCCGGAAAATGAAATTACTTTATGTTCATTGTTTAACAATTTAATGAAATAGGATAATGTGCTTTTACCGCCAGTCCATCTGATTGGATTTGCAACAAATTCACCTGTGAACGCATGCCTGAAATCAATTATACTTGTTTCCTGTGCAATGAAACTGTGCTTCTTCAGTGAATCCATAAGATCCGTAATATTACTGCTGTGCGACTGTATTTTCGTGTATTTAAAAGAAAGAATATTGGACTTCTTTGGGTTGACTTTTGATTGCAAAGGGAAAGTGGTAATTTTCTGAACTTCCTTTAAATATGTATTTTCAGGTACTGGTTTATTTAAAATCCGACCGTATATATCAAAAATATCCATCTTGTTATCAGAATGAATAAACGCTGAAAAATGGCTTTGAACTTCTAAATAACATTTAATCAGGGAGACAAGCAAATAGTGGATTATGTATGTCGATTCTTTATGTTGACGGTCTGTAATAAAGTCTGAATATTTTGAAGTTATCAGATCCAAATCATAACCTTTACGAATAATCAAATCATTTACACTGACAAGCAGGGAGTTAAGTTTGCTATTTACAGTTTTAAGTTTGAACAGGATAACATTCTCACTGTTATCTCTCATCTCTTCATCTAATTGATTAAGGAATGTTGTAATGTCATTACAAACCAATCTTTGATAATACCTGATTTTATTGGAAAATGGAGGAATAAAAAAATCAAGTGTATAATTAGCAGAAAAACTTTCCTGAATCAACGGATTATCTCTTATTGCAGGGGGATAAAAATCATCGGCTTGATTATTTTTATCAAGCCAGGGGCGAAGGTCGTTAAATATAACTGATTCGATTATTTTCATACCGGGATTATTCTGAGTGGATATTTAGCTACTCCTTAAAAAGTCGCATTTAGGGTGGTTAATAGGAATAAACGTTGTGAAAAAAGCCAGTGCAAAAATAAGCGCAAAAATTCTTCTTTGAGTTTTTGCATCATTTTCTTCGAATCCCCATGCTGGGGATTTAGGGGAAATGGAGGAAATGGAGGATATCCCCAATATCCCCTAAATCCTCCATTTCCCCTATTTAATATTATCAAGGTACTGGATAGAAGTTCTGCTTATTTCAATATACTCGTTTACTCTCATTTCTTATACTTTAAAAAACCAACATTAAGCTTAATCGCGTTTGTAGCCTTCTGCTTTTTCTCATCAATCACCTTTGCATAAATCTGAGTGGTTTTTACATTGGAATGCCCCAGCATTTTTGAGACCGTATAAATATCAGTACCCCCTGCCAACTGTAATGTGGCATAAGTATGACGGAAGCAATGAAACGTAATATTTCGGGTAATCCCTGCGGATTTTACCCAGCGCTTCAGCGGTACTGAAATCCAGGAAGGATCTTTCAGATCTTCAAAAACAAGTTGTTCAGGGTTACCGGGTTCTCCGCAAAGCTGATAGGCCTGTTCCGAAATAGGCATATATTCAACCCCTTTTGTTTTTTGTTGTGTGAAGTTTAGGCGGACTTGTTCCCCTGTAACCTGTATTTCCTTCCACTTTAGTTTTTTAATATCACAATGGCGAATACCTGTTAAAGCAGAGAAAAGAGCTGCACGCTTTAATATCGGACGGTCGCATGGCGTTTCTGCCAGTATGTTTAATTCGTCAACCGTGAGATGCTCTCTGCGACTTTCCTGTCCCTGTATGCCCTTTATCTTTGAGGATATATCTACGGTCAGATAATCATCAATAAATGCCTGTTTTAATCCTGCTTTAAAAATTCTATAATAAATTGCTGCGGTATTAGGCGATATAGTGTCTTTCCCGCTTTTACCACAAGGAGCTGAAAGTATGAAACGACGGATTTCTTCGGCTTTGCCCACGCTGATTTGAGAAAATGGAAGCGGTTGATTGTTTGTAAAGAGCTTTAGCAGTTCCCCGACACGATTCCAGTTGAATATGATTGACTGTGAACTGTTGCGGTGTCGCTCTTTTGATGCTTTCAAAAAATATTCAATAAAATCTGTTTGCTGGCGCTGGTTTTGATCTGCAAGTTCAGCCTCTTTCTCTGTGTATAAATCTGCATTGTCATATTCTTTTTGGCGAAGGCTGCGAACTCCATCTGCAAAAAGGCAGGCTTCTCTGTCAATATTGCTTTTACATTGAATAATGCCGTTTGTATCTCGTTTGGGTTTGAATGTTTTTATCCCATCGGCTGAAGTTCGGGCTGTTCGTGTTTTGTCCCAGACAGGGGTGGTTATGGTTCGGTTTAATGCCTCTATTATTCGCCGGGGTTTATCTGTGTCACTGTTGAAAACCGGATAACTTTCAAGTATTAAATACCATTCTTCATGATATTCCGATTTACGGAGTTTGACTGTGCATTTTGTCTTTGCAAGTTTTTTCTTCATAGGACTGTGTTTTAGTGGTGTGAGAATATCCGGTCAATTTCTGCTTTCGGAACATAAACGAATCTTCCTATTTGCTTCTTCAAAATGCTGTTTTTGCGAATAATTCTATTTACTGTGGTAGCTGATACTCCAAATTTCTCTGTCATTTCTCCTACAGTATAACATTCGTTCTTGTTGTAGCCGGATTTTATAGTTACCGTTTCCGGTGGTATTGTCTTCACCGTTTTAACCTTTGGAAACTTTGCCTCAATGTGAACTTTGCTTATGCGGGTTAAGCGTTCTCCAGAAACGACAGCAGGAATATTGCTCATTGGTAATTAAGTTACGTTACAAATATGTTGCAAATATATGATAAAAAACGATACAAAACAATAGGTATTCAAAAAATGAAAAAGAAAAAGCAATCGTAAATAGTTTATTTACAGTTGTTTTTATATGAGTATTGATTTTTGTTTTTCGAAATCATTTTACTGACTAAAAAATAACAGATGCAAATTAATATTAAGAGCGGTTTGGTTAAATATACGAAAAACCATAAGTTCGTTGATGGAATTTACATTTCAACGAATGCCGATATATACACAACTTTGTGGATATACAGGTGTTGGCAGTAATTTTTTAAAAATGATTCACTATGAAATATCAGATAATTATTTTATTGCTATTTGTGACAAGTGCAATTTATGCACAAAAAGCTAAATTGGACTTATTACCAAACTTGCCTTATTGTAAATATGAACTTAAAACCGAGAAAGACAGCATTACATTTTATCTCTCTGGCACTTTGTCTAAAGAAAAATTACCTTTAATTATATTCATTCAGGGTTCCGGAATGAATTCTTTATTCACAAAAAATAAAAATGGCCAAATTCGCCCTGGGTACGGACACCAAGCCTGGTTTAATGTTGCAAAGGAGAAAAATAGGATATTAATTGTTGAAAAACCCGGAATTAAATATTTACAAACAGGAAAATCCATTGCGTTTGACAAAAAATTTTCACTTGATAACTGGAGTAACACCATTATTGATGCCATAAACTATGTCACCGAATATGAATTGATAGATACCAGCAAAATATTAATTGCTGGGCATTCTGAAGGTGGAGTTGTTGCCTCAAGAGTTGCAAAGCTTATGAAAAATAAAATTTCATATACAGCTATTATGGCAGGAGAAGGTCCTTCTCAACTTTATAGTTTGTACAAATTGGCTGATGATAGTATTCTTTTCAATGCAGAAGAGCTGAATATGTCAACTTCCAAACAGCGGATAAACTATCTTATAGATAATTGGAAAGACATTTTATCTGACCCGAATAGCACTGACAAAAAGTTCTTGGGATTTACCTATCTAAGATGGTCAAGTATGATGAAAACTTCGGTAATAGAGGAATTATCAGACTACAATGGAAAGATACTCATAGTTCAAGGAACAATAGATAAATCAGTATATCCCGAAACTGCAATTATCGCTTATATAACACTGCTATCAAAAGGGAAAAGCGTAAAACTTAAACTAATCGAAAATGCCGACCATTCTTTTAATATTTCTGACAGACCCAATATTTACGGCTGGAAAATGGTGATTGAAGATATAATTCAATGGTTTAATGAATAAAAAACTACTACCAATCGAGTAGACGGCTCCGTCAGTAATTAGCTGACGGAGTGCGCCTCTCACACCACATAGCATACGGGTCTCGTACTATGCGGTTCGTTAAACAATGGGAATTGAAAATCGGCGAAGCCAAACAGTGGTGAACTTTGGTAATGTGGGCTTACTTTGTAATAGTGGGTCAGTAATGATTCATAACCTCGTTGAG
>Ga0209639_1002301_pt1 | contig 15555 bp, 11 predicted proteins | sample EPASupsiteHSE605_FD_187268 | JGI IMG/M metagenome (GOLD analysis project Ga0209639, IMG submission 187268) | Bioremediated contaminated groundwater from EPA Superfund site, New Mexico - Sample HSE6-05 (SPAdes) (version 2) | ecosystem: Environmental > Aquatic > Deep subsurface > Groundwater >...
TTGGTGAAAAATTGGGCTTGTTATATTTGAGCTTTTGTTTGCATTCCTTTTCTAGATCACGAGATGAACGTATTTACTTCAACTATCCATAAATGAATAATTGAAGTAAATCTGCCAGAAGGTATGCTGGACGACCATTGTTTGTCGAAACCAAATTCCTCTGGCTTTATACGATCCACAAAAAGGTCAATAGTACGGGCTTCATGATCCTTTTCGATGGTTTCGTCCAAACATCGAGTGTAAATCTCTACCTGATGCCGCAGGCATTGGAGGAAGGGAAAAGCTTTTACCAGGGGATGCCTTGATAACCACGGGTTGGTTAAGTCAAGGAGTCAGCAGAGGTCATAGTAGTTGTCAGTAACGAGCCAATGAATAAAGCGGAAAGTCTCACAAGACAATGAAGGACTAAACGTTGGGTTGTCTCGAATTTGATAAGGAGGTACAAACTTCGAGTTTGCCAGCCTTATCCTAAACAAAGACAAGGCAATATTGGTGTAAAGGGCAATGTTGCTGATACCTGACGAATCGCCGTATACGAGACCCGTACGTGTACGGTGGTGTGAGAGTCTCTCCCTGTCAGCTAACTACTGGCGGAGCCGTCTACGATTAGCATTAGTTTTTTATTTTACTCATTATCAATTCAATTTCTTCGTCGTTGTTCAATTTTTTTTCAAAATGTTTCTTTATCCAAAATTCCGATGATTCAATATCTCCCTTTTGCTTATATAAAAAGCCTAAGATATACTCACAAGAAATAATTCTTTGTCCAATTTCGTAAGGAGGATTATTAATATCATTTATTAATACTTCAATGGTTTGTTCTAAGGTCTGAGTTTTATCGAACCAGTCTTTTAATTTTGGGATATTCCTTTGTAAAACATCGTCTAAAGTCGCTCTGAATTTCTTTTCGTTAATTGTGCTTACTTTATCTGGGTTATTATGATTATTCTTTTCCATAGATTTTTGCCATTCATCTAGTCTCTTAAAAAAATGAATTTTTGTGGATTTATCAGTCCGATGATTTATCAGTTTTGAACTGCCTGAAATGGTTGGAACATAATAGTAACAATTACCATATGTAAAGGAGCCTCCATAATATTTAAAAACATTATATTCAACCACATGCTTTATTCCCTCATTATTAAAATCACTAAACCAAATGTATTTTCCATCCCAATTATTAAGTCCAATTTTGGAAAATTCAGGTGTTACCTTCTCTTTAAATATCTCTATTCGTTTTTCAAGAAGGACTTCATCCAAATTTTTCATATCTTCCAATAATTCATCTAAAACAGCATTTTGCTGGAATCTGTCTATTATTTTTTGTAAGAGCCTCATTTTTTTAAATTAATGCTAACGGTTGTTGTAAGCTGTTGAAAAAGTTCAAATATACAAATAAACTTTACGAAGGGGGGAAACAACAAGTGTGTAATTTTCCCATAGGGTGAAAATCCCTTATACGCCGGGGTAACGCCCGGAAGTATTAGCAAGTGACAAGCTGGTTTTCCGTGAGGGATGCCGTGAAGGAAGTCAAACGGCAAAATCCGGTACTGACGAACAGAAACGGTATATGAGGCTATGAAACGAGGATAAGCCAGCTTGCAGGGGAGCAAGGCGGAAGCGGAAAAACCAGATAAGGCTTGGAGTAGATTTGGACCATGCTTATCAATGGAGTCGGAGCAGAATGGGGGGCTGGGCAATTGCCCAAAGCCCAATACTGAACACCACCATCACGGTGGCAAAACTAACTCAACGAGGTTATGAATCATTACTGGCCCATTATTACAAAGTAAGCTCACATTACCAAAGTTCTCCACTATTTGGCTTCGCCGATTTTCAATTCCCATTGTTTAGCGAACCGCCCCGGCTTACCGGGACCCGTACGTACGGTGGTGTGAGAGGCTCTCCCCGTCAGCTAATTACTGGCGGGGCAGTCTACTTCGATTAGGTTTTCGTGCTTTTATTCTGTTTCTGTCAGTGTAGGCAACCGTACTTTTTGACAAGTTTTGGTTTGTACGTTTAGTTTTTGAGCGACTAGGCAATGTGTATGGATGCGAAGAGTCTGTATTTGTTTTAATTTACAAATCTATCTCATGTTTCTCAATGTTATATTTTTTAAATAGAAAACTATCTATTTCATTTTCACTTGTCATTTCTTTTAAGATGTTTCTTTCCTCATTTGATAAGTTACAAATTCCAAAATTTTTCACGTAGTTTTTTGCAAGTGAAAAGTAATTCCCAGAATATGGCTTGCTCGTATGCTTAATGTAAAACCAAAACACTTTGGACATTAATATCTTTTGTAGAATCAATAAATCTTCTTGCGAGTCTGAAATAACCGCATAACCATTATAAAAAAGCAGTTCTCTATCTTCAGTATAAACAAAACATGGTGAATCAGAGATATATGGAAATAACAATTTATAACCTTGAAAAGTCAATGCTTGATTTCTTCCATATGCATACCATTTTTCATATTGCCTTGTTCCTTTATCTCGTTGGGAAAGAATTCCTTTTTGTGTCTCTAAATATTCATAAGTAAAAGGGAAATTTTCCTTCAAATATGTTTCATCTAGTATTTTAATTGTTCTTTTATTGTTTTTAAATAAATCCTTCTCATCAATGAATTCGTAAGGGAAAATCAGTTTTTCTGTATTGTCTTTAATTTCTGATTCAGATTTTAGAGTGTTTGGTTTAATTGCATTTTTACAGATGCTTTTTTCAACTCTAAATTCTTTACCATCCTTCCCGAAAAAGTAAAAACCATCAGATTCAGATGCAGGCTTAAAAACGTAAATATTGTTTTTAAGTGTTGCAAAACCATTTCGAATTTCGAATTTCAAGCCTAAAGGTTCTCCAGTATCTTCAATTTTCGAAATCAGTTTATTTATATGTTTCTTATTTAGATACCATCCTTCAAAATCATCTAAACTTGAATATGGAATACTAATGATGTCTTTTTTCTTTAGACTATTAATACTGTCGCTATTTGTATCTATATAGCTAATATTTAAAGATGAAATTTTCCCTATTATGCAAATACACGTGTAAGTCGATCTACTTTTAAACAATTGTTCTCCTCCAAAATCAATAATAGATAAATCGTATTTATTTTCGGAAAAATAACTTCTAACGGCTCTTCCATTTAAGCTTTTATAGAATGTGTTAACAGTAATGTAGCCCAATACACCATTGCAATTCAGATTTTCTAATCCAATTTCAAAAAAGGGAATATATAAATCCGCCTTGCCGGAGTTGGATACTTTCCAGTTTTTCAATAATTGTTTTGACTCATTATCTATTTTGGTTGCTCCAACGTACGGGGGATTCCCAACAATGATATCAAAACCTTTATTCTGATTTAATACTTTCACTGTATTCCAATCAAATTTTAAAGCGTTTCCCTGGAATAAGTTAAAATCAAAATTTGTACAATCTTCACCTTCTGATATGGCAAGCAGAGATAAAATTATTTTTGTTCGTTCAATGCTGTAGCTTTGAATATCTAATCCATAAATATTTTCGCTGTAAATTTCAAAATAGCTTTTATTGTTTTCTTTTCTTATTGTTTTGGCTATTGTTATAAAAAAACCGCCACAACCACATGCTATATCGCCAAATTTAATATCATCTATTCTTTTCCCATTTTTAAACTTAGTAATAGCTTCTTTTACAATATAACTACGAATAAATTCCGGCGTATAGACTGCTCCATTTACCTCTTTATCCACTGGGGATATTACAAACTCAAACAGTTTAATTAGTTCTTCAATGTCGAATTTTTCATTTTTGATAAGAGCAATAAATTTATTTAGTTGTTCTAGTTCTTCTTCATCTTTTGAAATGATGTACTTTTTAATAAATTCATTTTTAGTTTCATTAATCCCGTTTATTACTAAAAAAGACGAAACCATTAATCTATTGATATTCCATACATTATATGAATAACTTTTGAGAAATCTTAATATATTTTGATCTATATCCAATGTTCTAAGATTTAAATAATTGTGGACAAATAATATTAGGATTCCACAAACTACTATTTGTTATATTTTCCTTTGAATAGAGCCACTGGCTCGCATGTGTATGAATATATGGTTTAAGAATCATGTCCTGATACTCTTCAATGAGGCTCAAGTATTCACTGCTTTCATTTTTCATTCTATACCAGACCAGTGGAAAGAAATTAGAAAGAGTAAAGTCAATTCCCAAGATTGCTTCCATTGGATAGTGAGCAATCCTAGGACTATCTATAATTAATAGATTCCCTGTTTCGAGAGAATCATTATATTCCTTCAGTTTCCTGCCGCCAAATTGAAAATGATACAATGGATGTGGATACTTTGCATTTCCATCATCCTCACCTTGAATATGCCTATCCAGATGATATGATGTTACCATAAGAATAGGTTCTTTATTTATGAATTTTGTCCCTTCAATCACTATATTAAACTCAAGCCATTTGAAAGGGTCTTTCATTGTGTTTAAATCTTCACAGTCACCAATAGCCCTGATGTCCAATATTAACTTTAAATCTTTACAATTATTAGGTATGGTATTTCTTGGAGGTTTGTCAAAATTGAATATCAATCGACTTAAGGTATATCCCCAATAATTATTGTTTGCTTGGGCTTCTGGAATCTGAGGTATTCTTTCTTTAGTTCTGAGTTCAGTCATTGCAACGTCAAATGAACTTATTTCAGCTGTAGGAAAATATTTATATATAATATCTCTTAACCGTCTTAAATCAGTTGCAAATTTTTTCCTACTTCCCATTATTTTATCAGACACTTCCATTATAGATATTCTTGTTTAATATCGTCGAACCGTTCTTTTTCTTCAGGATGAATGACAAATCCCTTTTCTTTTGCATCTCGTTCAAGAATTGATTCCAATGAAATGTATCTATTATCTTGCCATGGCTTAAATTGGTTCTCGTCAATTAAAAAACCATCTTTAGGGTCTAATGGCTTTTGGTATGCTTGGCAAACAGTCCAAAATTTTGTACTGGTCGCTTTTGCTATTGCTTTTGCTGCAACAATTCTTCCAAGATTAAATTTATCAATAATGAGTTTGACTCTTTGGGAAGCATCTAATCGAATCAAAATAGCATCCGGAAAATTATTATTCCACCATTCAAGGATATCACTAAACCACCAACGTTTTAAAGGTTTATTGAAAATGCCCGAATATTCATAATCCTTGAGTAAAACTAATAATTGCTCCCAATTCTCAGATTTCTCAATATCAATTCCGAGGCGGGCAGCAAGTATATTTTCATTAATCAAGATTCCCGACTTTGTAATTATTTCATTAAATATGTATTGAGATATTTCAGACACCGACGTATTTTCACCTGTAAGGAATTTTGTAGTGAAAATTCTGTTTTTAATCTCGTCAATATTTTTACGATTTAGAATTTTATTGAAATCTGTTTTCCCTTCGCTAATAATTTGATAAGCTTCGGTTATTGATTTAATAATTTGTTCGTAAAACTCTCCTTTATTTCCAACATTTGCTTTTGTAAATGTATAATCAAATAAATCATGGCTTGAAGTATCAGAATCAAAATATTTCTTCAAATTATCTTTACTTGATATTAAAAAAATCGGGAATTCTTTCTTAAATCCATTTTCTAACAACCGCTTTGAGCGTATACCTTGGGCTAAGAATGGAGCTGTGTATTTTGCAATTCTTTCACCTTGTTGGTTGCCATCCAGTCTAAGGTCAAGTATTACAGCATCAAAGTTTGATTGTTCGACAATCAATTCGTCAAGTAATACCTCAACACTGGTTGGTTTTTTGATTGAAATTTCAATCAAACCCAACCCAGACAAGCCATCAGCATATGCTTGACTATTCTCTGTGTTTTCGTCATCTATGTATAAAACTTTATAAGTCATATTCTTCTATTTCGTCTTGTTTTGCAATAGGTATCATTATTCTAATGTTTGTTGTGTATCCTTCCGGTACATTTTCTATCGAGATTTCTCCATTGTAACTTTCAACAATATCGCGGACTATCTTTAATCCTAATCCGGTTCCAGTCAACTCATCGGTTGATGATGCTTTGTGCCCCTTGGGATTTGATGTTGTAAAGAAGGCATTGAATATTTTATCCCTGTTTTCCAATGGAATACCATCTCCATTATCAATGAATTCAACTATAATTGAATTATTTTCTTTTCTCGCTTTGACTAAAATTTGTCCTTTATCTTTTTTCGCCCTTTTTATAGCTTTTTTAGAGTTACTGTATAAATTAAATAAAATTGAAGCCCATTCAGAAGTGTGCATTTTACAGGTAAACAAATCGTAACCATTTATTTCATGCGTCATTTCAATATTGTTTCTTTCTCTATCAGGTTTAATCGTTTTGATAAATGGTTTTATTACATCTCTGATTTCAATGGGTTGTAATTCCTGGTTGACATTTTGTGATATAGTTTCATCGAAATAGGAAGCATAAACGTTGAAAGACTTAAACGTTCTCCTAAGTCTGATAGCTCTTTCATATTCTTCGGAAGCTCTATCCAGACGCTCCAGAATATGCTTGGTGTCTATATCAAAAACACCCAGATAGTTCATGATTTCATGTGTAAACTCGCCAATTACCAATCCTAAGCCAGCCAGAACTCTGACCATATTTATTTCCTCAATATTATCAATTGCTTGTCGTAAATTTTTAGCGTGAGTTCTCAAGTCGTCAATTCCAATAGGCTTTTCTTCTCTTTCAGATTTAACTCTTGGAGGTGCAGACTTCAAAAAATCTCTTTCTATTTCATCAGCAATTTTATCTAATTCATCAGCAGTTTGTCTTACTGCAAGTTTTGGGTCTCTTGAATACTTTGGTTCCCAGTCTCTTTGTCCTGTAGTAACTTTAATGCCTCTTTCAGATGCAATTCTACTAACCGCTGAAGCAATTGCTTTGTATGCAAAGGTGATTAATTCATCATATGCTTCATTGTTAAATAAACCTTCTCTACTTGATAATTCTTGAAAGTTCTCATTATCACCACTTATTTCAACAAAACCAAAAAAGTTATTATTACCATGAACTGCCAAAATTTTTCTTTTCCTCACGGACTCGTCTAATCCTAACCAATCATTTTGTGGTTCTCCATATGGTAGAATTCTAAAACCATTCCTAAATAGCCTTATTCCTCCGTATTCTTGCGCTATACTTAAGATAAAACTTTCACTTTGTTTTGGAATTAATCCTGAATAGAAAATGTAATAATATGCTCTGAGTCGTACATCCTTTAAAAAATGAAATTGAACATTTTCTTCTGTATCATCTTTACTTATTAATTGGGGATTTATAGTGTTAGTGTTTGGGATTCGACTTTTACTAATGGTCCAATATCCTATACCTTTTTCATTGACAAATCCATTTATCTCAGCCACTGCATGTTCATAAATCATTGATTGTTGGCTAGCTATTTCATTACCGTCTTTTAAACAGTAAATCTTAAAACCAGGGTCAATTATTTTACCCTCATCTGTTTTCCCTTTTTCTGTTAAGGGGAAAGGTTGGATTACATCAATGGCATACCTATAAACACGTTTAATCATCGCTTCAGTCCACCATTCGCGTAAATCTTCAATAATCAACTTTGTCCCTTGGTCTTTTTCTTTTGATATTTCCTCTATTCTATTTGAAATAGTAAACAAATCATCATCCATCAAATACTTTGTCCAGTCAACTACAATTTTTAAAGCAGTTTCAGATTCTTTTGTTTGAGTAATAATAGTTAGTTTGTTTCCTAAACGCTGTGTAGAGAATCTCCCAATTCCTTTTTTGCCAGCCCTGCTTCTCCCGTAAATTGGTGAAATTGGTTCGTGAATTTTTGACGTTGAGGAAATCCGCATAAAGCCATTAATTAATTGGTCTCTGGTCATTCCAGTCCCATCATCATCTATGATTAAAGTTCCACCTTCAAAGTCAACATTTAAAAATTGAAGCGATGCCAAACTAGCATCAGCGTCATAGGCATTTTTCACCAATTCGGAAACAGCGGTTTCATGTCTTGCAACTAATTCCTTCCCAAGTCTGTCAATTACTCCTGAGTCTACTGAAAACCGGACATTATTCTTATCGAGAGAAGCTAACTCATGTGAAAGCTTCAATATTTTATCAATATTGTTAGGATCTTCAGCTACTGTCCTTGCCAGTTCCTCCCGTATTTCTATTTCTTTCATAATGTCAACAGTTAATCGATAAATTTCTAGAACCAAACCAAGAAGTTATACTTCTCATTTAAATTTTTCCTATTAATTCTGTTTTCAACCAATTAAAAGAGTCGCTCTGATTGTATTTAATTTCAGGTCTTAGCAATGCTTCCATATCACCTATAAACTCAGCACTAAACTCTTTCTCTTCTATATTAATTAAGAACTCATTTTTACCTGGAGGTCTTTTCCCCGTTGCAAACGAAATGTATTCCTTAAAACAAGTTATAATTTGATCATAGTCCAAATCCATATTTTGTCGGGAATAATCTAAATCAAATAAATCTCTTCCTTTACTTCGTTGGTATAGTGCCCTAAGTTTTGTTCCTAAAAGTTCATTAATATTGTACGTCCTTATTTCTGCTTTACCAGAAAACCATTCACTTGCAACTTCAAACGGAAAATCAACCCAATCAAGTACATTGAAGTGTTCTTTGCAGTTAATTTCCAATTTCAGTCGCATTCGTATTTCTTCATATTCCGAAGTGAATCGATACAAAGCTTTTGCTCCATGCCCACGAACCTCAGTAGCTCTTTTTTCTTCAAAAAAGGTAATAACCTCTCCTATTCTCTCCATTATTGGTTTAATAGGACCCGGTTTTATCTGAACTAAATCAATATCTTCAGAATATCTTGCTGCAGGATTAAGGTATAATTTGTGTAAAGCCGTACCTCCTCTAAAAGCAAGATTTTCTCTCAGGAACTCATCGGAGAAGATTTCAACCAACGTTCTGGAAATAATTAAGTCCTGCTCTACTTGCGCAAATTCTTTCCATGGAGCATGTTGTTGCCATTTTGCGATAAAGGGTCTTGGTATCATAAATCACTTTCCAATTTTATATTAATAGCAACTTTCCACCTGTTATTTACCGCTCCGGGTTTTTCATTTGACTTTGGGCTTAGCAGAACCGGGAAGAAATTTGTTGATTTTAAACTCGTAAATATTAATTCCTGAAAATCTTCTTTAGTCCCAAGTTCTTCCAACAAAAAGCCAAATCTTTGCAATGTACTTTTATTAGGATACCAACTTAAAAGTTCAATCAAATCCGATTCACTTAATTCTTCTGACAGTTCTTCAATAACAGCAAGCATCCTGTTTATCCCACCTAACTTTGTTTGATAATGAATTAAGTCAACTATTGTCAGGGCTGGACTTGATACCTTATATGGGCCAGCATCAGATTTCTTAATCTGGATATTCTTGTCAGACCAGTTACTCGTTGTAAAAAAACGAATATCAATTGTGCTTTTTGAAATATCGTTGAATTTAGGTTTCTCTGTTATTATGTAATCTCTATGAACCTGCTGGTGGCTTGCGCCGTGAAATTTTGCTGCTGAAAAAAGAGCGACATAATAATTCCGGTCTAAATATTTGAAAAGTTTCTCGCAATAAAGCTGAATTGGTAGCTTTTGCGCCGATGAATATCTTGGTGTTATAATAAGATAAAAGCCTTTTCGAAGGTTTACTATTTCTTTTTTAGCAATTAATCGAGAGAGTTCACTTTTTATAGATGTTTCACTTTTGTGAATATTCGCAATTAATTCATCTAGGGAGAATGAATATTCCTCGTAGGATAGTAATTGTTTTATATAATTTGCAACTGTCAATTTTAGTAGGATTTGGACAAAGATACTTAAATTCGATAATATTCTCTAATTGTTACTAATTTCTTTTGCTCTGAGTGTGGGCAAAAATTTGACTCTTTTACAAGCTAAAATATCAGCTTATGGCCGATGGATTATAAATGTGCCAAATGTGCGTTGGCTTTCTTTTTTTTAGCATGAAACCCAACACCAATATATCCACAAAGTTGTGGATATATTGGTGTTGTCTTTATTGGGTTAAATTGTCTGAATTACGGAATGTGTGTCGTATTCGTATATTCTTTTGCATTTTATGTGAATTTTAATGAGTACTTACAAAAGTAGTGAAAAATTAAAAATCCAAATGATCCAATGGGTTTTTTACAATCGTCTGCACACTGTTTACCGAATATTGCTGTCCTTTTGCCCCTTCAAAAAGCCATTCTTTGGGCTTGGATGAATTCGAGGGGAGGATTTGCTAAGTATCCGTTTATTTTTTCCAAAACCGTATTATGAATACTTCTGCAAGTAAAAAAAGTAAGGTTGCCCAGAGAAACCAGCGCCAGAGGGTTGTGCCCTGATTAATTTTTGCAATGGCTTTTGCAACGGGTGTTTTTCCGGTATCGAAAACAGAGATAGTATTCAAATTCAGATCTGTAAGTTTTTTGGAGAGTTCCCCGGGTTGAAACGTAATAGGTTGCGATTCATTACGATTATAGTTGTACGAGATTCCTCCCATTAAAGTGTTTTCGGAATAGAGCCGATAGTTCCCGGCTTCTTTTACCTGATTATTATTATGGATAAAGAAGGTTTCGTCAATAGGTCTTATTTCGGGAATAATCTCGAAATCACCTTTTTCGTTACGCAGTTTCAGTACCTTGTCGCCACGATTATCACGGTTTTGTACCGGGATTAACTGATCTTTCCCAATAGTGTAGCTGATTTCTCCTGTTTTACGACTGTAAAGCGCGATATTAAACAGTGTTGGAACAAAGATAGCCTGTTTATGGAAATTCCCGAAGGCATCATTGAAATCGACGGATGAAAGATAAACACTGCCTTTTCCGAATGTTGCCACGCTGAGTAAATCGTCACCATTCAGTAACTTTATCAAACTTTCTCCACTGCCTTTATTTCCTGCCTGTGAAAAGTGCATTTTAATTTCGGGATATTGCATGTTTTGCGGCATACTTTCAAATACGTTGCGAAACAATGGATGTTGCAGATTTATATTGGTAGCGCGGGTATCGGCTGTGTCGGGCTTTTCAAGAGCACTCATCCCGAATCCTTGTAAAAAAGCTTTGTAACTTTCAAGCTGAGCTTTTACCGGAGGAATTACGAGCAAACTTCCGCCTTGTTTTACAAAGCGGCTTAGTTCGGCACCTAAGCCTGTGGAGATATTTTCGATACCCGAAAGAATTACCAGGTCATTTTGTGTGAATTCATTGAAATTAAGGCTTTTTTCCTGCCGTACTTTATAGTTTACGGCGGAATCTCCTTCAAAAAGCTTGTCGATGTACGGATTGCCACCGTTGCCATTAACCAGCATCACATTGAATCGGTCAACCGCATCAAATCCAAGGTAATACCGGTCATCATATACGATAGGGTAGTCCGTGATTTCAACAAAACCCTGATGCAATCCTTTGTCGCGGATGCTGAATGTCATATTTACCACCCTTGACTCATTTCCGGCTAAATCAACACTGGCAACGGCTCGCTGCAAACCGTTGAGAACAAGTTTTACCGGAATTTTTTCTGCTTTCGTATCGGACGTATTTACAATCTTAACAGAAAGCAGAACCTGCATTCCTGGTTGAAAAACAGGATTTTCCATCCATACAGAGTCAATATAAATATTGGTGACTCCTTGCGGAATAATCGGAACAAGAAAGGTTCGGATACTTGAATCGTTCTTTACGTTATTAAATGTTGTAAAGCTTTTTTGAAAGTCGGAAAGGATATGCTCGTGGCGATTTCCTTTGGTAATTCCCGAAAGTAAATCACGCTGACGCGAAATTATCTCGGGCAGTGTACGTGAAACAGGAGAAAGTTTGATGTCGTCCAGCGATTTCAGAAATTCTTCACGGGTAATCCATCGTTGTTGAACTCCTTCGAATTCGTTGGTCAGAAGTTGGAATTTGTCGGCTGTAGAGTATGCCAGTGCGATTTCGCGGGCTTTTTTACGAGCCATGTCCAGCAAAAAGCCTTCACGTCCGCGGCTATCCATGCTAAAGGAATTGTCAACATAAACGCTTACAGCGTGTTCGCCACCCACCACCGATTGTTTATCTATCGGGATAAAAGGTTGGGCAAATGCAAAAACCAAGGCCGTCAAAGCCAACAGGCGTGCAATCAATATAAGCAAGTCCCTCAGTTTCGATTGTCGCTTCGATTGTATTTCCACCTCTTCCAGAAACTTTACATTGGGGAAAAAGACCTTTTTGTAACGCCGGAAATGAAACAGGTGGATAATAACAGGGATAGCCAGTACTGCTAAAGCGTATAAAAATGAAGGATTTACAAATTGCATAGCGGGTTTTGGGGATAATATTAGTGATTGAGATTGCTCAATTTTTTCTGTTTACGAATGTAAAAGGAGAACACTTGCTAGCGTTTTTTAATAGTATCCAATTACTTTGTCTGTCAGATTATCAATAATAAAAATGAGTTCAATATCTCTATCTGTTTTTTTTGAAACTAATACAAGCATTGAATTGTCTTCATTCTTAATTGCGGAAATTGTTAGAAACTTTTCCAAAGACAATTTTTTAAAATTATAAAAGTCAATATGCTTTATAGATTGATAATTTTTATGTTCATAGTATTTGTCAAATTCAATGGAATTACAATAATCTCTAATTTTATCAAGTAGTTTCTTCTTCTTAAAAGGATTGACTATGCTTAATGGCGACCTTGAAAAATATGTTATGTTGCCCTCTTTATATTTTAAATCACCAGAGTTTGACAATGCAATAATTCTATAACAAAAAAAACTTCTATATATAAGAGTTAAAACAACTAATAGTGATATAAGCAAAATATATCTTTTCATATTAATATGTAATTGGGTTTGATGAAGTAGTTGATTGTATTCCTGAGCCAACTTTTTGCCCTTCTTTATACACATTCATTGGGTTTGCAGCAGGTGCTGCCATTGGTGCAAACCACATTGAATTTGCAGCTTCACCTTGGTTTCCTCCAACCATATAGGTGTCTCCTACTGAAAAACCGATTGAAGGATATAGGCTTCTTGCAACATTAGTTTCTCTTACATTAGGATAAAAAGAAGGGAACGCTGAACTTGACTGACCTGCAACTTGAATATTATCAAAATTAGGTAATTTAGATAATGCTCGAGCAAAAGAACCAATCCATTGAGTTTTCTCTCTATTTAAATCATTTCCAGTATTACATCCATACATTGTAAAACTTGCACTATTGTCAACCCAGTTAAAATCAATTTTTGCCCATCCTTCTGCTTTCATTTGGAATGCTCCCTCTGATGTCGCGTCTTGAGAAGTAGGGACAGAACCAGTTGGACCCTGCCAGCCGCCATGTGAAAATATACCAACTTCTCGTGTTTGTCCATATTGTTGGCTATATGTAGAAACAGTTTGTTCTACCATAGTTTTAATTTGTGACATATCTTGGACTTGTAAAACAACAACTTTGTCTTTTGCAGGGTCGAAGAATTTACTGTTTTCAATGTTTCTTTGTCTTGTATCTGCTGCTGCTGACATCATCGCATCTCCTCTATGATTTCCAGTAGTAGCAAACAATATATATATATCCTTGCCATTTGGATCAACCGCTCTTATAGGCATATTACCAACAAAATTATAAGGAGTTAAACTTGGATAATCTTTTGCATGAGGGTCTGGGCTTAAAAAACGTAAAACAAAAATTGGGAGTAAACTATCAGTTTTGTATATATTGTTGTTGTGATCAATATACTCAACCAATCTTGTTTTTGTATTAAATGCAATTGTTTTAAGTTGTTGAGTAGTATCGTTTGTATTCAGAAACAAATATTGCTTTTCACTTTCTTCTTCGGGAGTTTTTAAAACTTTCCCTTGATAACCAAAAATTGCATAAGGGTTATCTTTCTGAGCATGAGTTTGGGCGAAGCCAAAATATAATGCAATTAAAATTAAAATTCTAATTTTTCTCATACTGCAAATTTATTAAATTATTTATCATTCATTTTGTTTTTCTTGTTCTACTGATTTTACCCACTGTTCATAGAGGTCTTGAGGCATTTCTCTATAACCAAGTTCTTTAATTTGCTTGTCTAAAGTAATTACCTCTTCATAAGTTTCTTTCATTTTTGGTGTTTTACCAATCCCTTTTTTCTTTGCTTCTTCTTGTTGTTGTTTACCGATTATTAGTAAACAGTTAAATTTTGTCATTATTGCTGAAATGCAAGTTGGATAGTGTTTAATAACAGTATTGCAACATTTTAAAACAAACTCATCATATCCATTATCCTTTTGATATCCCATTGCTAAATCCCAAAGGCAAAGAGCAACATTTTCTTTTTCAGATAAGGCATCCATATAAATCCCTTTTTTAATAGCTTCTGCTGAAATTCCCATCGAAGAAATCATCCATGCGTCTGATGATGGATGTCCGTTTGTAAGCTCAATATTTACCCATTTACCATTCTCGTCAATATGTTTAATATACATGTGATTGGGAGCTATTGCCAAAAATGTTTCTAAGTTTAATTCGTTTGCTATGATTTTGTAATAATATGGTAAAGAATGACAATTGCCGGTTTTAGTTTTCATAGCTTTAGTTACAAACATGTTTTCCCAGTTCTTATCGCCCATAAAATCGTTAAAATCATACTTAAAAACTTGATTATTGTTGAGATATGAAGGTTCATACATGTAACTGAATATTGCATATTGTCCCGATGTTTTGTATGCTGCAATACCTTTCTTATTAATGTAATCCTTGAGTTGTTTTGCTAAATCTGAAAAATACTTTAAAAACTCATTGTAATGCAATGTTCCTTTTAGATATGTGTTTTCGTAAATGAATACAGCTTTTTTAAAGTCAATAGGTTTTCTTCCTTCCAACATATCTACATATTGTTTGTATGCACAATCATATGTATAACAGCCAGAAATTTCTTTTACTTTTAAAGTGTCAGTAGAACCATGAGTTTGAGTTTTTAGTGTGTCTTTGATCACTACAGAACTTTTTAAACTATCATTTTTTTGTAAAATTACTTGTTGCTCAGGTTTTTTAGTCCCCAAGAAATAAACTGTCTTTCCTACGACTGTTAATGCTGTCAGGGATAATATTGTCATTTTAAATATCATTTTCATTGCCTGTTTCGTTTTTTAAGCATGAACGCCAACAGGATTACAAACGTAATTCCACTTCCGGTTAGTACTCCTGTATTTCGCGAAAGCATGAATCCTTCAGGCGCAACCATAATGTAAGAACTTACCACCATGGTCATAAAAACTGCCGGAATCAATGCAATCCAGTAAAGTTTCTTTTCTGAATAAAGGTAAACGGTTACTGTCCATAAAACAATGGTTGCCAAAACCTGATTCGACCACGCCATATATCGCCATATAATGCTGAAATCTACCTGTGTAAGTAAAAATCCTATCACAAAGAGAGGGACAGAAATATAAAGTCTGCTTACAAGTTTTGCTTGTTTTATATTGAGGAAATCGGCTACAATCAAACGGGCACTCCTGAATGCAGTGTCGCCGGATG
>Ga0209639_1002302_pt1 | contig 15554 bp, 12 predicted proteins | sample EPASupsiteHSE605_FD_187268 | JGI IMG/M metagenome (GOLD analysis project Ga0209639, IMG submission 187268) | Bioremediated contaminated groundwater from EPA Superfund site, New Mexico - Sample HSE6-05 (SPAdes) (version 2) | ecosystem: Environmental > Aquatic > Deep subsurface > Groundwater >...
GTTGTCTGGTTGAATCCTGAACGCTCAGATATTGTGATGCTGGATTCACTGGAAGAAGCATGATTTTAAAACGGTTACTGTCAAAATTTATTTCAATTAAAACTGCCAACTATCTTGACAACTACCGATTTTGATACATGAGAGTTAAAATATAATTACTGGCGAACGTATGTTCGCAATTTCTCAGGGAAGAGGTAATTATATGAAACACGTTGCTTACCACAGAACAAGCACCAAAGATCAGCATCTTGATCGAGGTATAACAGAGATTACTAAGTTCGCTATTGATCACAAAATCAATTTGTACAAAAACAAAGTGTACACGGATCAACAGACCGGAAAGAATTTTGATAGACCACGTTTTCAAATGTTAAAAGAGGAAATTCTTGAAAGTGGCGATACGCTAATCATTACTGAGATTGACAGACTAGGGAGAAACAAAGAAGCTACGCTTAAAGAATTACGGTATTTCAAAGACAACGGAATAAGAGTAATGGTATTAGAATTACCAACGACATTGATTGATTTATCAGTTATGGAAAACTCAATAGCCAGAATGATGATGGAAACAATTAATAATATGATGATTGAATTGTATGCAAGTATAGCGCAAGCAGAAATTGAGAAAAAAGAGAAACGTCAAAGAGAAGGAATCCAGGCAAAAAAAGATCGTGGTGAATGGGATAATTACGGTAGACCCAGAGTAATGAGCATTGAAGATTTTTCAGATGAATACAGTTTAGTGCAGCAAGGCCTAAAAAGACCATTTGAACTCATGAAAGAACTAGGAATGACTAAGCCGACGTTTTATCGTTATAAGAATCAAATTGAGAAGAGGTGTTAGAAATGGCATCAATAAAAAAAATAGAGAATAAAAAAGGTGTAGTGTTTAGAATAACCGTATCAAATGGGTATGATATGCAAGGAAAAAAAATAAAACAAACTGCGACCTTTACGCCTGATCTATCAATGACTCCCAAACAACAGGAAAGAGCGGCAAATAAATTTGCACTGGAATTTGAAGAAAAGGTAAAGACTGGCGGTAATTTTGATGGAGAGAAACTTTCTTTTGAAGAGTTCGCATTGAAATGGTTAGAGGATAAAAAAGAAAATATAGCATATAATACATACGTCAATTACAAAGGACAAATTGAAAACTATATGATTCCATTTTTGAGAGGTTTTAAATTAGCTGATATCAAAATACCGCACATAGAGAATTATTATAAATCATTAGTTAACGACTTCTCGCAATCGTCTATTGTAAAACATGCAAGCACAATAAATGGTATTTTTAAAACCGCTGTTCGATTGGATATGCTTGACAAAAATCCTTGTGCTTACGCAGAGTTGCCCAAAAGCAAAAACAAAATAGATTCAAGTATTAAGTTTTTCACACCAGAAGAATCATTAATGTTTATAAAATCACTAGAAATCACTTATCCAATTAATTTCAAAGAACATGATAAAAGAGTTGGCAAGGATAAGAAAATGGTTCGCATTGATAGTAGAACGATAAACAGCCGTAGAACACCAATGCAATACAAAGTTTTCTATAACATATCATTATTTTGTGGTTTGCGTAAAGGAGAGGTTTTAGCATTAAAATGGCCTGATATTGATTTTGACAGTAAAACAATAAACGTAAGTAAATCTGCTGCTAATTCAGATTCTGGACAAACATTAAAAGAGCCAAAAACTAAGAGTTCCATTAGAGTAGTAAAAATACCTGAAAATGTATTAATCCTTTTGAAGGCTTATAAAATTGAATATAATGAGTACAGATTAAAACTAGGAACATATTGGAAAGGTAACGGAAACCTCTTCATTCAAGATAATGGTGCCCTGATGGGAACGTCAACACCGTATTCATTCTTTACAAATCACATAAAACGGTATAATAAGTTTGTAAGGGCAAATAAAGAAAAAGCAAGTGAAAAAGGTTTGGCAGAAATACCATTGATTCCTCTTCATGGATTACGCCACAGCACGGCAACCTTGTTAAATCACTTAGGTGTCAATATAACGGATATTTCTAGTATGTTAGGTCATAGTAGAACATCGACCACAATGGATATATACACTCATAGTTTTGAAAAACAATCTAATGAAGCCGTAGACAGAATGAATGAATTTATTCAGGCAAATGCATAATGAACAAAATAATGATGTACATGGTATAATCATTTTGAGTCAATAGAAGGCAGAGGTGCTAATTGTGAGTAACAAAGATTTTGAGAAAAGAATAAAAAGTGAATCGCGCGGTATAATGAGAATTACTAATGATCAGCTTGTGTGCAAAGATTGTGCATTTAAGTATGATGATGAGAAAATTTTTGGCAACACAAGTTTTTGTGATCAATACCCAGATGGAAAGCCAGATAGCATAATTGTTGGCGGAGAGTGTGATTATTATGAACAGTAATCTTAGTAATAAAATGTAAGGTTCGCTAAATGGTTATGCAATTTATGATACTTAATAAATAAAGTACTATTTTAGTACTAAAATTAGTATTGGATACCAAAAGTTAAAAAATGATACAAAATGAAAGCATCGTTTTTCGTTGGTATTATGGGAAATATTCAAAAATAAGAAACAATGCACAAAGAATCATTTATTTTGTGCTAGAATAGATCAGGAAGCTTTTTTTATCACAAATTTTATTTTGTGGTGTTTTGTAAAAGTCAATCATTGTCGTAAGTATTTGTAACAAAATTGTTTCTTTATTATGGGTTTGAATTAGTGTATAATGTTTCATATGAAAAAAAATTGAGGTTAAGATGTTTGATAATTTTAATGACATTGGTGAATCGGTAAAGTGTGGCGAAAAGGGAACCCTGGTTGTTGCCGCCGCTGCGGAAGGTGACTTGTTAAGAGCCCTTGCCATTGCAAACGAATTATATCTGAGTCGCGTAATTCTAGTTGGTAGTCGAACGAAAATCGAAACGATCAGTCGTGATGAGAACATCGATGTCAGTAATATGGAAATCATCGACGTCGCTGACACGGCGGCAGCCTGTCAGAAGGCTGTGTCACTGGTACACCAGGGACAGGCTGATTTTATTATGAAGGGTCTGGTCGACACGTCGATTTTTCTCAAAGCTGTGATCAATAAGGCTGAGGGGTTGATGGTTGGCCGCCTCCTGAGTAGTATAATGATGGTCAGAATCACGTCGTATCACAAATTTCTGATTCTGTCTGATGGCGGAATGATCATTGATCCGGATCTGGCAAAAAAGCAAGGGATAATTGCGAATGCTGTCGATTTTGCACGACTGCTGGGTATTTCTCCGATTAAGGTCGGCTGCCTGGCGGCCAAAGAGAAGGTTAATCCAAAAATGCCGGCAACTGTGGACGGCGCAGCATTAAAACAATTATCTCAACATCAATATTTTGGCACTGATGTGTTGGTCGAAGGCCCGATCGCCATGGATTTGCTGATCTCAAAAAAAGCGGCCCAGGTCAAAGGTTATGAATCGGAAGTCGCCGGCGATGCCGATGTTATTATCATGTCAAACATTGAAACTGGTAATGCAATCATAAAAGTAATGACCCATTTGGGTAATGCCCAATTGGGAGGGATCGTAATGGGTGCCTGTGCACCTATTATTTTAACGTCCCGATCGGATTCTTATGAAAATAAATTAAATTCCATTATTCTCGGAGCTTTTTTAACCCGGAAAATGGATGATTGTCACCAAATAAGAGAGGAGCACCAAGAAAGAAATGAAGCTATTATTAACAGGAAATGAAGCCATCGCAAGAGGGGCCTGGGAGGCTGGGGTAAAGTTTGCCACAGCCTACCCGGGAACACCAAGTACCGAAATTTTAGAAAATGTGGCTACTTATAAGGAAATTGTATCCGAATGGGCCCCCAATGAAAAGGTCGCCCTGGAGGCTGCGGCCGGCGCATCCATCGGTGGCGTCAGAAGTTTATGTGCAATGAAACACGTAGGTGTCAATGTTGCCACCGATCCACTGTTTACCTTTGCTTATCTGGGGGTTAACGCCGGGGCGGTTCTCGTCACAGCTGACGAACCAGGCATGCATTCATCGCAAAACGAGCAGGACAACCGTAATTATGCCCGCCATGCCAAGGTCTGTATGTTTGAGCCTTCAGACAGTCAGGAAGCTAAGGATATGCTCAAAGAGGCATATACTGTCAGTGAAGCTTATGACATGCCGGTGTTGTTTCGAATGACCACCCGGGTGTGCCACTCCAAGTCAATTGTTGACTGCAGCGATCGGGTCGAGCCGATTGATAAGCCGTACGAAAAGGATATCCGGAAATATTGCCCGCTGCCGGCATTTGCCCGAGGCATGCAGGTTAAGCTGGCGGATAATTTCAAGCGGTTGGAAGACTATTCCAATAACTCACGATTTAATTACATTGAAGATAACGGCGCCGATATCGGTATTATCGGATCCGGGGTGGCCTATCGTTATGCCAAGGAAGTGTTTGGTAAAACTGTTTCCTATTTAAAAATTGGCTTCAGTTATCCACTGCCAATGGAAAAAATTGCTGCCTTCGCCAAGGGGAAAAAGACCCTTTATATATTTGAAGAAAATGATCCGATTATGGAAACCGAAATCAAAGCAGCCGGAATTGACTGCATTGGCAAAGAAAAACTGCCCGCCATGGGTGAATTGACTCCCGATCGGGTCCGCAAAGCCCTTTTAAACGAGGATGCCCAAATTATTGAGCCAAACCCAGAAATGGTATTACCGCGACCACCAGCACTGTGTGCTGGATGTCCGCATCGTGGCGTTTTTTATGAGCTGGGCCGACGCAAAGATCTGATGATCTTCAGTGATATTGGCTGTTATTCGTTAGGATTGATGCCCCCCTACAACGCTACTGATGCAATGATTTGTATGGGTGCCAGCATCAGTGCCGGTCATGGAGTTCAAAAAGCCTTTGACATCAAAGGCGATCATTCGAAAAAAGTGGTATCGATTCTCGGCGATTCGACATTTTTTCACTCCGGCATTACCAGTCTGATCGATGTCACCTATAATAAAAGTAATACTCTGACCATTATCCTGGATAACCGCATTACCGGCATGACCGGTCACCAGCAGAATCCCGGCACCGGTTACGCTTTATCGGGTGACGAATCGCCAATGATTGACATTGAAGCGATGGTCAAAGCCTGCGGCGTAAAAAACCTGATCTCCATCGATCCCAATAATCTGTCGATTGTTGAAGAAGCGATTGAATGGGGTCTGAACGTCGAAGGACCCGCTGTTATTATCACCCGCTGGCCCTGTGTCCTTAAAAAGTTCTCAGCCCAGGATAATGAAGAGTTCCCGACGGCCTTTAAAATGGTTGCTACCGTCGATGTGGAAAAATGCATTGGCTGTAAAAAATGCCTGAAGTCCGGTTGCCCGGCATTGGCCTTTGATCGAGCCAATAAAAAATCAGGTATTCTTAAAGAAATCTGTGTTGGCTGTGGTGTTTGTGCGCAGATCTGTCCCAAACAAGCCATTACAGTGGAGGTGAGATAGCAATGGAAACAAAAAATATCGTATTAGTAGGTGTTGGTGGTCAGGGAACAATTTTAGCAGCCAAGCTTTTAACTACCGGCTTGATGGAAGCCGGTTTCGACGTGAAAATGAGCGAAATCCATGGAATGAGTCAGCGTGGCGGCTCGGTTTCTTCGTTAGTTCGTTATGGCGATGATGTGCAGTCACCGGTGATTGAGATCGGCTCTGCCGATATCGTGGTGGCCTTTGAAAAAATGGAAGGTCTGAGATCCCTCGAATACCTCAAACCGACCGGTAAAATGATCGTCAACGATACAGAGATATTTCCGCTTTCGGTCATCATTGGGGCTAACACATATCCCGACAATATCCTGGATGAAATTAAAAGCAAGGTTAATCTGCGAGTGATGTCAGCCACCAAAATGGCCGAAGAGCTGGGTAATCCCAAGGTCATGAATGTGATTCTGCTGGGCTCCATCATAAAATCAATGGGGTTAACCGATATCGACTGGGAATCCATCATTGCGCAAAATGTAAAAGCACAATTCAAAGATCTTAATGTTAAAGCCCTGCAAGCAGGAATGGATGCTGTATAAAAAATGAAAAAAGACGATTCGAATTATAAGTTTTTTCAGCATACTGCCTGCGAATACTTCCCTTGCCATAAGGTTGGTGATTTAGCAGATTTTAATTGTCTGTTTTGTTACTGCCCGCTTTACGCATTAGGTAATAGCTGCGGTGGTCATTTTACATATACCGAGAAAGGCATAAAAAACTGCAGCAGTTGCAGTTTTCCTCACCATCGTGAGCATTATGATGAGGTATTGGAAAAACTGGGAACACTCATTGAACAACTCAAAACAACTAAAATTTAATATGTTAAAGGGGTAGTGAAATGTCGATTATTATTGGACTTGTTTTTGTTATAGCAGCTTATTTAATTGGAAATTTGAATTTTGCCTATATCCTGGTGAAGTTTTTAAAGAATGAAGATGTGCGCAACTATGGTAGCGGTAATGCGGGAACAACGAATGTGCTCCGGGTGATGGGGAAGAATGTTGCCATTCCAGTGTTTCTGCTTGATGCCTTAAAGGGCTGTCTGGTAGTTATCATTGGGCGTTATGTTTTAAACCTGAATGAGGTCTTTCTTGTTTTAGGTGGAATTGCCGTTGTCGCCGGTCATAACTGGCCAGCTTTTCTGCAGTTTCGCGGTGGTAAGGGTACTGCAACATCGCTGGGTGTTTTTCTGACCTATGACTGGGAGGTTGCCATAATTGCCATCATGATCGGATTAATTGTTCTAGCCATCTGGAAAATGGTTTCACTAACCTCTATGGTAGGCATGACCATGCTTCCAATTTTCGCGCTTTTATTTAGTCGCACCGTGGCCGAAGTTATTTTTGCGGTTGTTTTATGTCTATTCAGTTTATTCCAGCATCGTAAAAATATCGGGCGGATCATCCAAGGACGGGAAAGTAAGCTGGGACAAAAAGTTAAGATGAAAAATTAGATAAAGAAATAATCAATAAACACAAGACTTTATTATAAAAGGCTCGATCATGGGCCTTTTTATTTGCTCTGAGATACTGTTTGAAATTGGCAGTAAATACATAAAAATACATTGTGAAACACTATATATATGATTATAATTAGAGGTGCAACCCAAGATCATGTATAAAAAATTAGGAGGAACAAAAGAATTGAATCAAATAAATCAGCTGTTTAAGCGGGTGTTTACCAAAGAACTGGAAAATTCAGATAAAACGGTTTATGATCTGTTTCAGTGGCAGACTGTCGACGTTATTTTAAAAAACTACAAAACCGGTGAGACCATTTATGAAATGAAAGACCTGGAATTCCCGGAGCATTACTCTCAAAATGCCTGTAATATTATCGCAACAAAGTATTTTAGAAGAAAAGGTGTTCCCAATAAATTTGGTTACGAACACAGCATGCGGGAAATTGCTGATCGTCTGGTCGGGTTTTGGACAGACGCCATTCGCGCCGAAGGCCTGATCGATACCGATGAGGAATGGCAGATTTATTACGATGAGCTGGCATATGCCTTTCTGATGCAAATGTGGGCGCCCAATTCACCCCAATGGTTTAACACCGGTCTGATGCGCAGCTATCAAATTGCCGGTTCTAAAGATGATTTGTATTATTACGAAGAAACAACTGGGCAAGTTCTCGAATCCGAAGATCGCTACACCCGAACCCAGGCCAGCGCCTGCTTTATCTTATCGATCCAGGACCGGCTGCTGGGTGATCATTCCATTTCTGAGCATTATGTCAGTGAAACTAAACTATTTAAAGGTGGCTCTGGTGTCGGAACAAATTTCTCCAGCCTCAGAGCCGCCAATGAAGGCCTGACCAGCGGTGGGCAATCCTCAGGGATGATGAGTTTTCTGCAGGGACTGGATCGCAATGCCGGGGCCATTAAATCTGGGGGAACCACGAGGCGGGCCGCTAAAATGGTCATCGTTGACATCGATCATCCAGAAATTGATAATTTCATTAACTGGAAGGTCAAAGAAGAACAAAAGGTCCGGGCCCTGGGAAAGATGGGCTACGACATTTCTATGGATGGTGAAGCCTATCAAACCGTCAGCGGCCAAAACAGCAACAATTCCGTCCGTCTCAACGCTGAATTCATGCAGGCTGTTCTAAATTTAAAAAACGAGCCAGATCATAAATTAAAACTACGGGGCCGAGTTGACGATAAGGTCGATCGGGAAGTACCGGTGCAGGAATTATGGAATCATCTCAATCAAGCCACCTGGGAATGCGCCGACCCGGGCATTCAATTTGACGATATTTTCAATGCCTGGCATACCTGTCCAGGCGGAGAAGATGGCAACATCACCGAAAAAATCAACCGCATTAATGCTACCAATCCCTGTTCGGAGTATGCCTTTTTAGATGATACAGCCTGTAATCTGGCATCTATTAACATCTTCAAATTTTACAATCAGGAAGACAACAGCTTTGAACTTGATCACTACATTCACCTGGTGGGCTTAATCCAATGTGCCCTGGAAGGCTCAATTTACCATGGTCAATTCCCTACCAAGGATGTCGCCAGAAAAAGTTATCTGTTCCGTACCACCGGTCTTGGTATTGCCAATGCCGCGTCACTGCTACTCGCCATGGGATATCCCTATGATTCAGCAGAAAGCCGCAATCTGATCGCCGCAATCACCGGTATTATGACTGGAACATCCTACTATGTTTCAGGATTGATGGCCGGCAAAATTGGGGCTTTTCCGAAATATCAAATCAATGAACCCTATATGAAACGGGTCATCCGCAACCATAGTCGGGTGGCTGGGGCCCGCATTGACGACTATGAAGAACTTCATTATGAACCGATTAAAATCAACCATAAGTTGCTCCAGAAAATGGGCTTTAAAGATATCAGCAATCAGTTAAAAAATGCCTGGAAACTGGCTGAAGAAGCCGGTGATACGTTTGGCTATCGCAACGCCCAGGTGTCAGTTATTGCCCCGACTGGAACCATTTCTTTTGCAATGGACTGTGGCGCTACCTCGGTGGAACCTTTTTATAATCATGTCGTCTTTAAAAAACTGATCGGCGGCGGATCAATGGAGATCGTCAATCCGGTTATGGAAATGGCCCTTTACAATCTCGGTTACAGTGAAAAAGAAATCGGCGAGATCCTGACTTATTTACTGGAAAAAGATAGCCAGGGCTATTTTCTCCATGAAGGAGTAGCCGGTGCGCCCCATATCAAACCCGAACATTTGCCAATTTTTGATACCGCCAACACCATTTCGCCAATGGGCCACGTCTTAATGGTTTCCGCAATTACCCCGATGATCAGCGGATCAGTTTCTAAAACCGTTAATCTGCCCAATGATGCTTCGGTGGAAGATGTGGAGAACATCCATTTACTGGCTTATCGGACCGGAACCAAGGCCATCGCCATTTATCGGGATGCCTGCAAAGCCTCCCAGCCGTTAAGCTCGGGTATGGCCGATGACCAGGATAAGGTACTGGACGACTACTCCTACGCCGAATTACTGGCGCTGGTAAAAGGCGGATCAGCCAAAGCCCTAAACCGGGTGCGGCCGGAAGGAATGCGGCTCAGTCGCACCCATGCGGCCAAAATCGGTGATATTGAACTCTATATCACGATCGGCTTTTATGAAGATGGCGGCATCGCTGAGATATTTGTATCGACCGACAAAGAGGGAACGGTTGTCAAAGGCCTGCTGGCGTCTTTATCCAAATCGATATCCAATATGCTCCAATACCATATCCCACCCGATCAAATTTCGAAGATGCTCAGAGGCCAGAAATATGAACCCTCGGGTTTTGTGTCCCGACATCCTTACATAAAATTTGCCTCGTCAATTTCTGATCTGATCAGCAAGGTCATTGATATCGAACATGGGGATTTTTCCAATTGTCAGGTTAAACCAAAAAACTTTACCCTGATGCATAAACAAAACATGGTTAAAAGTGTCAGTACCGCCGAAAACACGCCTCATGACTACAATAATGAGGTGTCAGGCGAGGTATTATACGGCGAAACCTGCAGTCATTGCGGCAGCGACCGGATGATGCGCAATGGCACCTGTAAGTTATGTCTCGACTGCGGCACCACCACCGGCTGCAGCTAAAAAATGTTTGATGTTTTCCCATTGTTTGATATAATAATTAACTAGGATACACAACTTAGGAGATTTAGATGCGAGAAAAGATAAAAAACGCCACCACAATTGTTGTTAAAATGGGAACAACATCAGTCACTCACGCCAATGGAACCCTCGATCTGCGAAAACTGGAAATCCTGGCCCGGGTTCTGACGGATCTTGAAAATAGTGGAAAAAAAATGGTACTCGTCTCATCTGGCGCCATCGGTGCCGGTATGAACCGTATGAAGCTAAAAGAGCGTCCAAAAACCCTCAAGCAAAAACAGGCCGCAGCTTCGGTGGGACAGGGCTTGCTGATGCGGGTCTATCATAAATTTTTTGATGAATATCACCAGACCGTGGGGCAGATTTTGCTGACCAAAGATGTTTTCAAACACGCCATCAAGCGCAATAATGCCATGAATACCTTCAATGCCCTGATCGAAGGGGGGATCATCCCAATCGTCAATGAAAATGACTGTATTGCAACGGATGAAATCCAGGAGGAATGTTTTGGCGATAATGATATCCTTTCGGCGATGACTGCCGACCTGGTCGATGCTGATCTACTGATTATTCTTTCTGATGTCGATGGACTTTATGACGATAATCCAGCGCTAAATAAAGAAGCGCGGCTGATCCGAACCGTTCACCAGGTCGACAACGAAGTTATGAAAAGTGCCGGTAATTCCGCCTCATGTCTGGGCACCGGCGGCATGATCACCAAACTTGGGGCAGCAAAATATGCCACCGACTGTGGGATCGACATGGTGATCGCCTCTGGGGAGGATGTCAAAGTCTTGTACGACATCCTCGATGGCGAAGAAATCGGAACTATTTTCTTAAGTGACTCACAGGAATAATTCAAATAATACAGACTAGCAATTTAGAAAATTAACAGCGAGACTCATGATACTTACGCAGTTTCAAAAATCAAATAAAAATATGGAGGATTCTTATGTTAAAGAAAATATTCGTCGGATTTTCTGCCGTTGCAGCAGGAATGTTAATGGTTTTTGGTGGCATCTATTTTGTCGAAAAAAGAAAAGAAGAAGCAATGGGCGGAAAACTCATGCGGGTAAATTACAAGTTTACTAAAGAATTCGAAGATTAAGGTTTACCATGTCAAAAGTATTTATTTTTACCGCTTCAACCGGTGCCGGTCATAATTTAGCAGCCCAGTCTTTAAAAGAATCTCTGGACGAAGCCAGCTATCGGACTGAAGTTTATGATGCGTTTAAAGAAACGAACATCACCCTGGACCGGCTTATTACCAAAGGCTATCAGCAAATGGTGGTGAATGTGCCCAAGCTTTATGAGCAAATGTACAATCAATTTAATAATATGAATCGCTTCCAGCAGGGTATTTTTCAGGTTCTGACCAAGGTCATGAACCCTGATATTGTGCCCCTGATCAACTCGGGAAGACCGGATTTAATCATTACCACCCACCCTTTTGTTACCAATGTATTAGGTACGCTTAAAGAACATAATGCTTTTGATGTTCCGGTTTTGTCCATCGTTACAGACTATAAGATTCATACCCTCTATCTGAAAAAAATGATTGACGCCTATATTGTCGGCAGCGATTATACCAAACAAACCATGGTCGAAAAGGGAGTTGCCGAGGAGATCATTTATCCCTATGGCATTCCGATTCGACAGACCTTTTTAACAAACAACCATCTTGATCGAAAAGAAATTTCCGATGTGGCGGGTACGATCCTGTTAATGGCCGGCAGTTTGGGCAGTAAACAAATGGAAAAAGCCTTTTCATCATTATTGAGGGTAAAAGAAAAAATCCGGATTATTGTGGTTTGCGGTAACAATGCCAAAATTGAAAAAGAAATAAAAAGTCTCTATGCCCGGGTGCCAGCTGATGATAAGATTGTGGAAATCCATGGTTTTGTTAATAATGTCTCCGAGTTGATGGATGAGTCTGATGCCATTATTTCCAAGCCTGGGGGACTCACCACCACCGAAGCGATTGTTAAGAACATCCCCATGATCATTCCCTTTTATTATCCCGGTCAGGAGGAAGAAAATGCCGATTACCTGGTGGATGGGGGCATGGCCATAAAAGTTGATAAGATCAAAGATTTGACCTCGATGGTTGATTTTTTGTTTGAAAATAAATATATCATTAAGCGAATGTCAGAAAATATGTCGGAGGAAGCGCAGAAACACTCGATGAGTAAAACCATCGAGCTCTGTAACAACCTGATCGCTGCTTATACCACCCGAAAAGCGCTCCCTGAGCCGCAACCGGATCCCTACAAAATCAAAGAAATCGAAGACCATTAAGAAGAGCAGGTGCAAAATGAAGAAAGAAATGTCAAAAACATATGATCCCAAAGATGTAGAAGATAAAACCTATGCCAGTTGGCAGGAAAAGGGTTATTTCAAGCCGGAAGTCAATCCCGACGGCAAACCCTTTACCATTGTAATGCCACCCCCAAATATAACCGGACAGCTCCATATGGGCCACGCCTTTGATGGCACCCTGCAGGATGTCTTGACCCGTTATAAGCGGATGGATGGTTATGCCGCGCTGTGGCTGCCGGGAACCGACCACGCCAGTATTGCCACCGAAGTCAAAGTCGTCGATAAACTCCGCGAAGAAGAAGGCAAAACCAAACAGGACATCGGTCGCGAAGCCTATCTGGAACGAGCCTGGGACTGGGCGCTGACTTACAAAACCCGGATTACCGACCAGCTGAAAAAACTGGGCGCCTCCTGTGACTGGAGCCGCGAACGTTTCACCATGGATGAAGGCTGCAGCCAGGCCGTTAACGAAGCCTTTGTCAACCTTTATGAAAAAGGCCTGATCTATAAGGGCAGCCGCATTATCAACTGGTGTACCACCTGTAAAACCGCACTGTCCGAAGCTGAGGTGGAATATGCTGAACATCAGGGCAATCTCTGGCACATCCGTTACCCACTAACTGAGGGCGATGGCTATCTGATAGTTGCCACCACCCGACCTGAAACGATGCTGGGGGACAGTGGGGTTGCTGTTCATCCGGAAGATGAGCGTTATGCCCACCTGATTGGCAAAACCGTGATGCTACCCTTGCTTGACAAAGAAATCATCATCGTTGCTGATGACTATGTTGATATGAGCTTTGGAACCGGAGTGGTTAAAATGACCCCCGCCCATGATCCCAATGACTACGAGGTCGGACTGCGCCATAATCTCGAACAGATTCGGATCCTTAACGATGATGGCTCGATGAACGAGCTGGCTGGAAATTATGCCGGCATGGATCGCTATGACTGTCGTAAAGCGGTTGTCAAAGATCTGGAAGCGCTGGGACTGCTGGAAAAAATTGAAGAACATCAGCATAATGTCGGCGAATGCTACCGCTGCTCAACAACCGTGGAAACCATGACTTCCGAACAATGGTTTGTCAAAATGGAACCACTGGCGGGCCCAGCCCTCGATGCGGTACGCAACCACGATACTGATTTCATTCCCGAGCGGTTTAACAAAATCTACTACAATTGGTTGGAAAACATCAGAGATTGGTGTATTTCCCGGCAATTGTGGTGGGGACATCGAATTCCTGCTTATTATTGCGACGATTGTGGGGAGATGATTGTTTCTAAGGAAGCTCCCAAAAGCTGTTCAAAATGTGGTAGTACGAACATCAGCCAGGATGAAGATGTCCTCGATACCTGGTTCAGTTCCGGATTATGGCCGTTCTCAACGCTGGGCTGGCCGGAGCATACCGAAGATTTGAAAAAGTTCTATCCCACCACGGTGCTGGTCACCGGTTATGATATTATTTTCTTCTGGGTCGCCCGGATGATCTTTATGGGCCTCTTCGAAATGGGCGAAACGCCCTTTAAAGATGTCTATATTCATGGTCTGGTGCGCGATGCCCAGGGCCGAAAAATGAGCAAGTCGCTGGGTAATGGCATCGATCCGCTGGAACTGATCGAAACCTACAGTGCTGACGCCCTGCGCTTTACCATTATCACCGGAAATTCAGCCGGAAATGATATCCGCTGGCAAGATGAAAAGGTGGAATCCAGCCGTAATTTCTTAAACAAGATCTGGAACGCCGCCCGCTTTGTGCTGATGAATCTGGATGAAGACATTATGGACAAAAAGGATCAGGCTTTGACTTATCTGGAGAACACCGATAAGTGGATTCTGTCCCGAATGAACACCATCGTCGCTGAAGTCAACCATAATATGACTAAATATGAATTGGGCATCGCCGCTTCTAAAATCTATGATTTCGCCTGGAACGAATACTGTGACTGGTATATCGAGCTGGTTAAACCACGGTTATACGGCGAGGAAGAGCAAACCAAAATCTCGGCCCAATACACCCTGAGAGTGGTGTTGGATACGATCCTGCGGTTGCTCCACCCCTTTACACCCTTTATTACGGAAGAAATCAACGGCTACCTGCCAGGAACAACTAGTGATATCATGGTAGCACAGTGGCCGCACTTTAATGACGCCTATGTCTTCCCGGAAGATGAAAAGCAAGTTGAGTTTCTAATGGCCGCTATCCGCAGTATCCGCAATATCCGGGCTGAAATGGACGTGCCGAATTCGAAAAAGACCCAGTTATTCCTGATTTCTGATAACCAGGAGCACCTGTCATTAATGGCGGACTCGCTTCATTATTTCCAGAAGCTGGCCTCGGTATCGACGATTCTGCCAATTACCAAAGCCGAAATTCAAGAAAACTATGTCTCCGCCGTGGTGGAAGATCTGGAAATCTATATTAACCTCGACGAGCTGGTCGACAAGGAAAAAGAAATTGCCCGGTTGGAAGCTGAGAAAAAGAAGCTCCAGCAGGAAATTGAACGGGTCGCCCAGAAGCTGGGTAACAAAGGATTCACCGACAAAGCCCCGGAAAAGGTAGTCGAAATTGAACGGGACAAACAGAAAAAATTCATCGAAACGATGGAAAAAGTAGTGGAACGGTTGGACTATTTTAAAAAATAAACAGCCACCACCTGATGATCATACCCGTCTTATCAACGCTCAACAAAACCCGGAACAGCCTGAAACATTCAGCGCTGTTCCGGGTTTTTTATTAGCTACGCTCTCAAAGACAAGTTGATTGGGGAGGCCATGGTGATGATCATCCGATGCTGCTGAGGAGACTGACATGGTTTAGCCAAAACGATTGTTGTTTAACGAATCCAATAAAGCGATAAATGCTTCTGGAAAGCGTTATATAAAATTTATGAAACCATTTAAAAAATGCTCAATCTCTGGTCAAAAAGTGCGCTTTATCATGAAATTTATTTTTATTGTAAGAAACAGTGATAAAATGCTCATATAAAACGGTTGAAAATTCCTCAAAATAAGCGTACGCTCCTTTTAAAAGGAGGTATGATAAATGATTGAAAGAGAGGGATTTTTTATGATCAAGGATCTG
>Ga0209639_1002305_pt1 | contig 15516 bp, 14 predicted proteins | sample EPASupsiteHSE605_FD_187268 | JGI IMG/M metagenome (GOLD analysis project Ga0209639, IMG submission 187268) | Bioremediated contaminated groundwater from EPA Superfund site, New Mexico - Sample HSE6-05 (SPAdes) (version 2) | ecosystem: Environmental > Aquatic > Deep subsurface > Groundwater >...
CTCCCCTACTCTGCCGTTATGGTTCACGCCCGGACATATGAAGGTGGATTTTCCGGTCCGGTGGATTTTTCCGTTTGTGAAAAAATAAAAAAAATAATTCCAAACAGGATCATTTTGGCTAACGGAGGCATCAGCACTCCTTCGGACGCGGCCAAAATCTTGAGAGGCTATCCCCTCCTCGATGGACTAGGGATTGCTCGAGGCGCTTGGGGCCGGCCGTTTATTTTTGATGAAATAAAATCATCGTTATCATCTTCTCCGGTAATTCGGACAGGAGATAGCGCGGACACGACAATTTACAATTTCGATAAAACCAAAGAAATCATGCTGGAACACGCGGAGCTTATTTATGAAAATAAAGGCAAATTGGGGCTTTTCGAAATTAGAAAACATATGGCCTGGTATGTCAAGGGTTTCCCCGGAGCGTCAGAACTGAGAAGGAAGTTGGTCACGGCGAATAGCTTGAAGGAAATCGCTGTCGCGCTAAAGGAGATGTAGAAAAAGAAAATATTTTCACAACCTTGTGTGTAATCACTGCATAAACTGTCTAAAACCGCAAGCCTCCACACCAATTTAATCACTCAATGTATATTCGATTAATGCCTTATTTAAAATAAAAATAGTAAGACTTAAAAAATATTTAACACCAAAATTGGTGTGGAGGCAAGTTGCCTAAAGGCTAGGACTTGGTATAATGGTATAACTATGGCAACTAACTCTTCCCAAGAAGTGCGGGTTCCTCCTCAAAATATTGAAGCTGAGAGATCAGTTTTGGGCGCTTTAATGTTGGATAAAGACGCCATAATCAAAGTGGCTAATCTTATCCGTATTGGCGATTTTTATAAAGACGACCACAACCTCATCTATGAAGCCATGATCGACCTTTATGAAAAGCGGGAGCCGATCGACGTTTTGAGCTTATCTAATCTTTTGGAAGAAAGAGGAAAATTGGACAAAATAGGCGGATCAAGCTATCTGACAACTTTAGTCAATTCCGTTCCGACTAGTTCCAATGTCGCCCATTATGCCAAAGTGGTCCAAAAAAAATCGACTCTGCGAAAACTCATCAAGACCGCGAGTGAAATTTTGGAATTGGGGTACAAGGAAGACCAGGATGTGGAAAAAATTCTGGATAGCGCGGAGCAAAGGCTTTTTCAGGTTTCCCAAAAATATATAAAGCAAGATTTTATTCCGATCAAATCTGTTTTGGAAGCTGCCTTCAATCGAATTGACGAGCTGCATAAAGGCGACCATAAGCTTCGCGGAATTCCTTCGGGATTTCCGGATATGGACAGTATCTTGGCGGGGTTTCAAAAATCCGACCTTGTCATCTTGGCCGCTCGTCCCTCCATCGGAAAAACGACCTTAGCTTTGGATTTTGCGCGCCAAATCGCGGTCAAAGAAAAAATTCCGGTCGGCATATTTTCCTTGGAAATGTCATGCGACCAGCTCATCGATAGGATGCTTGCTGCCCAGTCTGGAGTAGATTTGTGGCGTCTTAGAACTGGACGCCTGAAAACCGGAGATGGAGATGATGATTTTCAACGGATTGGCGGAGCAATGGGTATTTTGTCAGAAGCGCCTATTTTTATCGATGACGCCGGATCAGCTAATGTGATGGAGATGCGAACTATGGCGAGAAGGCTTCAATCAGAACATAAAGTCGGACTCATCATCGTCGACTATCTTCAGCTTATGGAAGGGCGAAGCGGCGGCGACAATCGAGTGAATGAAATTTCCGAAATCTCAAGAGCCTTGAAACAATTGGCGCGAGAACTGAATATCCCTATCATCGCTCTTTCACAGTTATCCCGAGCGGTGGAATCCAGAAGCCCTCAAATTCCGAAACTTTCCGACCTTCGCGAATCCGGTTCTATTGAACAGGACGCGGATGTGGTCATGTTCCTTTATCGGGAAGACCGGGAGAAGCCAGATACGCCGAACAAAAATATTGTGGAGGTGCATATCGCCAAACACAGAAACGGACCAGTCGGTAAATTATCGCTCTATTTCAATGAAAATTCCACCACATTCAAATCATTGGAAAGAGCCCACGCCGAATAAATTTTCAATTTTCAATTTTTCCGACTACGCCGGATCTGGCAAAGCCAGACAATTTTCAAACAATTTCCAATGATTCAATTCTTCAATTTAAAAATTCAGTCATTGCGAAATTAAAAGTTGTTTAGAAATTAGAAACTGAAAATTAGAAATTGTTTTTTATGTATCCCAAACCTTTCAAAAAACTTATTGATTATTTTGCCGCTCTTCCTTCAGTCGGCCCCAAAATGGCAGAGCGGCTGGTTTTGTATCTATTTAAAAAAGACAAAGAACTGCTTTCAGATTTTGGCGCGTCTATCGCTAATTTAAAAACTAGCCTCAGCTATTGCAAAAAATGTTTCAATATAAGTGAAGGCGATCTGTGTGAAATTTGCAGCAATTCCAGGCGTGAACAAAAAACGATTTGCGTGGTAGAAGAGCCTTTGGATATTATTGCTATCGAGCGGACGAAAAAATATAACGGCCTTTACCATGTCTTGGGCGGCGTTATTAGTTCCGGAAATTCTTCGCGAAACGAACTAAGGATAAATGAATTGGAAAAGAGGGTGAAAGAAGAAGGTGTCAGCGAAGTTATTTTGGCTACCAACCCGACTACGGAAGGTGACGCGACTGCGCTTTACGTCTCCCGTAATTTAAAACCCTGTGAAATTAAGATAACCCGCTTGGGACGTGGCCTTTCCACGGGATCGGATATCGAATACGCAGATGAGTTGACGCTGGGAAGCGCGATTCTAAATCGAAAATAAAACTTTTTTAGGCAATAAAAAACGCCCGATGAATCGGGGTTTTTATTTATGAAGAAAGTGTTAGGCGACTTTAGTGATTTCCACTTCTGTCATGGTTTGCCTGTGTCCGAACTTCACCTTATATCTTTTTTTGGCTTTGAATTTGATTCCAGTGACCTTTTTTTGCTTGGAAGTCTCAATAATCTTTCCTTCGACTTTCGCGCCAGTTACGGCAGGAGTTCCCACCTTGACGCTTTTCTCATCGCCGATGAACAAAATTTCCGAAAAATCTACTTTGCTTCCTTTTTCTCCATCCAGTTTTTCTATCTTTATCTTGTCGCCTTTTTTAACTTTGTATTGTTTGCCTCCGGTTTTGATGATAGCTAGCATAAAAGTGTTTCAATAGTTACCTGAATACTATATATGAATTGCGGCGAGATGTCAACAAGGAGTGTAATTTTAGCTTCTAATCGATGTATTAGATAGAAATAATTGAAAGGGGGTGAAATCAAATGAAAATGAACTTTTGGAACTGGCTAACCATGATTCTTCTGGTAGTTGGAGGTATCAATTGGGGACTTATGGGATTTTTCCAATATAATTTAATTGGCGCTATTTTCGGAGAATTATCGGCTTTTACCCGATTTATCTATGCTTTGGTAGGTTTGGCAGCTCTTTATGAGGTAATCGTCTTGTTGGCTTACGGAAGCGAGGAAAGGATGCCTGGAGAAATGGCCAGAAGATCAATGTGACTAAAAGCTTAATAAAGCAGAAATAATCCTGAAAATAGGCTTATTTCTGTGTGTAATTTTTTTAAAAAATAAGAAATATCCAAGCTTCTAGACAGAAAGAAAAATGAGGGTTAGTATATAATAAAGTATGGAAAATCTTAGGCGAAAAATATTCTTTTGGACGCTAACTTTGGTTTTTTTTGTTACTGCTCCCGTAGTCGTTCTTCACGCCCGAGGCTATCGCTTTGATTTGTCGCGAGGCGTTTTTGTTTATTCGGGAACTATAACTTTCAAAGCTAATCCGCAGGAAGTCAGCGTCGATATCAATGGAAAGCGCAATGAATCCACGCAACTAAATAGGATTAATAATTCATTCAACATCTCCGGGCTTTTGCCTGGTGACTATGATATAAAAATCTCTCGGGACGGATTTCAAAGTTGGAACAAAAAAACAGATGTGCATAGCGGACTTTCCAGCGAATTTTGGAATGTGATCCTTGTGAGAAACAGTTATGAAAGGCTGGATGAAAACGCTGTTGGAGTGAATAAGTTTTTCACCTCTCCGGGAAATTCATATATAGCCTTAGCGGATAAAACGGAAAAAGATTTGGAGGTTAAAATTTTTAATATTGACGACCAGGCCGTCGAGAAAACTTATTCTTTGGTTGGATGGAAGCTGATCGGCGACGCGAAACGGGAAAACATCGAATGGTCTCCTAAGGAAGATTATTTGTCAGTTCCTGTTGAACTGTCCGTTCAACAGGATTCAACCAAGGCCAAGCGGGATGCTGCCGAAGAAAAAGGATCCGTTCCTTCTCAAAATTATTTCATTATTGATCCTCAGACAGAAACGCCTATCAATCTCGGCCAATTTCTAGGTATTTCCGACATCCGCAACGTCCGTTGGGATCCGCGAGAAAAAGATTACCTTTTCTTTTTAAGTGAGGCATCTTTGTTCCGGGCGAATATAAAAAACAACGCCGATATTGTGAAAATCGCTGATAATGTTTCTAATTTCGATCTTTCCAAGACAGCAGTGTATTACCTCCAGCTTCCCAATAATATTGTGTACAAATCCGATTTGGACGGACAATCCGGAAAGAACCAAATAACCAGTTTTTTTCCGGAAGCCGGAAGCCAAGATATTTCAAAAATGATAGTGTATGATGACTTGAGAATTGTCTTTTTGGCTGAAAACGGAGATTTTTATGTTTACAATAAGGGAGAATTCGATACTTACTTTAAAAAATTAGGCAATGCGGTTTCCGGAATGCATTTTTCAGATGATGGAAAAAAATTGCTTTTTTGGACGGACAATGAGATCTCGGTCTATTTTCTCCGCGAATGGGGCGTCCAACCCATCAGGCATGAAAATGAGCTGTCCAACATAACCCGTTATTCAGAATCCATTTCTAATGTCCAATGGTTCAAAGATTATGAACATGTGATATTTAGCACCGGACGATACGTCAAATTCATCGAACTTGACCCCCGAGATCACAGAAATTCAGCCGATCTTATAAATACCGAGCTAGAGGCGCCTTTTGCAATTTATAACAGCTACCTGGAAAAATTATATTTTACCGACAGGAAGGATGATTCTGGCGGCCTGTTTTCCATTGTGTTTCCAGAAGAAGTTTCCTTGCTCGGCATCGGAGTTGGCGGATTATAGTGATTTGCTAATTTGAGCGAATTTTAACAAATGAGAGCTGATCAGACGTATCAATATCTACTCCCATTCGTTTTTTGTTGGCTTTAATTAGTAAATTTTAATAAACCTTAATCAATCCTTTTTTGAGAATTTTATTGAAGCTTAGGCGCAATACGAAAAGCGATAAGGCGAGATAAATGAGGTTGAGCCCAAAACTTATAATCAATTTTTCAGCATCCATAGTTCCCTTAAAGATAACTTCTCGCATGCCTTCAAAAATATAGCTGGTTGGAAAAAATAAGGCCGTTTTTTGTGCCCAGGCTGGCAAGATGGAAACCGGATAAAAAACAGCGGAAAAAGGAGAAATAGCCCAGGGCAGCGACCAAGCGAGGTTTTGAATTCTAGTTCCAAAGCGCAATATTAGGGCGCCTACCAGAATTCCTATACACCAGCCGCTCATCAAAAGCAAAAAAATGAACGGCAGGAGATAAAATCCAAAGGTAAAAATCCTTACTTTATATAGGAGAAACGCCAAAGATGAAATAAAGGAGAAACCAACAACCAGCTTGATGATGCCGAGAATGATGAAGGACGTGACCCATTCTGAAAATTTGAGCGGGGTGGCGAAAATATTGATCAAATTTTTGTTCCAAATTTCTTCCAGGATGTTAATGGTAATTTCGATTTGTCCCCGCCAGAGAACTTGCCAAAAGATCAATCCGGAAACGATCATGACCACCACTTGGGAAAATCCGGTCTCTAAGGACTGGATGTAGAGGGTGGTAATTCCCCAAAGGATCAGATCAATAGCCGGCCAATAAAAAATATCCACCAGTTTGTCGATATTGTGGCGAAAAAGATATAAATACCTAAGCGTGATTCCGTAGATCCTATGCAGTTTCATGGCGTTTTCCTTTATTTGTTTTAGAAACGGTTTCCAAAAAATAATCTTCTAGCGTCGGTTTTTGGATGCTGATTTCGTCATAAAATATTTTTTTTATCTTTAGATCTTCCAAAAACTCCGGTATTTTTCTCTCTTCTATATCAATATTGAGATAGCGCCCTTTTATCCGGCATTTGATCTTATTCTCAAGGCAGTATTGTTCAGTCCTCTTGAGGCCATCTTTTATCAAAAGCTCGATGTGGGAGGTTTCTATGGATTTGGCTAAATTTTCTGGCGTATCGTTGGCGATTATCCTTCCATGGTTGATAAAAATTACCCGGTCGCAGACTTCCTGGACTTCAGCCATATTGTGGGAAGTGATGAGGATGGAAACCTTGAATTTTTTTCTTTCTTCCAAAAGAAACTCGCGGATATATTTGGCCACTTCCGGATCAAGGGAGGATGTCGGTTCATCCAAGAGCAGTATCCGGGGAAAGTTGATAAACGATTTGGCAAGATTCACCCGCGAAAGTTGTCCGGCGGAAAGTTCGGAAACTCTTTGTTTGAAGATGGGTTCAAGGTTGAAAAGTCCCTTGATCTCCCCTATTCTTTTTTTTCTGTCCCTGATGTTATAAAAAAAAGAAGTGTAGGTCAGAATTTCTTTGACTGTAAGGTCTCCTGGAAGATTGGTGTAGGTGGATGAAAAATTGATCTCCTCTAAAATATCTTCCCGATGGTTTTTAAAATTTTTTCCGAAAAAGATGATTTCCCCATTTGTCGGAGAAAGAACGCCTAAAAGCATCTGGATGGTGGTGGTTTTTCCCGCGCCGTTGGGTCCTAAAAATCCTAAAATTTCTCCTTCTTCTAAAGAAAAGGAAACATTATCAACCGCTTTAAAATCGTTGAAATTTTTGGTTAAATTTTTTATTTCTAAAATTGGCATATAATCAATATATCAAGGCGTTCGGCTATTGGCAAATTAAATTTTTGTTCAAACTGTTAATACAAAAAACAAAAAGAATTCTGCTTGGCAGAATTCTTTGCGGCTTAAATCAACAAGGCAACTGGAATTAAACTAATTTTTTGTAGTTTTCGACAAAGCCTTTTCCAAGGAGCGGCCTCCACCACCATTCATTGTCTGTGTACCATCTTACCAATTCATCCATGCCTTTTTCAAAATCAATTTCTGGCTTCCAACCCAATTCTTTTTCAATCTTGGTTATATCTAAGAGATAGCGCCGGTCATGGCCTGGGCGGTCTTCTACGTATGTCTTCAAGCTTTTTGGTTTGTTTAGGCGCTCTAAAACTGCGTTAGCAATTTCTTCAACGCTTTTTTCCACTCCGCTTCCGATATTATAAGCCTCGCCTATTTTACCTTTGTGAATGATAAGATCAATAGCCCGGCAATGGTCGTGGGTATGCAGCCATTCTCTTTTGTTTTGGCTGCTCTTGAAAAGCGGCAAATCTTTGTTTTCCAATGCGTTGGTAATAAATCTAGGGATTACTTTTTCCGGAAATTGATATGGTCCGAAATTATTGGAACAATGACTGATGGTAACCGGTAATTTGAAAGTGTGGTAATAGGCCATTACTTCATGGTTGGCGCCGGCTTTTGATGCGTTATATGGCGTTTTTGGGGCGTATGGGTCATCTTCCCTAAAGGACCGGTTCTCGTCTAGAGCCAGGTCGCCGAATACTTCGCAAGTAGAAATGTGGTGAAATCGTTCAATTCTCGCTTCCCTTGCCGCTTCTAAAAGCATTTGCGTTCCCAGGACGTTAGTTCTGACGAAGATATCCGGTTCAAGCATTGCTCGGCCATTGTGAGATTCGGCGGCAAAATTGACTACTATATTTATCCCCTCTTCTTTGAAAAGTTGTTTGTTTTTTTCTAAGTCGCTGATGTCGCCTTTGATAAATTTATAGTTGGGATTATTTTCGACATCTTTCAGGTTTTCCAAATTTCCCGCGTAAGTCAAAAGATCCAGATTAACAATTTTATAATCAGGATGTTCTTTTAGAATATATTTAACGAAATTTGAGCCGATGAATCCTGCTCCGCCGGTGACTAAAATTTTCATTATATTGGTTTAATGTTAAAACGGAGATTCCAAGTCCTTGAACAATGGCAGTTTTCCGTCTTTTTCTGAGACGATTGGGTCTTTTATCGGCCAGTTGATATTGAGCGTGGGGTCGTTCCAAATGAGGCCGGAATCAGACTCTGGAGCGTAAAACTCATCCACCTTGTACAGGAATTCGGTGTTATCTTCCAAAGTCGCGTAAGCGTGAGCGAAGCCTTTTGGAATGAAAAGCATTAAAAAATTTTCTGCTGATAGTTCAATTCCCTCCCATTTTCCAAAGGTTTCAGAATTTTTTCGCAGATCCATGATTACGTCATAAACCCTTCCGCGAGTTACTCGCACTAGTTTAGTCTGGGCGTGAGGCGGATTTTGGAAATGCAGTCCGCGGAGTACGCCTTTGGAAACAGACAGCGCGTGGTTGTCCTGGACAAAATCGATATCTATTCCCTTCTCGGAAAATTTCTTCTTGGAATAGGATTCCAAAAAAAATCCTCGCTCGTCTTTGAAAACCTGAGGTTTAATGAGCAGGGCGTCTTTTAGGGTTGTTTTGATGATTTCCATGAATTTATTATACCACAAGCGCCTTATTTTAGGCAAAAACTCGATCTGGTCCGGGCCCTTCAATCATTCTTGTCTATTATAACTATCATTTCTCTTTTATCTTATAATCCTTGAATTTTACGTCCATAAAATCCGTCCTGATTCCGGCATATCCTTTGTCGGTAATGGTTGAAGAGCTGTCATCATCGCCTTCATCGGTTATTTCCAAAATCTGCTTCCACTCGCCCCTTCCTCCCTGATCGAAAAACAGTTTGATATTAACCTTTTCTGGACCAGCATTTGTTACCTCGCTTTTTATTCCCACCCAACGTTTAAGCGGGAGCGCGTTAAAATTATTCTGGCTGTCGTATTCTTTTCCTGATATTATTTTTTTCTCGGCTAGTGTGAAATATTCACCGTCAATTTTTTTCTTAATAACCGCGTGTCCGTCCACTCTCACTCCGGTGTAATAGAGATTATCACCGTCCTGGTAGCGGTTAAAAAGCAGCACTCCGTTTGATTGATTCCGGTTGGAGCTTTCGCTAAGGTTGATCTTGTTGATGTAAAAATAAACGCTTTGGTCTAAATTTTTCCATTGGCTTTTTGTTACTAATCGAAAAATATTTTGCGGATGATATCCGCCGTCCGTATCTTTGGAATTGGATTTGGCGTAAAGTTTTTTCCAAGATGAATTTTCGGGAAGCTCGCCGAAATTAGTTTGAAATTCCGGACCAAAAAATTGCATTACTCCTCCGGAATTGAGCCACCAATCAGGGCTTTTGCTGGAAAGCATATCGCTTGATTCTTCCAGAATAAGGGTTCTTTCGGGCTGGCTCAAGCGTTCGCCTATTTCAGACCTGTTTCTCAAAAGAAAAAATGCGCTTATGATCAAAAGAATCAAAGCGGCCGCCAGAAAATAATGATAATTTTTTGCCAGGTTCATTTTAGGGCAATTTTTTTATTATTAGATTTTCTAATTTTATTATAACGCCTTTTCCGGTAGAATCCCAGACCTTAAATCCCAGTCCTCCATGATCCAAATTATTATCAAGATTTCCAGAAACTATCAGGTTTCCGTCAAGATAGCATCCGACCCAATTATTCTGTGCGCGCATGGACACCTCGGTTTTTCGGCCGACAATATTGGTGAATATGTCTTTTTCAATAAATGGTTTTTCTATCCCGCCGGAACGCTGGAAAAGAACTACCCGGGTGTCTGAATATTCACAGGAAGCATAATTATTCTCGTCTTTAAAGCGGGTGGAAATTGAAAAATTATTGCCTTTTATGATGCTGGCGCTAGCCTGGACGTCATAGTTTTTCCAAAGATAGGATCCGCCTAAAAATGTCATGGCGCTGTCTTCCCATTCGGAATTACCGACAAAAAGGGCATTGTCTATAGCCTCGATGTCTCCCCAGCTTTTTTGCCAGTCCGTATCCTTGATATAATAGATCTTGTCATCCAGAGGTTTTTCTTCATTGCTTTCTAAGATAGCCAGAAGGTCTTTGGCGGAAACATTGGAGGCAATATTGATTCTTTTTGAAAGAGAAGGGCCTTCGCTATAATTAATGGGATATTGGTTATTTCCTGCCTGTCTGAACGAAAGCGGAAAGATCGGATCTACGAGCTTGGGAAGGATCTCTCGGCTTGCGGGAAAATTCTCACTGGCTTGGCCAAAGTCTCCAAAAGGATAAGCAAACGAGATTCCTTTAACCCCCAAAACATTTTTAATTTCAGATTTAGAATTTTTTAAATCCTGTTCGATTCTTTCAATATATTCTTCCCTGGTTTCAAATCTTTTGTATTCCTCTTTCCACATCAAATTGCTCATAAAATGACCCTTTTCTCCATCTGGACCGATAATGATATCCCCATGCCCATTTTGAGTATGGGAGCCTATTTGCCATCTTGAACTCTCGATCATTTTTTCCAATTCTAGTTTTGAAAGATGAAAAGGGCTTTTCTGATCGCTCATATCCAAAGACCGTCCGGTTATGACATACATAACGGCGGTATAATCCACTGTCCGAAGGACAGGGTCCGCTCCGAAAAAACTGTCTTTTCGCCCATCGTCAAAAGTCAGGAGAAAAGATTTTTCAGGCAGATCTTTTTCTCCCTTGGAAAAAGCGATGTAGTCATTGAGGGTTATGGTTTCGTATCCCGCCTTTTTCAAAGCAAACATGTGTTTTTTGAAATTCGCAAAGCTGATATTGACCTCGTCTGGTTCCCAATCGGAATCATCAATCACTCCATGGTAAAGGAGCACTGGAATCGATTGGGCGCTTTCGTTTGGGGCGATTGGTTTTTCTTGTTTTTTGGCACGCAGCCAGGCGCCAAATCCTCCGTGGTAGAATTTTATAAATTCAATCTCGCTTTTTGCCCAATCCCATTGCATCTTATAAAAATATTTTTGAAAATAAAAATTGTCTCTGAGAAGCGACATTCCAGTCACCAAATTCAAAGCAAAGGCAACGGTAAAAAAAGCAACGGCTGTTTTTATGATTATCAGGTTAAATTTATGCATAGCTTTTAACTTTATTTTCTTCCCAAGGCGGATCCCTGCCGGCCGGCAGGCACGGCGCCTCGGGTAGAAATTCTAAGCTTGTCTTGTCCCCCATCCCCGATCCTGGATGCGAATGGCGGCCCAGGCGATTATGAAGGAGAGAAAAAATAGATTTAAGAGCGACCAGAGGAACAGGTACGGCCAATAGTTGTCATTTTTGTCCAGGTATCGGTAATAGATAACCATAAGAGCAGTAAGAAGAATGATTCCGATAATATGATACATGGGCATGATTCCATCCATCAAAGGGGCGTATATCATGGCGTGAAAAGCCACGAAAGGAGTCAGAAAAGATATGGCAACTAGCGGAAAATAATAAAACAGGGCGACGAAAGGTTGTTTTTTGTATATAAAGCGGCTAGTGAGCAGGGCGTTTATGATCCAGGATTTTTTCCAGCGAATCTGTTGCTTCATTAGCTTTTTCCAGCTGTCCGGAACGACTGTGTAGGCAATGGCCTTGTCCGCGTATACTGTTCTTTTTCCGGCTTTCAGAAGCCAACTGGTGAGTGATCGATCATCCCCCCAAGTTACCGGACGGCCTAGAAAGTTTTCAGACAGCCAGTCGTAGATGACCGGCATAACATCTTTTTTGCGGTAAGCAGAACAACAACCGGAAAGGCAAAATACGGTGTTGAAAGTTGACTCAGCCGCTTTGAGGATGCGGAAAGAAACAAAGTAATAAGAAGCTTGCATCTTGGTTATGACATTAGCATCGGCATTTTTGGCTTTTCCTAGGGCGCAAACGGCTGAAACTTCCGGATTTTGAAACGGAGCGATAAGTTCATGGAAGGTGTCCGGATCGACTTGGCTGTCGCTGTCCAATTGGACCACTATTTCCGCGTTTGAAAGCTTGAATCCGGCGGCCATTGCCCAGCGTTTCCCTTGATTGGGCCAACTGATAACTCTCAATCTGGGATAGTGGTTTTTTAGTTTTGAAATCACCGTTTCAGTATTATCCGTACTGCCATCATTAACTACAATCACTTCCAGTTTGTCTTCAGGATAATCGATTTTGAAACATTGAGTTATCGACTCAGAAATGGCTTCTTCTTCATTTAGGCAGGGAATAACAAACGCGACATTCGGCTGATATTTTTCAGGATATTTGTTGGGGCGGCTTTCATCAAGCAGGCTTTTAAAAGAACTGTTATAGAGCATGGCTGAAATAATTCGTGACACCTCGAACGTAGTCACAAAAATGGCATAAGAGAAAAAAGTCGGTTCCAGTTGAAAATCAGTCGTAGTTTTGGATTTGAAGAGAATCACGAAAAACACCAGAAATAAGCCGGACAGGATAATGAACGATTTGTAGAATAAATCGCTCCAATCTAAGCCAATAATTTTATTGTGAGTGCCATTCATCCAGTTGTTGTTTTAAGATATATGGTACCACTAATTACAATTAAGTAAAGGCCCGATTCCTTGGGCCCTTACCATCTAAAATTTGCGATAATATTTTCTATTCAGCCAGGGTCCATTCATTTTTTAGGTTGATATCTCTAACTGTTTCCTGGCCACTTTTATCAATAACAATAACTTTTCCGGCAACTTCGCCGACTCCGGATTGCTTTTGGATAAGCAAGTCATAACTATCCGAAGCGATGTCGCTTGGAAGGTCGTAGTTTATTTCAATGGTTTTTGTCTGTCCCAACGGCACTGTGAAAAGCGAACCGAAGAACTTTTTGCCTAACTCATTGCCATATTTCATTTCTCCAATATTTTTTGATTCAGTCAACCATGATCCGTCCGGAACATAAACTCGAAGATAGGTTTGATAATCGTTGGTCATCCAGTCTTTTTCTTTGCCAGTATGATGATAAGTGATTTTTAGATTGGCTTTTGGAACGCTACCTCTGAAATCCACCCGATATTCAAAAGAGCGTTTGATGAAATAATCGCTTTTCAGCGATGCCAAGTTAGCATCTATCATCATGAGGTAGTCGTTTTGCCAGTCTTGTTTCACGTTTCCCGACCAGGAAGAAAGAGCGGCTTGTTTTTGAAGTTCGCTGTCCTTGAAATAAAGCTGGATATCCTTATTATTAAGATCTTCCAAAATTATCTGGGACAATTTAACCTTTTCCCAAACTGAAAGATTGGAAGCTTTTTTTATGATCTCGCTGGCAAAGGGGTTCATGATAGACTTCCTTTCCCCTCGCGGAATTCCTTGGCGGTAAGCGTCTCTTTCGACTTGCTTTTCCAAGGCCAGTACCGCGTTTTCACTGTCGTAAGTGCCTGGATAGCCGGGAATTTCCACTGGTCCGGTAACCTTAAGAAACGAGATCAAGACATCGGTATTGATGGCGGCTATAGCGTCGAATTTTTCTTGGCCTTGTCCCATGTAATAGAATTCTTCAGCTTTTTGGGCGTTAATTTTGAAATCAGGCGACCAATTGGAATCTCGCAGTTTCCAAGAATTGATATTCAAAGTCGTTTTCATCGGATAAGGCGGTTCTACTGTTGAAGGCACTCGCCCGTCAAAATTGGACAAGTCATGAGTTTGGATATCCGTTACTTGTCCATCTTTAACTTTTAAAATTCCAAAGGATCCGATATAGCCCCCGCCTGGGCGGATTTCCATATTATTTTGGAACAGGATTAAAAACACTCTTTCTCGCCCGTCTTTTTGCATGAGATATTCGGCGAATTTAGCAATCGATCTAAGCTCTTCTTTTTGGGTAAACTCAATGGGTAAAGAGCTGGCAATGTCATCAACTGACCGGAATCCCTGGTGTTTGAATTCCCAGAAAAAATACCAGACCACAAGAAACACAGCTGATACTAACCAGAAAATTACCCAGAATTTTTTAGAATGTTTTTTAGCCATATGATATAAGTTATGAATTTACGCAGGTTAATTATAATTCTCCGCGAAGGAGTTCGTTGAGTTTTTCTTTAGCTTCTTCGGGAGTGATTTTTCCGCTTTGATGGGCGGACTTTTCCGCGGCTACCGGCAAATTAGCCGGAGCGGGCGCTTTTTTCGTGTAATTGGGCATAGGCGCCTCCGGTGCTTTCTCAGTTTCTTTAAAAATAATTTTTTCGTTTGCCGGCTGGAATTTTATTTGTTCATAACCATCGGTGAATTTGAACTCGGTTTTTTTATCTTTTTTATCCAGTTCCATTCGTGCCAGGTCGGACAGTCCCGGAAGATTGAAATCAGTTTTTTTCTTACTGCCCTTTTCCGGAAAGAAAGAAGTGATCCAAAAGTTCAGGAGTCCTGCCAGAATTCCGATTGCAAGGCTTGTCAAAAGCAATGTTACCCAATGGGTTTCGACAGCATAGCCCAAAATCGGTCCATCCACGATCCGGACATCTAGTTCTGTTCGGATATCATAATAAAAAGCTAATGTTTGCGCCAATTCCTCAGCCGTTTGAAGAGCAATAGTTTCCGCTTGAAAAAGGTCGTTATTAAATATCCGTATCTTTATGATCTCACTCCCGTTTTCCCGCTGAGTTTTTATCTTGGAATTCCAAAAAGCCCTTCTTTTATAGCCAGCCAATTCTTCGGACGGATCAAAAATTTCAGGGTTGTTGTCGATTATTCTATCATAAAAATCAAGCGTGAGCGGAATTTTCTGGGCGGTTGCCATGATTTGTTCAATGTCAGCCGCGACTTTTTCATCTTTTGACAAAATCAGAACATCTACCTCGGCTTCATAGGTTCTTTTGGAATTGATAAGTATCACAAAAGAAACGATGGCGATGATCGCGGCCGTTACGCTGAAAAACCTGGATTTTAGGATGGATTCTATCATTTTTTGTCAGCTTGAATTTAACGAATAATTGTAGCACAAAGTAGAAAAATGTCAAATGTCGATGAGTGAGTTTAAGATATGGGGTAAAAAAACAAGCCAGGATCCCCGTGTTAGCGGAACCTGGCTTGCCGAATGCGGGTGATGAGTCCCAGAAGCTATCTCTTGATGATCCAGAGAAAGGGCTGAACCCCAGTCGGCTTAACGGCTTTCCAAAGGGAATTGCCGTTACCGTCTTCTGCGGAGTCGAACTCTTCTGTGCAGACGAGGCAGTCTTCGTTTTCTAAAAACATATTGACTGCCGTCATTACGTCTGTTTTTGAGACTTTAGAACCTGTGACCCATGGTGTGGGCACGAGGCTTCCATTGACAGGAACACAGAGAACCATCTGCTGTGTCACGTCCTTCTCGTCCAGATGGAATGAAAAGGCAGAGGGAATCGTCCGAGTGGAATCATCATCCTTTATCTTGACCAAGAAATGTTCCGTATGATCATCGGCCATCCGAAACAACTGTCCATTTGTGATGTCGATG